>JFJP01037464.1_pt1 | contig 27752 bp, 19 predicted proteins | sample 431651 | NCBI WGS metagenome assembly JFJP01 (sample SAMN02602958, study PRJNA72255) | Microbial mat metagenome, whole genome shotgun sequencing project. | biome: fresh water; feature: sink hole; material: water; isolation source: purple microbial (photo- and chemosynthetic) mats found in... | reverse complement strand
AGAAGGGGCAGAGTTTATCTGCAAGCAGATGTTGGATGCTTGCAAGGATGTTGTTGCGGACCCACGCATCAACCACATGCGGGTGGGAATTGACATCATATCCCCTGAATTGTCCATCAAAGAGCTCGATACGGCGTATGGTAAAGCAGTGGTCGCACCTATTTTCTTTGCAGATGAGAATGCAGAGCGGGCATATGGCAGGTACTTGCCATATATGGCGACATCCTGCGAAGACCTAAAGAGGATATGGGGAGAGAAGTTTCAAGAGATGTATTAGAGTAGGGCACGGTACTTGGTACATCTTACTCAAAAAATATTTTACGAAAGTGCTTGACACACTACGAGGTGTCGGGTATATTGAAGATGTGGGAGTTGTTCCCATGTGATGAAAACGAGAACTGTGAGTTCAAGAACAAAGGAGAACGATTATGGCGTTTCAAACAATCGGCGGTGGTGCAAAAATAGTAAAAGCAACTTCTTTAAAAGGTAAAGAAGGCTTCATTATTGAAGGTTATTACATGGGGTTAACTACCTCAAAGTTTAATAACTCGCTAGTCTTAGTGCAAGTCGCTAAGCCTTTCAGCCTAGACCAAGTGATGGGGGACGGACCCACCGCTAAAAAAGTAATGGACAATTTCAAACCCGGAGATCGTATCAGTATCTCTGGTGGCGGTATGTTAGTGAAGAGAGCTTCCCTCGTTCCGGAAGGCACACTGTGCCAATTCACATATGAAGGTGAAAACCTTATTGAAGGGGACTCTAAATTTAAAGGGAAGATGGCTCATTGTTGGGACGTGGCGATGGATACGACACGCACAATCCACAATTCCAATGTACCAAAGAATCTCGCCTCCCAAAACTGCGGTGATGACTGCGGGTACGAGGATGAGGAGGATGAAGTATGATCTTCTCATCCTCCTCATCATTCAGATTATCTTATACTAATATCAGCATGCAAAAAACTTGCCCTCGCAAGTTCTACCTCAAGTATCTATTGAAGGCTAAGCCAGATTCAGAAGAAGACCAAAGTGCCTTCTTCTTCGGCACAGTCTTTCACAGGTACTTAGAAGACACCAAGCATACCCCTAAGAAGGTTGTGAACCAATCTAAAGGGGCAGGTTTTAAGACTATCGACATTCCTTGCTATGTTTCAGAGGAACAACTGAAAGCTTCATGGGATGCCGAGATGCTAGAGGCTCCCGTTTCTGTGAAGGAATGGGATGAGAAGAAAAATGAAGTGACTAAGCTCCAAATAGGGGCTTGTCTTCAAACATTCTTCACAAGGCATGTGAAGAGTGGGCTTACTTGTATAGCCTGTGAGGTAGAGATTGCTTTAAAGAATCTTATCGCCTACGTTGACGTTATCTATACGGATAACACAGGCGGATGGTGGATAGGCGATCTTAAAACGGCATCATCACTAAACGCACAACAACTACAAGCTACACTTCACAAGAACTTGCAACTATCCATTTATGCGACCTTCCGCAATGAAGTAGCAAAGGAGTTGGGATTGGATGTGAAGAAATTTAGAGGGGTGCGATACCTTTCTACCACAAAATCCAAAGCGGTAATTATACGCCCTTTTGAAGAGTTCACGGTAAAGAATATGAGTGAGTCATATGATATCGTGATCCCTAACATTCTACTGGTAGACTCATCTGAACTTTTGAACGAGCAGATGGAAACCGTAGAGATTATGGAGAAAATGAAGGAAGAGGGAGTGCCCGCTAGTCGAGTTGCATGCAACTATAACGCATGTTTCGACTACTTCCGCCCATGTATGTTCTGGTCGTATTGTTACGGGCAGAAATTCGGCGAAGACAGTGGAGTAAAAGTTTATACAACATCGTCAAAATATCCAGATTCGGTAATTGACGAAGAAGAATCAGTCTAAGAAAGAAGGAATTTATCATGAAAAAAGTAACATTAGGAACTTTATGGTTTCGCAACGAAGACCACCTAACAGCATCGATAACTACAGATGATGTGACAAACGTGTACATCAAAGATGTTAACACAAGCATCAATGACTTTTTAACCTCTCTCCAAATAGGTAGAGTTGTCTATACTCCCAATCCGTATCAAGAAGAGACCACACCTGTGGTAGAAGCACCTGCTCCTACCACACCTGCGGTAGAAGCACCTGCTACTCCTGCTACTCCTGCTACTCCTGCTACTCCTGCTACTCCTGCTACTCCTGCTCCTGCTCCTGCTCCTAAGCGTACACGAAAAGTAGAAGCTAAGATTGAAGCTAAGATTGAAGCTAAGATTGAAGCTCCTTTGGAATATGTTCCTTATTCTGCAAAGAAGAGTGACACCGAAGTATATAAACTTGCAAGAACACAAGCTCTTGCGATAGCTTTTGCAACGTGGACAGCGGTTACTATTGAGCTTGCTAGGGCAGAGTTTCCTGACCAACTAAAAGCCCTTTCAACAGAATTGATGGGTCAACCATTCATGACTACTGATGGAAAAAATGTTCATCCATCGGTACAAGCTGTGATGGAAAAACATTTCCCAAAAGAAATGGAAGATGATGAAGTATAAGTAGCTGTTATAAGTGACTCCGCACACCTCTTTTCAGGGGTGTGTTTTTGTATATAGAGGTCAACCATGAGATTCCTTATTTCATTTGTAAGTATAATATTCGATGTACTCTTCATGAGTGTTGTACTCCCTTTCACCTTACTTTTACCTTTACTGCTAGTGGTGGCATGGCTATGCTTAAGATAAAATTACTACCCCACCAAATCCCCATGGTGGAACATGGGAAGAACCACCGTGCCTTCTTAAACAGGTCTCCCATGGGGTTGGGTAAGTCTTTTGCTACATTAGCCACACTCGTATCTGATTACATGTACATTCTTGTCGTATGCCCCGCATACCTCATACCTAACTGGCTACGAGAAATACGCAATTATACATGGGCAAGAGGTATGAAGTGGGAGGATATTCCTAATTGGCAACTGGGTGGTGTTGTAGTAGTCTCCTATGAACGCTTTGCAAAGCTCTCGAATAAAGAACTAAAACCTGTGCAAGCTATAGTGTTTGATGAAGCTCACTATCTCTCTAACCCTAGTAGTGGTAGGTCAAAAAGAGTACTGAAATATATTCAATACCAAGATGAGAGGCTACAGAAGGTGGCGTTCCTTACAGGTACTCCCGTCAAGCAAGGAGCCCGTGACTTGTTTGTGATGTTGCGTATTATCGCCCATTATCACAATCACCCCTTTTCAGTAGATTATGTAAATTATTACAACTTCCGAAAGGAATTTGAGCAGTACGAAGCAGTGAGGTTGATGGTACGAGGAAGAATTATTGAACATCCTCGTTTCTTCGGGATTAACCCGAATAAAAAAGAGTATCTCAAAACAGTACTCGCACAATGGGCAGTCAAAGGAAAACTACCCGTAGACCTTACCATTCAAAGACAATACCACACTGTGGGTATTCCTCTTCATGTCGATGCAGAGATTCAAGAATTTTTCTCCAATCCTTCGATGCCCACTAATAAGAGAAATTCTGCAATTTCTAAAGGTGAGTATACCGCACAGTTTGCTAAGGAGTATATAGAGAACTACGGGTGTGTTGTGATATTTTCCGAATATCCCATGGTATGTGAGTTTATTGCAGAAGACCTCACTAAATCCGGCGTTGCTTGCGGGACCATCACTGGCGAGACTTCAAGCCTCAAGCGAGATGCTCATATTCAGGACTTTACAAGTGGAAAAATAAAAGCTATTATAGGAACTATCGGTGCAATGAGTACAGGTGTGAACCTTCAAACGGCTAATGTGGTATTGTTCAATGATTTCTCATATGACTACACCAGCAATATGCAAGCAGAAGGTAGGGTCACTAGGATAGGGCAAAAAAGGTCTTGTTTCGCAGTGTACATTGTACGAGAAGGTATTGATGCAAGAGTGGCACAACTTTGTACCACTAAACAAAAAATAGTAGAAGGAATGGATCATGCTTAAGTCTTTTCTGCAACGAAAAGTAGTGGTAACCCCTGTTGATAGAGAATATGCGGTTGTTGGGATTGACCCCGGTATTAACGGGGCTATTGCAGTCATCCAAAACAACTTGGTACTATCGGTTCACGATATGCCGGTGGATGATGGAAAAGTAGATTGTAAAGAATTGTTGAAGCTTCTTACCAGCTTGAGAGACAGTCCTGACTCTCCAAAGTATTTTGTCATAGAGCAAGTTCCTGCTACGGTGGGGATGGTGGGTAATAGTGCATCTCAATTCAAGTTGGGCGTGAACTACGGGAAAGCGGTAGCTTGTGTACAAGCAGTGTTGATGGATGTGGCGGATAGGTCGATGGGGCTTATCTCCCCGAAGAAATGGCAATATGCTCTAGGACTTAAGGAGTACAAGGAGAGTATTGAGTTTGTGAAAGGTAATTTCATCAATCCCCATACTTGCCAAGGACCTAGAGGCGGATGGAAAGACGGACGCACTGATGCGGTGTGTATCGCATATGGGGCTTATACCATTATTAAAAAAGGAGAAGGATGTGGAAAATAAATTAACGGCTACACATTTATTGCGTAGCGAGCGAGACAGCATAGCGGAACGGATAGGGGTACTCAACCAAGAATTATCCCACTTCCCTAAAATTTGTCACGAATTGGTAGAGTTGCAGTTTAGATACGAGATACTGACTCAAGCTATCAATCAACCCGTGGAGGAAGAAGATGAGAGTACTTCATGACCTAATATGTAAAGAGTGCAACACGGTGTACGAGGATATTCTCGCCGACCATGTTACAGAAAAGTTCGCATGTGAAGAGTGCGGGCACCGTCCTTTAGACATTCTCTTTAGAGAGTGTCCGTCCATGAAAATCTTTGAAAATGAGCGGTTCACTACTGACGGTAAGTTCCAACGAGCCACCGTTGCTGATGACCCTCTCATTCAACAAGAGTTGGGTCTTGTGGCTGATGATAAGTTCGCAACACTCTCTCCTGATGATAGAGCGGGGTATCGTGAGAGATACTTCCGTGAGGGAGACTCTCCCGCACTTAGAGACGAGATAAGTGCTTTATCGGCGAAGAACCGAAAGGCTAACAAAGAGAGAAAGACAAGCAAGAAACGCCCAAAAGCGTATATGATGTGAGGAGTTATCATGCAAGAAGTAGAAGTTACTCAAGCAGAAGTGTTGGAATACTTTGCCATGGCATCCAACACCCACCTGCGGTTGTTAGAGAGCACAGAACAAAAAATCATCACAACCGCAAACATGCAAGGCAAGCTAGATGCCAACGTAGCCATGCAAGAATATGTTCAGTGGCTAGTAGCCCATCCTGCCATGATCTCATTGTTGTGCCTGTCATGGTCTCAACAAGCAGAAGAATTAAAGAGGTGGATGTGTAAATGATACAAGAAAATACCACCGTACGAAACATTGCAGAAGGGGTCATGAGTAGTCGCCTTTCAAGCACAGCGACAGGGCTGTATATGGGCGTATCTGAAAGGCTTGGGAGAGATAGAAGAGGGTTGTCTAGTTCGGGAGAGGTGCCTCCACACACCGAACATCTTTTTAATGCAGCGTTAGAGCACCTCGTAGAATTATCTCAACACATCGTTATGTTTAAGCTCGAAGGAGGCGCACATGAACGTTGTGCGAATCTCTATGAGTTGCTTACTGTGTTGCGTAAACTATTGGACCTACATGTATCAGAGCTATTGGAACACGCCCCTTATAACTATTCACAAGTAGACTGCCCGCTTGACTTTGAGAAGGGGACTCTTGGAGAAGCCCTTGATTCAGTAGGATTACTAAAATAATTAAAAAAGTAGTTGACACCAAGAGATGAGTGTGGTACTTTCCTAATATGGGAGCCTTATGAAGAAAGACCTCATCCTCTGAACTTCATACTGCTCTTATCGGTCCTAACCCATCTAGAGGGATACTTTCCAATAGTGCCGGGATTAACCCCGAAACTTGCGATAGTAGCGAAGGTGCAAGCCCTTCGGGTCCGATTAGATCTTTAGCTTCTCGCATGTTACTTATTAACAACAGGCTTAATTCGTTCGACACCATGCGAGAATCAGAAGAAAACACCGCCTCACAAGGCAGGGCTTAGCAACACAAGCTTGTGTTGCCTCCTAATAAAGACTCAAGGATACCTTTGAGCCTCCTATTAGGAGGAAATACAAGCTTGTGTTGCCTCCTAATAAAGACTCAAGGATACCTTTGAGTCTCCTATTAGGAGGCAACACCGCCTCACAAGGCAGAACTTAGCAACACAGGCTTGTGTTGCCTCCTAATAAAGACTCAAGGATACCTTTGAGCCTCCTATTAGGAGGCAACCCAAGCTTGTGTTGCCTCCTAATAGAGACTCAAGGATACCCTTGAGTCTTTTTTTTTATGCAAAAAATACACTTGACATCGATAGACAAACAAAGTATGATTGATAAATACTCGTGAACAAGTGTACTGCCCGCTATAAACAGTGGGTAGTTTTTAGGAGGTAAGCTATGAACCCAGTACTAGCCGAATGGGAATTTGATGAGGGGACACTCACACGCATCGGGCGTATTATAGATACGCTTAAATCGTTTGATGAGATATTAGATGTAGAGCCAGAAGACATCGATAACTTCTTTAAGGCGTTGCAATCAAATAAGATACCCACCCACACCAAGAGAAAAAGGGATGATGGATGGGTACAAATAAAAGCCACCCTGATTAAGAACAGTTTAGCCCACCCCATTAAAATGCCTTTGTGCAAGATAGACGCATTATTGAGGCATGTTGTCAACGGAACGGATATTCCTACCTTTGTTGTTCCTCGTCCTCACGCTTCTCAATCCATTCGTTAATGATACTGCTATCTAATTCAGCCTCATCCTCCGCTTCCATCTGATATACCCCTTCTGCATATACTTTGAATCTTTTACGAAACGATGCTTTTTCTGCATCTGTCACAACTTCCATCTCACTCAATCGGTTTAGGTAGTTGTCGTATCTAAGCAATAGCTCGTCTAGTGTAGTGTCCGGCAGTCCAAATAGTGGAACGAGGGATTTTTCATAAAACTCTTTCCCTATTCCTTGGGCTAGGATATTGTCTTTCCACGCACCATAAACAGGAATATGACCCTCTTTTCCTCCCTTTCCTTCGCTGTACTTGGAGTACGCATCTTGTACGGGATCTGCTCCTTCGCTGTCAATATCCCTCATCATAGACATGAACGCAAACGGATTATCTAAAATTCCTTTAGTGACAGCACCAAACACCGTCTTAGAATAAATGGTGTCGTAGAAGTTGGTGTACACTTGGTCTTCATATTTCCCATACACTTCTAACATCTTATTGAGTGCCTTCTCCCGTTCTTCCGGAGAGTTAGCTTGTTGCCAATTTTGAACAAGGTTAGAGTGCTTGAGTTTAAACCCGAGGTTTGCATTAAATTCTTGAGTAGGGGTAAGGGAAGATATTACATTTGCCATTACCTGTGACCCTACTTGCATGGATGATGTCAAGAAGTTGAGCTTACTCACTAAGTCGAGTCCGGCATAGTTAGAAGCGGACACCCGAGTTGATGGGGTGGCGGTAATAGCCATCTGTATCAGCGTTTCAAGGGTGATGCTCGCCTCCTTGTCACGGGGTCCGGTACCAACAGGAAGACCTACTGCTCTAGCCCCTCCATATATCATACTTAAAACTTCGGTGGGCAATGGGTTGGCTTTCTCCGTGCCGGGAAATAACCCAGCCCTGATGGAACTACCGAGAGAGGTTTCATCATCCACATTTCCTCCCCAAATTTTACCAGTATCTCCTCTACCTAACGCATCTGCTGTCACCGACAATCCGATAAGACTAGTCATGGCGTACATATTTCCAGCAAAGCAGGATTGATTTTTAACTCCTGAAAACATAGCTCCTGTTGCATATTGAACAACCCGAGTAAGAGCCAACATCTTTGAAGCATAGAACTGCGAGGCTCCCGGGATGATGTGAGAGAGCTGTTTAATTTGTTGGGGTGCCGTGTGGAAACCGAATCTACCCACAATGCTGTCGTGATAAGATTCCAAGAATCGTTTCATTCCCACATCGGGAGTACCTCGTTTAAGGTTGAGGGCGACAGTATTAGTAATATCAAACGAGTCACTTCTCCTCATGGCGGGGGCTAAAGTGTCCAACAACCCCCTAGCATCGTTGATTCTGCCCTCTTCAATAAATTTTTGTATCTGGGTATAGGCTTTAAGCCCTTCATCCAATATGTCTCGACTCACAAAACGTTCAGTGCGTTCTTTAAGAGCTTTGAACAGACCGGCGTTCATCACTTCTATTTGTTCACCGAACCATAGCGACCCCTTTTCAGCGGTCGTTAGTTGTCGTTTACCCGCCACCGCAGCTAACCGAGCTTCCCGAGTTCCTCGTACGGGAGCATCACCTAACGCATTGATAACTTCATTGAGTATTCGATTTGTGGCGGGGTCTCTACTTTTTTCAACGTATCTAACCATACCTTCCACGTCGTACTTGAAGATGTTTATGGTTCTTGCAAAAAGTTTAATGGGCATACCCACCAATCTTCTTGCTTGAATGGGTATTGCTTTCAACATATTCCCTTTCCCAAGACCCACGGTGCCCGCATGAGTGACTCCCGCTTGAAGAGTGGTCATAAGAAGAGAGAGTGGTGAAACGAGTGTAACGAATGAAGATACAATGGAGTTTACTGCGTTAGAGGCTGTTGCAATTAACGCAGACCGCTTGCGAAGATTGTACATAATAGTGGACACGAAGTGTTGTTGATATAACCCCATAGCACTTCCTGCCTCTTGTGCCAACCATGAAGCATGGGCTTTGAATCCGAAGCTACCTGACAACACTCCAAGGTCATCAAGAGCACTCGAAGCGTGGACCGTGTTACCATAACGAATCATATCCCTCACATCTTTGGTGATTGATTCGATGGGGTCCGCTACTTGATGTAGTTTCAAGTCGTGTAACTTAGCCACCTGCCCCATATCTGATGAAGAAGAGTGACGATGAAATAATCGTGACTCTACTGTACGCATATGGGTGTTAGCCGATAAGAAGGTGTCATTAGCCATGAGGGTGTTCGTAAGGCGGAACTGTCGGTGTTTGATGGTGGGTATTTGGTAACCTTTATGAGCCCACATTGCGTTATTTTCTCCAATACGTTGATTAACTTTTTGTAATTTTCGCATGTCAATCATGGCTTCTTCGGCTATGTTCTCCCATGCTCTAGCCCACTGACCTTTGGAGTATACCTTACCTCCCGTACGGAAGTAGGTTGAAAAATAAGAACCTAATCCGTCAACATCGACATCACTTAATCCTTGCTTGACGAATGAGGTTCTAAGTCCAGTCCTAGCCACATCGGCTATATCGTCTAAAGTAGAATCCCCTCTTATGGCTAATTTTCTGAATGCTTCAAAGTCCGGCGAGTCTACAAAGCCTTTTATGACTTTACCTACCGCAGTCATCTCCACTCCCCCCGTTTCCGTAAAGAGGTGAGTGTTGAACTTCTTGTCGAAACCATCCACACCTTTTAATAAGGTCCATAGTTCCTTAGTATCCGGGTCACTGTGTATTCTTTTCATAAATCCCGTGACGTACGTTTGCATAATCTCATCTAAATCGTTCTTGCTCCTTTTATGAGCAATGTTTTTCTGGGTGACAGCGTCCATGGCGGATACGCCCGTCTTACTCGCAAAGTCCGATTGGAAAGCATCATATCCTCGGTACTTCATAATACCTCCAGAAGACGTCTTTCCTCCCATAGAGAGGTTATAATCTCTCTCGGCATGTTTCGCTACCTGCCTTCCCCATTCAGGTGCAAAGACCACAGAAGCCTTTTCTTTGAGGAGAACTTTCATGAGCATCTGGTCACCATCATACCCACCAGCTTTCGTGAGAAAAAAGCCTAGAAATTCAGCAACATTCAACTCCCCGTTAAACTGGTCTCGATATAGTTGCCTGTATCTGCTAACAATTTCAGTACCCAATGTTTCTTGCATTTGTAATATATCATCTGCAAAGCTTTTTATATTTAAGTTTTCTACAAGTTCTTCTACGCTCATTTTACCACTCATAACGTCAGAGATGTCGTCGCCAATATCTGTGTGTACCGCTCTCAATATTCTTACCTTATCTTTGACGGGTAGTGGCATTCCATTTACCTGCCTGCCTACCACTTCGACGTATTGGGAAGACGCTTCAAGCAACGCCTTCCTTGCATCTTCGGTAGGTGCAGAATTAGCCAACCTGCGTAGAGACGAATATTTACTTGCTTCATTCAAGGGTGAGGAGATAACACTATTAGCCCTAGAAACTATATCGGTAATGTCATTGTGTATCCTCACCATCGTACGCACTTTATCCGAAGTCTTCACATTTGCCGGCAGGGCTATCTTAACTCCCGCCTTCATCTCATTAGCAATAGTGGCGTGAAGCCCTACTGCTGATGAGCTTTGAGGTGACAGCCCGTTCAACATCCGTTCCACTTCATCCACTTTAACTGCAGGTGAAGAGATACGGTCGTAAGTATATGCCATCTTAGACTCAATACTTGCCACGTCCATATCTTTGAAGCTAGCAGAACGCACCATAGCCCCGTCTTCACCTTCTACTTCTTGTAACATTTTAGTAGCCCACAAGCTTTTATTGAGCTTGGACATAGCCTTTCGCTCATTTAAAATGCTTTTGGATAGCGTGTCTAGTTGAGTATGTAGTGCGTTAAATTCTTTTTCAGGAGCCCTTATGAATCCTTGAACCCCGGAAGCGTGGTCATTGAACCGCTTCTTCACATCGTTCATGGAGTGTAGAAGTATGTCAATTTCCGAAGGGTCTAACCCTTCTTTTCTTGACAGCATTCCCATCTTCTCTGATATCTCATCCATCAACCCTCCAAGCTCCAATGCCCTTGAAAGGTTCTCTTGTTCTCCTCGTGTCACTGCCGAATTAGCCAATTGCTCAAAGTGTGTAGCCATTCGCTTTGCACTGCCATTAATCCCATGACTCATTCTTGAGTACGTTTCAACCGACTTAAGAACTTCTGTAGCATATCCCTCTATAGCTTGAGCCCGTACTGCGGGAGGGTTTTTAATATAGTCCGTCATGATACGTTTCATGTGGGTTGTGATGCCCGTGTCTAATGAATAAATTTGGTCTTGTGCAGATGCTAAAGTCTTCAAAGTGGTAGAGGGGGGTACGCTCAATACGTCTTTTACGAGAAGGTCGTAGGGTAATACAGAGGAGTGACCTGTTACTTGCCTAGCTAATACGTTGTAATTTTCGGGGGAAACTTCTTGCAGTCTTGTGAGGAATGCCGTTTCATCTCCAAGCACATCATCAAAACGAGAGGTGATTGCTCTTGCTTCCGGTCCGTCACCAAAATGTGCAGATAGTGCACTTTGGTGATTAAGGGAGCGTACCGTGTGTTGTCCGTTGGTGGTGTTAAGAATAAACTCATCAAGAGTTTTTTGAATACCCTCGTCCTTCATAGCCTCGGTTAAAAAGTGTTGTCGTTGAGCAGGGTCATTCTTCCCGTTAGCCCAACCTTCACCATACTTCGCTTCCATAAGATTATCTACGAACTGTGACTGCTTTTGTTGCTCAAGCATTTGTTCGTATCCTTCTTTCGTGACCATCTTCTTTTGTCTAGGGGTGAGAGCATCATATGTTTTTCCCTGCTCTAGACTATCTCCTACTCCCGACAATATTTTACTGTCTGCATATTTTTTTATCTTCCAATTTTCGGGAACGATGTCTTGTATGACCCCCATCGCCCCACGCTTAGCACTGCCTATAGCTTTAATTCCCTGTTTGGCTCCCGCCATCGCTCCAAACCCACCACCAAGCACAGCTCCATATAATCCTGCCTCATGTTCCATTCCTTGATAGCCTGATATGCTACCATAAATGTATCCATTAAGAGCTCCTGTTGCTATTGCCTTACCAGCTTGTGCTACGTTGGTGTTCGCCGCTTTACTGGCTACTGCACCAGCCTTCGCCACTCTTGACCCCAATGCCGTAGCTTGGGTAGCTTTACCCACCAGTTGAGAAAGTTTAACAGCCTTCGCCCCGTAAGATACTCCTTTCGCCGCAAGACCCACAATGGTGTACGGATTTACTAATCCTATCACACCTCCACCAATAAGCTGTGCTCCAGTTTCTGACACATGTTGAGTTTGAGATACCATCTTGTCAACATAAGCCACATGAAGTTTGTCATTGACACTCTCTTTAGTATCATCCGCTTCAATTGTGACATCGACACCATTAATGACTAGGTCCTCTTCTCCTCCTTCAAATTTCAACTTACCCAATACATTATTAACCCCTTCGAGGATGGACGGATCTTCATCTAAATAATCCTTGGTTCTTGTGTATACCTTAGAGCTAAGCTCTTTTGGTATGCCTTGGTTCTTCGCTATGTATGCCGGTATATTGAACAAGATATTGTCGGCAAGGTTATATAAATCCGAACCTAAGCCCGAAGCTTGTCTATCGGCATCAATACCCGACCTTGCAAACGCCACACTCTTTATATACTCATTCATCACAGCGGGGTCTATACCTGTTCCATACGGGTCGTAGTTCCCGTAGATTTTTCCCATCAGATTTATCTTTTCTTCACGAGGGAGGTCCACTCTGTCAAGAAGCATGACAGTAGTTGCGGCATCATTTATCATGTTGCCGTCTTTGTCAAACAGTTCGGATATAGCATATCCCCTGTCCTGATCTCCTTCGAGACCGTCCATGTGCATGACGGAATCACCTCTTACAAACTTTTGCAAGCCTTCGCCTTCTATCTCTTTACCTGTTGTAGCTCTCTCGGCTAACTGCTCTTTACCTGTGGATAAGATATGAGCCTTAGCATCTTCAGGAAGTTTATCCCATCCACCCCTTATCCATTGGGTGTCGGGGCTGATACGCATTTTATCGTCTATCGACTCATCGTTAACATCGTGATATTTTCCGTCCGCTGTTTTTATGAGAGTATATCCTCTATCTTCGGGGGATATACTGCTTAGGAATATACCGCCTTTTCTATGCTTTATACTCTCTGCTTCTAACTCTTCTGTCGTCTTACCCGTTAACTGCTTCAAGTTGAAAGATGTTTTGACTTTGGGAGTGGCAGGTGTTTCAGTTTGTTCCGACACTTGCACTTGTTGTTGTCGCTGTGTGTACCTTCCTTCTGTGGCGTAGTTAAGTAGCTTGGCTCTTGAGTCACTTGCTACTTGGTCCATTATCCCTTTGTGGATATTAGCCGACTGGACATGTTCATTAAGAGTATTCGCTGGCTGTTTCGTGGCTTGTGCAATTAGTTCGTCTCTTGAAGTATCTGTCATTGGGCACCTACATTATCCGCCAAAGGTTGAGACTTAGCTCCCCATTTCATCTTTGAATATTTCTCGACGTATGGAGTGACTTTAGCGGTCCACTCATCATAAGATATTCTACCGTCGTTGTTTGTATCTAGTGGTTTATTTTTAACATACGCTTGACCGGGAGTAGCTACCGTAATAGGTCCTGTGTTGGTGTTACTTCCTCTAAAGATAGCAGTGTATATGCCTTTAGCATCCTTAGCCCCATTAGCTCTAAGACTGTCTGAAAGGTAGGTATCTATCAATTCTAACTGATTAACCAACGGCAACCCCGCCACCCATTTCTGCGCTTCTTGTCTTGAAGCGATATCGTTCTTATCCCATTTCTCTGCTCCCGGCACTTTATGAATCTGTGCCAATCCAATTGCTGTAGTAGGCACAAATTGAATAAGCCCTGTAGCACCTGTTCCACCTAACTCTAATGCTCTAGGGTCAAACGTCTCGGCACTTTCTAACGCAATAAGAGCCATTAACTCTTGCGGTTTCATGCCGTATTTAGAAGTAATTGCATCCACTGTGGAGATGACTTTAGGGTCATTCCACGCAGGAGGTAGTTGAATATCGCCATCAGGTAACACCTTGGCTTTAGGTATTTCATCGGCATAAATGCCATACCATTCTCCTCTGCCATTTCTTCCGGGTTGGGGCTCTACTTCATTGGGGGATATTCCATCTGTCAAAGGTGGGTACACTCTTCCGCCTCGTTGTGCTCCTCCAGATATAGCCGAATATTGTAAATTTCTAGCTTGCTCATCTGCTTCATATATTTGGGTCTCATGGTCCCCAATCTTCTGTTCTAAGAAGTTCTTAGCATCATTCACCGTGGAGTAAGTGAAAAATCCATTAGTTGTCAAAGGTATCTTTAGGTAGCTATTAGCTATTTCGGCTATTACTAGCTCGTTATCCGATACTCGGTTAACTGCTTGTCCTCCATTATACCCTGCTTTTATTAACTCTACGGTGTCTTTTACAAGAGATTGTCCTGTAATGGGGAGTCCGTTGGATTGTTGAATATCTTTGACCATCTTCATACCTTCCATGATTTGGTCTTTAGATGGTGCCGTCACCCCTCCCCGATTCTTCAAAGAGAGTGATATGGATTCAGCACACTTCTCCAATGCTACTCGGTCGGGGTCTACCCTTTCACCTGTCTTCTTATCGATATATTCCGGCTTTAGTTCACTATTGAGTGTACTCCACACTGATTGGGAGGCTCCTATGCCAAAGACACCCCCTGTCTCTTCCATAATACCTTCTCCAAGTATGGCTTCAATGGGCTGATTAAGTTTTTGAGTGATGCCACTCTTTGCTAGTTGGTCGTTCCACTCAATTTGTTTTTTCTTTGCTTCGGGGTTTACATCAAGTAGTCCTGATGCTTTTCCCGTTGCGAGGATCTCTTCAAACTTCCTCAAACGGTCTTTGCTTTCTATATATGTTTTATCTTCTCGCAAAGCTTTCGCTCTATCAGAAGCTTCTCTGGCTTGTGTTAAAGCTTGTTTGTTGGCTTCGCTTGTACTGGTGTTAGTATTGAGCTTGTCCGCTTGGTTATCTGCTGAAGAAGAAGAGTTTACTTGGCTCTTTGTGATGTCATGCATCTGCTTAAGATACTCAATCCTTGTCTTGTACGGGGCATCACTCCACATCGCATCGAACACCCCTTTGAGTTGAGCCATCTTTTCTTTTTGGGTTTCATCTAAAGATGCCATCCCCGCTTCATACAGAGCCTTAGTAGCCTCCATAGATTTAGTAGGGTCAAAGACATCCATCGCCTTGTAATATTGTCCTACGGGCAAATCCGAAGCTAATCCAACTACGCCTGCAAGCATCGTTCCAAAAGATTGCACAATCCCATCAACAAAGTCACGCATCTCAATTCTATCAAACTCACTTTTCATGAGGTCATATTGCTCTTTTCCCTTCGCTTCCCGTTCTGCTATGACCTCTTTTTGTTTAGAATCCAACTCAAGCAAGCCTCCTAAAGAAGCTCTCGCAGTATCCGCATCCATCCCCTTCGCTTCTTCAAACCCTACGGCATCTGTTGTAGCTTCTGCCATGGGAACTTGGTACGGGCTATCTTCGGATGCGATAGTCGTCGATCTGCTTTGGTTGAGGTTCGGGTCATCCACGTTAGGAAGTGCAGATGGCGGTATTGTCGTATCAGCCACTCCTTCCTCTGCAATCGGTTCTGCCGGTTGACCTTCTTTAGGGGGAATCACATCTGTTTGCACTGGTGGTTCCAACCCTTCGAGGTTTAGTGGCGGTTCTTCTTTGGTTGCTAATGGGGAAGGAGTATCGGGAACATCTGTACCAGTCTTTACTTGTCGGTTAAGGAAGTCTGAATTTGATTGTTGCTTATCTGCTGTAGTTGGTTTTGTCTCGGCAAGTTTGGCGGGAGGTTCTGGTATCTTATCCCCGTCACCTTGAGGTGGATTGAGGTCGACTTCATTTATTTTTGGGTTTTCCATGTTATTGACTTGTGGCACTTTACCACTATCCACTACCGCAGCATCTTGTTTAACATCCGGGGGAATGTCGGTAACGGCAGCAGAAGGTGGTGCAGGGGTTGCTATCTTAGGGGGTATCATTTTGTTTAGTTCAGTTCCTTGAGGGTACTCAACCGCCCCTTCCTTCGCAGAGGGTGTTCCTCGTGGAGTGGGTGCTGAACCTTGAGTTGGGTCATACAATTCAGCCTCTTCTACACCTGAAAAAATCTCATTTTCTATTTCGTCCAACTGTTTCTTTGCTACAGAATCCTGTGGATTCAGTTTCAATCTGTCTAACAATGCTTTCTTCTTTGCCTTCAATGCTTGTATTTCTATTGCGTTCGCCATCATTTTCTCCTTATTGCCCAAACCATGTATTAGCCATATTGCCCGCTGTGGATCCTGCTTGAGCTCCAAACATGGCTCCTGCTGGTCCTCCTACTGCAAACCCTGCAACTCCCCCAAGTAATCCGCCCACACCGCTAAAGATACTTGCCATGTTACTAGCTCTTGAAGCTTCTTGCATAGCGTCAAACTGAATCCGGTAAGCTTCGAGCAATCTATTTTTAGCCAGCTCTGTGTTCCCCTTCTCAAGGTTCAACATGAAGCTCTTCATGTATTGATCACTCTTATATTGAGCCGTGTCCATTTTATTCTGCGCCGAATCTTTCAGCTTGAATGCAAGGTCCGCTAAACTCTCTTTATCGACTCTACCATCTTCATAATCTTTTTTCAACGTAGCCCACGCCACGTCTTGAACCATTTTGTTTTGGTGAAAGATGAGTTCTTTTGCTTCTATTCCCATATCGAACGCTTGCTGTGCAACCACTTCGGCTAAAGCTTGTTGCTGTAACCCAACATCTCTTGAGAAGTTTGTAACTGCTTGCTTTTGCCTACCTGCAATTATCTGTTCTTCTTGCCCTGCCATTGTTGCCGTAGCTTTGTCCTGTGCTTGATTCTGTGTACCTGCCAAAGCAGATACTTCTTGTGCTATTTGGCTTCCCATTCCACCCATAGCTTGTTGCGAATTGTATCCGCCTTGCTTAGCAGTCTTACCCGCCACATCAGAAACTTGGTCTTTAAGCTTATTATCTTGTGCCGTTTGTTGGTTTTTAAGTGCGGGTCCAAAAGCCATCGCTGACTTTTGGAATGCTTTCTTTTGTTCATCCACCGCTTGGTCTGGTGTTAACATTCCCATATATTACCTACCCTTCCTTAAGATGTTGGAGATTGTGGCATGGTTCTCTTTGCCCTTGCATGAGAAAGCATCTTTCCCAAGTTCTGTAAATGTTCCGGTCTCTCTTCTTCGGGAGGAGTCGAGAGTTGAGGAACAGAAGTTCTCGCATCAAAATTGGTAAGAGCGTCTTTGTTCAGTCCTCCCACTTGAGGAACTTCTGGTGATGGTGGAGTTGCTCCTCCCTCCATGGGATTGGCTCCAGCTTTTCCCCCTTCTTCGGCGTCTTTGGGGTATTGGACTGGTTGTTTCATGAGGCTATCAGGGTCTTTGCGAGTTCTCATAAAATAGTCTTGAATGGTTTGATCTAATAGTTCACTCATTATGTTCCTCCTTGGCTATTCTTAGCATAGTAATCTAGCCCATACCCAGCTAAAGAAGTTAATCCGCCGATGGTGTTAGATACATTTTGCCCTCGTTGTTGATACTTTGCGAGGAGGGCTTCCTGCTGTGCTTTAGTCTTAAACTCCCAGTCCTTGAAATCGTTGTTTATATCATTAGACAATGTTTTGTACCATATATCAAGGTCTTGCATTTTAGTTGATTGGTTGAGAGCCTTATCTAAGAAGTAATCATTTTCTGAACCTTGTCTAAATAAGTCACGGAAAGCATCTTGTCTTCCCGATTGGTTCTGGTAACTTTGCCAATCAACATTCTTCAATTTCTCTGTGACATCATTTTGTGCTTGTTGTGCGAACAAGTCTTGTTCTCTGTACAAGTTTCTTTGTTGTTGCTCTGCTCCCCTTATAGAGGCATCTTGAGCATCTCCCAACTTCTGCGCAGCATTAGCTATTTCCGCTTGACGTTGGTCAACTCCTTGTGCAAACTGTGCAGCAGTAGAAGACGCTTGCTGTCTCCTATCTGCTTCACTTATGCCATAATCTCTTAAAGATTCTGCTTGGTCTCTAGGGTCTAGTCCTGCTGTAAGTCTTCCCCGTGAGCCCCATTGTTCTTGTGATTGTCTCATACGTTGAGAAGCGTTGCGAAGGTCCTTAATAACCCCCGATGTTCCCCTCTCTTTCGTTGAGCCCATTAGTTGTGCTCCATATGTTCCCATTATTACTTCTCCTTATATGATGCTAGACTTACTCCCACGGGGTCTGTTGCTAGACGGGTCATCTCTCGTAGATGAAGATGAGGAAGATGAAGATTTGCTTCTACTTTCTCCACCACCGTCTCCTCTACTCTCCATATCTTCTTTATACAACTTCTCTAACTTGCTTTCAACTCTAGCCTCATCCTTAGTTTTATCCACCCTATATAACTTCTCTAACTTGCTTTCAATCCTCGCTTCATCCTTCTTTTTCTTATCTTCATCAAGGTCCGCATCAGTGATGCCCCATTGATTACGTTCTTCCTTGTTCATCTGTGCCAAGTTTCCGTTTGTAGTGACCGTTGGTTTGGGCTGTGCCTCTTTTTGTTTTAAGAAGTCTGCATTTGGTTGCTTCTCTGCCGTAGCTTTTTGAGATACAAAGGAGTTGGCTTTATTGAAGTCGGGATACATTTCAGAAGCTTGCCTTGGGTCGTCAAATACGTCACTTTGTGCTACTTTGCCAGCTCCATTACTGGTATAGACCAAAGTGGTTCCGTTTTCCAACGTCTTAAGATATGACAACTGTCCGTTGGACCCCTGCACCGCTTTAATGGTTTGTACATATGGTTCTTTCGCCATCTTCTCAACAAACCCTTTGTCCGCTTGAGGAACTTGTTCAATAGTGATAGGTTTAGCGGGTACTGGTGGGGGTGCAACATACGCTTTGGTATCTGCCCATACTTCTCCCGGACGATACATTGTAGATTTGTAAGGGTTTACATTTTTAGCTCCAACCACTGACTTTTTGACTGATTGGTTGGTAGCGCTGGTTACGGGGTTCACATAATCCTGCACTCCCGCTCGGTTCTTATTGGTGTCAATTGGCTTCAATTCAGTAACTGCTTCGCCCTTCTCTACAGCTTTAGCCCGATTCTGTACTAGAGAGCCGATTAAGTTAGGGTCTCTCATAACGTCTTGGGTGGACTTCACCATTTTATCTAACGCATTCTGTGCGGTGGAGGTTTGCTTAATAAGTCCTCTAAGTTTATCAGTAGCTTCTCTAGCTGTCTTCATTTCTTTAGCCACGTTCTCTTTAGTGAGAACATATTGTGGGTCACGTTTTATATACTCGGATAATACCGTTTTTCCCCAACTTTGATTGTATCTGGTTGTTTCATCCGTAGGATTAAAAGGAAGAGTCCATGGTGCCGTGAGTGTGGCTTGATTACTAGCCATGGCTTGTAAGAATTTTTGCGGGTCGTTGTTATGTTGGGTATACGCCGTCTTGAAGTTTTGAGGCATTTGACTCATAATAGCTTCATAAAATACAGGGTCTACCCTACCAAACTGGTTCAGGTATGAGAACATGGCTCTATTGTGAGCCAGCTCGTTAATACTTTCAGCACTCAAATTATAATCATGAGCTAATTGGCTAGCTTGAATTTCTCTCACCATCCCCGCTACTTTGTTAGGTATGTCAGAGAAGAAGTCATTTACTTTGTATGTTGCTTTGGTAGTTGCATTAGTTAACGCATTATCAAGTGATTGTTGTAATGCAGGTATCGCATTTAGCTGGTCTTGATATTGTTTTTGGGTGGCTTGAAGTGTGTCCCCTATTTGTTTAGCCTGCTTCTCCACCTTCACCCGTTTCAACTCCATATCTGCCTTAAGCCCTTCATAAGAAAGGTCGGGATTCTCTCTAAACGCCTTAAGGAGTACTGCCTGTTTCCCGTCAGGACTCATGGCGTTGTAATCTTCTGCACTGATGCCCATCTGTTCGGTAAGTACTTCTGCCAACATCCTCTCGGTCTCGGACCCTTTGAAGGATTGAAGAGACTTGGTAAGAGAGCCCTTAAACTCGTTCAACCCTCTCACAATATCAGATGTTGTAGTGGCATTTGTTAACCTCTCTACCTGTTTTACGAGGTCGATGCCACCACCTGTAATGAGCTCATTCATTACAGCGTCCACTTTGTCGTAATCTCCACTATCAAACGCTTGAAGTATCTCAAGCTTCTGTATTGCAGAAGGTGATATTTTTTCTCCCGCATCGTTGATTAGATACCCACTTGTGGCAATCTGGTCAATGTATTGAGTGAGTTTATCACCTTCACCAACATTCAAATCTACTCCATTTCGCTTCATAACATCACCAATCATAGCCCCAAGAGCTTGACGGGTTTCTATGCCTAATCCGTTTGTGTTGTCATAGATTAAGTCACCAACTGCCATGGCGAAGTCTTTAGGGTCTCCTTTTTGGAGTTTCACGAACCATTCTTCTGCAACATCATCACCGACTGCGTTTTTAATGGCTGGTGCTATCTCATCAAAATTAGCCATGAGTGCTCCAGCCACGTCAAGAAGTTTCATCTGTTTGTCGATAAAGTAGTCTTTAGTGGATTTCAATAACTGGTTCTTGTACTCCACATCGCCACTCATCGCTTTAACGTACTCTTCACTTTCGTAGTCCATCGTCTTTGCAATATTACTAGCGAAGTTTCCGCCAAAAAGACCCGAAGAAGAAGTAACAGCCTTCCTTAGTTCTTCTGTGATTTTTTGTTCGTCGAGGGTAAGTATATCGTTAATATCCCATGAAGTAGAGCCATCGTCACCAGACCACTTAATACCGTCATCCTCATCTGCCTCTCCCCCTACGAACTTTTTAAACTTCTCCATAGCGGTATACAGTCCGCTAACCATTCCACCTTCATCTTGTTCTTGCAATTGCTTACGCAAAGCTTGAGCTTGAGCCCCGTTTCCCATACCTTGATTCTCTAAAGCGTTTATTTGTTTAGCTATGTTGGTTAATGTGTTGGCTTTCTTATCAACGGCGGTGCGTGCCACATCGTCTAGCCCGTCATAATACTCACTCACCACCTTATCAAACTGCTTAGGAATCCATTCTCCCGTTTCAGTTTGCTCATAAAACGTCTTGGCTACTCTCTTGATGCCTTCAAGTTCCGCAACTTTTTGTTTAGCCATGTCACTATAGTCCGCACCCATGGCAGTTCCTGCAGTCCAAACCCCGTCTTTAAAGACTGGTTCAGAAGTGCCAGTAGCTCCAATGTTTGCGGTTCCTTCATTGAGGAATTTGTTTACCTCTGCTTCTACTTCATAAGCAAAGTTGCCTATCTTCTTAGAAAGTTGTGCTACCTCTTGGCGTTTTTGTAACGCTTCATCAGAAGTAGCTTTTTGTGTTGCGGTGGATTCCATGGAATCCCCGACACGTTTAGGTGCTTGTTGTTGAGCACTTGTCTCTTTTTGGGCTTGTATTTCTTTATTAGATTGAAACCCTGTATAGGGGTTTCTAACTTGCTCCATTTTCTTTACATGGGGATTTTCCCCTGTATTTGTAGTTGTTGAGGTGTTACCCGTAAATGGATTAGCCACGTTTGTTCCCTCCATAATAGACGATTACCGAAATATCATCACTAATTTGAGTATACCCTTTTCTGACCCACAACTCTACCCTAGTTCCGTCTATGATATATGCGTCATATGCCGGATGCAGGGAGACTGCACCCACTGCTCTTTTAGAGAGTTTCACTTCTGCATACCCCATTGGTCGCATCACACTTATAAGTTCTTGCGGGATAGTGGTATTAATAACGTTTGCCATTTCTTGCTCCTTGTTGTGGAATGCGTGTTTCATTTGCCAATTGGAATAAGACGCTTACGCCCTGTACTTGAAACACATTCCCGCTTTCCTCTTCTAACTTCAAACGTATAGAAGAATTTCGAGGGATTAGACTCCCTTGTCTCTCGTATTTGTACAGCGACCCTCCAAACTCCTGTCTACCCGCACTCATCACCATAACATCTTGCTGTACGAGGTTCTCTGATGAGGTTCCATATGAGTAATAGATGGCTTGAGTGTAGTTGTAACTAACATCGCTATATGTGTTGGTGATAACACTTCTAAAGAACTTGTGCTTAGTGGGGTCTAAGGAGATGTAAGGGGTGTCCACCGTCATTTTAATAACGGCTCCTTCATCCCGATAATGGGGAGATGACATGAGTATTCCCGTATTCGTAGCAAGAATATGTGACTCTCCAAACTTGTTGTATCCTCTAGGGATAAATGGGAGCGTATCTGTAACGATGTTCCCGGCTGTGAAACCCAATGCAAATCTTCTCACATTGCCATCACTGTCATTCCACCCCAAATAGACCATTTCTTCAAAAGGGTCGCAGAACCCATACTGTGTGTGTAGGTCGAATCCCACATGCCTGTCAAGATATGTGTTGATGGGAAGAGGCATAGATTTAGCACCGTCACAAACGTACACCCCGCTTCCTGCCGATATGTAATAGATGGTGTCGTTAGCTGTAGCGTAATTTAAAGGCTGTGAACAGCCGGTAGGTGCTTCTATCCGATTTATGACAAGTATGTCTTCACCATTTTGTGCAGGCTGTAGTGTCATATTCCAAATAGAATTATTCTTGAATATGATTCCACCTTCTTTGAGAGGAACAAGGGAAACGATACTGTCTCCTTCACTGCCGTACACATCTTGGTACATTTTGTTTGTAAATTGAGGGATAGATTTTTCTAAGTCTAATTGACTCTCTTTTTCTGACCAATGTACCCTTGAAGAGTAGGATATAATAGCAGGACGTACAGTAGTCCATGATGTGGCTTTTTGGGAAGTTACATTATCCGCAATACTTCCATATACCGTATAGTTAGCTCCCAATATGGTGAATGCGGGAAACCTATTGTTGTCATATTCTGCTTTTGTTCTTTTTATCCAATCTCTCCATTGGATCTGTATCCCTCCGGCGGGGTATGGTGAGATACCGCCACTCATTTCCCCACCATAATATACAACATACTTGGTATGTTCGATGCTATTGATAGCATAAGCAAACCTTCTTAGTATACTTATAGAGGTGTATGCTTCATCCGATTGTAGAGAGAATAGAGGGTATGCTAAATCTGTAAGACGTTCAGAGATGTCTTGCCCTGTTGGGCATGGAACAAGTAGGGTATTCGCAGATGTTGGAACTACGAGTCTAGCGTATTGATAACCTTGAAGAGTTGTGAGGTCGATATCTTCGGTGTACGCAAAATCCACATACCCTGCTCCTTGACCTGTAATTGTGTAATACCCAGTAAGTTGCATATCTATTGAATTGTAATCAGCACCCCTATTTAAAAGAAACGCAGTTTTTCCTATATATCCTGAATTAACCGAACCAAGCACACTCATTCGCAGTGTAGAAGCGTTCACCTTCCTTGCAATGTTCGCCGGCTTATAGAGGAACGCTCTTTTACCTTGATATTGCATAACCGTTTCTTCTTCATAATCAAGCGGAACGGTGTCTGGCACTTGTAATCCTTTTACGGTTATTTGATTGAACCCTGAATCTACTCCCGTCACTTCAAAAGACCCCACCCATTGAGCGTGACCTTTAGGCAGTATTACATCTTCGGGAGGAACAGTTTGTGCTGTCGTTCCATCTTCCCAATAAACAGCTACCTTATCTCCTACGACTATTCCCGAAGAGGATGCACAGGTAAATGTGACCGTGTCTCTAAAACTCAAAGGGTCGAAGTATGTTAAATACTTACCATTATCTACCCCCGATAAAGTTCCGTATACATCTCCATCCATACCTGCAAAAATGTCAAGAGACCCGTGACCGTTACCAGAAGTTGTGTGCGTCACATCAATTGCAGAAAAATTTGTGATTCTTATATTCCTTCTGTCGTATAAGAATATTTTACGAAGACTAAGCTCGTACCCTCCAAAATACATTCTGTCATACATGATCCCATGTTCAACCTGCACCAATAGGTCTTTAGACCATGAAAGTACTTTAGTACTTCCAGTTTGCCTGATATTGCCCAACGTATCTTCTGAAGGTTCTGCAAACTTCAATATCCTGCAGATGCCGAAGCTCAACCCGTCTTGAAAGTGCTGGTCTAACGACCCTCCCACCACGGTTGCAAAGTAGATAACGCCATTTGATATATATATCATACCGCCATCTTTTACGGCTCCCACTTGTTGAGAGGTGACTGTCAATATTTTATTGAAGAAATAGAAGCCACTAAGCCCGCCTGCCACGACTTGAGGAGGAAGAGGGCTGTTCCTTCTCACGGTGGATCTAAGCCCCATCTCATTATACGCTGTAGATATAATGCGGACAACATCTTTTTCCACCCACTCTAAGCCGGTGAGTGGCTCGCCGATATATCTAAGTATTCCTACCGACCCTGCACTGAATGAAGAAGGTCTAGCTCCCGGATATTCGATGCGAAGTGTCGTACTATACGGTGCTTCATAAGCAGTTTGTATTTCATGCCTTGTTCCACCATATGGGGAAATGGTGTTCACCCACGCCGTACCGTCACTAACAGTATCTTTTCCTAATTTGTAAGTCTTATATGTAATCCCTGATGGTGTTTGAATCTGCAAGTCGCCCACAAAAGATGCTGTACCCTTCTGTTCAAAGTCAAATACTTTTTCTCCAACTATCTCAATAATCGGTGGTTCAACAACGTTCGCCACGTTCAGATTGTTACCAAACGTGGAAACTACAGTTCCTCTTGGTGCCGGTATGTTACTAAATCTGAACACATCAGCATATAGTTCCTTCTTCTCATCTTGATTGAAGTTAAATTTATCTCCTATCAATATGCGGATGTACGGAACGGTGGTATCATTTTCTACTTCTGTTTCTAACTTGCAGATAGTGGTGCTCTTAGAAGTAGCAGGTCTACGGTATACTCTTATTTTGACTTTACCGCCAATCATACTCGCAACATCTGCGGGGAGTGTCGGCACAGCCAGCTCCAACCAACTAGCATATTGACTGCCATCGGAATTTAGAGCAGGGCGTGTGATGCAGTCATAGTTTGGTGTGATCATGGATTCCAAAGAACCTCCATTCCACTCTTCGATGTAATAAGTAACTATTATTTGTTGTTCTTCTGCATATCCATCTTTCAATGTATCTTCTGCTTGTACTTCTAACGAGCCGTGCGTGCCTAACACGCTTCTTACAAGCGGTAGAGTGGGTGCTGTAAACTTTGTTAAGTTGATAACGTCTTTTCCATTATACCTTAATACCCCGCCTTCAATGGCTTGAATGTAAACTCCTTCGGAAAAAGCGGTAGATTGTAACGCTAAATCTTCTCCATAAATCCAAAGAGGGTTGAGGTAACCGTAAATATGGCGTGTAAGGCGAGGCAATTTATAAATTATTTGATTGTTAGATACCTCCACCGATGAATCAAGTGTGACAGTGGGAACGTTACTAACTACTGTATGGTACTTTCCGTTAATGAGTAACACATCAAAATCAACAATACCATTTATCACCGGAAGTAGGTTGGTGTTGTAAGTTACTAAAAACACAGTGCCTGTATATAACTCCCAGTATGGTTGGTCGATATCTAGTGTAGTGTTTGTTGACGTTTTAGACAGCACTTTCCCCGTAAAAGTTCTATCCAAATATGTAACCTTCAAAGAGCAGTCTGTGAATAAATTAGTATTGGGGAGTACCGTAGTGGGTATCGTTATCTGGGAGTTTGTAGCCGTATAACTAACTGTAACCCCATTTGTGGACTTCACTTCGGGGAGTGTAACTTCTGTTGTAGTGTCAGGTAACAGGGTGTACAGTCGGTTATCATGACCGGCTACAATTCCTCCTTCCCACACATTGATAAAATGCGTAGTAGCTGTTGCATCTTTCATAACGCCGAACACATAAGTGTCGGCAATATTCACGGAAGACAGTAATTGTAACTCTGTTGTGCTGATAACTGCGGACACCCACGCCCTTGAGGAAGGCATGATGTGTATCCATTTTTCAGGGAGATAGTTAAACTCAAGATATGGTAAGTTTGTGTTGCCCACATAAGTTATGTTGGTAATAACCGTATCTCCATTGACGCTGGTCACTTTTCCCCTTTGAACCGAACCATTTCCAAAATAGGGAATAATAAAGCAAACCAAATCATAAGCATTCAGAGGAAGATTTTCAGCGGTGATGCTTAAAAATCCTCCTTCATTACCTAACGTAAATTCTCCTTGAGCCATTCTGCAAGATGGCAGCGAAGGAGCAGTGAAAACATCCCATGAAGAGTATGACATATTCGTCAAAATAATCCTGTCTGTTACTCTTAAATAAGGTGTGGGTGTATTTCCTCCTTGGATAACTAAAACGGCGTTAGGAGGCAAGTTTTCAAAGAATTTGTGGATATACCACCCAGAGTAAGAAACACCCGATATTCCCAAGTAGGTGGCAACATTGCTGGCAGTAGCGGTGTATGAGCCACATCCCAACGTCTTGTAATAACCTCTTTTGAAAGTGAGTGTTGTTATACTACAGTCACAAGATATGGGAAAGTTTCCAATGCTCTCGTAACCTGTTCGCTTCTCTAACAAACCGCCATCGGATCTACAATTGATAAGGTCGATGGCAAATCCTTCTTTAATGGCTGTTATTTTAGAATCACCATCAATTCCTTTTGTTAGGTCAATGGTAGTTGCTTGGTGCCTTGGCTGAATACTCATGTTCTCCTCCAAGGCATGTAGGAATTTGTCTTGTTAAACTCTCTCCTCACCTTTCCAATAGGTTGACGAGCACATTCGGTATGGAGGTCTTTGACAAGCTGTACCATCATCTCTCTTAAGTTTTCGTCTACTTCATTGAATGCCCCTCTGCATTGTAGAGTAGCCCACGTCATGATGTATTGTGAGAGGTCGTCAGCTACCAGTGGGACTCCTGTCGATAGTCCGTAGGTCACAACATCGTCTAACTTGATGGTGGTTTCAGCAGAAGGAAGATTTTCAGTAGGCGTGACAGAAGTTAGAGGAAATCCTAGATATTCTGTCCTATCTGTAACTTCAATACACTTTAGCCTGTTACTCTCCACTTGCCCCACCCTGTAAAGCTTCTTCGGTTCTCCCGACTCCCAGTCAGTTATAGTAATAAGGGGCATAGTCTCTTGCTCAAAATAATCGAAAGCATCGGAAGATAAAGTAGAGTCTAACTCAATCCATTGCCCATCTAACAACAATATCCTGCCCAACGTTGGAGCGAGGGGTAACACTCTTGGAGCCCTAAGCATACTTATAGCTATCGGTGACTTAGGAGTGGGGTATATACTTAGTTTACCCGCCATAACTGTATATGCAAACGGATTACCGCCAAAGTTTTCTATCTTCTTAGCCTCATAGGGCTCTATTCTCTTGAGGGATATTCTTCCATAATATACTGCTTCTATCCTTCTCCCCATGAATTCGTGAATGGAGATGGGTTCGGTGTATTCCACATCCGCCCAGTCCTTGATAAACGTGGAATTACTTTTGTCTAAAGTCTTTAAGACTTCGATATACCCCGCATGTGCTCTATCACAGATGGTTCTATCCGTAAGTACGTTGGTATCGTATTCCATTAGGTCGTCTCGAACTCTTCTGATAATTTCTTTTGTAGTGATCATAAGACCTCCTTCTCCTTAGAGCATAACATAAGAGGAGGTCGAGATAAACGTTTCAAATTTTTTATTAAAAAATTCGCAAAGTATTACCAAAAAAGATTTTACTCATTTACTCAAGTTTCTCCCCAATTAGAAATTGTAGAGTGGCAGGACCGTTAAACCCTACCAATATTTT
>JFJP01031704.1_pt1 | contig 27762 bp, 28 predicted proteins | sample 431651 | NCBI WGS metagenome assembly JFJP01 (sample SAMN02602958, study PRJNA72255) | Microbial mat metagenome, whole genome shotgun sequencing project. | biome: fresh water; feature: sink hole; material: water; isolation source: purple microbial (photo- and chemosynthetic) mats found in... | reverse complement strand
TCAGAAAATTTTCTTTCAGAAAAATAACATCAACTGGTAGTGAAAGTTTATCTTGCCCAGATTGAAAATAACCGTAAAGATGATAATTTACGCTAGGCTTTTTCATCTCTTTTACATCTTTAAAATGATTCAGCATAAGTCGAATAGGTTTGGCTATTACTGAATGATTGTATTCTGTTTTTGCATAATATTTACATTGAATAGCAGTATCTTCTGTAGCGGTTTTAATATCAACATCCTCAACACCTTCAACGACAATTTTATCTTCATCATTTGCTGACTCTAAAAGTTTGGCAATTGCATAATCAAACTGGTAAAAGTAACCTTTAATTGTGTCTATCGCTGTTCTATCTGCCATTTTTATTCACTTGTTATTAGACAATAATTTTATTAACAACCGCCGTTCAAAAAGTCATCACTCGGCAACCACGCCTGCGCCAAAATATCCTCAATCGCCCAACAACAATCTTCTGGAAAATCCTCAAGCCCTGTTTCTTTTGTCGCTTGATAAACCGCATCACCCCAAATAATATCCAACCATTCGGTATCTTTTAAATTCGGCTTCAAACTTGGCACTTGCTTTAAATGCCTTTCAATCGCTTTGCGCTGATTGCGAATCGTCAACGCCCAACTTTTGCCGCGCCGCTCTGATTGAAACTGCCACTTTAATAAATGCGCTATTAACACTGCCATGCGACTCGCTAATTCGCGTTGCTCACTTTTGCTCACGTCTTCAATTTCCTCAGCCAGATGTTCAATATCCAACAAATCAAATTTTTTATGGCGAATCAACCACGCTTGCTGATTTGCCCAAGCCGCTATATCGCTGTCGTAACTTATCGTATTCATCACCATTCCTAATCTAACATACTGTTTTTACTTCAAAAAACGCATTCGCCTTAGCCGTGCGTACTCAATGTTCATTGTCAACAATCCGCCCGCATTAACAACCGTCGTTCAGCCAGCCGCTCAAAACAATGGAAATATTTTTAAATATCACCCTGCCAAACATCATCAGTCAAAAACGCATAATTTTGCGCTACTTCCTGCTGTAATGTGCCGCTAATTTTTCTGGTTGAATCTGCCCTTGTTTGGTTAAAGCGGTAAACTCAATAAATTCCAATAAATTAGATAAATAGGTTATACAAAGTTTTGGCACATTTTTATTTTTTAACCTATTGAAATATAAGATAACTACTTTTACAAAACTGCACTAAAACTTACGGTTAGTTACTTTTTCTTGTTTAAAAAAGCAGCGTTACAATTACCACTGATAACGCGGAGCAGGAAATAGTTTATTCCACAACGGCACGAAAAAGCTGGCAAAAAACAGTCCCCAAATCACCCCTTGATTTGCGTATAACACATATTGCCAAAAATAAGCCAGTCCTGCGACAACAACTGCATGGATGTAGCGTCCTGTTCGATGGTGAGGGATGGTCATCGGATCAGAAATCATAAAAAAGGCAAATAATAATAACGCGCCATTTTCAAACTGATGCAAAAAGACAGCAAACGAATAGCCATACCCTAGCACCCGAATGACTAAAAATAAGCAGGCATAGCAAAGTAGAAAATAGAAGCTGATGTCGAGGCGTTTGGCGTTATTCGCCACAAAAAAACCTGCGGCTATCATCCATAACGCGGTGCTTAAATCTGCTCCCCATTGCCCTGTGGTGACCCAAGTTTGTGGAAAGAAAGTTAAACCTAAGATGACCCCAAGATTGGCGGGATTAAAAAGATGTTGCCCTGCCAAGCGCAGGGAAAATTTAGAGGCGATTGCAAGGACTGCAACCGCAGGATGTACCCAAAATGTGGCACTGCGTAACAGCAAACACAAGCCAAAACAAGTAATTGCCGCACTTAAAAAACCATGTTTTTGCAATTTTAAGGTATGCAAAAAAAAGGCTTGGGTGAGCAAGCCTGCACTGAATGTTAACACGATTTGTGCAGGCTTTAAGCTAAAGTCGCGAAACCATACGCCCGCTCCCAATAATAGTGCCATGATGAGCAATTGCCACAAGCGCGGGTCGTATTGTTTAGCTGTCCATTGCATGGGTTATTTTTACAACCCCGCTTTTAAACTTGCCTCAATAAATTGATCCAAATCCCCATCTAACACGGCTTGGGTATTGCCTGTTTCCACGCCCGTGCGTAAATCCTTGATGCGTGATTGGTCTAATACATAGGAACGAATTTGACTGCCCCAGCCAATATCGGATTTGGTGTCTTCCAAGGCTTGCTGGTCGGCATTGCGTTTTAACATTTCCAATTCATACAACTTGGCTTTTAATTGTTTTAACGCGGTATCACGATTTTTATGTTGTGAACGGTCACTTTGACATTGCACTACGGTGTTGGTTGGGATATGGGTCATCCGCACCGCCGATGAAGTTTTGTTAATATGCTGCCCACCTGCGCCGCTGGCACGATACACATCAATCCGTACATCACTCATGCTTAACGCAATATCAATGTCGTCATCAATTTCAGGCGAAACAAACACCGAAGCAAACGAGGTATGGCGGCGATTGCCTGAGTCAAACGGCGATTTTCGTACTAAGCGATGCACCCCTGTTTCGGTGCGCAACCAACCAAACGCATAGTCCCCTTCAAAGCGAATCGTGGCACTTTTAATCCCCGCTACATCGCCTGCGGATTCTTCAATTAATTCGGTTTTAAAGCCGTGGCTTTCACCCCAACGCAAAAACATTCTTTCAATAATCGAAGCCCAATCTTGGGCTTCTGTGCCACCTGAACCTGATTGAATATCTAAAAAGGCATTATTGGCATCCATTTCGCCTGAAAACATCCGCCGAAATTCCAAGTCCGCGACTTGTTTTTCTAAAAACTGTAAATCCTGCACCACGGTTGTCACCGTTTCTTCGTCCTCTTCTTCAACCGCTAAGGTTAATAATTCTTGCGCATCGGCTAATCCTTGTTCCAATTCATTAATGGTATTGACCACCAATTCTAATTGTCCGCGCTCTTTACCTAAGGCTTGCGCTTGTTCTGGCTTGTTCCAGATAGCAGGGTCTTGTAATTCGAGTAAAACTTCGACTAACCGTTCGGCTTTTAAGTCAAAGTCAAAGATACCCCCGGAGCGATTCGCCACGTTGGGTCAGGTCTAAAATTTGATTTTTAATTGGATTAATTTCTTGCATGGGCTGTGTTAAATGCACTCGCTAAAAGTTTTGTGAAAAAAGCGGGCAATTATAAACGATAACAGGGACGGACTCAGGAGAAATTAGAGAACTTTTCACACGGCAAAGCTTTCACCACAACCGCAACTGCCTGTCACATTGGGATTATTAAATTTAAACGCTTCATTAATCCCTTCGCGGCTGTAATCCAATTCCGTGCCATTTAAAAACGGCAGGTCGGTTTTTGTCACAATCACTTTCACACCAAATTGCTCAAACACACAATCCTGCTCGGTTATGGTATCGGCATAATCCAATTGATAAGCAAAGCCTGAACAACCTGATTTTTTAACCCCAAATTTTAAGCCTACACCCCTGCCGCGCTTGGTTAATTGACGACTAATTTGCCCTGCGGCACGTTCAGTTAAGGTAATTGCCATCTTAATTCTCGGTATAATTTCTAAAGAAATGTTTTTAAAGTTGTCACAAATTGATTGATTTCTAGGGCGGTATTTTGCACCCCTAAACTGAGCCGAATCGCACTTTTTGCCAAATCTGGCGCAATGCCCATTGCGGTGAGTACAGGACTGGGTTGCCCCCCGTCAGAGGCACAGGCAGAGCCACTGGATACGGCAATATTGTGTTGGTCTAAGCCCATTAACAACATTTCACCGTCTATTCCTGAAATACCAAACTGCACGGTATTAGGCAGTCGCTCGACAGAATCAGAAAAAATAGTCAAGTTTGGAAGCTGCCTTAATGCCTGTTCTAATTGCAAACGCAACCCGAGCAGTTTGTCACGGCGACTGGCTAATTCACTTAATGCCAATTCAGCCGCTTTACCAAATCCAACAATCGCGGCGACATTTTCCGTTCCTGCACGATAGCTCTGTTCTTGTTCTCCCCCCACTAATAGCGGTTCAACAGCGGTTTGTTCATCGACAATTAACGCCCCACAACCTTTCGGGCCATAAATTTTATGACTGGAAATAGACAGCCGTTGCACACCCAGTTGCTTAAAATTAACAGGGATTTTCCCCAAGGCTTGCACCGCGTCGGTGTGAAAAATCACCTCAGCTGGCATCGTTTGCCTAAGTTCTGCAATCGCTTGAATGCAGCCCGTTTCATTATTGGCTAACATGATTGAAACCAGCGCGGGGGAAGTGATTTTGTGTGCGCTAAATGCCGCAGTGTTGACTAAGCCATTGTTATCAACCGAAACCGTTGCAACCGTTCTGCCTTGTTTTTTTAAGCGTAAGGCAAGCTCAGTCACCGAAGGATGTTCAATCGCAGAAATAATCAATTGTGTGCGCTGGTCAGTGGTGTGTAAGGCTAAAGCATTGGCTTCTGTGCCGCCACTGGTAAAAATCACTTGTGTTGCGTGTACCCCCACCAAGGCGGCAACTTGCTCTCGCGCAGTGTCGATTGCACTGCGAGTGAGTCGTCCTAACTTATACAGACTGGACGGATTGCCATAGTAAGTGGTCAAAAAAGGGAGCATTGCCTGTAAAACCCGTTCATCAACAGGGGTACTGGCATTGTGATCCAAATAAATCATTTTAGGTTGGCGTATTAATATAAGGCTGCACCATAATAGTGTGTTGCTGTCTTTTCGCCACTTCAACCACAGGCTCTCTGGCAAGCACTTCGGCTAAACTAATATTTTCCAAATAATCGCGGATTTGTTCACTCAATCCCATCCACAAATCATGGGTTAAACAGGGTTGATTATTTTTATTGCAATTGCGTTTACTGCCACATTTGGTCGAATCAATCGGCTCATCAACGGCGGCAATAATTTGCGCAATACTAATCTCTTCGGGTTCACGGCTAAGTTTATAGCCACCACCTGGCCCTCTGACTCCTGTGACCATCCCTGCTTTTCGCAATCGCGCAAATAGCTGTTCTAAATAAGACAGTGAAATGGTTTGACGGGTAGCAATATCGGTTAAGGTCACAGGTTTTACTTGACTGTGAAAAGCAAGGTCGAGCATGGCAGTGACGGCGTAACGCCCTTTAGTGGTCAATCGCACGGGAAAAATCCTTATAGGTGAGCAAAAAACAATGCTTCTACTATAGATAAACCAAGCAATACAGTCAACTATTGATGCACAATTTTTTGAAAAAAAACAAGTGGTTGCTTAACTGGGATGTTTAGCTGATTTTGCGCAATAAAAATAAACGCGGCGCACTGGGTTTAGGATGCTCACTGTTAATCACCGTTACAGCAAAATTTTGCAGGGCTTGTTGCTGACACCATTCTGCAACTTGGACGGTTTCTGTATCGCCACCTAAATGTCCAGGATAGGCTAACACACTGATAACACCTGTTTTGCAAAGCAATAAACGGGCAGCATTTAACGCTTGTAACGTAGTTTCTGCTTGACTAATCAAAGTTTTATCACCGTGCGGTAAATAGCCTAAATTAAACATCACCGCTTTGATTTTTCCATGCTGGGCGGCTGGAATCATCTCAGCCATTTTTTGATGCCCTGTGTGAAATAAACAAGCTAGATGTGATAAATGCGCCGTCGCAAGGCGTTGTGAGGTAGCGACTAAAGCCTGTGCTTGAATATCAAAGCCATAAACCAACCCTGTTGGGGCAATTTGTTGGGCTAAAAATACCGTATCGTGACCATTGCCAAGGGTTGCATCAATCGCAATATCCCCCACTTGCAGATGGGCGCGTAAAAAAGTGTGAGCGTGTGTGAGTAAGGTCGTCATGGGCTAGAAAATAGCCGAGCCGCCTAACAGCTGTCAATCCATTTTTGCTTAAACCCCGCTAAGGCAGGTGAACTGTGTTAAAATTTCCCCTTAATACCTTACCCTTTTAAATCACTCAACTACTCAAAAACTGTCATGTCAACTCTTAAACCATCACCTTCTCATAATGCTGTTATCTACGCTATTCTCGCCATCAACAGCGAAGTAGCTTTACAAAAAGACTATCTGGATTCAGGGGATGTACCTAGTGAAGATGCCGATAATGAAGCGGAAATTTTAGACGAATTGGAACAAGCTTTTATGGAATTTGTCGAAATTTATAAAACCCGCTTGAAACTGGATAAAACCTTGCCTAGCCTTGATGAACTGTTAAATAGCCAATTGTAATCATGCACACGCTTTATGGCATTAAACAGTGCGGTACGGTTAAAAAAGCCCAAGTTTGGTTGCAAGACCATCAGATTGCTTATCAATTTCACGATGTGAAAGTTGCGGGATTAACCGAAGCACAACTGACTGTTTTTGCAGAGGCGTTGGGCTGGGAAGCGTTAGTCAATAAACGCAGCACCACTTGGCGACAATTACCTGATACGCGCAAACAAGATTTAACCCAAGCAACCGCTTTACAATTGCTGATTGACTATCCCACCTTAATGAAACGCCCAATATTAGCCTTTGAGGGCGGTTTTTTACTGGGCTTTAACGCAGAACACTACCAACACACGTTATGACTGAAACACTTGCCTTATTAATTGACTTAATGAGTCGCGCCTCTATCACCCCCGAAGATGCGGGCTGTCAGGATGTGATTGCCCAGCGGTTAACCCCGCTGGATTTTAAAGAAGAACGATTTGATTTTTTTGATACCCGCAATCTGTGGCTCAAACGGGGAACAGAAAAACCGCTGTTTGTGTTTTTAGGGCATACCGATGTTGTGCCAACGGGTTCTTTAGCCGCTTGGACAAGTCCACCCTTTACCCCAACGGTGCGGGATGGCAAATTGTACGGACGCGGCGCGGCGGATATGAAAGGCGGGATTGCTGCATTTATTACAGCGGTTGAGCGATTTATTGCCAACCATCCTCAGCATCATGGTTCAATCGCGCTGCTGTTGACCAGTGATGAGGAAGGCGCGGCAACGCATGGCGTGGTTAAAGTGGTGGAAATTTTAGAACAACGGGCTGAAAAAATAGACTGGTGCTTAGTCGGTGAACCCTCCAGTGATAAACAAATTGGCGATGTGATTCGAGTCGGACGGCGCGGTTCCTTATGTGCCAACTTAAAAATTCACGGCACGCAAGGACACGTTGCTTATCCTGAGTTAGCGGACAATCCGATTCATCATGTTGCCCCTGCTTTGCAAGCCTTAATTGCCGAAGTATGGGATACGGGTAACGCCTTTTTTCCACCGACCAGCCTGCAAATTTCTAACTTTAACGCAGGAACAGGTGCAGAGAATATTATTCCTGCCAGCGCGGACATCGCTTTTAATCTGCGTTTTAGTTCAGAACTCAATGCGCAAATCATCCAACAACGCACCCAAGCTATTTTGGATAAGCATCAGTTAAACTACACACTGAACTGGCGATTATCAGGCAATCCTTTTTTAACCACCGCTGGGGCATTAATAGAGGCTGCACACTCTGCTATTAAGGAAGTAACAGGGCTTGAAACCTTAGATGATACAGGCGGCGGAACGTCTGATGGACGTTTTATTGCGCCAACAGGGGCGCAAGTGATTGAATGTGGCGCGTTAAACGAAACCATCCATAAAGTGAATGAAAACATTGGCTTAGAGGATTTGGAAACGTTGAGCTGTATTTATGAACAGTTGTTAATAAAACTCTTGATAGCGTAAGTTTTCAACACCGCCAAATGAATCCGATTAAAGTCTTGCTGATTGATGACCATGCGGTAGTGCGGGCGGGGTTTCGTTTATTATTATCCTGCGCCGCCGCGATTTGTGTAATTGCCGAAGCCGAGCGTGGCGAGCAAGCCTTAGTGTTATATGCAGGACAACGCCCAGATGTGGTGGTGATGGATTTATCCATGCCAGGGATTGGCGGCTTGGAATGTATCCGCCGTTTAACCCAACGGGACGCGACGGCAAAAATTTTAGTCTTTAGTATTCACGATGAAGCGGTTTATGTGGATAGAGCCATGCAAGCAGGAGCAAAAGGTTATATCAGCAAAAACAGTGCAGCCGACATCATGCTTGAGGCAATTTACGCGCTTGCCGCTGGCGATACTTATATTGAAAAAGGATTGTTGCCTGAAAATTCTTTTGAAAATTTAAGCACTTATCAAGCCATTGTTCAACAGTTATCTGTGCGCGAGTTTGATATTTTTTGCCTATTAGCCAGAGGGCTAACAGGACACGAAATCGCCGCACAACTGTGTTTAAGTTACAAAACCATTGCCAATTACAGCACCCACATTAAAACTAAATTTAATGTCAGCAGTATGGTGGAATTGGCACATATTGCCATTGCGTTGAAATTAATTTAACGGCATCCTAAACGCTTCAACCTGATAGCCAAGCCGTTGTAATCGCTGCAATAAGCCGTCTTTTCCCACCAAGTGCAAGGCTCCCACTAAGATTAATTCGGTTTCTGGGGTTGCCAAAAATGCCTCAATTTTGGGTAGCCAACCAGTATTGCGCTCAACTAGCACGGTTTGATACAAGGTAGGAAACTCGCTGCGCATCGGCGTAATGCCAATCGCTTCTAATTTGTTTAAATCGCCTGTCCGCCATGCCTTTTTTAAATCCCCCATCAAAACAGGCATTTGTTTTATATCATTTAAGGTACTCAAAATCATCTCATCTTCGCGCCCATCGGCCATTTTTTCTAATACGGTTAATTGCTTTTCCACCGTTTCCAATTGCCCAATCGCTTTACCGTCCGCTACCGCTTGGTGTTGAAAATACAAATCAACGCCGCTATCTGCCATCCCTAAGCGTTGTAATTCATTCATCATCAATGTCAGCATCACCAAGGTGGGCTTAAATTGCGCCACGCTTTGCACGGGTAGCTTAATACTGTGTAGGTAAGTGGTTAAGGTTTGATAAGTTGCAGGTTTTAAATGGGTTTTTAAGGTTTGCCCTTCTGGATAAAACAAACGTTGCAACCATTGCGTCTGCATTTTTGGGTCGTTCATGCCATTTAAATCGGTTTCAAACACCACTTTCTGAGCTTGTTTGTACGCGCGATTAAATTCCTCAGGCAGTGGATAATCGCGCGGGCTAAGAACGTGTACTGTTCCCCCGATATATAAGGTTTTACCTGCTTTGCTTATCTGCCATAACGTTGTGGCTGACATAGCTTGTAACGGAAATAGCAAGCAGAGTGTGATTAAAAATTTCATTATTTTCTCGTCCATTTAAGGGTAAGCTTTCTCAATTTAAGCAACCGTTGCTTACCGTTTAATCACAAATAGCAGAATGCTCTTGAATTGTTTTTTGCATTTTCAACAATTCAATGAATCTAATTTCAAAATCTTGACCTGCATAATAACCTCCTTCTTTTTTGTGATACAAAAAAAACACCGAAATGGCAGAGGGATAAGGTAATCCTTTGCAGTGTAGTTTAAAAATTGCTTGATCTAAAGTCATTTTCAAAACTGAAGTCTTATAAATTAAGCCATTTTTTACTATAAAATTGATTTAATCACAAATTGCATGATTTTCCTGAATCGTTTTTTGGACTTTCAATAACTCACTGAATTTAATTTCAAAGTCTTGCGCTGCATAATAGCATCCTTCTTTTTTGTTATACAAAAAAAACACGGATATAGCAGAGGGGCAAGGTAATCCTTTGCGGTGTAATTCAAAAATTGCTTGGTCTAAGGTCATTTTTTTAAATTTAAGTTGTTGCGTTATAAAAGATAGCAGCAATAAACACACCAATTTATTTTTACAAAGACAACTCTTTGTTTGTATTAACAAAGTAATTCTCTGCGGGTTACTAACACCGTCAAACTGGTTTATTTCCACCATCACAGATTAGCAAAATCGGTTTCTTTAAACCAATCCTATCCGATTTTTTAAAAATAGATACTTAACCAGTTGACTTTAAAAGCTTTATTTTCTTGGCATAGCCTTTGCTTTACTAAAAAGTAATGAAGACGGTGGCTAAAAATTTAAACCGTTTCATCTATTTTTAATGCAAAATTGAGGAAATTACCATGAATACTATGCAATGTAATAAATGCCAAAGCACGATGCAACTGCAATCTGAATCATTAACCGAAGAGTTTTGGGTTTGTACAAACAGCCGTTGCAACACATGGACCCGCCAATCCAGCGTTATTCATCGTCCAGCGTATTCTGTCACAGAAAGTCTAAGCGATGCGATGTACTCACTCTTTAATCAGCGCGTTTTCAATCTGCCTTTTGTCAAAATGATGTTTGATAGCGAAAAAAACCCGTGATACAAAAAGATAATAACAACCTATCCCATCCTATTTTACCTAACTCAGCAACGATGGTGGGCGGAGGTGATTTTTATCCTAGGGGCTGGTTTCTATGACACTGATTACGGTATTTTTTCTTTCGAGATTGTTTGAATGTTCGCTACAAAAGGCTTTGTGGTAAAAGGAAACGTTATGAAACAGACTCAAAAAACACTCTTATTAACTGGACTGTTGTTTGCTCAAGCATCATCCTGTTTTGCCATACCAACCACTGATATGTTTGGGTCATGGAACGCGCTGACTTTGCAAGGGGATTTTAAAGCCCTTTCACCTGACCTTGACAAGGTTAAATGGTTGGTGATGAATCAAGCCCGAACCCGCGATGATTCGGCTAAAAACTCACGGTTGAGTGAAAATTTATTATTTGCGCAAGTGGGTTATCAAGTCAATCCTAATGTTTCTTTTTGGCTAGGTTATGCGCACGAATGGCTACACCCCTTGAATAAATCCGCCTATCAAGAAAATCGTGCTTATCAGGATTTTGTTTGGAATGAAACGACAGGCGATTTTAAATGGATAAGTCGCACACGGATGGAAGAGCGAGTCAATGCAACAACAGGCGATGTCGGGTATCGTCCTCGGCAATTATTACAGGTTAATTATTCACTCGGATTTGTAGAAGGATTAAGTGCTTATGTAGGCGATGAGGTTTTTTTCTATGTCAATAAAAATAAGTTTGGTAAAAAAGGCTTTACCGAAAACTACATTTTCAGTGGATTGAGTTATCAAGCCAGCGAGCATATTGGAGCAGATTTAGGTTATATGGGGCAATATATTGATAATATCAAAGGAAATAATCTATTTACCCATAATGTGCAGTTTAATTTGCGGTATCAGTTTTAATTTAAACATTTGTGCAGGCAGGCTATTTCAGTCAAAATGGCAGTGTTTTAAATTTTTTTACCAGCGAGGATTTTAAAGTGACGCAAGACGAATTGAAAAAACAAGTGGCACAAGCCGCATTAGCGTATGTGAAAGATGTTCCCATCATTGGCGTAGGAACAGGCTCAACAGTGAATCATTTTATTGATTTTTTAGCCGATATTCGTCACGACATTGAAGGCGCGGTTTCCAGTTCCATTGTTAGCACAGAACGATTAAAAAAAATCGGCATTCGGGTGTTTGAGTTAGGCGAAACAGGCGATTTAGACGTTTATGTGGATGGTGCGGATGAAGTTACTCCGCATAAAGCGATGTTAAAAGGTGGTGGCGGTGCTTTAACCCGCGAGAAAATTGTAGCGGCGGCCAGCAAAAAATTTATTTGCATCGTTGATGACAGCAAAACCGTTGATGTATTAGGAAAATTTCCGTTACCTGTCGAGGTTATTCCGATGGCGCGTAGTTATGTGGCGCGGGAAATGGTGAAATTAGGCGGGCAACCTGTTTGGCGTGAAGGGTTTGTCACTGACAATCATTGTGACATTTTAGATGTGCATAATCTGAACATTCTTGACCCGATTGCGCTGGAAAAAACCATTAATAATATTCCAGGTGTAGTGACAGTCGGCTTGTTTGCGATGCGCGGTGCAGACGTGGTGTTAATTGGACAAGGCGATAAAGTTATCACGCGCTGAGTCTAAGTAGATAATCATAAGTTATGAGGTACTCAACTTGAAATCCACCCCAACCCTCCTTTACGAAAGGAGGGAGCTTCCCCCTTTTTTAAAGGGAGGCTCAGGGGATTTTAATACCCGATAACTTTAGACCCAGCACTTAAAAAATCACTTTTAAGGCAAGATTTTCCCCCTCTCAAGGGGGATTTTCTATTCACTTGGAATACGATAGCCGCGTCCACGCAAAGTTTCTATCGGTTTTGTCAGCCCTGTTGGGTCAATCTTTTTTCTTAACCGCCCAATAAACACTTCAATCACATTGCTATCGCGGTCAAAATCTTCAGCGTAAATATGTTCTGTTAAAACCGTTTTAGAAATAACCTCCCCTTTCCGAAAAATTAAGTATTCCAATACCTTATACTCAAAAGCGGTCAAATCAACTAACTGCCCATCAACACACACATCTTGCGCTAAGGTATCAACCGTAATATTGGCATAACTTAAAATTGGCTGGGCATTGCCTGTTGAACGACGAATCAGCGCATTAATCCGAGCCTCTAATTCTTCATAGTGAAAAGGCTTGGTTAAATAATCATCTGCCCCTGCCTCTAAGCCTTGTACTTTATCTTGCCAACGAGTACGCGCTGTTAGTAATAAAATCGGAATATTAATCGCATCAGCACGGAGTTTTTTAACTAATTCAATCCCTGAAAAATCAGGTAAGCCTATATCAACAATCACTGCATCAAGGGAAAATTCCTTGGCAAAATAATAGCCATCCTTTCCTGTATAAGCCATATCAACTGCATAGCCTTTCTGCGTAAAAAAAGATTGGATTTGCTGACATAAAATTTTTTCATCTTCGACCACTAAAATGCGCATCTTATTTTTGTTTGGGTTTTTCTAAAAATTTGCCTGTTGCCGCATCAACTTTAACGTATTCAATATAAGCACCTGCGGTCATTATCTTAACAATATGCACAGCCCGTTCGCCTATCATTTCTGTTTTTGCCGCTAACACTTTTATTTGACTGTCTTGCAATAATTGTTTTACTAACTCATCTAAGGTAATCGGATGCTCTTCTATCGCTTGCGGGGCGGGCGTATCATCCGTCATGGCTAACCCTGTTTGTAATAATAAAACTGACAAGACAATTGCTTTAAAAAGCGTATTCATAAGGATAATCCACAGCTAACGAGAAATAAATAAAACACCTTCCCTGGTATTAAAACCTGTCATCGTATCGCTTACGACTGAATTTAAACTGAATGCAAAAAATGACTTAACTTAAATTTTATTGCAACCCAATAGGTTGTATCGCACTTGAAAAAGCGTGTCCAAAAGACGCGCCTAAGCGTCCTGCAATTTTATCAAACAGTTGTTCTTGCGGGGTAAAGTTGACTGTTTTGTCAGTGCCAATAATGTCTTTAGCCACACTGTCTACCGTGCCAAACCCATCGGCAAGTCCTAATTTCACCCCTTCTGCACCATTCCAAACCAAACCTGAAAATGTATCTTTGGTTTCAATTAAGCGTTTACCCCGTCCAGCACGCACCGCGCTGATAAATTGTTGATGCACCCCGTTTAGCAAAGTTTGCATATAGGCATTTTCATCGTCTTTAGCAGGCGAGAACGGGTCTAGCATCGCTTTGTGTTCCCCAGCGGTAAGCAAGCGGCGTTCCACCCCAATTTTTTGAATCACATCCACAAAGCCAAAGCCATTCATAATTACGCCAATAGAGCCGATTAAACTGGCTTGATTGACAAAAATTTTATCGCTCGCCGCCGCAATGTAATAACCGCCCGAAGCACAAATATCGCTGACCACTGCATGAATCGGCAATTGCGGATGCAGTTTTTTGAGCCGTTTAATTTCATCATAAACATAAGCAGATTGCACGGGACTGCCGCCTGGGGAATTAATTTTTAAAATAATGCCTTTGGTATTGCTGTCTTTAACCGCATTGCGCAAGCCTGTAATAATATCATCTGCATTCGCTTCGTCACTTTCTGAAATAACTCCTTGAATATCAATAATCGCCGTATGTGGGCTGCTACTCGTTGACATTCCTTCTTTGAAAGAGGGATAACTCATTACGCCAAACAGTCCAATCAAGTAAAGAAACATCAGGCTTTTAAAAAAAATACCCCAGCGTCTGGTGCGGCGTTGCTCATCAATCGCGGCAAAGGCTAGTTTTTCAATCGCGGCGCGTTCCCAACCGACAGGCGGGTTAATTTCTGGTTTTGATTGTTGTGTGTCCATTAAATTACCTTGCTATTATTTCAAGTAAATCAGCGGTTTGTTGCAAACAGCATAACGGCTGATAATGTTGCAAAACAGGGGCAGAATGTGCGCCGCAGGCAACGCCTATCGCATTAATTTGTGCATTTTTTGCCATCTGTAAATCATGTATCGAATCACCAATCATCAAGGTGCGCTCAGGTGAAATTTGGGTATGAAACATAATTTCTTCTAGCATTAAAGGATGCGGTTTTGATGCCGTTTCATCCGCACAGCGGGTGATAGAAAATAAATCACCCACGCCAGTAGTGTGCAGCACTTTATCCAAGCCCTTGCGGGTTTTTCCTGTGGCAATTGCCAGTTGATAACCATCTTGTTTAAAGCGGTGTAACATTTCTAACACCCCCGTAAATAAATCATCCTGCGTGGTTTGTTTGGAAAAAAAAGTGTGGCTATAACAAGTAGCAAGTTGCTGTTGTAGCACGGGATTAGCCGTGGGAAACAAGGTATTTATCGCCTGTTCAATGCTCAAACCAATAATATCTTTCGCCGCTTGCGCAGAAGGAATAGGACAAGAAAATTGTTTGGCGGCGGTTTGTACGCAATGAACTATCCAGTCAATTGAATCGACCAGCGTGCCATCCCAATCAAAAATAAGTAAATCAAAGCGATCTTTCATAAGTTAATAATGTCTCAAGCTGTTGAGGTAAAGGTGCGTATAGGGTGAGAATTTCCCCTGTAAGCGGATGAGGAAAGGTTAAACGTAAGGCGTGCAAAAATAATCGCTGATAGCCGCGCGTTTTAAAATGGCGATTGGTTGTCGCCTCACCATAGCGGTCATCTCCCACAATCGGGTGTCCAAGCCACGCGGCATGAACCCGAATTTGATGGGTGCGTCCTGTTTTAGGATAGGCTTCGATTAAGGTGCTGTCTTTGAATTGTTCCATTCGTCTAAATAAAGTTTCGGCCGGTTTGCCTGCTTCGTTAATAATTACGATACGCTCGCCAGTGGTGCCTATTTTTTTCAACAAGGGCGCGGAGACAACTAATTTTTTGCGTTGCCAACACCCTGCTAATAACGCCAGATAAGTTTTATCCATCCCTGTGCTGCGAAACAATTGATGCAAGCCCATTAACGCACTGCGTTTTTTAGCGACAATTAAACAACCTGAGGTTTCTTTATCTAAACGATGGGCTAATTCTAAAAATTTTGCTTGCGGGCGTAGTTGTCGTAAACCTTCAATCACCCCTGAGTTTAAGCCTGTGCCACCGTGAACCGCAAACCCTGACGGTTTATTTAATACCAACAAGGCATCGTCCTCGTATAAAATGGCTTGTTCCAGATGGTATTGCAACGTGGCTGGCACCGCTAATTCATCGACAGGCTCGGCAACCCGAATCGGTGGAACGCGAACAATATCGCCTTCTACTAATTTATAACTGACTTCGATACGACCTTTATTAACCCGCACTTCGCCCTTGCGCACAATCCGATAAATTCGGCTTTTAGGCACACCTTTAAGCTGCGACATTAAAAAATTATCCAGTCGCTGCCCTGCGTGTGCATCGGTAATTTCCAGCCATTGCACCTGTAAATTTGTTTGGTTTTGATTCATATTCATAGCCTAAATGATACAGTAATTCTGTTGGATTGATTCTTTAAATTGATGCAATGGATTAAGATTGCTATATTAAGTGTGTTTATCTTCACGATAAATAGACTGCGCCCTGATAAAATGCCACAAAAAAGGTTTTAAGGGCAATACAAGAATTAGAAAAAACAGCCCCTTTGGGCTGTTTAACTAGCAACGAGGGTTTTATCGTTCAACCTATGATGAACGAAGAGACTCCTTTTAAGATGTGCGATAAACAGATATTTTAAGTGCTTATTGAAAGAGGTTCAAAGCAGCTTTTTGAACCTCTGCGTTGGGCTTAAGTGAAATCCTTATCCTTTATGTACGCAATAGCTAAAAACTAACGACCTGAACTAAAATTATTAAAGTCTTCACTGCCGCAACAGCGATACATGAGTGACGGCGCGGTGTTAAAAAACAAGGTATTTGTTAGCGTTAAACCTTCCAAACTCACTGTAAAGCAACCCCTTATCTTAAGGCGGATAAGTTAAACTTTCTAGTTTTTACAGGTAAGCGGGGTCTGTTTGATAAGCCTGAAAAAGGAGTTAAAAATGAACAAGGATACACAATGAAAAGAATGCTTATCAACGCCACACAAGCAGAAGAATTGCGCGTTGCTTTAGTAGAGGGACAAAAATTATATGATTTTGATATTGAAGTTCCGTCCAAAGAACAAAAAAAATCCAATATTTATAAAGGCATTATCACCCGGGTTGAACCCAGCTTAGAAGCCGCTTTTGTGAGCTATGGCGCGGATAAACATGGTTTTTTACCCTTCAAAGAAATCTCTCCCAGTTTTAGAACCCCAACCGAATCAGGACAAACAGGTCGCTCGACCATTAAAGACCAAATCAAAGAAGGGCAAGAAATTGTCGTGCAGATTGAAAAGGAAGAACGCGGCAATAAGGGTGCGGCTTTAACCACTTATATCAGTCTAGCGGGAACTTATTTGGTACTGATGCCGAATAATCCTAAAGCAGGCGGCATTTCACGCCGCATCGAAGGCGATACCCGCAGCGAATTACGCGAAGTAATGACAGGCTTGCAAGTGCCAGATGAGATGGGAATTATTATCCGCACCGCAGGCTGTGGTAAAAACTTAGAAGAATTACAATGGGATTTAGATTATTTGCTGCAATTATGGCAAGCGATAGAGCGTACCAGTGCCGAACAAAGTGCGCCGTTTTTAATTTTTCAAGAAAGTAACGTCATTATTCGTGCGTTACGCGACCATTTACGCAACGATATTGAAGAAATTTTAATTGACCAAGCCGACTCGTTTAAATTAGTGCAGAGTTTTTTAAAACAAGTCATGCCGCATTTTTTGCCACGGGCAAAATTGTATGAAGACGCAGTGCCGTTGTTTAGCCGTTATCAAATTGAATCACAAATCGAACAAGCCTATAAACGCGATGTCGCCTTGCCCTCAGGCGGCTCCATTGTGATTGATTACACTGAAGCCTTAACCTCTATCGACATCAATTCAGCCCGTTCCACCAAAGGCGGTGATATTGAAGAAACCGCCTTAAATACCAATTTAGAAGCCGCCGATGAAATTGCTTTACAACTGCGGCTGCGTGATTTAGGCGGGCTGTTTGTGATTGATTTTATTGACATGATGGCAAATAAAAATCAACGGGCGGTGGAAAATCGCTTGCGGGATGCGTTAAAAATTGACCGCGCCAGAATTCAAACCAGCCGCATTTCTCGGTTTGGTTTATTAGAAATGTCACGGCAACGCTTGCGTCCTTCGTTAGGCGAATCCACACAATTGACCTGCCCACGTTGCAAAGGACAAGGTTCGATTCGTAATGTTGAATCGGTTGCGTTATCGGTTTTGCGCATTATCGAAGAAGAAGCGATGAAAAAAGGCACGGAAAAAGTAATTGCCCATTTGCCCATTGAATGCGCCACTTTTTTGCTGAATGAAAAACGCGCAGGAATAGACCAAATTGAAAATAGGTTGCACGTTAGAATTATTATTTTACCCAGTCGTCATTTAGAAACCCCAGCTTATGACATTGAGCGGATTAAAGGCAAAGAAGGCGACGATGAAAAGCTTAGTTATCTGCAACTAAAGGTCGAAGAGGTAGTGGTGCCTGAGTTTGCCCAGCAACAAGTTGTGCCTAAAATTGAACGGGCGGCGATTAAAGAATTTTTACCTGATATGATGCCAGCGCCTATCCAAAATAAAAAAACCTCAGCCAGTTTAATTAAGCGGTTTTGGCAAAAATTAATTGGTGAGCCTGAATTAGCCCGCCTGGAAAACGGGCAAGTGACCGGCGAACTTGCCGCGGAAACCGATGAAACAACAGCAGCAATTTCGCCTGCTAATCCACGCAGAAACCCACGCTACAAAAATAACAACCCACGCTATAAAAATAATAATCCACGCTATGAAAAACCTGTTCTGGCAGCTGTAGACCCCCATTCTTTAGAAGTTACAGAATCATCACCCGTTGAACAATCCCCTGACATAGCGGTGGATTTAACAAGGGCTGCAAGCGAAATAGTTGAAAATCAAGGCATTGAAGAATCACCAAAAAAACAATATCCCCACCCACGCAACAATAGACGCGGCCCGAATCGTCGTCGTCCGCGTAATCCCAATTATAAAAAACCTGCGGTCAGTTTTGATTTAGTGGATGCTGAACCGTCTGTTGCACACGAAACAATGGGGTCTACTGTTTCGGCTGCTCCCACTGAGGCACATCTGATTATTTTGCCCGTGAGTCATCCTGAAACAACCGCCCCTAAACCCAGCCGTGCTTATACCCATGAGTTTGCCCAGCAGCGTGAAAATCGTTTAGAAAAGAAAAATTTAGGCAATGCGATTCACGAAGAAATTGTAAAACATCAAGTTGAACTACCCAATTTAACTGCCGTTGAAGATACCATTCATCACGACATCATCAAACCGATTAAAGCCCAATCGCCTAAAATAGCCATTGAAGTCACCAAACAACACGAGGTGGTCGTTGCCAGCACACCCGTGAACAATGATAATTCAGACATTTAAATTCCCCAGTCCCTTTTAAAAGAAGGGTTAAAATCAACGTCCCCCTTGTTTAAAGGGGGATTTTTTGAAGGATAACATGATGCAAATTGATGTTTTTAATGGCGATGCGGACGGACTTTGCGCATTGCTACAATTGCGCCTTGCCCAGCCAATCGCTTCCACGCTCATCACTGGGGTCAAACGTGATATTCAATTACTTTCCCAAGTGCAGGCAATCGAGGGCGACACGGTCACGGTATTAGATATATCACTCAAGCAAAATAGCGCGGATTTAGAGCGGATTCTTGCCGCAGGGGCGCGAGTTTTTTATGTAGACCATCATCAAGCAGGTGAAATTCCGTCTCATCCGCACTTAACAGCCTTGATTGATACCGATGCACAAACCTGCACCAGCTTGTTAGTCGATAACTATTTACACGGTCGATTTAAAACATGGGCAATTACCGCCGCGTTTGGGGATAATTTAGATGACACAGCACACCGTGCTGCGACTGAATTATCGTTGTCGCAGACACAAATCGTTCAATTAAAAACCCTAGGTCGTTGCCTGAATTACAACAGTTATGGCAGCAGTTTGGCGGATTTACATTTTAGCCCGACCGTATTATTTAACAAATTACGGACATATTCTTCACCGTTTGATTTTATTCAGGTGCATCAAGCTTGCTATGAAAATTTGCAAGCCGCGTATCAGGACGATATGCAGTTGGCAGGGCAAACCCCAGCCGATTATGAAGACGAGCGCGTAGCGGTTTTTATTTTACCTAATAGCGCGTGGTCACGGCGGGTGAGCGGGGTTTTTGCCAATGCACTCACCCAGCAATATCCCGACCGCGCTCATGCGATTCTCACTGATAATTTACAAGGCGGCTATCTGGTCAGCGTGCGCAGTCCGTTACAAAATAAAACAGGGGCGGATATTTTATGTGGCTCTTTTGCCACAGGCGGTGGACGTAAAAGCGCGGCAGGCATTAATCACTTACCGTTTGACGAATTAGCTGTTTTTGTGGAACAGTTGAAAAAAACCTATTGCTAATTAAAAAGGGGAAACGCCCTCCTTTTGTAAAGGAGGGTTGGGGTAGATTTCAAAAGGGGCTGAGAGGATGTTGATTTAAGCTGCTGTTGTCAAGGGATGTACCGTTAAACTACCGCGTCCATCTTCAGTTATTTCATCCTCACTGATTTTAAAATTTCCCAGTTTCATGGTCAAATACTGGTCAAAATAACTTTTCAAGCCCTTTTCTACAGACGCATCAAACGCAGGTTTTACAATATGGGTTGTTCCCCATTTTGTCGAAACCACTTTGCCATCGACCACCACCAATTGTCCATCTTTGAAAACATAATCAGGTTTTTCAAACATTTGCTGCCGATTGGGATTGTCGGTATAAACGGTAATATCCGCCCATGCCCCACAACCTAAATGCCCACGGTCTTGTAACCCAATTAACCGCGCCGCGCCTGCCCGCGTCATAATGGCAATCTCTTGCAAGGTATATTCGCGCTCAATCGAAGCCAACGTGGTCATTTTTTGCGCTTCAGGATGAATGGTGGCTAACACATCATTGCGGAACGTTCTATCCATCAGCAAGCGAATCAAATGCGGATAACTGGTAAACGGCGCACCGTTAGGATGGTCGGTGGTTAAGAAAATGCGCCACGGGTCATTGACCAATAAAAAGGTTTCCAAACCAATTGCCCATTGCAGCGCGTTGACAAAATTTTGGTCTTTATATTTAAACGGCACCACACCACAGCCTGCATCGCATTCAATATCCATCGTGACCCATTTGTTCGGGCTAGCGTGTTTATGATTGGCGTGTTGCCGCATATTATCCCCTGAGGCGGTGACGGTTTGCCCAAATAAAATCTGCCCCACATCCACGGTAATATTTTTATGCGCATTAATCGCTTCGGCAATTTGTGCAGCCCCTGAGGAAAATTTAAAATCGCCTTCCGTGCCGTAGCTGTGAAACTGAATGTGAGTTAAGTGCATTGGCAAACCGCCAATGCCTTGGATAGTGTCCAGGGTGGTTTGCATATTGCCAGGTACACCTAAATTGCAGCCGTGAACATGAAGCGGGTGTTTGACCCCCAACTGCTGAATCGCAGTGGCTAAGACCTGCAAAATTTCACGCGGTGTCACCCCGTAATGGCTATTTTGTTCATCTAAATCCAGTTGCCGTTGATTAAATTTAAACGCATTAATCCCGCCAGGGTTCACCACTTTCACCCCAATCGCTTTCGCCGCGTGCATTGTCCATGCCACATAATCATTAATCGCCTGTTGGTCTTTTTTGGCCGTTAATAAGCGCAACAAATAATCATCGCTGCCTAACATCACATAGCCACCTTTGTCTAAAATGGGAATATCGGCCATTTCCATGTGGGCTTGCCTCGCATTGGCGGGCAATATAGCGGGTTCAAAGCCTGTGGTATAACCCATTTCTGCATAGCGATAGCCTGTGACAAAGGTGCTAGGCATGATATGACCACAGCCTGAGCGGCAAATGTGGGTACGGGCAACAGGGTCTGCACGATGGTCTTCGGGCAGTAAAGTACGCGCAATATTGCCTTTGCCACCACCGATATGGGTGTGCATATCAATTGCCCCTGACATGACCACTTTGCCGCGTAAATCATACTCTTGTGTTATCGGTTTATCAGCAGGAGGGGTGTGAACAATCCGTCCGTCTTGAATATAAAGGTCTTGCTGTTTGCCATCAATACCGCTGGCAGGATCATAAACAGTGCCGCCTGTAAGTTTTATTAACATTGTATTTCCCTTAAAGAGTTAAGTTTTGTCGGGGTCAGTAAAAGAGATGATTTTAGCGTAAACGCTTTGAAAGAATGCGTTTTATGTGTTGTCCAAGTAATTGAATTGTCGTTTATAGCGTGCAGCAATCACGGTAAAATCGCTGTTTTATTAATTCCTGCGTCATGAAAACTCACTTCCCCCGAGGCAAAGGTTTTTATTTCACCCGCGTTATTTTTAAACAATAACAAGCCGTTATCATCTATTCCAGCAACAAGTCCTGACATTTTTTTATCCCCGATATATAAATTAACCGCTTGATTTAACAGCACATCAGCCGCTCGCCATTCGGGCAAATACGCCTTTAAACCATTGCTATCAAATCGCGCAACCACAGGCAGCAAGTGATTTAATAACAAACTGGTGAGGGTATTTCTCGAATAGCTGATGCTACCCTTAATTTGACTCAAATCTGTCCACGGTTGAGTAATAGTTGCAGTTTCTTTGCTGGGCAAATATAAATTTAATCCCAACCCAATCACCGCATGACAACTGCCGCCTGTTTCACCAGAGACTTCAATTAAAATGCCGCCCAATTTTTGCTTGTGCCAATAAATGTCGTTGGGCCATTTTAAGCCTATTTCCGTTAGCCCTAAACTGTGCAACGCACGAATCACTGCCACACCCACCGCTAAACTCAATCCTGCAATGCTGCTTAAATCATTGGGATAATGCCACAACAGAGAAAGATAAATATTATTCCCAAACGGTGAAACCCATTGCCGTCCGCGTCTGCCTTTGCCTGCGGTTTGGGTTTCTGCTAAACAAACCAACCCAGACAAAGTTTGTTGAGCGCGGTCACTCAGATAACGATTGGTCGAATCAATCCGTTGATAAATTTCTAATCCAGTCAATAAATCGGCTGCAACAGGGGTTAAAGCGGCTTTAATTTGCTCGGCGACAAGTAATTCTAAAGGACGGTGCAGTTTATAGCCTTTACCACGCAAGGCAATAATGTCCAATCCATAATCAGCGGTTAATACCTCCAATTGTTTCCAAATTGCCGCGCGTGAAATGTTTAAGCTGCTCGCAAGCTGTGTGCCTGAATGAAACTTGCCATCGGCTAATAAGTGAAGAAGGTTTTTTTGTGGGTTAGAAAAATGTAACAACGTAATCCTCTGGAAAAAGCGTTAAAGTTCAGTCACAGAATTGACCACTTTTTCAATATGCCCATCATCCATCCGAGCAATGCGGTCTGCAAATCCAAAAATGCGGGAATCATGGGTTACAATCACCAAAGCACGGTCGTGTCCCATCGCAACTTCTTTTAATAAATCCATCACTTGATGCCCTGTTTCGTGGTCTAGCGCACTGGTTGGCTCATCGCAGACAATCAATTTGGGGTTATGAACTAACGCCCGAGCAATCGCCACCCGTTGTTGCTGACCGCCTGAAAGTTGGTTAGGAAAAGAGCGGGTTCGTGTTCCCAAGCCCACTTTTTCTAACATGACCGCACCACGCCGTTCAGCTTCTTTTCGTTTTACCCCATTAAGAATCAAGGGAATAGAAACATTTTCAGCCGCTGTGAGTGAAGGAAGTAAATTAAAGGCTTGAAAAACAAAACCGATGTTTTTTGCCCGAAATTTTAATTTATCCCGCGCGTGCATTTTTAGCAAATTCTGTCCAAACACTTCACAAACGCCTGAGTCTTGATCCAAAATGCCCGCCACCACTGAAATCAAGGTGGTTTTGCCACACCCAGAAGGGCCGACTAACATCATTAATTCGCCGAGTTTAATTTGTAAATCAATCCCACCGAGTGCAATAACTTTATCGCCGCCTGTGTCATAGGCTTTTTTTACATTTTCACAGTAAACCGCGCAATCCTTGTCCATCGTTTATCCTTTAAACACAATCGCAGGTTCTAGGCGTATCACTTTGATAATACTCAATAAAGCGGCAAACATACAAATTAACGTGATTCCCACACCACTGAATACTAAGAGTTGCCACGGAAATTTGAAGGCTAAAATGGAATTGCGCATTGCATAACCAAACCATGCGGTTAAGCCCACACCTATTCCATAGCCTATGATGCCCACTAAAACCGCTTGCAATAAAATCATCCGCAATAACGTACCATTACTTGCCCCCATCGCTTTTAACACCCCAAACTGGCGCAAATTTTCCAAGGTAAAGTTATAAAAAGTCTGTCCTGCAATCGCTGCCCCGACTAAAAACCCCAGCAAAACTGACATTCCAAAATTAATGGGAATCCCTGTATTGGTCATAAAATACTCTATGGTCAAATCTTTAAACTCTTGCTGCGTATAAGCAGCTAATCCTGTTGTCTGTTTAATTCGTTTTATCACCGTCTGCCTATCGGCATTGGGCTTAATTTTAAGAACCACAAAAGAAAGCAGTTTCCGTTCGCGGGGTGCAAAAGCCATCGCACGGCTATAAGTGGTATAAATCACAGGCTGGGACTGAAACGTGCGAGTGGTTTTAGCAATTCCCACCACAATGGCACGTTTGTCGTTCAACTCTAAGGTGTCGCCTACTTGCAATGGAATCGGTTTGCCGCCTGCGGTTTTGGCAGGTTTTGCCAATTTAGTTGTTGCCCCATCAATATCGACAATCACCCCATCACTACGGCGCAAATCGGCCAATTTTCCCGCCAGCATTTCAGGCGGGCCGCCAATTAAGGTCGTATCATCTATGCCAACCACAATGCAGGTTTGAAACGTGCCATCGGCTAAACGCGCTTTTAACATTCCTTTATAAATAGGCATCGCCCACTGTACCCCTGCTACACCGCGTATTCTATAAAGTTCGGTATCCTGCATCGGTTTTATATCATCGACAAACTGCACTTTTGCATCCATCACCCAAATATCGGGATAGCCTAAATCAGAAATAAAACTGGAGGTTCGTGACATCAATCCAACAAAAATAGCAGGTTGTTGCGTCATAATTAAGGAGGCAAACGTCAATCCCATGACAATGCCAAAATACTTTCCTCTGTCGCCCATCAGCATTTTTAACGCGATATGATTCATTGCAAGTTCTTCAAGGATGATGTTAAGAGTGGGCTATTGTAGCAGAATCAAACTGCGAAATGACGGGCATAAAGGTTATAATAATTGCACTTGTCAGCCTGTCTAAAGTCCGTGCAAGTGTAAAAACAATCTTCAAAATTTTTAACGCAACCCCTTTAATAACTATGACACACGATACTTTCCCGCTAGGAATTTCCAGCTTTACTTATGCCGATTTATATAACTCTGCGCGTTTAAAAGACTTGCTGGCTGTTTTTGATAGCTCAGTACAACACCATGATGCGGATTTATACCACGAATTTTCAGCTTACCGCGCCAGTCAAGGTCAAGGCATTGCGCCAGAAAAAATCTCTGACCTTTTGGTGCGGATGAGTCCTTATTTAGGACAGTTTCTTGCCACTTTGTTTAATGTGAGCGATGAACGGCACGCGCAAATGCAAAAAATTCAGGACGAATTTGCCACGATTTTTACCTATAAAAACGAGATGGTTGCTAACGTTCCTAAATTGTTTAAAAACGTGGACACCAGCGATTGGGATTTTGGTGCAATGGATGCTGAATTAGAGCTGTTGACCAACACGGGCTTTCCACAACTTGCCGATGAAACGGATGAGGAATACCGCCTCGCAGCGGTGGGTGCGGCGATTGGCTTATTAGCGAAACATTATCAAGCCCTTAGCAAAGGGAAACCCAGTGATTATGTCGATGCTGACCCAGTAGCGCAAAGTTTGCGCGAGCGGTTAAGTGCCGATGATTACACGGCGGTTGTCTTAGAAGATGCACTAGCGACTGAAGATAATAGTAGCTTTATCAATGCCTTATTAGGCATCGTGCAACGTTCTACCTTTATTGCATTAAACGATGAAGAACGCAGTCAGTGGCTAAGTTTTAAAATGCCTGAAAAACGTGACTTTGAAAATTTAGTCGAACACGATACGGTGGAATTTGGGCAATTTACAGGCTGGATGGCGGACGAAAATCATCGCCGCCGCCGTGATGGTTTTGTATTGACCGACAAACGCTTTAATCAGCGGCAAGTGTTAAATGAAGTCGACCATTGTATTTATTGCCATGACCGCAATACCGATTCCTGCTCGAAAGGGATGATTAGCAAAAAAACCGGCGAATTCAACGTCAACGCGCTGGGCGTAACCGTCACAGGCTGTCCGTTGGAAGAAAAAATTTCCGAAATGCACCTGGTGAAACGCCAAGGCGACAATATCGCCGCCCTCGCCATCATTATGATTGATAACCCAATGTGTCCAGGGACGGGGCATCGGATTTGCAACGATTGTATGCGTGGTTGTATTTATCAAAAAACTGAACCAGTCAACATTCCACAAATCGAAACCAATGTGTTGACCGATGTGCTGTTTATGCCGTATGGTTTTGAAATCTATAGCCTTTTGACGCGCTGGAATCCGCTCAATGTGAAGCGTCCGTATATGTTGCCTTACAACGGTAAAAATACGCTGGTGGTCGGTTTAGGGCCTGCGGGTTACACCATGAGCCATTATTTATTGAACGAAGGCTTTGGCGTGGCGGCGATTGACGGCTTAAAACTTGAACCGCTGCCAACAGAATTAGTCGGTGACGCAAACAGCAAACCGCAACCGATTAAAGATTTCAACACCATTTATGAGGCGTTGGACAAACGCACGTTGGCAGGTTTCGGCGGTGTGGCGGAATATGGCATCACCGTGCGTTGGGACAAAAATTTCTTAAAAGTTATATATATCAATCTGTTACGGCAACAAACCTTCCGCGCTTATGGCGGGGTGCGTTTTGGTGGAACCTTGACGATTGAAGATGCGTGGGCGATGGGTTTTGACCACATCAGCATTGCCACGGGCGCGGGCAAACCAACGATAATTGATTTGGAAAATAACCTCACGCGCGGGATTCGCAAAGCGTCCGACTTTTTAATGGCATTGCAACTGACTGGCGCGGCAAAAATGTCATCGTTGGCAAATTTGCAAGTGCGACTCCCTGCGGGTGTGATTGGTGGCGGTTTGACCGCGATTGATACCGCCACCGAATTGATGGCGTATTATCCAGTGCAAGTGGAAAAAATGTTGCATCGCTATGAAGTTTTGGTCGCCCACTATGGCGAAGACAAAGTGTGTAGTCGTTATGACAAGGAAGAAACACAAATTCTGAACGAGTTTTTAGCGCACGGGCAGGAAATCCGCAACGAGCGGAATCGGGCAGCAGAAGCGGGTGAATTACCGAACTTCCAACCGCTGATTGATGCGTGGGGCGGGGTGAAATTATTTTATCGCAAAGGCATGAAAGACGCGCCGGCGTATCGGCAAAATCACGAGGAGATTCACGAAGCCTTGCAAGAAGGGATTGCGCTAATTGAGGGCATGAGTCCGTTGAAAGCGATAGATGATGAGTACGGTCATTTGAATGCGGTCGAATTTGAAAAACTCGCCCAAACTGAGGGACGTTGGAACAGTACGGGGGAGAAAATCACCGTGCCGCTGCGCAATTTGTATATCGCGGCAGGAACGTCACCGAATACCATTTACCAAAGCGAATATCCTAATACATTTCAAATGGATAAGAAATTTTTCCAACGCTTTGAACCACAATGGCAGGGCGATGAAATCAGTTTAGTCGAAATGCACGACACCGCTGAACCTAAACTGGGTAAACCTGCACCGCTCACTTCGTATCAAAAAGACGGGCATTTCATCAGCTTCTTGGGCGACAATCATCCCGTCTATGCTGGTAATGTGGTGAAAGCGATGGCGAGCGCGAAAGATGCGTATCCATACATTGTTAGCTTATTTAACAAAGACTTAGCCGCATTAAATCCCGCCGAACAAGCCGCACGCGATGGCAAATTGAAACAATTATTTGCCGATTTGGATGCGTCATTTAAAGCGACGATTGTAGCGATTAATCGCTTAACGCCGACGATTGTAGAAGTAGTGGTTCACGCGCCTTACCAAGCAAAAACCTTTCAACCCGGACAATTTTATCGCTTGCAAAACTACGAAGCCTACGCGCCAGTGGTCGAAGGTACAGTATTAGCAGCAGAAGGCTTGGCGTTGACGGGCGCGGAAGTCGATGTGGAAAAAGGCACGGTGTCGCTGATTGCGCTGGAAATGGGGTCGTCTTCACGGCTGTGTGCGACTTGGAAAGTTGGCG
>JFJP01001204.1_pt1 | contig 27794 bp, 20 predicted proteins | sample 431651 | NCBI WGS metagenome assembly JFJP01 (sample SAMN02602958, study PRJNA72255) | Microbial mat metagenome, whole genome shotgun sequencing project. | biome: fresh water; feature: sink hole; material: water; isolation source: purple microbial (photo- and chemosynthetic) mats found in... | reverse complement strand
GGCGAAATACCATAGCAATGGGTGAAGCCCATTGAACCGCCAACCATCGACCGCAAAAGCCCTGAAAGGGCGAAATATCATAGCAATGGGTGAAGCCCATTGAACCGCCAACCATCGACCGAAAAAGCCCTGAAAGGGCGAAATACCATAGCAATGGGTAAAGCCCATTGAACCGCCAACCATCGCCCGCAAAAGCCCTGAAAGGGCGAAATATCATAGCAATGGCAGAAGCCCATTGAACCGCCAACCATCGCCCGAAAAGCCCTGAAAGGGCAAAATACCATAGCAATGGGTGAAGCCCATTGACAACACGCCCACCAACGACCCAAGCCCTGAAGGGGCGAAATAATCCTGCGACAGGCGAACGCCCGAAGGAGAAACGCCGCAACCGCCAGTGTCGTGTTAAATTTGAAAAAGGGATGAACGCCGAGAGCACCAATTGAAAAAACCTTTGCAACAAAGCATTGAAATACAATCCATTCCCGAATCTTGTTTGCCGAAGACCTCAACTTTTCATACCACAACTTCGAAAATGTTTTTCCTGATGCTTTTGAAAGCAACTTGGCAAAATGTTCGACGAGCCTCCCAGGATTTTGTACACCGGGGAGGCTCGACGACGGAGAGGCGCGGAATTACCAGCGGATGAGGGCGGAGGCCCAGGTGAATCCGCTGCCGAAGGCGGCCAGGGAGATGATCTTGCCCGGCTGTAGCCTTACCTGTTCCCAGAGCTCGCTCAGGGCGATGGGGATGGTGGCCGCGGTGGTGTTGCCGTAGCGCTGGATGTTGTTGAAGACCTGGTCGTCGCGCAGGCGGAGCTTGCGCTGCACCATCTGCGAGATGCGGAGGTTGGCCTGGTGGGGCACGAAAAGGTCAATGTCGGAAGGCTGCATCCCGTTGGCTTCCAGCGACTCGCGGATGACCTCGTCGAAGCGGGTGACGGCGTGCTTGAAGACGGCGGGGCCGTCCATGATGGGGTAGATGTCCATGCTCTGCTCAAGGCCCTGGTTGATGAAGCGCTCGCCCGTGGCGCCGGGCTCCTTGAGGCAGAGCAGGTCGCGGTGCTCGCCCTGCGAGTGCAAGTGGGTCGAAAGGATGCCCGACTGGCCGTCGCGGCTGGGCTGCAGCACGGCGGCGCCAGCCCCGTCGCCGAAAAGGACGGCCGTGCCGCGGCCGCGGGTGGTCTTGTCGAGCACGATGTTCTGGACTTCGGAACCCACGACCAGGATGTTCTTGTACATGCCCGACTTGATGTACTGGTCGGCCACCGAGAGGCCATAGATGAAGCCCGAGCACTGCGCCCGAATGTCGAGCGCCCCGACGGTGTCCATGCCCATCTCGTGCTGCAACGTTACGCCGGGGCCGGGGAAGAAGTACTCGGGGCTGAGGGTCGCGAAGACGATGAAGTCGATGTCGCTGGGGGAAAGCCCGGCGCGCTCGAGGGCCATGTGGCTGGCCTTGATGGCCATGCCGGAATTGGTGTCCTGACCAGGGACAACCCAGCGGCGCTCTTGGATTCCGGTTCGCTCGATGATCCAGTCGCTGCTGGTGTCCATCATTTTTTCGAGGTCGGCATTGGTAACGACGTTGTCAGGCACATAGTGGCCCACGCCTACAATCTTGGATTTCATCACTGCTTGGTTGTTGTTCGTGTTTGAAAAAAGAAAAGAAACACGTGGCCACGTCATGACAAACATGGTCAAGCCACCCTCGGCGGGACGGCAGGCCCAAGCAAAGCCTGAATGTCGTGGTCACGGGAGCTCGTTAGAAAACATGTAACGTGTGAAAAGAAGAACTAAGAGAATTGCTGTTTGAGCAAATTTAAGATTTTCGGGACAACGGCCCAACTGCGGGAAGGTTTTTTTTTGAAAAATCCGCTTTGGATATTCGACTGAAAATATAGGGACAAGCCCCCCGATGTTCAGCCAAAATGATTACTTTAGCGAGCCAATTGAACCAAAACCCAAAGCCCCCGGGCTAGATTCGCCTGATAAACAAGCGCCCAGGGCTTCCCACAAAACGAAAGACAAAATGGCTGAAGAAGAAAAAATAGTCAGGATACAGATTGAAGAGGAGATGAAGTCGGCTTACATCGACTACGCCATGTCGGTGATCGTGGCCCGGGCTCTGCCCGACGTCCGCGACGGCCTCAAACCCGTACACCGCAGGGTGCTTTTCGGCATGAGCGACCTCGGCCTTTGGTCCAACCGGCCCTACAAGAAGTCGGCCCGTATCGTGGGTGAAGTGTTGGGCAAGTACCACCCCCACGGCGACAGCTCCGTTTACATGGCCATGGTCCGCATGGCCCAGCCCTGGTCCCTTCGCTACACCCTGGTGGACGGCCAAGGCAACTTCGGCTCCATCGACGGCGACAGCCCCGCGGCCATGCGCTACACCGAGGCGCGCCTGACCAAGATCGCCGAGGAGACCCTCAAGGACATCGACAAGGAGACCGTGGACATGCAGCTCAACTTCGACGACAGCCTCGAGGAGCCCAGCGTTCTGCCCACCCGCCTGCCCAACCTGCTGGTCAACGGCGCATCGGGCATCGCCGTGGGCATGGCCACCAACATGCCCCCCCACAACCTCATCGAAATCGTCAACGCGATCGTGGCCTACATCGACAACGCGGAAGTCAGCATCGAGGAGCTCATGCAGCATGTCAAGGCGCCCGACTTCCCCACCGGGGCCATCATCTACGGCTACGAAGGCGTCCGCCAGTCCTACCTCACCGGCAAAGGCCGCATCGTCGTCCGGGCCAAGACCCACATCGAGACCAACCCCAGCGGGCGCGAGAAAATCATCATCACCGAAATCCCCTACATGGTCAACAAGGCCGAACTCATCAAGAAGGTGGGGGATCTGGTCAACGAAAAGAAAATCGAGGGTATCGTCCACGCCAACGACGAGTCCGACCGCAGCGGCATGCGCATCGTCTTCGCCCTGAAGAACGACGTGGTGGCCAACGTCGTGCTCAACAACCTCTTCAAGCAGACCCAGCTCCAGAGCTCCTTCAGCGTCAACAACATCGCCCTGGTCGCCGGACGGCCCAAGCTCCTGAACCTCAAGGAGCTCATCGTCTCCTTCGTGGACCACCGCCACGAAATCATCATGCGCCGCACCCGGTTCGACCTGCGCAAGGCCGAAGAGCTGGCCCACATCCTCGAAGGTAGGCTCATCGCCCTGGACCACCTCGACGAGGTCATCTCCCTCATCCGCGCATCACACAGCACCGACGACGCCAAGAACGGCCTCATGGAACGCTTCCAACTCTCTGAACTCCAAGCCAAAGACATCCTCAGCATGAGGCTGCAAAAGCTCACCGGGCTCGAGCGCGAAAAAACCATCGAGGAGTTCAAGGAAATCATGGCACAAATCACCGATTTCAAGGAAATCCTCGAAAAACGCGAACGCCAGATGGGCGTCATCAAGGAGGAGCTCATCGAGCTGCGCGAACGCTTCGGCGACGCCAGGCGCACCGAGATCGTCTATTCGTCCGAGGATTTCAACCCCGAGGACTTCTACGCCGACGAGGACATGGTCATCACCATCTCGCACCTGGGCTACATCAAGCGCACACCGCTGGCCGAGTACCGCACCCAAGGCCGCGGCGGAAAAGGCTCGAAAGGCAGCGAGACCCGCGACGAGGACTTCCTCGAGCACCTTTTCGTGGCCTCGATGCACAACACCATGCTGTTCTTCACCGAGAAGGGCAAGTGCTTCTGGCTCAAGGTCTATGAAATCCCCGAAGGATCCAAGAACTCAAAAGGCCGGGCCATCCAGAACCTGCTCAACATCGAGCAGGACGACAACGTCCGCGCCTACATCAACCTGACCAAACCCCTTGACGACCAAGAGTTTACCAACTCGCACTACATCGTCATGGCCACCAAGAACGGCATCGTCAAGAAGTCGCCCCTGGCCGCCTACTCGCGCCCGCGCGCCAACGGCATCATCGCGACGACCATCCGCGAGGACGACCTGCTCATCGACGCCCGCCTGACTTCCGGCACCGACGAAATTCTGCTGGGCGCCCGCTCCGGCAAGGCCATCCGGTTCTCGGAGCAGGACGTGCGCTCCATGGGCCGCAGCGCGTCCGGCGTTACCGGTTTCCGCCTCGAAGCAGGCGACGAGGTCATTGGCATGGTCGCGATGGGCAAGGACAAGGAAGACATTCTCGTGGTCTCACAAAACGGCTACGGAAAGCGTTCGCCCCTCGAAGAATACCGTGTCACAAAACGCGGCGGCAAAGGCATCATGTCCATGAAAGTCACCGACAAGACCGGGCAAATGATCGCCATCAAGAGCGTAACGGACAATGACCACCTGATGATCATCAACCACTCGGGCCTCACGCTGCGCCTGGCCGTCGGTTCCATCAAGAGCCAAGGCCGCGCCACACAAGGCGTGCGCCTGATCAACCTCAACGCGAACGACAACATTGCATCCGTGGCCAAAATCAGCCTCGATGAAGATGAAATCGACAACACCGAAGTGCTCACAGCCCTTGAAAATCCGGATGATAGCACCGTTCCCGAAATCTTGGAGGCTGACTTGGAAGCCCAAGACGAAATCGTCGAGGAAGAAATCATCGAGGAGGAGGACGACGATTTGAACTCCCCCAAAGAGGACTAAGCCCTCGCGCTCCAAACTGCCAACCGAACACCCGAACCGAAACCTGCTTTCGCTTCGGGTGTTCGGCTTATCGTGCGCAAGCCTGGTTTCTGGGGCTGAACACCTTCACAAAAAAAAAATCGAACTTGCTGAAAACAGGATGTTTGGATAAGCCCACCAACAGTCCAACCGCATGAACAAGGACAGCCTAAAAAAAAGCCTGGCGCTGCTGCTGAAAATAGGAGTAACTGCCGCCGCGCTATTTTTCCTCTACTGGCAGCTCGATTGGCCTAAACTGGTGGAGCTGCTCGGCGCGAGCCGCTGGGCCGCCTTCATTCCCGCGTTCCTGCTCTACATGCTCTCCAAAGTGGCTTCCGCCATTCGGCTGAACGACTATTTTCGTGGCATAGGCTTGCAAATCAGTCCGATACAAAACCTGAAGCTGTACTGGCTGGGTATGTTCTACAACTTCTTCCTGCCGGGCGGAATCGGCGGGGATGGCTACAAAGTGTTTTTGCTGAACAAAAAACGGGGTGCTTCGGTAAAGCTCCTTACAGGGGCTGTCGTGTTGGATAGGGCCATTGGCGTCATGGCCCTGGGCCTCATGCTGCTGGCCTTGGCCCCTCTCCTACCCTTGGCCTTGCCCTGGCGCTGGGCCGCGTGGCTGGTGCTGCCGCTCGGGGTGTTTGCAGGCTTCTGGCTGCTGGGCTGGCTCTGGCCCAAGCACATGGCCGGACGAACAAAAGGGATCCTGCTTTCTCTTTTTGTCCAAGTGCTTCAAATTCTTTCTGTTGCTTTTGTGGCCTATGCCTTTCGCTACGACGATTCGCAACTTTCCCTGGCCTTTGTCTTCATGGTCTCGTCCGTGGTATCGGCCCTGCCCATCAGCATCGGCGGCCTTGGCGCCCGCGAGGCGACCTTCTTCCTTGGCGCCGAATGGCTTGCCCTCGACCCCAACAAGGCAGTGGCCATTGCCTTCGGCTTCTACCTTTTGAATGTTTTTTCCTCCCTTGCGGGCCTCTATTACCACATTCGCAAAATTGATTGGAACGAACCAGCCAAACAAATTGAAAAATGAAACCAAAAATCACCTTCATCATCAATCCAAAGGCTGGAACCCAACGGAAAACCAAGATTGAAGAGCTGATCGGCAGGCATGCCGACAAGCAGAAAATCGAAATACAACTGCTTCATACCCAAGCGCCTGGACACGCCACTGACTTGGCAAGAGCATCGGCCCAAACGTCCGACCTGGTTGTGGCCGTCGGCGGAGACGGAACCGTGAACGAGGTTGCCGCCGGATTGCTGAAAGGTCCTTGCCCGATGGGCATTTTGCCCTTGGGCTCGGGAAACGGCCTTGCCCGGCACTTGAGGATTCCTATGGGAATGGAAAACGCAATCGGGCTGCTATCAAATTATGAAATCCAGCGCATTGACACCTTGCTGCTCAACGACAGGTTATCCCTAAACGTCTCCGGCATTGGTTTCGATGCCCATGTGGGGCACCTCTTCGCGCATAGCCCCAAGAGAGGGCTTGCCGCCTACACCCGCATCACCGCCAGAGAGTTCAACCGGTACGAGACTCAAAAATACAGACTAAGATTCAACAACCAAGATATTGACGTAGAAGCCTTTGCGATAAGTTTCGCCAATTCGAGCCAATTTGGCAACAACGCGCGCATCGCGCCAAGCGCCAGCCTGCAAGATGGCTTGATCGACATGGCCATACTGTCCAAATTCCCCCTCGTGGCCGCACCCATCCTGGCCGCGAAACTTTTCACGGACAGCATAAGCACCAGTCGATATATGAAAATCTATCAAACATCTTCCGTGATCGTTTCCTCACAAGACGGCGAAGCGCTTTTGGCGCACGTTGACGGCGAACCAGCTCGCTTCGAAGACGGTCTCCAGGTATCCATCGCCCCGCTCTCCTTGAATCTGGCCATTCCCAAAGGAGGACAACGGATTTGAAAAAGCGCTATCTTCGCGCATCAACCAACAACAATTATCATGGACTACCATTTCAGCAAAAAAACCAGCCTTCCCTTCGACCAAGCCATCGTTGAAATCACTGAAAAACTCAAAGAACAAGGTTTTGGAGTACTTTCGGATATCGACGTACAAAACACATTCAAAAATAAATTGGGAATCGACTTCCGCGCCTATCGCATCCTCGGTGCTTGCAGCCCCAAATTCGCCTTTGAAGCCATCCAAGCCGAGCCCAACATTGGCGCCCTGCTTCCTTGCAGCGTCGCGGTGCAACAACATGAAGACGGCAAAGTCGAAATCTCTGCCATCAACCCCATCGTGGCCATGGGCATGATCCAGAACGAGAGGCTCGGAGTCGTAGCCGAACAAGTTACTGACAGGCTCCGAAACGCTGTTGAGGCAGTGCGTGAATGATCACATCAAATATTTGACTGATAGCGCCATGTGAAGGTTCACATGGCGCTTTTTTACCTTATTGGGGTCGGAAATTGTGCTGTATCAATTTTCCCCAATTACCACGAATCGTATCCACCTGCATGGACTCGTGGAGCCTATCCAGAAACTCTTCCCGCACAATGGGACGGGCGCCAAGGCTGGACAAGTGATCCGTAGGCTGCTGGGCATCAATGAAATGAAAGTTCCACTGCTTGAGGATTTCAACCAGATAGTAGAAAGCCACCTTCGAAGCGTCTGTCTGGAGATGGAACATCGACTCTCCCGAAAAAAAGCCACCCATCGAAACACCATACAAACCACCGACCAATTCACCATCCCGGTAGGTTTCGATGGAATGCGCGAAACCCTCGTGGTGAAGGTTGATGAAGGCATCGATGATTTCGTCCGAAATCCAGGTCCCGCCGCCACCTTTGCGCTCCACGTCAGCGCAGGAGTAAATGACGCCCTCAAAATCCGTATCGACTTTGACCTCGAATTTTTTGCGCCGGATGGTCTGCCTAAGGCTTTTGGAAGGCTTGAACTCCGAAAGCGGCAACACCATGCGCGGATCCAAGGACCACCACAACATCGGCAGCCCCTCGTGCGGCCAAGGGAAGATGCCATTGGAATAGGCCAGGAGCAGACGCTCCATGCTCAAATCGCCGCCAATGGCCAACAATCCCTCCTCGGCCTCGCTCGGATGGGGGAAAATCAGGTGTTCCGTTAGTCGATATACTGGCATCGGATAGCTCGCTTCTATTGGTTCGATTCCTAAAGTTAAAAAAAAATGGCAATTGATAATGCCAAGCCAAAACCCATGCTGGATTTGTCGCCGGGATGCGAAAGGGTGGAAAAAATTATCGCGACGCGAAAAAGAAAAAAGTCAAATAAAGAAAGGGGCAATCAAGCTTTTCCCATTTGCTTTTGGGCAAAGGATTGGGTACATTGTAAAGAAGCGAGGCGGCTGGCAAGTCAGCGAACCTCGAATATTTCGAAACAATTTGAATGAGAATGAAAACATCATATTTTTTTCTAACAATTCTGACATTCTTGACAATGTCATCTTGCCGAGAAGCCTCCATCAAGCGATATTCACATGAAGATGGAAGCTCCGCGGTTGACAACCAAGCGCACGAGCTGCGAACGCTCCTTCAAAACTACTTCGGCCAAATGCGCCAGCTCTATCTCAAAGACATGAATCTGAAGGAGTTGGAACTGGTCGAATCATTTTATGAGGCCGAAGATTTCCATGCCGCATGGACCTTCGGCAACGCGCTCAAGCCCCAAGCCGCTGAAATGCTTTCGGTGATACAAGACGCCGCCCAGTTTGGCTTTATGCCAGAAATGTATCACTTTGAAGAGCTTACTCAATTGAAACTGCGAATTGAAACACAAAACCAGCAACAAAATGACCTTTCCATCCGGGCAAGGTTTGATGCCTTGCTGACGGATGGAAGCTTTCGCCTCATGCGCAATCTGGAGAACGGCCTGCTTATCCCAGATTCGAGCATTTACCAGTACACAAGCTCATCGACTTCAGCAGAGTTAACAAACCATCTTTCAACTTCTCTTCGGCAAAACAATTTTCGAGAAAGTTACCTCGAAATACAACCTCGAAATCCCGCGTATAGAAACCTTCAACACGCTTTGTCAAAATATCTTGTTGAGCAAGACATTTTCAATGATTCGCTGCGGCTAACCGACCCCAACCTTGACTCTTTGAAATCCTACCAAGAAGCCGCGAATCTTCTGGTTCGCTTCCGATTTCTTGCCCCTACGGCGACCGAAGACTCGGTGGCCCTGCTTTCGGCCCTGATGAAATTTCAGAAGGCACATGGCATCGAAGTGGATGGACGCATCGGGCCGAACACACGCGAAGCATTGACCATCAACACATATGACCGCTATCGCCAAATCGTGGTGAACCTTGAGCGGCTCCGTTGGGAAAAAACCTTGCCCGACTCATTCGTGCTGGTCAACATCCCTTCTTACCAGCTCAGCTTCGTTGAAGTGGGCTGCGTCGTGCGGGTGCATCGGGTCGTGGTCGGCCTTCCCTACCTCCGAACCCCATTGCTGACCAGCCAAATCGAATACATGATCGCCAACCCGACATGGTATGTTCCAAACAGCATATCAACACACGAAATGCTAGGAACCATCAAGAATGACCCGGACTATTTGCGGAGAAATAACTACATGGTGTTTGATGCCCAAAACAGCCAGGTGGCAGTCAGCGAAGTGGATTGGGAAAGCCTTTCGCCGTCCAATTTCAACTACAAAATCGCGCAAGGACCGGGGAGAGGCAACGCGTTGGGCTCGATTGTTTTCATGTTTCCTAGTCAATATGGTGTTTATCTTCACGACACTTCGGCCAAGAGCTATTTCGAACGAACCATCCGGGCTTTCAGCCATGGCTGCGTCCGCCTGCAAGATCCGGTGGACTTCGCTCAATACCTGCTGGAACGCGAACAGCATCCCGTTGACCAGGATTCGCTTGGCCAAATCATTGAAAAGCACATCAGCAGAAACATAGCATTTCGACACCCCATCCCAATTCTAATCCGCTACCAGTCGTGCCTAGCCGACGCCTTTGGCAACCTGACTTTTTACAAAGACATCTACCGAGAAGATGCCGCCTTGATAAAGATCTATTTTGCAAAGCTGAACGAAATGGCTAGATAATACAATTTGCTGGTAAACAGTTAGTTGTGATTTTTTTGAATGATCATCCGTCAACAAACGCCATTTTTCATACTTTTGGACGAGATACAACGACCATGCAAGATCCTGGCTTGAAAAGAATTGCTCGAACAAACCTAACGGACACTGCCAACAAGGAGTTGCTCTTGTCCCACTTTCCACTTCCAAAACTCCGGTCGAATTGACTGGCGCACGGTTTTCATATGGTAAAAAGGCCGACTCTTTCCAAGAAGAGCTGGCCTTTTTTTTGTGCGAAAACTTGGCCAATACATTCTTCAAAAAAATAAAACACAATTCAATGAATAACATCCAACTGGTGCTAGAAGATGGAAGCATCTTCCCAGGCAAAAGTTTTGGCCACCCTGGTTCAGTGGCAGGCGAAGTGGTCTTTTGCACTGCCATGACAGGCTACCCCGAAAGCCTTACCGATCCGTCCTACAAAGGCCAGATTTTGGTTCTGACATTTCCCCTAATCGGAAATTATGGCGTTCCTGGCCACGAGTCCGACACGGATCTGCTGCGCTACTTCGAGTCCGACAAATTGCACATCGCTGGGCTGGCCATCAGCGACTACAGTGAGGAGTATAGCCACTGGAACGCGAACCAAAGCCTCGGCGATTGGCTGAAATCATCGGAAACACCTGGCATTTTTGGAATTGACACACGGGCCATAACCAAACTCTTGCGCGAAAAAGGGTCCATGAAGGGTAAAATCGTTTTCGAGGACCAAGACCTTGATTTTGAAGATCCTAACCTTCACAACCTTGTCGAGCAGGTGAGCTGCACCGAGCCGGTTACCTATGGCGATGGTGAACATGTGGTTGTATTGGTTGACTGTGGTGTCAAATTCAACATCATAAGAAACTTGGTAAAAAGAAACACAACAGTGATTCGTGTACCCTGGAACCATGACTTTTCCACAATGTCATATGACGGTTTGTTCCTGTCGAATGGCCCTGGCGACCCGAAGCGATGCGACATGACCATCGCACACCTGCAAAAAGCCTTCACCACCGACAAGCCCATCTTCGGGATTTGCCTGGGCAACCAGCTCATGGCGCTTGCCGCTGGCGCCGAGTCCTACAAGCTCAAGTATGGGCACCGCAGCCACAACCAACCGGTCTTGCAAGTGGGGACCAACCGGGCCTTCATCACTTCGCAGAATCATGGCTATGCCATTGACAATGAAACACTTCCGGCAGAATGGAAACCGCTCTTCATCAACCTGAATGACCAGACGAATGAGGGAATGAAGCATGTGGAAAAGCCATTCTTCTCCACGCAATTCCACCCGGAGGCATCAAGCGGCCCCACTGACACCGAATTTCTCTTCGATGACTTCATCCAGACCATCGAGGAGTACAAGAAGAAAAAGCAACAAGCCTGAAAACAATTGGAAACCAAAACACAATAACTCGATGCAATCAAAACAAATCAAAAAAATATTAGTCCTGGGCTCGGGGGCGCTGAAAATTGGCGAAGCGGGCGAGTTCGATTATTCTGGTTCGCAGGCTTTGAAGGCCTTGAAGGAAGAAGGTATCCGATCGGTGCTGATCAACCCGAACATCGCGACGGTTCAAACGTCGGAGGATGTGGCGGATAGGGTTTACTTTCTTCCTGTAACTCCTTACTTTGTTGAAAAGGTAATTGAAAAAGAGCAGCCGGATGGAATTCTGCTCGCTTTTGGAGGGCAAACGGCCCTCAACTGTGGCGTGGAGCTGCACCAAAGCGGTGTGCTCAAAAAGCACAATGTCGAAGTGTTGGGAACCCAGGTCGATGCCATTGTCATGACGGAAGACCGTCAAATTTTTGCGGACAATTTGCGAAAAATCGACGTCAAGACTCCCAAGAGCATCGCCGTTACGAATGTCGCCAAAGCCTTGGAGGCGGGAGCGACTTTGGGGTTTCCTGTCATTGTCAGGGCGGCCTTTACGCTTGGTGGTCAAGGCAGTGGCTTTTGCTACAACATGCCCGAGCTCGAAAAATTGGCGGAGAAGGCGTTCTCCTATTCTCCGCAGATTCTTGTCGAGGAATCGCTGAAGGGCTGGAAAGAGGTAGAGTACGAAGTTGTCCGCGACAAATTTGACAACTGCGTGACAGTCTGCAACATGGAAAACTTCGATCCGCTGGGAATCCATACCGGCGAAAGCATCGTAGTCGCGCCCTCGCAGACCTTGAGCAACAGCGAATACCACAAGCTGCGGCGGCTTTCGATCCAGATTGTTAGGCATGTCGGAATCGTCGGCGAGTGCAATGTCCAATACGCGCTCGACCCAGCGTCGGAAGACTACCGGGTCATCGAGGTCAACGCCCGCCTTTCGCGTTCTAGCGCGCTGGCTTCCAAGGCCACCGGCTATCCGCTGGCCTTCGTGGCGGCCAAACTCGCCCTAGGCTATGGCCTTCACGAGCTCAAAAACTCGGTTACCAAGACCACGACAGCCTTCTTTGAGCCAGCCTTGGACTACATCGTTTGCAAGATCCCTCGCTGGGATTTGAACAAATTCAACGGTGTTTCGAAAGAGATTGGCAGCAGCATGAAGAGTGTCGGCGAAGTCATGGCCATTGGGCGCACCTTCGAGGAAGCCATCCAGAAAGGGCTTAGGATGGTCGGACAGGGAACGCACGGATTTGTCGGCAACCTCGACTTGGAATTTGAGGACATCGAGAAATCACTCTCCGAACCGACGGACATGCGGATCTACAGCATCGCGAGCGCCTTCGCCGCTGGCTTCAGCATCGACAAGATACATGAATTGACCCGAATCGACCGATGGTTCCTTGTCAAACTTCGACGCATATTCGACACGAATCAGGCGATTTCAAAACACTCTTCAATCAATGAACTTCCGGTTGACTTGTTGACAACGGCCAAGCAACAGGGCTTTTCTGACTTCCAGATTGCAAGGGTTTTGCATCCGACACAAGCAGGAGGCATGGAAAAAGAGCTGCTCGCGGTTCGCGCAAAACGCAAAGAGCTGGGTATCCTGCCTGTTGTCAAGCAAATTGACACGCTTGCCGCCGAGTACCCGGCCCAGACCAATTACCTCTACCTGACCTACAATGGGAGTTCGCACGACATCAGCTTTGAAAAAGATAGCCAGTCGGTAGTGGTTTTAGGTTCAGGCGCATACCGTATTGGGAGCAGCGTAGAATTTGACTGGTGCAGTGTCAGCGCTCTTAAAAGTGTCCATAAACAAGGTTACCGATCGGTGATGATCAACTACAATCCGGAAACGGTGAGCACCGATTACGATTCCTGTGACCGGCTCTATTTCGACGAGCTCTCATTCGAGCGGGTTCTTGACATCATTGAGCTTGAAAATCCGAAAGGTACAATCGTTTCGACCGGTGGCCAGATTGCCAACAACCTTGCCCCAAGGCTTTTTCGGAATGGAGTCAAAATTTTGGGAACATCGCCCGTTTTCATCGATCAGGCTGAGAATCGGCATCACTTTTCAAGCCTGTTGGATAGTTTAGAAATTGACCAACCTCGCTGGCAAGAATTGACAAACTTTGAAGAAGTCAGTCAATTTGTGGAAAGGATTGGCTTCCCTGTTTTGGTACGTCCTTCTTATGTGCTCTCTGGCGCGGCGATGAACGTCGTCTCGAACAAGGATGAGCTTGAGGGATTCCTGAAGCTGGCGACCAAGGTTTCGAAAGAACATCCTGTCGTCGTTTCCGAGTTTATCGAACATGCCAAAGAAATCGAAATTGACGCTGTCGCGCAAAATGGCGAGCTGAAGGCCTATGCCATTTCGGAGCACATCGAGTTCGCAGGAGTCCATTCGGGTGATGCGACGATTGTGTTCCCTCCGCAGAAGATTTACTTTGAAACGGTTCGGCGGATCAAGCGCATCGCCAAGCAAATTGCGGCAGCCTTGCAGATTTCTGGCCCCTTCAACATGCAATTTCTGGCCAAAGACAACGAAATCAAGGTCATTGAGTGCAACTTGAGGGCTTCAAGAAGTTTCCCCTTCGTTTCCAAGGTGTTGAAAACGGACTTGATCGACCTGGCCACGCGAATCATGCTCGGTTTGCAGGTCGAGTCGTTGGACAAGTCCATCTTCGATTTGGACCACATCGGGGTTAAGGCTCCGCAGTTCTCATTTTCCCGCTTGCAAAAAGCCGATCCCGTCTTGGGAGTTGACATGGCCTCGACGGGCGAAGTCGGGTGCATCGGCGATGGCTACTACGAAGCGCTTCTGAACGCGATGCTATCGGTCGGCTATCGAATTCCCAAAAAAAACATTCTGTTTTCAACTGGACCTGCCCGCTCGAAAGTTGAGCTTCTGAACAGCGCGCGACTGCTGGTTGCCAAGGGATACAATTTGTTCGCCACCAAAGGTTCGCAAGAATTTCTTGCCAGCAACGGAGTTCCGGCGACGGTGTTGCACTGGCCCGACGAGGACAAAAAGCCGAACACGCTCGACTACCTCCGCGAAAAGAAAATCGACTTGGTGGTCAACATCCCCAAAAACCTCTCGAAAACGGAGTTGAACAACGACTACATGATTCGTCGGAGTGCCGTAGATTTCAACATCCCGTTGATTACAGATGCCCGCTTGGCGAGCGCCTTTCTGATAGCCATTTGCAAGCTCGACATATCGGACATTGCCATCAAGGCCTGGGACGAATACAACTAAAATCGAGCACCAACCCAACCCATCATTTTGCATCATGAAAAAGACTTTTTCTCCTCTCCTGCTTTTTCTACTTTTGGCCAAGCCATTTGTTTCTTTAGGGCAACAAACGGTCTTCACGGTCATGGATTTGTTAAAAATCCAGTTTGTGAACGAAGCGGTCATATCACCCGATGGCAGCAAGATTGCCTTCACGAAGATTGTTCCCGAAGGTGTTGAGATTGATCGAGGTAGAAACAACTCCGAGTTGCATGTCTGGGACATTGACAAGAACTCTGGCACAAGCCTTATCACGGGGGATGTTTACATTCAGAATATCGCATGGGACTTTGAAGGGAAGTTCATCAGCTTTCTTTCCTCCCTCGACGAAAGCGGAACGCAAGTCCATCGGATTTCGCCGGCAGCGAACTCGAGCGCCGAAGCTTTGACCCAAGTGAGCGGTTCGATCCTGGATTACGCTTGGAATCCCAACAAAAACGAATTGGCCTACACTGTCCAATCGGCTCCTTACAGGCATCCGCTGTATGATCGCGGTTTTGACGCAGAAGTCTATGAGGAAAATCTTCCGACGATCGACCTTTACATCCAGGAAGTTGGAAAAGAGGCCAAGAAAGTCACGGAAAATCTGATTGTCAGGGACTTCGAATGGAAACCTGACGGCAAGATGTTGGCCATCCAGACTACTGAAAACTACTTGGTGGACGAGGATTACATGTTCCGGGAAATCCACTTGCTGGATCCGCGAAATGGAAAAACGGAACTGCTGGTTGACAAGCATGGAAAACTGGGCCCAATGACCTGGAGCCCAGATGGGAAACTCTTGGCTTTCATCTCGGGTGAAAACATCAACGACCCTGTCAGGGGCTGCCTCTTCGCCACGGAAGTTGCTAAAAAACAGCCATTTGCACAACTCACCAATCTTGTGGCAGGTTTTCAAGGCCATGTTACGCATGTGGAGTGGCTGGATGAGCAAACTTTGGCTTATAGCTCCGACGAGGGAACCCGGACGACAATCCGTAGCCAGTCCATAGCCCAGAAAGTCGAAGAAAGCAAGATTCTGCTCGAAGCTGGATTGCTTGCGTTTTCATCTTTCAGCCAACACAAATCTGAGACATTCGCAATCTCTGGAAACACTTCAGCATATCCCAGCGAGCTTCATATTTTCAACTCGTCGGATAAAAAATTGACCCGATTGACTTTTTCAAACAGATGGTTAGAAAGCGTGCAACTAGCAAAGCAAGAGACCATCAAATTCGCCGCACGCGATGGATTGAGCATCGAGGGTGTGCTGATCTATCCGGTGAACTACGAAGAAGGCAAACAGTATCCGCTGATCACGAACATCCACGGGGGGCCCGAAGCCTGCGTGCTGGATGGCTGGACCACCGGCTACGGAACCTGGGGGCAAATCGCCGCGGGGCGCGACTTCTTCGTTTTTTCGCCCAACTACCGGTCCAGCTCTGGCCGCGGAGTCGAGTTTTCTCGACTGGGCTATGGGCGTCTCGCGCTCGAAGAATTTGACGACGTTTTGGACGGCATCGACTACCTCATCGGAAAAGGCATGGTCGATCCCCAGAAAGTTGGGATTGGTGGAGGTTCTTATGGTGGCTATTTCGCAGCCTGGGCAGCGACCAAGCATAGCGAACGCTTTGCAGCTTCTTGTGTTTTCGTAGGAGTATCGAACCAAATCTCCAAACGCAACACCACCGACATTCCATGGGAAGACTACTACGTGCATTGGGGGTTGTGGACGGATGACGCATTGGAACAAGTCTATGAAAGCAGCCCTGTCAGGCATGTTCGGAACAACCAGACACCAACGCTCATCCTTCATGGGAAGATGGATCCGAGGGTGCATCCTTCCCAGAGCCTTGAACTGTACCGCGGTTTGAAGATGCATGGAAATGCACCTGTCCGACTGGTTTGGTACCCGCGCGAAGGACATGGAAACGCCGAACAACCCCACCGTATCGACTATGCCACCCGGACCATGCAATGGTTCGAGTACTACCTGAAAGATGGCGGACCTCGTGACCAAATGCCACCGGCCAACCTGGAGTTTCCGGGATGGAACTAGTTTTCCAGCGTACTTCATCGCGAAGAGCCATTCCTTTCGGGGAGTGGCTCTTTTTTGTAAACCATTCAACACATTGATAGTCAAACAAGAACAGGCAGAGCGAGGTAGGGCGATTTGCCTGGAAGAAATATTAACTAAAAATATAGTCAATAAACTAAAGAAATAGTTGGAAAACTAGATTTTTAGTTTTACATTTGCAGGAACAAAAACCCCATCCTATGGAAAGTCTGACCAAGAAAGAAGAAGAAATCATGCAGGTGCTTTGGCGGCTGAAAAAGGGCGTGGTGCATGCCATTTTGACAGAACTGCCCGAGCCGAAGCCCAAGTACACGACCGTTTCAACGGTCGTGCGCATCCTGGAGGAGAAGGGATTCGTCAATCACCGGAGCTTTGGGAAAACGCACGAGTACTTTCCGGTGGTCAGCAAGATGGCCTACAAGCGCTTCTCGTTCAAACAAATGATAAGCAGCTACTTCGACAATTCCTACGAAAACGTAGTATCTTTCATGGTCAACGATCGCGAGGTGAGCGAGGAGGAGCTGGCCGAGATGAAGCAGATCATCGAGGAGAACGAAAAACTGCGGAGGGGAGAATGATGGCCGAACTGTTGGCATATGGTGTTGAGGTCGGGCTTTTGGCTTGGGCTTTCCGCTGGCTCTACCAGCGGTTGCTCGCCGACTTGACCTTCTTCGCGGCCAACCGTTATTTCCTCTTTTTGGGAATCGCCGCCAGCGCGTCAGTTCCAGCGCTCTCGATGCTCGCAGCCAAGAGTTTGCCTGTCGATACCTCAAGCCTTTGGGAAGACATGGCCATTTTTTGGCCCGGCCAGGGCTTCGCCTTGTTCAATTCCGCCTCGGCCCCGAGCGGCTCTTGGCAGGGACTGCTTTCTATCTTCTTGACGGTCTGGATTTTGGGCTCGGCCTTCTTGCTGGCCCGACTGGCACTGGCTTTTCGGAAATTGCGGAAGCAAGCTGGCGATCGAAGGGTTTTTCGGGACGGCTTTGAGCAAATCGAACGGCCCGAGCAGCCTTCGACGTTCACGCATGGCAAGACGATATTCCTGGGCAAAGACTTTCTTTCGGCCCAAGCCGATGAGCGGGAGCAAATCCTTCACCACGAATGGGTTCATGCACGGCAGGGGCACAGCCTGGACAATCTGGTACTGGAAGTTTTCAGGTGCTTGTTCTGGCCCGCGGCCGCTTTCGCGAAGCTAAAAACGGAGCTCATGCTGGTGCATGAGTTTGAGGCCGACCGCGATACGGCGCGTTACTTCAACCGTCGCACGTACTCGCAGCTCATTCTGAAGCTGGCCATGCGCCAGCGTGGCCGCCAACTCGCCAGCGCCTTTTCGGGCATCGACAACCGGCGTCGGCTGCGCATGATCGCGCAAGCGAGAAGCCTGAAGTCGCAGGCGACGAGCTACTTCTTCGTGCTGCTGCTGCTCGGACTTTCGCACTGGCCCCTGACGCGGGCGAATGCCATGCTGCTGCCTTCCTTGCAGGCCACTTCCGGATTCGAACGGTTGTTTCCGGCGGAACAGACCCGCCTGGTGATGGGCTTTTTCGAGAATCGTCCGTTAGAAACGCCCGACGGGACACGGCACTACTCGCACCGCAAGCTGACTTTCGCCACCAGCGACAGCCTTCCGCTGCGCAGCCCCTGCGCAGGCACCGTGGACAGCCTTACGCGCATGGAAACCCTGGAAGCCAACGACTTGCGCCTGGTCTTGACGGACACGGACGGCGACCGCTGGGTCTGGGAGGGCTTGAGCGATGCCACGGCCGGACCTGGCGCCCGTGTCGGCGCCGGTGACACCTTGGGCTGGGTCTTGCCCGTCGGCAGTCCGTGCGGCTTCAGCGTCGGGCTGCGCCAAGGCGGAAACAGCATCGACCCCACCGCCAAAATCAACTCGTACCGACCATGAGCGAGCAAAAGAAATCGAACCTAGCCGATCTGGAACAGATCAAGCCCGTGCTTTGGCAGTCGGCGCTGCTGATCGCGATCTGCCTGGCGCTGGTATTCATCGAGTGGGAGCGCGAAGGCAGGCCCTCGACGGCACGGGGCGAACTGGTGGCCGTGGTCTTCGAGTACGACGAGCCCGCGCCGGTGCCCGTGATCTTGCGTCCGCCTCCGCCGCCCAACGCCTCCAAGCAAATTTGGGTGCATCCGGACTCGGACAGCCTGGATGCCAGCGCCACGCCACAAGACAGAGGCGCGGACGAGAACACCGCGGTGCTGAGCGAGCAATTGAAAGCGCAGATTCTGGCCGGAAAGATCTTCGAGCATCCGCAGCGCCATGCCGAGTTTCCCGGAGGAATGCCCGCCCTCCAGGAGTACCTGAAGGAAACTCGCCAGATGCCTGACAGCCTGGTCGGCAAGGTCTTCGTCCAGTTCGTCATCACCCGCGAGGGGCTTGTCCGTCAACCGAAGGTCATACAGAGCAACAATGCCCACTTGGACAGCCTGGCGCTGACGATGGTGGCCAAATTTCCGCCCTGGAAACCCGCCACGATCGAGGGGATGGCCGTGAACAGTCGGTTCGTTTTGCCTATAATCTTCATCCAATGAGCGATATACGACAATCGAAAGAACGGCCTCCTGGGCATATCCGACAATCGAATACCGCAGGGTTTTTCAATTATACCAAATTGTAATATTCATTCAATTTCCCTCTTGAAAGTTATATTCAATTTTGTCCTACTCGCTGATTTTCAAATCTTTAAAAAGCCTCAAGATGAAAAGAATCTTTTTGTACATGGGTCTGCTGGGCCTTGGGCTCAGCATGGGTTGCACGGCAGAGCCTACGGAATCGGCACCGATGGAACCCGCAGACAGCACCGCTACGCTCCAGTCGCCCGAAGAACAGATGCCCAGTTTCGCGGGCGGTCAGCAGGCAATGACGGACTGGCTCGTCGAGAACCTCCAGTACCCGGAACCGGCCCGGGCGCAAGGGGTCGAGGGCAAGGTCATGGTCGAGTTCGTAGTCGAAGCGGACGGCTCGGTCAGCCAAGCCAAACTGCTTGAGTCCGTCAGCCCCGAGCTGGACGCTGAGGCCCTGCGGGTGGTGCAAGCGATGCCCGCCTGGACGCCCAGCAAAAAAAATGGCCAGAGCGTTGCCGCGCGGCTGGTCTTGCCGGTTCAGTTTTCCCTGGGCGCCTAGGCCATTTCCAGAGGCCTGATAATCAGGCGAAGTTCTTTGATTTGAAGATTCTTGCCCCTGGCAGTTTGCTAGTTTTGGCGGAATTTTTATATTTAACAAAATTTTTGTGAACACTAAACCAGTCAAAACGATGGAACCCAAAAAGAGTCCGAAGTCCGATTTGGAATCGCAGAAGGGCACATTCCTTCAGGTTGGCTTCGCGATTTCGTTGGCGGTGATTTTCTTCGCCTTCGAGGTCACGCAGCACATCGGCCCGATTACCGAAATGGGGGGCAACGAGGTGGTCGTCGAGGATGACATCATCCCGATCACCCGCCAGCAACCCCCGCCCCCGCCCCCGCCTCCGCCCCCGCCTCCGCCTGAAGCTCCCACCGAGCTTGAAATCGTCGAGGACGATGAGAAAGTAGAGGACATCATCATCATCGACATGGACATCGACGAGGAAGCAGTGATTGAAATCGTCGAGGTGGTTGAAGAAGAGGAAGAAGAGGAGGAAATCTTCATGGTCGTCGAAAAGATGCCCGAGTTCCCAGGTGGAGAACTGGAGCTTCGCAAGTGGATCGCCCAGAACACCAACTACCCTTCCATCGCTCGGGAGAACGGCATCCAAGGCCGCGTTTACGTCCGCTTTGTCGTGACCCGCGAAGGAAAAGTGGACCAGGTGCAAATCGCCCGGGGCGTTGACCCCCTGCTCGACACCGAAGCTGTCCGCGTGGTCAAGGGCATGCCTTCCTGGACACCCGGCGAACAGCGCGGCCAGAAGGTGAGCGTCTGGTTCACCGTGCCCATCAACTTCCAGTTGAACTAAGTCCGCCCCACCCGCTCTTTTCAAGCATGACGCCGGCCCCGCTAAGGTCGGCGTCAGCTTTTTGCCTCATTCCCAAATCTCTATCGCCATGAAAATGCTGATGCTTTTCACCGAGAGCTTCGCTTACGCGCCCGCCCAGCGCAACTCGGAGCTGGCCGACGAGAACGCCTCGGCCGGCCAGGCGAGCCAGGCGCTGGTGGCCTTCGTGCAGGCCGAGGAGCACGACGAGCAGAGCACCGTGCCGAAGGTCGAGAAGAAGCTGACCAACGCGCTGAAATGGGCCGCCCGCAAGAACGAGACCCAGCGCGTGGTGCTGCACTCCTTCGCCCATCTTTCGTCGAGCAAGGCCGGCGCGGAGTTCACGCGGGCGGTTTTCGAGGCCAGCCTGGCCCGGCTGCTTAACGCTGGCTACGAGGCCTCGCAGACTCCCTTCGGCTACTTCCTGGACCTCAGCCTGAGCGCTCCGGGAAACTCGCAAGCGCGGCTTTTCCACGAGTTCTAACATTTGCCATCGCACTGGCCATCAAAAGACAAGCCTCGCCCCTGCCCTTTCCAGAACGAGTTTGGAACCAGGCTAAATTGCGCCGCGGCGGCCCTCCAAGCCGTTTTTTTGCTAATTTCGTGGCGCATCGGTTTCCGAAAGGAAGGAAGCCTCCCCGCGTGCGACGCGAAGGGGGCGCTGAAGAGGGAACGCCGTGAAAATCGGCGACAGTTCCCGCTGCTGTAAGTTGGGTTGAAGCCTCCGCATTGTTGCCACTGCCCCTAAATGTTCAAGGGTGGGAAGGCGCGCGAGGTCCCGACGAGTCAGAAGACCTGCCGAAGCGACATAGGGATGACGCGGCAAGCGGTGAACTTGCCCTACCATTTTGTTCCGGCGCCGGCTGCTCGTCCGTCGTTGGCCGCATCATCCTTCCTGATGAACCACTAGGCGGTCAGCGATGGATTTCTCCTTGCGCAGGAACAAAGCCATTCCCCGGGAAGGGAAGCTCCGCCAAAGGGTCCAAGTGATTTTCACCCTTTCACGAACCCCTTCAATTGGCAAAATGAAACGCTATCTTCTCCCAATTCCCTTCCTGCTCCTGCTGGCGGCGCCCGCGGGCATGGCACAGGACAACCTTTTCACCACCGCCTCGGGCTATGGCGCCCAGGAAATCCTGGAATCCCGCGCCAGCGCGCCTTTCGCCGTGGCCAAGGATACTTTGTGGGTCAATGAGGGCGACCAGCTCGTCGGCATCCGGATCAGCACCGAAGAGACCTTCTTCGAGGGCGAACTCCCCGACCAGTACACCGGTTTCGCCGCCTTCGCCGAGCTTTCGCCCGCGGGCGACCAGCTTTGGCTGGGCTTCACCGTGGCCGAGAACGCCGACGACAGGCTCTTCCGCTTCGAAATCGCAAGCCAGAGCTGGCAAATGGTCGGCACGCTGCCCGGCATGTACGACATGGCCTTCACCTCCGAGGGCCAGGCCTACCTCTCGGCCCTCGACCCCTCGGCCCCCGACAACCCGGCCAGCATCTGGCATTTCGACCCGCAAGGCGAGTTCGCGCCCCAGAAACTGGCCGAAATCGGCGGATACTCGGCTGGCATCGACCTCGATCCGCAAGACAATTTGCTGATCGTAACGGCGAAATTCTTCGAAGACGGGCTCTACCGCTTGACGAGCCAGCAGCTCGGGCAAGCCCTCGAAAACAACGACACCCTGCGCCTCGACCAGGCCGCGCTACTCTCGGACCTGCCCGCCGCGGGCAACGATTGCGCCGTGGACGCCGCCGGAAAGGTCTATTTTTCGACCAACCCCGGCACCTCCAACTTCATCGGCCTCTGGAACGAAACCACTGGCGCTGGCAACAACTACGACTCGGTGGCAGAAACTGACGGGGGAAACTGGATAACCTCCCTCCAAGTATTGGGAAGCCTTGACTCTGAAGATCTAGCCGAAGGCCTTTTCATCGCCACCTACGACAAGCCTTTCGTGCGGCTGCGGCGCGAGGCGGCCTCGGCCCTCGGCGAAGCCCGCGTGGCGGCCTTCCATGTCTTTCCGAATCCCGCGAGCGACTTCATCACCTTGGATTTGGCAGAACAGCAGAACCTCCGCTTCTTCGATGCCCTGGGGAAAATGATCTGGCAGTCCTCGGCCTTGCCAGGACAGCCGCTGGACATCAGCCACTTGCCCGCCGGTTTGTATTGGATCGACAGCCCATCGGGCAGAAGCCAAACCCTGGTCAAGCCATGACGCGCCTCCGCTTTTCTTTCGTGGCCTTGGCCTTGCTTCTCCCTTTTGGGACGAAGCAAGGCTTCGGCCAACATATCCAGGAAGTGCTGGAATACCGACCCGCGCCCGGTCAACTGGTCAACCAGGCCGCCTACGGAAGCCCATGGGCAGCGCGCCGCCTGGCCACGAATGGTAACGCCCTGATCAGCCTTGGAGCTTTTGGCGGATACGTGGTTTTTAGGTTCGATGAATTGGTCTTAAATGATGAAAATAACCCTTACGGAATTGATTTTACACTTTTCGGGAATGCTTTTCCGCAGTGGTCGGAGGCGGGAGCTGTCTATGTGATGCCTGACGACAACCAGAACCTTCTGCCGGATGAGCACTGGTACTTGCTGGCGGGCAGCGACTTCCATTTCGAAAGCTCAAAGCAGCAATGGCGGGTGAGCTACCAGAACCCGAACCAGCCGCAAGCCGCCGATGTCGCATGGCAAGACCAGGAAGGCAACCAAGGATTCATCTTCGCGCAACAGGCGCACGGCCAGCCCTACTACCCGCTGGCCGACAGCTTTCCCGAAATTGACCAAGAAGAGTACGAACTTGCCGGAGCTTGGATCGCGGCCCGCGTGGAACAGGACAACCCGGCCTGGATCAGCTCGCCCCCTCGGCGATTTGGCTACGCCGACAACCGGACGCGAGGAGACGCCGCCGTCGAATTGCCGGACAACCCCTATACCTTTGAAAAAGAAGGCTATGGGGGCGATGCCTTCGACCTGGCCTGGGCCGTGGACAACACGGGGCAGCCGGTGGAGCTGCAATCGGCCTTGTTCGTGAAGGTGCAGACGGCCGTGCTCGGCAACGCCAATTGGCTGGGCGAGCTTTCCACCGAACTGGCCGGGGCGAAGCGGACAACGCCGGCGCCTGGCACTGTGGGCGAAGATCGCTGCGTGGTGCTCAACGGCAACCCGCGCGTCCTGGCCCTGGGCGAGCATCAGATGGAGGCCGTGGCTTTCCGCGGCGGACGGCCCAGCCCGGAGCCGCTGGTTTGGAGCGTGGTCTCCGGCTCGGCCAGCATCGACTCCGAAGGGCGGCTCGACGTGCGGCAAGCTGGCCCCATCGAGCTGGAGGTGGCTTGGCAAGACGCACCCGAAATCGCTGACCGCCAGACCTTTCTGGCGCAAGCCCCCGCGGCCGTCGGCACGCTGCGCGCCGAGCGCGGCTTCCTCTACCCGAACCCCAACCGCGGCGCGGCATGGCTATGGGCGAACTCGCCAAGCGAGCTGCTGATTTTCGACCTTTCGGGACGGATGGTCTGGCATGGCACAGTAGAGGCGGGCGAGCAATGGCTGGAGTTTGGTGGGCTGGCGCCTGGCCTTTACGGGGCCACGCTGCGCGGCCGCGAAGGCGTCCAAAACCTGAAAATGCTCATCCTGCCATGAAATCCAGTGGCCTGAAGCTCAAGACTTTGCTGGCCTTGGCCCTGCTCCTGCCGCTTGGAGTGCGGGGGCAGGATCGCGACTCGCCCATCGGCTTGAGCGAGGTTCGGGTCTCGGCGGCAAGGCCCATGCAGGACATGGTGCTGAGCGTCAGGCGGATGGATTCGCTGGTCATGGCCGAGCACCGCTCCGCCAGCCTGGCAGAGCTGCTGGCCGGCAGTTCGAATGTGTTGGTCAAGCGCTACGGACCTGCGGGGCTGGCCACGGTCTCGTTCCGGGGAACGGCCGCCTCGCATACGCAGGTCAGTTGGAACGGGCTGCGGCTCAACAACCCGATGCTGGGCCAGGTGGATTTCTCGCTGATTCCGGTTTACTTCATCGACGAGCTGGAAATCCTCAACGGCCCGAGCAGCCTCAAGAATGGCAGCGGCGCCCTGGGCGGCAGCATCCAACTGCGCCAGCGGGCCGACTGGAATCCGGGCCTGCGGGCCTCGGCCATGCTGGGCGCGGGCAGTTTCGGTCTGCGGCAGGGCTTCGTCTCGGCGGCCTGGGGAAGGCAGAACGCCCAGTTCCGAGTCCGAGCCTACCGCGAGAAGGCCCGCAACGACTTCCCCTTCGTCAACACCGCCAACGGGACGGGCGCGCGGCAGCGGCAACAGGGAGCGGAATATTCCAAATCTGGGGCAATGCTCGAAGGCCACTGGCGGCTCGCGGGCAAGCATGTGCTCTCGGCCAGCGCATGGCTTTCGGGCGCCGAGCGGGCCTTGCCGCCCATCATGTCGTACCAGGGCGCCGGGCGCACCGAAACCCAGACCGACCAGGACAACCGCCTGGCCCTGAGCTGGAAAGCCTATCGGGGCGAGCGGGTCTCCGAGCTGGTCGTGGGTCTGGCCAGCGGCGAGATCGCCTACTTCCTGGCCAACCACACGCCCACGCAGAGCTGGGTCAACTTCGACACGCGCAGCCGCACCACCAGCCTGCTCGCCCGGCACGAGTGGCGAATGCCCTTGCTCGAAAACCTCATGCTGCGGGCCTTGTCGAGGGCAGAATGGGACAAGGCCACATATGGCGACCTCCTGGAAAACAGCACGTTCGCCCACGACCGCCAAATCCTTGCCCACCAGAGCAGCCTGCACTGGACGCCCTTGCCGCGCTGGAACGCCTACGGCCTTCTGGCGCTGGAGGCGGCCGATGGGCAGGCCCTGCCCCTACTGCCGGCCGCGGGCCTGGAGTTCCTGACCTGGCCGGGCGCGCGCCTGGCGCTCAACTGGGCCAGGAATTTCCACCTGCCCAGCCTCAACGACCTGCACTGGCGGCCCGGCGGAAACCCGGATCTGCGTCCCGAAAATGGGCATTCTTTCGACCTGAGCCTCGACATCGCCCACGAAAACGCCGAGCTGGGCCGCGGCTTCGCCCTGGGGCTTTCGCTGTTCAGCGCCCAGGTGCGCGACTGGATCGTCTGGACGCCCAGCCCCTTCGGCTACTGGACGGCCGAGAACCTCCGACAGGTCTGGGCACGGGGCATTGAGTCGTCGCTGCGGCTCGAAACGGGCGGGCCGCGCCACGGCTTCGCGCTCGACATGAACTACGCCCTGACGCGCACCACCCAGCGCCGGGCGGCCTTCGCCGAGGATGCCTCGCTCGACAAGCAACTGATTTACATCCCCTTGCACAGCGGAAACCTGCTGCTCTCGGCGCGCTGGAAACGGACTTCGGCCAGCCTTGGCGCCAATGCCCAAGGCCGGCGGCACACCGAGAGCACCAACCTGGATCCGCGCCTGACCTTGCCCGCCTACGCCTTGTTGGACGCTTCCCTGAGCCAAGGCATCGCATGGAAAGGATGGGATCTGGAGCTTCGCCTCGAGGTCGAGAACCTGTTGGACACCGCCTACCAGACCATGCTCTGGAGGGCCATGCCCGGACGTGGTTTCCGGCTCGCGCTCCGCGTCGCGCTCTGATGGGCTTTGTCCGCCGACGCCCCGGTTCGCGGTCAACAAGCCACATTTGCCCAGGCCATCAAAAAAAATTACCTTTGTTGAAATGCCCAACCCGATGAGCGAAAACGACCAACTGAAGAGTTTTTGGGAACAGGGAAACGCTCCCGCGGCCGCGCGCGAGGTGACTGAACAACAGGTGGAAGCCAACCGCGGCATGTTTTTCCGCGACCTCGACCTGAACTACGTGGCCAGCCTGCTGCGCTTCGTCCTCGAACCGATCGAGAAGTTCTACTTCCGGGCCCGCTTCGAAGGCTTCGAGGGCGACGACTTCCCGCACAACCCCTACCCCGACCGCCCGCTGATCTTCGTGAGCAACCACTCGGGCATGGCCTTCCCCTGGGACGCGATCATCTTCGCCTCGGGCCTGCTGCGGCGCAACAAGTTCGACCTCGCGAAGGCCGCGCGCCCGCTGGTATCGCCCATGCTGGCCAACTCGCGGCTGATGAGCCCGTTCTTGATTGGCGACTTCTGGCGCCGGATGGGCGGCATCGACGCGACTTTCCTGAACTTCGAGACGCTCATGCGCCACGGCCTGACCAACGTGCTGATCTACCCCGAGGGCATCGACGGCATCGGCAAGGGATTCAACCATCGCTACGAGTTGCAAAGGCTCTCGACCTCCACCCTGCGCATGAGCCTCAAGCACAAGGCCGACATCATCCCCTTCGCGACCGTCAACGCCGAGTACATCCACCCGTACAGCTACAGTTTCCAGCGCATCAACGAGTTCGTGCGCCAGTTCAGCATCCCCTTCCTGCCCATCAGCCCGCTGGCCCTGCTGGTTCCATTTCAGCCTTGGCTGTTCTACTTCGCGCTGCCCGCCAAGATGGTCTATGTCCGCGGCCCCCGCATCCGCCCCTACGAGCTGCTCCAGAAGCCCATCGAGGAGGTTACGGAAGAGGAGCTCTACCGCCTGCGCGACCAGATCCACCTCAAGATGCAGTCGAAACTGGACCAGGCCGTGGTGCGCTACGGCCGCGAGCCTTACGACTGGGGCGAGTTCTTCTTCAACCTGGCCAACCACTTCGACAAGCTGCTGTTCTTCCTTCCGCCGGCCTGGCCCTACCTTTTCCGCGAGCACGAGCGGCGCTACCGGCAGCTCAGCAAGCGCCGCCCAGAGGCCGAGACCCTGCGGCTGGAGCAGCTCGGCCCCAAGGAGCTGCGCCAGCAGGCCGAGCACTTCCAGGCCGTGGCCCTGAGCGGAGCCGACCAGGTCAGGCCCGCCGAGAACAGCCTGGAACTGCTCAAAGGCGCCATCGAGGGCCTGGTCAAGAACCCCGAGGTGCTGGTCTTCTACCTGCCCGTTGTCGGGCTCCTGCCCATGGCCCTGTCGGACACCGTGCGGCGCAAACATGGTCCGGAGAACGCCCGCAAGGGTTTCCTGCGGAGGCTCTTCGGCGTCTGATTCGGGGAATCGGAGACGGCGTCCAGAGCACGCGATGGGATTTCCCAAAAGCCCAAGCAGGACGTTCATCGTCCCTAACTTTGGCTTGTCGCCACACAGGCATCTGGTTTTCAGGTCTTGAACGAAACACGCTTGGGCGAAAGACACGACTGGATTCTTCCCTGAAAAAGTCGTAAATTTGTGCAAGCAAAAGCAGCAGAATCATGGAAGCCGAATTTGACGACATCGGGCTGAGGCCCCAATCGAAATTCATCAACCCCTACACGGATTTCGGGTTCAAGAAGCTCTTCGGCGAGGAGGGGAGCAAGGACCTGCTCGTGGACTTC
>JFJP01018604.1_pt1 | contig 27816 bp, 20 predicted proteins | sample 431651 | NCBI WGS metagenome assembly JFJP01 (sample SAMN02602958, study PRJNA72255) | Microbial mat metagenome, whole genome shotgun sequencing project. | biome: fresh water; feature: sink hole; material: water; isolation source: purple microbial (photo- and chemosynthetic) mats found in... | reverse complement strand
GGCATGTCGAGGTGCCGCAGCAGATCCTGGATCCGATCCAGCAGACCAGCATCGCCATCGAGCAGGATCTGGCCAACAAGGAACGTCAGAATACAGCCCGCAAGCAGGCGCAACTGAATACAGAAATCACTCTGATCGAGCAACGCCGCCTGCAAGTGGAACAGGAAACGCTCAAGCTGGTGGCAGAAGTCAAGGCCGACCAGGAGAAGACCGTGGCCGAGATCCAGGGTGAAACCAAGCGCAAGGCCGCCGAGATCGCCATGGAAACGGCCAATATCATGGCCCAGACCACACGCATCCTTGGAATCGCCAAGGCGGATGCGTTGAAGATGGTTGAGGGGGCCAAGGCCGATGGGTTCCACCTCAAGGCCGCCGCGTTCAAGGATCCTAACGCCTATATCCAGTGGGAAATGGCACGCAACCTCAATCCCGCGATGAAGATCAACATCCTGCATGCCGGAGATGGCACCCTCTGGACGGATCTAGAGAAGGCCACACTGGGCGATCTAGGTGGGGCACAGAACCTCAAGACCAAGTAGGCTCCCAGGGATTGCCAGGAGGGACTGCGCGTGAGCGATCAACTTCATATTGCCAATGTTCGCAATGTGCTGATCCGGCTGGAAGAGACCATCATCTTCGCCCTGATCGAGCGTGCACAGTTCCTCTGCAATGCCCCCGTCTACACCCCCGGATTTTTCGGTGATGCACTTGGCGGGGAAAGCCTGTGCGGCTTCATGCTGCGCGAATGCGAGCAGAGCCATGCCAAGGTCCGGCGTTATACCAGTCCCGATGAACACCCGTTTTTCAGCGACCTCCCCGAACCGATCCTGCCTCTACTGGGATTTTCACAGAACCCCCTGATTCCGAATGCGATCAACATCAATACCGACATTCGCAGCCTCTACCAGGAAACCCTACTCCCCTTGATTTGCCGCGCTGGCGATGACCACCAGTACGGCTCGGCAGCGGTGTGTGACGTGGCCTGCCTGCAGGTGCTTTCCAAGCGCATCCACTATGGAAAATTCGTAGCCGAGAGCAAGTACCGGTCCCCCACCCCTGCCCTGGAGCAGGCACTGGCCCGGCAGGATGCAGACCTGATCATGGCAGCCATCACGGACGATGCGGTGGAGCAGCTCGTCCTGCAGCGGGTGACCCAGAAGGCGGGAACCTATACCACCGAGCTCAACCGCAACGCCTTGTCGCCCACGGTGGCCCCCGCCATTATCACCGGCATCTACCGCGACTGGATCATTCCTATGAACAAGGCCGTCCAAGTCCAGTACCTGCTGCTGCGCTGCAGCCGCTAGCAGGCGACGATGTCCTGGTGACGCTGGTTGTGGATTCCGATTTCTCAGGATCATATTATCCCTTGATCGAATTGATTGTTCGAATTGATTTGGCATTTCCTGGGGATTCAATAGAATCTTGGCGATTTATTAACCATTTTTCGCGGTGAGGGCATTTAGTATGGCGGCTATTGATTTTGGACGGATACTAGGGGGGGATTCGGAGCGGTTGCGTATGGCGGCGGACGAATTTGTGCAACAGCCCGTTGATGAGGAGCGGCTGAAGCCAGCAACGGCAGGGGAAACGGATCGGCAGACGACGCTGCGTAAACCGGTTTCAGTGACCGGTCCCGGCACTTTTTTCGGCAAGGCGAGTCGGACGTTGTCGTTTTGCCCATCGGGCCAGGCAGGCTGGCGATTCGACCGGACAGACCTGCCCCGGTCCATGGGTATTCTAGTGACCGTGGAGAATGTGTGGACCACGGTTCGCAATATCGTGCTTTGCAGCGGATCGCCGCATAACTACATGCGCATGGTTGAGCATATCGTGGCGCTCAAGTACATGGGTCTGGACAATGTGCTGATCCGCATGGATTCGGGCGATCCACCCTTGTTCGACCTTGGCAGTATGGATCTGGTGGAGGGCATCGACCGCGCGGGCATCGTTGCGCAGCAGGATAAGGCTACGGTGGTGACGGTCAAGGAAACCGTGACCCTGGCGGCACCGCATGGCGGCTTCCTGGTGTTTCACCCGGCCAAAAAGGGCAACCATCGGTTGACCGTGGATTGCGGCGTCAACTTCAAGACCGCGATCGGCAGGCAGCGTATCCGGTTTGATGTCAACCCCGCCACGGTTCGTTATGGCGCGGCAGCGCGGACCAACACAACCCTGGGCATGATGATGTACTGCAAGAGTATCGGCAAATTGTTTGCCGACACGCGACACCTTGGCTATACAACCAAGAACATCCTGATTGCCGGTCCCTGGCACTATTTCAACAAACCCAAACTGGTACATAATGGCAAGTCCCTGGAGGCGGTTTGGCACCGGGCGGTGCTGGATCTGCTGGCGGCCGTGGCACTGATTGACCGGGGGCGCTTTGCCGGGCATATTGATTCCTACATGGCCGGGCATGCCCTGGATGTCGACATGGTTCGACTATTGTATCAACATGATCTACTTGAGGAAATCTGAAATGAGCATACATCCAACAGCCGTTGTGGAGGCGGGGGCACGCCTGGGTAGCGGGGTTAAGGTGGGTCCGTTTTGTTATATCCAGAAGGATACCGAGATCGGGGATGACGGCGAGCTGCAGTCGCACGTCACGGTGCTGGCGCATACCACGCTGGGGCGGCGATGCCAGGTGCATGCCGGGGCCGTGCTGGGCGGCGCGCCGCAGGATCACGGCTTCAAGGGCGATGTGTCCTATGTCCGAATCGGGGATGATTGTGTCCTGCGCGAAAGCGTAACGGTCAACCGGGGCACCAAACCGGGCACGGCAACAATCATTGGCGACCGATGCATGCTCATGGCCAATGCGCACTGTGCGCATAATGTGGAGCTGGGGACGGATGTAACCATCGCCAACAGCACGGCACTGGCAGGGTATGTCACGGTGGGCGATCGTGCGTTTATCAGTGGCACGATCAGCATACACCAGTTTGTCCGGATCGGGCGCCTGGCGATGGTTGGCCTCACCGCCGTGCTCACCAAGGATTTACCGCCGTTCTGCCTGATCGGGCCGGGGGAAGTCAGCCAGGTGGGCGGGATGAACATTATCGGGATGCGGCGGGCGGGCATGTCAGCCGCCGACCGTGCCGCCGTCAAGACCGCGTTCAAGACGCTTTTCCGATCCGGTCTTAATGTGCAGCAGGCACTGGCCAGGCTTGACGAGCAAGCCGCTGTGCCGGTGATCAAGGAAATGGCGGATTTTATCCGGGGTTCCAAGCGGGGTATCTGTGGTAGTGCGATGGCTCGCCCTACATCGAGCGAGGATGGGGCTGGGGACGAGTGACGGGGGTCTTTGGTATGGACCCGCGTGAACATAGTGCAGGAGATTGTTATGATGGATTGGCGGATATTGAGTTTGTTGTTTTTGGCGGGGGCGATGGGATCGGGTTGCGAGACCCTGACGGCGCAGGGGCAGTCGCGACGCGTAGCGGAAACGCGCATGAATTATGAAGCCGAGTCATTGCGGGCGGATCTACAGCGCCTCGAGCAGCGCGTGGCGGGGCTGGAAGCTGAGCGGGAAATGCTGCATGGGTATATCACTGGGCTGCGGGACAATCTCGTGGAATCCGATACCCGGCGGGCATCGGAACTGGCGGCAATCCATCAGCAATTGAAGGCTCAGTCCCAGGAGCAGGATCGGGTCCGCCGCGAGCTGGCGGATGAACTCGGGGGCCGCATCGAAAAGATCCTGAAGACGGCGCAGCCGACACCGCCGCCCCGTAAGCAGCAGGCGGGCTATGTGCATGTGGTCAAGACGGGGCAGACGCTTTCGGAGATCGCGCGAGCCTACAATTCCAAGAGCGAGCTGATCATCAAGGCCAACAACCTGAAAAACCCGAATGATATCCGCGTCGGGCAGGAACTTTTTATTCCTGAATGATGGTTCCGGGCAGCATCCAGCGGATGCCTTGCGTCTGATCTCTGGGGATAATCGTAACCAAGCGGTATTCCGGTGCCATGGGCGTCGGCTCCGCAACCGGCACCTCCGGCGGCGGGGTTTCCGACGGTACATCGACGACGGGTTCTACGGGTGGCGGCGAAGGATCATCCTCGGTGCGGCGGCGGCGCGTACCAACGTAGATCCCCGATGCTGTGGTCGTGGTCGACTCCGTCAAGGGCGGCGGCGTGACGACAGGGGTCTCCTTTTCCTTGATCGCCGTCAGGGCCTCCAGCAGTGTTCTAAGGCTGGCATTCTCAGTTTCCTGAACACTCAACCGTTCCTTCAAGGCTTCGACACTTGATTGGTGCATCGTTAATGTGTTGCCGAGTGTCGCCTGCTGCTCATCGTTCAAGGTCCGGTACTGCTCGACAATCCGCCGACTCTCATCGCTAAAGCGTGCAGCCAAGGCCGTCAGTTCAGCATCATGTTGTTCCTCGATGGACGTAAGCTGTGACGTCAGTCCATCCGTCCGCTTCTGAATACCGGCCAGATCCGCCCCCTGCTTCTGCGTCTGCCTGTAGATAAGTGCCGTCCCAACACCAGCGAAGACGATGATCACCGCCAGGGAGCATACCGTGACACCCATCAGGCGACGCCGGGCCTGGCGGCGTTCCGCCTCGAGGAAGGCCTGGAATGCTTCCAGGACGGGCAGCGAGCCGGGCGCACGCTGAATCCCGGAAACCTGCTTGCGCTCGATCTGTTTCAGATTGTCGTCGAGACGAACGAGTTGTTCCTTGACCGATTTCGGTGGCAGATCATTCATGTTACTTTCCCAAACGCATCCATGGTTTTACTTTGAAGGCGGCCTTCGGCGGCGGGACAGGGCTCACCTTGCGCCCCTCCGAACGGTTGGCGATCGGTGCTTCAGCCTGTATCTGTGCAATTTCATCCTGCACCTGCTGCTCGATCTGAGCCAAGGGATCGTCATGCTCCGTCGCCGGTTCCTCCTCACCCCCCACGAGCGTCCCATAATCAGACGGCGCAGGATACTCGTCATGCGAATCAACCATGGGGGTCTCGATCGGCATCAGATCAACATCGGGGATATCCAAGGTCTCTTCCAAGGGTTCGTACGCATCGACCAGGGTGGCATCGCCCTGCTTCTTGAATTGCAGGATTTCACGCTGGAACTGCTCCAGTCGACTGGAGGCCGAGCGCCAATCCTTCTGGAGTTGTTCGATACGATTGGTCAGGACCATCTCCTTTTGCTTCCAGCGATTCGACTCGTCCCCGTGCAGCTTGGCCTGCTGGGCAATCAGTTGATCCTTCTTCCGTATGACCGCCTGGGCATCCTGAATGGTCTTGCGCTGTTGCATCAACTCCGCTTCACGCTTGCGGCGAAGTTCGCGCTCCTCGTCATAGAACTTCTTCTGCTGATCAAGGCGGGTCTGGATGGTAGCGGTCTCCTGCGTCTGTTCCTCCACGCGCTGCTCCAGTTCCTCCGTCGCCAGACGCATGCGTTCAAGCTTCTCGGCCGCCAGCAGCTTCTGCTGTTCCTTTTCGCGCAAGGTCTGGTCGATCCGTCCCTCATGCGCCCGGATCTGGTTCTTCAACTGTTCAATGTTGCCCTTCAACTCCTGCTCGGTTGCGGCCGCCCTGGCAAGGCGTTCGTCGAAGGCCACCTGACGCCGGTTGAGTTCCTGCCGAGCCCCTTCAAGATCCCCCCGTACGATACGCTTCTCATCCTCGAGCTTTTGAACAATATGCCGCAGGTCCTCCATGGCGGTACGCGACTGCTCCTCCATCGCCTCCTTGGCCTGGGCTTGCAGCTTCAGCTCCTCATCCAGGGCCATCGCATGCTCCTCAGCCTCCCTGGCGGTGGTTTCCTGCTGCCGGAGCTGCTCCTCGACCAGCTCGCAGCGGGCGCTTAAATCGTCGTTGCGCTTACCTTCCTCGCGTATTTTCTCCAGATGCCCCGTGATCTGCTGCCGGTGCTCCTCCAAGGTCGCCTTGAGATCGATAATCTCGTGATCGCGGTGTTCACGCTGCTCCGTCTCACGCTTGAGGGCGTCGACCTGCTCGGCGAGCTTGGTGGTGAGCTCACGAATGGCTTGTTCATCGACCTTCCCCTGCTGCTGCAAGGTGGCGATCTGTTCACGCAGGGCAACCGATTGGCCCTGCAGGGCCTCGATCTGGTGCTGCAGGGTGGCTTCACGCTGCTGGGCGTCCTGCTTGGCATTCTCGAAGGCCGCCTGCTGGCTCTGCTGCGCCTGCTTGCTGCGGAACAGGTCATCCTCGAGTTTATCGGCCTTCAGCCGGGCGGAGGACAGTTGATTTTCCAGCGACCGCTGCTCATCATGCAGCCGGGTGTCGAGCGTTACATTCTGCTGCTGCTCCTCGCTCAGCTTACCCTGCAACTCGCGGTTTACCTGTTCCAGGAGTTGATTGGCGGACTGAACCTCCTCGATCTGGCTGGACAGCTCATTGATCGCATTCTGGAACTCATCCTCGCGTGTCGTGGCGACCCGCTTGAACTCAGCCAATGCGGTTTTCTCCTTCAGCACGGCATCCTGCAGTTGTACCGTCTCGGTGCGGAACTTCTCACGCGCTTCCTGACTGCGCTGCAACTCCTCGCGCAATGCCTTTTCCACATCCTCGGCATGTTGCCGCTGCTGGGCCAACTGGTCCCGCAACGTGTTGCACAGGACGTCGGCCTTGGCGAGCGCATCCCGCGTCTCGCCCAGTTCACGCTGGCGATTGGCCAGCTCCCTGGAAAGACCATGCCGTTCCTCGTTGAGCCGGTGATTATCGGTCGTGATCGACTCGTGCTGCTGGTCGTGCAGCCACTTGGCCTGTTCCAGTTGGTTTTCCGTATCGCCAAGCCGGGCCTGTAGGTCGGTGATCTGGCGAATGAGATCCTGTTCGCGCTCCGTGGCCTCCTGGATGGCCCCCTCCGCCAAGGACAGCTCCTCTGTTTTCTGACGCAGTTCGCTGACGGCATTGTCGCGCTGACGGGTAAGATCCTCGATGTTGAGGCGTGCCTGGCGGAGTTGCGCACTGGCTGTGCGATGTTCCGCCTGCAGTTGCTCAAGCCGCAGGGACAACTCGCTTTCACTACGCTCGCTGCGGCCCTTCAGATCGGTGAGCAGTTCGTTCTGTTCGCGGTTTTGCCGTTCTGCCGTTTCAAGCTGGGCAGAGAACGTGGTATTGGCCTGTGTCAGTTGTTCAATCTGCTGATGCAGTTGCACTTCGGAGGTGGACACCTTCCGCTCGGTCTCCTGGCGGCGGGCCTTTTCATCACGCAGGGCCTGCTCCAAATCAGCCAGTTTGGTCACGGCCTCGCAGCGCGCCTGATAGCGGGCTCGCTGTTCGTCGAGGTTTCCGGTCACATATTTCTGCAGATTGTTCATCCGCTTGCGGAAGGTCTGCTCGCGTGTCTTGAACGCTTCGGCGACGGTTTGGAGGAAGTCCCGCTCGTAGGCCAGTTCCGACTGCACCTTGGTCGATTCCTCGATCAACAACTCGGCAATCTGGTCGTCACGTTCCCGCCGGGTGCGTGCCTCGTTTTCCCAGGTCGCTTTTAATGCCTCGTGTTGCCGGCGCTCGTTTTCGAGTTCATGGCGCGTACGGGCCAGTTCGACCGAGTTCTCATTGGCAGAGCGTTGCAATGTTTCAAGCTGTTCCTCCAGATCATGCTGGACTTGACCTGCCGATTCCCGAGTGTCACGGAGCTGCTCCTGACTTTCCTGCAATTGGTGGCGGATATCACGCAAGGTGTCCTGCGTGCGGCGGTTCTCGTCTTCCAGCTCCTCGATACGTTGCTGGAGCTCGGTACTGTGCTGCTCGGCATCCCGTTGCGTCTCCTGGAGCAGTGCCTGAGCCTCCTGAAGCTGACGGCGGGTCTCGGCCAGCACCTCGGCACTGGCTTCCAGAGCAGCCTGGAGCCGCTGGGCCTGATCGTCCGACGCCTTCTGGGTGTCGGCGAGCTGTTTCTCCAGCGTCGCAATGGTCCTTGCCTGCTGGTCGCACTGGACGTCCAGGCGCACCCGGTTATCGACTTCGGCATTCAGGCTTTCGGTGACGCTTTGCAGGGCCTCGGCTGCACGACCAAGCTGCTGCGCGTAGTCGCTGCTCAGGGTAGCGGCCTGCTGCGCGTAGTCCTCACTGAGCGTATCGATCTGCTGCTGGAAGTCACGGCGTTGCGATTCGATCTGCTGCGCGTAATCCCCACTCAACGTGTCGATCTGCTGTGCGTGAGCCCCGCTCAGCGTGGCGAGTTGCTGCTCATAGTCGCCCCGCAGTGTCTCCAGCGCCTGTTCTGACTGTGCTTGCAGCGACGCGACCATGTCGGCATGCGCGATGCGCTGAGACTCCACCTCCATTTGCAGCAGGGCTTCCTTCTGCTCAAGGTCTGCAATGCGTGCGAGACTCCGTGCCAGTTCCTGCTCCAATCCATCGCGCTGCTGCCGTGCATCGGTCAACTGTCGGCGAAGGGTATCGAACTGGTCGTTCATGCGGGCGATCTGCCGCCCTGTACGTTCCTGCTGCTCGTCGAACTCGGACTGGCGTTTCGCCAGGCGATGCTCCATCCCGGTCACTCGCGCAGTTTGCGCGATCAGCGCACTGCGCGATGCATTCAGCGCCTGCTGTTCCTGTTCAAGACTCCATCGCGTCTCGTTCAACGCCTGGGCGGTGCTGTCCAATCGGCCTTGCAGAGCTTGCTGGGTGGAGGCGCTATCCGCACGCAGCCGGTGCAGTTCGTCACTGGTCTTCTGCAGGGTTTGCTGCAAGCCCTCGATCCGCGTGCTCAGCTCCGACTTACGTTCTTCGGCTTCGGTCTTGATGCGATTGGTCTTGTGGCTGGCTTCGGCCAGGGCCTCGCGGGTGGTCTGTATCTCGGTATCCTTGGCCTTGATATGCGACTTGAGATCCTCGATCGTGGCCTGCAGTTCCTGCTCGCGGCGGATCGCCGCCTGTGCACCCGCCTGCTGCTCCTGCCGCGCGACCTCAAGCTGGTGACGGGTGAACTCAAGCAGTTGACGGGTGGCATCCAGCTCGGCGTTGGTGGCGAATGCCTGGGCCTTGATCCCCTCGATCTGCAAGACCAGCGCCTGTTCCTTTTCCTGGCTGGCCAGCCGGAGGGTCTCATGCTCGGCACTCAGTGCGTCCAGCGAAGTCCTGGCCGTACGCAAATGGTCACTGGCGGAGAGTGCGCTTCGTTCCAGATCGAGGATACGCGCCGACAACTCCTCCTGCCGTTGCGTCGCCACCCTGGCGTCGCCATCCGACTGCAGTTGCATTGTCTTGAGACTGTGACGGGCACTCTGGAGCTCCTCGATGCGCTGGGAAACGACGGATTGCAACGCCTCCACATGACTGCGGAGCGCGCTTTCGCGCTCCTCTCCCTGGGTCCGCAGCGTACCATTCTCGAGGCGTAAGGCGTCGAGTTGTTGTTCGGCATCCTGCAGTTCGGCCTCGGTCCGTTGCAATTTACCTGACGTGGCTTCGGTGGCCGACTGCAGTTCGCCGACCCGCTGGGTCAGCTCGGTCTCGATGCGGCGTGCCTCCGCCCGCGTATCGTCATGCTGCAACCGCTCGGTGGCCAGGGAGGATTCCGCCTCCTCCAGTTTGCTGGCGGCCAGTTGCGCAGCATCCTTGAGCGCGCTGATTTCCTCGGTCAGTTCCTTTTCTCGCGAGCCGCTTTGCTCCTGCAATTCAGCATGAGATGCCGCCATGAGCGAGAGTTGCTGCTCGGCCCTGCCGAGTTTCGCTGCCGCGGTTTCCTTTTCGGATAGAAGCATGGCGATATGCTCGTCGGCCGACGCCTGCCGGGCATCGGCGGTAACGCGGGTTTCCTCATGGCGCTGGCGTTCGGCATCGAGCTCGCTGCAGGCGTCCGCCAGTTCGGCAGCCGTTATCTCGGATGTCTGGCGAAGCGCTTCGATCTGGGCCGAAAGCTGGGCGCATTGCTGTTCGTGCTGTTGTTCCTGCTGACGTTTTTCGTTCGCCAGCGCATCGAGCCGCCCCTGCACATCCTTCAGTTCACCGGCGGTGGCTTCAGCCGTGACTTGGAGATCGCCCATCCGGACGCTCAATTCGCTTTCGCGCTCGCTCGTCTGTGCCTTGGTTGCATCCAGCCGCTCACGTTCGGCACCCAGGGCCTGACGCGTGGTGGCCAGTTCTTCAGCGGTTTGCTGCGCCTGTTGATTCAGCAACTCGATCCGTTGCTGCAACGCCGCTTCCCGCTCGGCGTTCTGGGTGACCAGTGCCGCATTGTGATCGGTCAACGCCTGCAACTGGGCCTTGGCCGCCTCGAGTTCGGCATCCGCCATGGTGGCGCTGCCGGTCAGCTCGCCGACCTTTTCATTCAACCGGGCCTCGGTCTCGGCGGCCACCTTGGCCAGCGCCTCCCGTTCGGCCGCTTCGCCCGCGAGCTTCTCCTCGGCGGCCTTCAGGCGCAGGGCGCTCGCTTCGGCCTCGGCCTTGAGGTTGCCGATCTGAGCCTTCAGTGCCCCTTCGCGCTGGACGGATGCCTCCTTGAGGGTTACATTGGTGCGGGACTGCTCCCTGAGGCTCTCTTCGGTCTCCTTAAGTTTGGCCGCCACACTGCTGGCTTCGGCCTTGAGCAGCTCAATGTTCTTGCGCAGTTCCTGCTGCTGTTGATCGTCGCGGGCTTGGGCGATCTCCTGGGCAGCCTCGTCCTCGGGTTTCTGGCGGACGCCCATCCAGTCCAACTTGCCCGTGGGGGTGCTGCTGACCTTCTTCAGGGCATCCTCGGACCGGGCAAGGTTGGCGGCAATGGTTTGCTTCTCGGCCTCGAGGTCGGCAATGTGCTTGCGCAAGGCGTCCTCGGCAGCGGCACTTTGCTTGCGTACCAGCTCGGCGGTCTCCTGCTCCTCCTTCATCTGTCGGCGCAACGCGTCCGCTTCAGACTGGAGCCTGGCCAGCTCGGCAGCGTTGGCTGCATTGACTTCGCTGGAACGATCCAGCACGGCATCGGCAGGAACGGACGGCACGGCGGGAGCGGCTGCACCAGGGATGATCACCGGGGCCACGGCCATATCGAGGGCGATCGGCGCGGGCGAGTGGATCAAGGTCTTACGGTCGGCAACGGTGGTCTTCTCGTTGGTTACCTGGTTGATCATATTGGCATTGGCATCGACGGTACCGTCATCCATGAGCTCGGCTATCGCATGGATATTCAGCGGGCCGTAATACGAGCCATCGGACAACTCGACCATCCACACCATATCGAGTTCAGGCACCCGCTCGGCAGGGATCCACGCCTTTTTATCCTCCGAGAGCTGATGCCCCGGCGCAATGCGTCCTTGGCGTGCCCAGTCCACTAGGGTGGGCATGTCGGAAGGACCGAACACGGAACCCTCCTCGATCTTCAGGAACCATTGCCTCGTGGCGCTTTGCAGCTTCATTTTTTTTGCGTCTATCATGCTGTCCTCGCTTCATTTGGGGGCACACATCCTCGATCGCGTACCAGCCCTCTCGGATTGAACGCTATATTTAAGCGGTCAACTATGCGCAACGACGGCATGGAAGTCAAGTTTCAGACGAGACCCAACGCAATTGCGGACGCAGGAACACCGGGATCTTGTACTTTTCGATCTCGTGGATAAACCGGGTCTTGTCCACGAAATAATAATTCTCGCGTACAATCTCCTCGTAATTGGCAACCGCGTATGGAATGTGTCGTTTCATGAAAAAACAGTATGCGTGGAATATGTACTGGACTCGATTCGGCTGTTAATGCGAACATGCAGAGGACCGTTGATGATGAAGATGGAACGATAGAAGGGATGGATCATGCACCGCTGTTTTATTGAGAAGCAACACTGGAGTGGCTCGTGCGCGACGCCTTCCCCTGCCGAAGCCCACCATATCTGCCATGTGTTGCGGGCGAGGGACGGGGAATCCGTCCGCCTCTTTGACGGCACCGGCACCGAAGCCACGGCCTTGCTCCACATCGCTGAAGGCAGCGTCCGGCTTGAGATTCAAGCCCTGAATCCGCCATCCGAGCGAGGGCTGGATATTGTCCTGATCCAAGCCATTCTCAAGGGTAATCGCATGGACTGGCTGATCGAAAAAGCTACCGAACTGGGGGTTTCGCGAATCGTTCCGGTGATCACGAAACGCGTGATTCCACGGGGATCGGACGATGGCGGAAGCCAGAAGCAGGAGCGCTGGCAACGGATCGCGGTCAGCGCCGCCAAGCAATGTGGCACACCGTGGCTGCCGGTGATCGATCCCCCCACGGCCTTGGAGAGTGCGATCCACGCGGCCGTTTCCGGCGGACCGGTGCTGGTCGGCGCGCTCGCCGGAAACCCACGCTCGCTGGCGGCAGAGATTGACCGGTGGCGACCGCAAGCGGTGGGGCGTATCGCCATCGTGATCGGCCCCGAAGGCGACCTGACCCCCGAAGAAACGGACGCCTTGCTAGAGGCGGGGTGCATCCCGGTATCGTTCGGGACGCTGGTCCTGCGGGCGGAAACAGCGGCGCTTTTTGCCATCAGTGCACTGGGCTGCATGCTCAACCGTAGATGATCTCGGCGTAGACGCCACCGCCGCGCAGGATGTCCCCCTCGTAAAGCGCACAAATCTGTCCGCAGACCAGGGCACGCTGTGGCTCAAGCCATTCCACCCGTGCCCGGCCATCGCCCAACGGAATGTAGCGGACCGGCACGGACGGTGCCCGGTAGCGCGCACGGGCCAGCAGCATCCCCTCGCGCTCGAGTGTGCCCTCCCACCCTGTTGAACTTACCGAGGCCAGGATGCAGGTCGACGAATACAGCCCCGCCGTATCCGGCGAGTCAAAGGCAACCACCAATTCCCGGGTTCGCAGGCGTTTCTCCACCACGATATAATTCTGCTGGTGAACCGGCGACGCAACGCCGATCCCACGCCGCTGTCCCAGCGTAAAATAGTGCAGCCCGCGATGCTGACCAACGCGCCGACCGTCCTGTCGCACGATATCGCCGGGTGCATCGGGAATATACATCCGCAGGAAATCCGCCATCTTGACCTGCCCGATGAAACAGATCCCCTGGCTATCCTTCTTCTGCGCAGTCGACAGACCGTAGCGTTGTGCCAAGGCACGCACCTCGGGTTTAAGCATATCGCCAATCGGGAATCTGGCATCCTGGACCTGCTCAGGACGCATCAAACTGAGAAAATAGGTCTGATCCTTGTTCGGATCGCTTCCCGTCAGGATTTCACGATGCCCATCGGTGTGGCATTGACTGCGGGCATAATGTCCGGTTGCCACCGCAGTAAATCCATGCTCTCGTGCCCAGTCCCGGAACACACCGAACTTGATTTCCCGGTTACAGAGCACATCCGGGTTGGGTGTCACGCCATCGGCATACCCCTTGATCAGGTAATCCACGATCCGCTCGCGGTAGGCATCCATCAGGTTGACGATCTGGAAGGGAATGCCCAGACGCTCAGCAACGGCACGGGCATCCTCGGCATCTTGCTGCCAGGGGCAATCACCGATCACGTTGACCTCGTTGATCCAGTTCTTCATGAAGGCCCCGGCCACGTCTGCCCCCTGCTCCACCAGCAAAGCGGCGGCGGCGCTGCTATCAACGCCGCCAGACATCGCCACCAGGATCCGCTCTTTCCCATTATCATTCACACATCACCACACGCTTGATCGGACACACTTAGTCGTCAACACCTAATCGTCATTCAAAATGCTATTCCGATCAACATTTGTCGAGAGGATTTACAGACCTCAATTTTCCTTGATTATCATGAACCAGATAGATAGAGTCTCACCTATGATTACATCAGAGAGCAGCACAGAAGATATTGGGATTGACGGTCATGAAAAGCTGGTTTATGCACATGGGGTGAGGTTGCCGACGCAGACCGAGCACCTGCTCAACCGGATGGCATTGATTGCCGAGCATCATTCGGGCGGGGATCTTCACCACATTCGCCGGGTCAGCCTGTTTACGCACCGAATCGCCTTGGAACTTGGGCTTGATGAGAAAACCGCCATGACGATTTCAGCGGCCGCCCGGCTGCACGATATCGGCATGATCGGCGTTCCTTCCAGCATCTTAAGAAAGCCCGGGCGTCTGACACCTGCCGAAATGGCGGTGATACGGAAACATCCAAAAACCGGGTTGCGCCTGATTGGGCGGAAACAGGATCCGCTGATCCGGGCCGCCCGTGCCATCATCGGGGCGCATCACGAACGCTGGGACGGAAGCGGCTACCCGGACGGGCTCAAGCAGGATAGCATCCCCTTCGAGGCACGTATCGTGGCGATTGCCGACACGTTTGATTCCCTCTGCTCACCCCGGCCCTATCGCCGGGCGACCGATCCTGAAATGGCGCTCACCGTCATCACCAACGCAGGCACCGGTGGAATCTTTGACGCCGACATGCTTGGCGCGTTTTTCAAGGGCCGCAAAGCGATCCTGGACATCTGCCATCACCTGCCGCACCGCTGAACGCGTTCAGCACTGCACGCAAAGCCCGTCATAGGCAACGGCTACCCCGGCGGGCAGGGCGTGCTCGAGTTCGGCATGGGCAACTTCATGGCAAAGGTGGATGAGGTAGGAGCGAGCGGCACCAATCTGCTCGAGATAGGAGAGGCTTTGCGCAATCGTGAGGTGCGTGGCATGGTCACGATGCCGCAGCGCATCCAGGACCATGACATCCACCCCCTTGAGGCGGGCCAGTGTCTCGGGCGGAATGACCTTGCAATCCGGCACATAGGCAAACCGCACCGCATCACACGTGAACAGGAATCCGTTGGTTGGTGCGGGACCATGCACGACCGGCAGCATCTCGATCGTCAGTGCCCCGAGGTTCACCAGATCACTGATGATCCGGAAATCGATTTGCGGCCGATACGCGCCCGGCTGACACTCAGTGGAAATATAATTGAAGACCCGCTGGAGATCCCGAATGGTCGATTCGCCACCAAAGGCAGGGATCACTTCCCGCTGGATCGTATTGTAGCGGCGGATATCATCAAATCCGAAAATATGATCCGCGTGCGAATGCGTAAAGAACACGGCATCGACACGCGGCAGGCGGTACGCCAAGGCCTGTTCCCTCAAATCCGGCGGCGTATCCACCAGCACATGCAGCCCCCCGGCTTCGATATACAGGCTGGTTCGGCGACGGCGGTCGCGTGGATCCTCCGACGTGCAAACCGGACAGTCGCAGCCGATAATCGGAACCCCCGACGATGTCCCCGTCCCAAGAAATGTTGCCTTAATGGCCATGGAAGAACCTCAGCGCGGGGTAAACGGAAGGCTGCCAAGAAATGCATTCGCAATCCCATCGAGCAGTTCCGTTTCATCCCAGGGTTTGGAAAGCGCCGGAATGCCGAAATTGCGCAGCACATCGACCTTGCTCTGCCCGATATGCGCACCGGTCATCACCAAAATGGGAATGCGAACGGTGGACGGATCGCTCTTTAGCCGCAAGATCACCTCACTGCCTTCAATATCCGGCAGCAGCATATCGAGGATCAGGATGTCAGGGTGTTCCGTATGCACGATGCGCAGGGCATCGCTGCCACTACCGCAGCCCATCACCTGATACCCATGCCCGGCGACCTGGTCCTTGAGGGAGTTCAACACGATCCGGTCATCATCAACAATCAGGACCGTCGGCGCTTCAGCAATAGGTAGTCGGAAAGAGATACGCGTCCCCTTGTCCATGCCCGGGGGTGGGCTTTCCACCTTGAGCTCCCCATTATGCATCGCCACGATTTCCTTTGAAATCGCCAATCCAAGCCCTGAACCGCTGGGCTGGTCGCCCACCGTGAAGTAGCGGTCGGTCACCCTCGGGAGCGCCTCGGGAGGAATGCCGATCCCGTTATCGTCCACAATCACACGCACAAAGCCCTCGTGCTCGGCATCCTCCTCGACCCGGACTTTGACAAAACCACCCTCATGGGTGAACTTGATGGCATTCCCGACAAGGTTCAGGATCACGCGCTCGATCTTCTGGGCATCGCAATTCACAAACCACAGTTCCTTGCCGATATCGACGGATAGCGCTAACGACTTCTGCTCGGCCTGCACGCCTAATGATTTCGCGCTGCTGGTGACCAGGCGGACGAAGGGCACCCGCGCCTTTGCAAGGGTCAGCGTCTGGTTCTCGATCTTGCGCAGATCCAGGATATCATTCACCGTCGCCAGCAGGCGTCGGCAATCGCCGAGCAGCATTTCCAGGTACTTCTGGGCATGATTGTTAAGCGGCCCGCATACGCCCCGGATCATGTTGGTAATCGCATAGATCATCGACGTCAACGGCGTCCGCAGCTCATGCGAGACGTTCGATATGAACTGGGATCGGTTACGATCATGCTGCTCCAGCTTGGTGATCGCCTCTTCCAAGGCATCCTGCGCCCGTTTGCGCACGGATACGTCGCGGATGAAAAAGCACAGACGCCCCTCCATCTCGGTGTCCAGACGGTTCACGGCGATTTCCGATGGGAACGAGGTCCCATCCTTGCGTTTGCAGGAGCCTTCAATCAGGGTGTAACGGTGCTCCATGAGATTCTTGCGTATCGTCCCGATCACGGCATCATCCGCCCCGGAGATCAGTGATGGAACGGCAATCCCGATCAATTCCGATTCCGGCCAGCGGAAAAAGTCAACGGCACGATGGTTGCACTCTCGCACGATCCCGTTGGCATCCGTGATCAACACGGCATCGTAAATGCTCAGCAGCAACCGCTGGTAATCCGAATCCGGAGCCTCCCGCGATTCCTGGGGCCTGGCCTTGAGCTGGAACGACGTGGCCCCAGCGACCTGGTCAGGGAGGGATATCTTGACCGTGTGACCATTCTGCCGGACTTTCTGCTCCTCCTCATCCAGTTCGATGCGCATGGTCCGCCCGAAATCATTGCTCGTTGACATTATTTTTCATCTCCTGAAGATTTGGGGCGTGCGTATTGCATCGAAGGTCCTTCTGGAAAGGCAGCGCCATTAGCCAGATGATGCGTCTGCGCCGTCAATTTGGCACCATCGCGGTAGACCTCAAGTACGGACCGAGTGAACCTCGCCCTTCCCGACTGATGCACCACAATCAAACGACCCTCCCTGTCGACCTGCATCGCAGGGTCGTTTACCCGCACGGCAGGCCCCAGTTGGAACGTGCCGAAAATCGCATCCGTCGCCACGTCACGGATCACGACAAACGCAAATTCGCTCTTGCCTCGCTTGAAATACCGCAGGCTATAGTCCAAATCGATATCGCTGTACCCTGGAAAGGTGCGACGGACAGACGCCATCTCGATCCCGTTGACGATATCAAAGCCAATCGCATGGGAGAGTATCAGTTCCCCCTCGTAGCGGATCACGGCCCGCACCTGGTAGCCGCCCGTCTCCCTCAATTCAAACAGCGAGGTGATCTCGACCAACTCAATCGCCTTCTCGCCAGGCATGATCACCGTGTCTCGACGGACGGGGCGACGGTTGGTGTCCGCAGGCCCCGTGGAACGATCCCTGACGACTTCCACAATCAGCTCCGCATTACTATATTCATCGCCAAACACAAGGGGAACCGACAAATGATTTTCAATCACAACCCTGGCGGCGAATGGCTCCCCCCGCATGTAGGCGCTATGCTCAAGGGAAACGCCCATGCGGAACTGGGCCGCGGCAGGGGTGACAAAAGCCACGGAAACCAGAAGCACCACGCCAATTTCACGAACTGACAAACGCATGTTCCACCTCATCTAGCAATAAATGCAAAATTACCTGGTGAGCCTCCTGGATGCGCTCGGTCGCCTTGCCCGCGACGCACAGATCAACATCCGCCAAGCCTCGCAGGTCTCCCCCGTCGCGCCCCAGCACGGAAATTATCCGCAATCCCTGCCGCCTGGCCGCTTCAAGGGCATGGCGCAGGTTCATCGCGCGGCCGCTTGTGCTGAAGAGCACCAGCACATCGCCACGCACCCCCAGCCCTTCCACCTGCCTGCTGAATACAAAGTCATAGCCAAAATCATTCGCGATACAGGTCAAGGCAGTCCCGTCGGCTGTCAGGGCGATCCCAGGCAGCGAGCGCCGGTTTGTCCGGAACCGCCCTACCAATTCCTCGGCCATGTGCATGGCCTCTGCCGCACTGCCACCATTGCCGACCGTGAGGATCTTGCCCCCGCCACGCAGCGCCTCGATGACCATGGCGGACGCCTGCGCCAGGCAACCGGCCATGGCCGTCAACCCCCGGATTACCCCGGCGCTGTCCTCAATGCTTCCGATCATACGCTGCACAACCGGGTCTTCGTTAATCCCCATATTCCCACCTTTTTTCGATCCCATCCACCTCGTCGCATTCACGACACACCGGAATCTAACGGGTTGCCGCCTGACTGTCAATAAAGCTGAACTTGATTTTCGGGCGATACCTTCTACAATCCGGCGTTGATGTTATATCGCGTTGCGTTAAATCACGTCAAGGAGGGTCCCCGATTATGGAAGTTATTGCCTTAGCACTGCTCAAAACACTGGCAACCACCTGCCTGAAATTCTATCTCAGCTACCTGTTCACCTCGGGCGGGATCATCGCCGACAAGGGCGACCTTGGCTACAGCATTCCCTCATGGTATATGAACCCGGGTAGCCAGGCCACCGCCTTTTATTCCTACGGGACGTCCACGGAAGGGGACGAATTCGCCTCGATCGATGACGCCCGCCAGAAGGCGATCGACCAGATGATCGACCTGATCAAGCGCAGCCATCAACGGATCATCAAGGAAGAGATCCGTTACGACGCCAACGACGTTAAGCAGCGGCGCCTCGTGGAGTTGTTCCTGCGTGGCGACAACCTCAACCAGTTTATCCTGTCGCATGCTTCGCTGGATAAGAAGCAAATCGTCAAGGTCACTAAGCCGGAATCCGAGCTGCGGGCTTTTGTCCGGCTGAAGCTGAGCACCGAGGATTATATCAAGAACCAGGAAGAGACGATCCACGAACTGCGTAAACGGCTGACCTATCAGAAATCCGAGAACATCATGGAAGAGATGTCCATGGAAATGGAGAATCTGAGAACCACCCCCGCCCCTAGCGAGGGGGAGGAGGCGCTGCCGCCTCCCGGCGACGCCCCTGATGCCTCCAGCGTGTCACCATCCCCGATTCCACCCGGGATCAACCCGCCCGCCTCACGGCCAGCATCGCCCGGTGCCTCGGTCTTCGACAGCATGAACAGCGAGCTCGACAACATCACCGCGGACCCCGCGCCCACCCAAGAGTAGGAACCTTCCATGAGCAACTGGCACCAGACCCCCGCACCGGGGTCGCACCGTATCTGTCTTTGCGGCGATTCGTTGACCGTCACCCTGTTCTCGAACCCACCCCGCGAGGGTACCGCCTGGCTACGGACCAACCTGGGCCATGCCCGCCACCGCCGCCGCGAGATCATCGAGCATGTTGAACATCACGCACCGCTCCTGGTTCGCGACTGGCACGATCTGCCCATGACTCCGGGCACCAGCCCGGGCGTTTTCGAGATCCGCATCCCGCTCTTTGAAACGGGGCGGTTTGAAGCCAAGGCATTTTTCCTGCCCGACAGGGAAGACTCCCCGCTATGGCCCGAGGGCGAGAACCTGGTCATCAAGGTCGAACCGTCCGATACGATCTGCGCGAATTCGGTCTATACCGCCTTCGTCCGCCAGTTCGGGCCGAACATGCGCAATGCGGTGGAATTGCCGATCCCTCCCGAGACGCTCGCCACGCTGGACGGGAACGGCTGCACCGTGATCCCGAAATCCGGTACGTTCAGGGCACTGACCGCCCAACTTGACCACATCATCGGCACCCTGGGATTCCGGATCATCCAACTGCTGCCGATCCATCCGGTACCCACCACGTTCGCCCGCATGGGTCGCTTCGGTAGCCCGTTCGCCTCGATCGACTTCTTCAATGTCGACCCCGCCCTCGCCGAATTCGACCGGAAAAGCACGCCCCTTGACCAATTCGCGGAACTCGTCGATGGCGTCCACCAGCGCCACGCGACGCTGTTTATCGATCTGCCGATCAACCATACCGGCTGGGCATCCCACCTGCAATTGCACCATCCCGATTGGTTTGCCCGCAACGGGGACCAGTCGTTTGCATCGCCTGGCGCATGGGGAATCACCTGGGAAGACCTTTCCGAACTGGACTACCGTCACCGCGGACTCTGGGAATACATGGCGAAGGTCTTCCTTTTCTGGTGTGCCCATGGCGTCGACGGCTTCCGCTGCGATGCCGGCTACATGGTCCCGCTGCCGGTCTGGGAATATATCGTTGCCAAAGTCCGCCAGTCCTACCCCGACACGATCTTCCTGCTCGAGGGACTGGGCGGCAAGATCAGCGTGATGCGCGACCTGCTCGACCGGGCCAATCTCAACTGGGCCTATTCCGAGATCTTCCAGGTCTATGACCGGGGGCATCTGGAACAGGAGCTCCAGCAGTATCACCTGATTTCGAACAATAACGGCACGCTGATCAACTTTGCTGAAACCCACGATAACAACCGGCTGGCGGCCCATTCACAGGCCTATGCTCGGATGCGCACCGCCCTGGTCGCGCTCTGCTCGGAAAGCGGGGCGTTCGGCATCACCAACGGCGTCGAGTGGTTTGCCGAAGCCAAGGTGGATGTCCACGGCGCACCACCTCTGAACTGGGACAACCCGGTCAACCAGATCGACCACATCCATCGGATCAACCAGCTTCTGAAGGGGCATCCTGCCTTCTGCGCGGGGACGCGCCATCGCATCCTGCCGAGCCACACCGGGGTATTGCAACTGCTGCGCGAACCGCCGCAGGGATCGCCCGTCCTGTCGCTCATCAACCTGGATCTCAACCAGCCCGCGGATGCCATCTGGCCGGAATCCAATTTTGCACCGATCAATGGAAAGGTATTCGATCTGCTGGGTGGCAGCGAACTGGCGGTCGACTCTCCTTCCCCGGGAACCCTTCGACTTTCAGTTGCCCCGGGAGCCGCCTTCTGCCTCGGCGATCCAAACGCACAGCAGGTGCCACCGGCGATGCTCCCGCCCTCCGCCGTTACCCGCCAGCGCCTGAGTGCCATGGCCATGGCGCTGCATGCCCGGCTGGTCTCCCATATCCTGCCGACCAGCTACAATGCCCACGACATGGCACGGGCCCTGGCCGTGGATCCCATCGCCTTCTGCGAAAGCATCAGCGGGCACTGTGCCCTCAAATCGGTCACCGTCTGGCAATGGCCGGTCGATTTGTACCGCTGCGTCATGCTGCCTTCCGAGCATGCCCTGTTCATCCAATCACCTTACCCGTTCAGAGCCGCCCTGGACAGTCCGCTGACCGATGGCCAGCCCACCACTGCCAGCAGCCTGCCGCTGGCCGACGGGACGGGGCACTTTGCCTTCCTGTTGACGGAGAACCAATGCAGCAGCGTCGCGACCCTGCCGTTCAAGCTGACGGTCTATACCCCGGAGGGCGTCAAGCACGCCAACACCGGAATCCTTCAATTGCCCGGCGGCCCGGAACGACAGGTGGAACTGCGCTTCGGGCGCGAGGCCCTGCGCGAGTCTCGCCGCTGTGCCCTGCTGACCAACGGTGCTGGGTCCATGAGCCAGGTGCGCCTGGAGTGGGGTCGCATCGTGAGCCAGTACGACTGCATGCTGGCTATCAATACCGACCCGCGGGTGCCGGTGGACCGCCGTATCCTGCTGACCCGCTGCCGGGCCTGGCTGCTGCATAAGGGATACTCCTACGAAATCGGGATCGACTGCACAACGAATGCGGCATTCATCCCCGGCGAAAGTGCCCACTGGAGTTTCGATATTCCAGCTGGCCTGGGAAAATCGGTACCGATCTCGTTCGAGCTGCGCCTATGCCGGAACCGCAATCACATCCTGTTCGACATCACCCGTCACCGCGCCACCCACAGCGAACACCTCGCCGATGAGGTTCCCGTCACCCTGATCCTGCGCCCCGATATCGAGGATCGCTGCTTCCATGAATCCACCAAAGCCTACAGTGGTCCCGAATATCAGTGGCCACATGCCATCAGTACCCATGAGCATGGGTTCCGGTTTGATCCGGGCGGACATGCCGCGATGCGGATGGAGACCGACAAGGCCCGCTTCTCGCGCGAAACCGAATGGCTTTATGGCATCCCCCATCCCTTCGAGGCGGATCGCGGGCTTGAACCCAACGGCGACCTCTTCAGTCCCGGCTTTTTCTCGTTCGAGCTGAACGGTGCCAGCCAGCAACGGGTCGAGGCCTTTCTGGAAGGCGAACCGGAGGCGGAAACACTCCCGCCGCTGCGGCTGGGCGAGGTTCCGCACCACCTGCCGATCGAGCAGGTACTCATCTCAGCAACCCGCGATTTCATCGTACGCCGTGACGATTCGCGTACCGTCATCGCCGGGTATCCCTGGTTCCTCGACTGGGGCCGCGATACCCTGATCTGCCTGCGCGGGATCATCGCTGCCGGCATGCTCGAGGAAGCCCGCGACATACTGATCCAGTTCGCCCGGTTCGAGGATCGGGGTACCCTGCCGAACATGATCCGGGGCAACGACGACCGCAACCGCGACACCTCGGATGCCCCGCTCTGGTTCTTCACGGCCTGCAACGATTTGCTGCTGGCGGATCCTGCCAACACCACCTTCCTGCACGCCGATTGCAAGGGCCGGCCGCTACGGGCAGTCCTGCGGTCGCTGGCGGAACACATGATCGCCGGCACCCCCAATGGAATCAAGATGGATCCGACGAGTTCCTTGATTTTCAGTCCGTCGCACTTTACCTGGATGGACACCAATTACCCCGCTGGAACGCCACGCGAGGGATATCCTATTGAGATCCAGTCCCTGTGGTATGCGGCATTGCAACTGCTGGCGAAGATCGACGACCAGCGGTTGTGGCAGCCGATCACCCAGCAGGTCCGCCAATCGATCGAAACCCTTTACCGCTTACCGGACCGCCGGTATCTTGCCGACTGCCTGCACGCCCAGCCCGGAACACCGGCGGCCAAGGCCGTGGCTGATAATGCGCTGCGACCGAATCAGCTTCTGGCAGTTACCCTGGGGGCGATTGACAACCCGGAACTCGTCCGCGGCATCCTCAATGCCACGGCCCGGCTCCTGATTCCCGGTGCCATCCGCAGTCTGGCCGATCAACCGGTTTCCCCCCCTCTGCCGATTCACGGCAGCCACGGGCTGTTGAATGATCCGGGCCGCCCCTACTGGGGAGAATATCGGGGCGATGAGGACACCCGCCGCAAGCCTGCCTATCACAACGGAACCGCCTGGACATGGCCGTTCCCCTCCTACTGCGAGGCGCTTGCCATCCACGATGCCGCGCTGATCCCCACCGCCCGCTCGCTGCTATCCAGCATCTGCGAGCTCATGCACGAGGGGTGCGTCGGCCACCTGCCCGAGATCCTGGATGGCAACCTTCCGCATCACCAGCGCGGCTGCTGGGCACAGGCCTGGGGTGCCACCGAGGCCCTCCGTGTCCTCAAACGGCTTACCCGGAAATGACGTTTGACCAACCTTGTATGTCCCACTACCCTTGACGACTATCGATAATTGAAATGCTATAACGAACATAAGGAAGCGAAATCTATGAACAACCCAACCCAGCGTATGTTTGGACCTGCTTGCGAAGCCTATTCCGACCTCGGGGTCGATGTGAACGCCGCCCTGGAAACCCTCAAGAAAACCCAGATCAGCCTGCACTGCTGGCAGGGCGATGATGTCGCTGGCTTTGAAAAGCTCGACGCAGGCCTCGATGGCGGCGGCATCCAAGCCACCGGCAATTACCCCGGACGCGCCCGTAACGGCGACGAACTACGCGCCGATCTTGACTTGGCACTCAGCCTGATCCCCGGCAATCACCGCCTCAACCTGCATTCGATCTATGCCGAAACCGGCAGCGCCAAGGTTGGCCGCAATGAACTGAAGACCGAGCATTTCAAGGCGTGGATCGACTGGGCCAAGGCCAATGGACTGGGCATGGATTTCAACGGCTCGTTCTTTGCGCATCCCATGGCTCAATCCGGCACCACCCTCAGCAGTACCGACAAAACCGTGCGCCGATTCTGGATCGAGCATGGCATCGCCTGCCGCCAGATCGGTGCAGACATGGCGCGCGCACTGGGCACCCCGTGCGTTGTCAACGTCTGGATCCCGGATGGCAGCAAGGATATCCCCGCCGACCGCCAGGCCCCGCGGGAGCGCTTGAGGGCTTCTCTGGATGAGATCTTCAAGCCAGTCATCGACGCCAAGCTTGTGCGGGACGCCGTTGAATGCAAGCTCTTCGGCATCGGCTCGGAAAGCTATGTCGTGGGCTCGCATGAGTTCTACATGGGATACGCCATCAAGAACCAGAAGCTCCTGTGTCTGGACTGCGGTCACTTCCACCCTACCGAGGTGGTGTCCGACAAGATCTCGTCCGTCCTGATGTATGTGCCGGAAATCCTGCTGCATGTCAGCCGCGGTGTCCGCTGGGATAGCGACCATGTCGTCATCCTCTCGGACGAGTTGCGCGCGATCGCCGAGGAACTCGTCCGGGGCGGACACCTTGCCCGCACCCATATCGGCCTGGACTACTTCGATGCCACCATTAACCGTATCGCCGCTTGGGTGATCGGCACGCGCAACATGCAAAAGGCACTGCTGATGGCGCTGCTGGAGCCGACAAAGCGCCTGCGGGAGCTGGAAGCCAACGGGGACCTGACAGGACGACTCGTGCTGATGGAAGAACTCAAGACGATGCCATCGGGAATCGTCTGGGATACATTCTGCGAGCAGATGGGCGTCCCCCCCTCGCACACCTGGATTCAGGCCACAAAGAAATACGAGGCCGACGTCCTTTCCAAACGCCGGTAGGGCGAGCTGTCCCCAGCGAGCCGCCCGTGGCAAAGGCTGGGCGAAGACCTCCGGGCAAGCCCCACCTACCTGTGCATGGGCTCGTCGAGGGCAGCTTATACCAGGTGAAACGGACGGGGTGCGCCACGCCGGGCTGGCAGTTGCGATTCGCCACCTAGAAACCCTGCGCAAGAAAACACCCAAGCCCGTCTATTGCAACAACTAGATACGTTTGATCCGGCAAGCGTCGCACGGGTGCCAAAGTCTGCTTTTTGCCCGTAAGAAATTCAGTCGTTGCTATTCGTTGATACCATTTGATGCTAGACGGGGGGGATATTCGGAATCGAAGGCCGAAAATCTTCGGCGTTGACCGTGGCGACATTAAACCTTACACTACACCTTGGATTGTGGTGATTAAAGGGTGGTAATAAGCTCGGGGAGCGGGAAATGGCAATCATGGATTCCATAAATCATAAGCAGAAGTCTGGTAGCGTTGCCGATCCGGCGTTGGCATCAACCATGCGCTTGCCGCTGGAAGAACTGGTCGACCCCGATGCCGAGATGCATCTCGACATCCGCGTTGCCGACGATGACCGTCCCCAGCGTCTGCGCCTCATGAAAAGGCCCTACAGCATCGGACGCAAGGTGGACGCCGATATCACCCTCAACCAACCCGGCATCTCGCGCAACCATGCCCGTATCCTGTACTTGAATAACGAGGAAATTATCGAGGATACCGGCAGCACCAATGGAACCTATGTCAACGGGGTACGGATTTCCCGTTGCGTCCTGCAGAACAACGACATTATCCGCATCGGTGACGCGACCCTGCTCTTTACACGAACCCCGCGAAAGTAAGCCTATGAACACTGAAAAAAGCGCCGTTTCAATCACCTTCTGGGGCACCAGGGGCTCTATTTCAACGCCCGGCAGCAGTACCGAGAAATACGGTGGCAATACGCCCTGCGTTTCCGTTTCATCGGGTCGTAGCACCATCATCCTGGATGCGGGCACCGGCATACGTCCGCTGGGAATCCGGCTGGCCGCCCAGATGAAGACCGACGGCCCCTTCCCGCAGCATATCCTGCTGAGCCACACGCACTGGGATCATATCCAGGGACTCCCCTTCTTCCAACCAGCCTATATCAAGGGGACCGATCTGGTTATCTACGGAAGCTCTCAGAAGGAACGATTCCTGGAATCCATCCTGGGCGGCCAGATGGACGTGAACTATTTCCCGGTGCAGATGAAGGAGCTGGCGGCCAATGTAAGTATCCGCGAATTCGAAGATCGCTTCATGAGGATTGGCGATATTGATATTGATATCCAGGAACAGGTCATGCATCCGGGGGGCTCTATCCGGTTCAAGATGAGAACGGGGGGCAAGACGGTGGTTTACGCCACCGACATTGAACTGAATGCCATTTTCAGTCCCGATACCCCCACCGATACCACCGAGCAACTGGCACAGGAATACCGTGATTTCATCCACCATGCCGACCTGCTGATTGCCGACGGGCAATACTCCGAATCAGAATATGCCGAAAAGAAAGGCTGGGGGCATACCTCCGTTCCCCTGCTACTGAACGTGGCGCACGAGGCAGGGGTCAAGCAACTCGCCGTATTTCACCATGACCCGGAACATTCCGATGCGTTTTTTGATCTGTTGTCGCGCCAGTACGAGCCGGTTTATCGAAATGCGGTTCCGCCGATGCATGTCTTCTGGGCCCGCGAAGGAATCACCATCGAGCTGTAAATTATGAGAAATAAAATATTCCGAAGGGTTATCATTTTTACCGTGCTGATGGCGGTCGTGCTGATGGCTGTGCAACTGTTGCTCAATGTGCGACTGAATCCGGAAATCAAAAAGGCGCTGCCAGCACTCCAGGATGATACCGGCCTGGCAATTGATATCGGCCAGGCATCGGTCAACGTCTTCAGTGGTAGCGGGCGGGTTGAAGGATTGAAGGTAGGCAAAATAGATCCGCGGATGCTCTCGCCCACGCTGACCATGGGGCCCGCCTCACTCTCGATTGCATGGATACCCCTGTTGCGTAAAATCACCCGCATCGAGGATTTCAATATTCCTCGGGCCGAGCTAACACTCGTCCGAACGCCTGCCAGCCGGGTGCGCATACCAGCGGCCACGCCAGTCCCGCCCTCCCCTGCGACCGATCCTCGCACGAATGCTCCCGCTACACCCGACACGGCACCGGAAGAGCCTGCCGATACCCTGTCCATCCGCCGCCCCGTACTTCCAAAGCTCGCCATCCGGCAGGCCCGTGCCGCCCTACGGATCATCTATGAGGATCAAGCGCAGGATCCCGTCCTGCGACTGCTTCAGGATGTCACCGTGGAAGCTCACGACATCTATACCTACGGCGACCTGGCTCCAGACGACTGGGGCACGATCCAACTGACTGGACACGCCGCCGACAAGCCCGATGTGTGGAAGCTCGACCTGGTGGCACGGGTGGCCCCCGTATCGGATCCCGCCGTGGCCAGTTTCAGCCTTGATGGCACCCTCAAGAATCTTAACCTTGCAGCGCTGGGAACGTTGACCGAGGAGATCGGAATCCGCAGTGAATCCGCCGATATCACTGTCAGCATCAAGGTGCTGGACGGGATTTTTCAGTCCGATACCCGAGTCATCCTGACCCTGCGAAATGCACAATTGACGGGGAAACTCAAACAAAAAAACAAACACATCAGCCTGCCGTCCTCGGTGACGATCGAGATCCCGGTTGGCGGAACCCTGGAAAAGCCATCGGTCAACGTCTTGCAGGCCATCACCCACAGCGTGCTCAAGACCTTTGCAGCAAACCCGGACCAGGTGCTCGATCAAATCACCATCGACGGCAAGTCCCTCCGCTCACGGATCGACAAGCTCAAAGGCAGGTAGGGCGATGACCTCCGGGCAAGGCGCCGTGGCAAAGGCAGCGTCTGAAAGGGTGGCTTGCTCGACGCGGACGGGGTGGAACCCGTCCCTCCCGCGGCCGATTGGAACCCGACCTTTGGATTCTACACTTAATCGTCCCCCTTAGTCCCCTCCCTTACTCGGATACCCTTAGTCGTTCCCACTTCGTCGATC
>JFJP01000011.1_pt1 | contig 27818 bp, 25 predicted proteins | sample 431651 | NCBI WGS metagenome assembly JFJP01 (sample SAMN02602958, study PRJNA72255) | Microbial mat metagenome, whole genome shotgun sequencing project. | biome: fresh water; feature: sink hole; material: water; isolation source: purple microbial (photo- and chemosynthetic) mats found in... | reverse complement strand
CTAGGGTGGAGCCCTGCCCAGCCAGTTGCCGATAAGTGGGATCCAGGTAGCTAACGTGAGCCTTTCCGGTTGGCCCAAGATCGCGTCATGCCGTTCCAAAGATTCGATCCCCCGCATCGCCGAGACCGGGAAGGATGTAGCCTCGCTCATTCAGTTGACGATCCACGGCGGCGACGACAATCCGCAGATCGGGGTGATCGGCTTGAAGCCGGGCGATGCCTTCGGGGGCGGCGACGACGGAGGCCAGGGTAATTTGCCGAGCTCCGGCAGCCTTCAGTTGGCGAACGGCCTCGGAAGCGCTGCCACCCGTAGCGAGCATCGGGTCGAGAACAAAGACCGGACGCTCTTCGAGAAGGGGCGGGAAGTTCCGGTAGTAGGGCACTGGAACCAGGGAGTCGTGGTCGCGATACAGACCTAGATGACCAACCTTGGCCGTCGGTAGCAGTTGCAAAAAGGCTGGAAGCAGCCCAAGCCCAGCGCGCAAAACGGGCACCAACACAGGGTCTAGGGGGTTAAGGCTGCGACCTTGGGTGCGCTCAAGCGGGGTCTCCACTACGACACAAACGGTTGGAAGATCGCGGGTGCACTCCACGGCGAGAAGAAGGCCGAGCTCTTCAACGAGTTGCCGGAAGAGGCTCCCAGAGGTTTTCCGGTCACGGGCTAGGGTGAGTTTGTGGTGGGCAAGAGGGTGATCCAAAATAATTGCGCCCATTTTTTCTCCTTGAATGAGGGATGTTCTGGGCTTGAAAAAGCGACAAAAAATGTGTGGTGGTGTAGGTTTGCGACATATCGATGGAGTAGTCCGGTTGCGGTGTCCCGGAATTTGTTTGCCAAGCATAGGGTTGAGAGATCGAAAAATCGGTATATATTTTTTGTTAGAGCAACTCGAAATTTTGTTGACCTGCAATGGAACACTGCTTTAGTTGATCACTAGAAGTCGTACTGCATTTATGATCACGCACCAGCGAGTCACGTGATCAGGGGACTTTGGAGGAGAGTAAATGCTTAAAAAAGTCCAGATATTCAAAGCACTGGACATCGAGATCAAGAAGCAAAAGGGTCCGGCGGCGGTCAAGAATGCGTACCGTGGACATCATTCTCTCAAAGAAGAGCTAAGTCAGCCGGGCATTTCCGTAATTGCGGAAGTGGCAGGTGGCAATCCTTTGCGGGGGCAAGTGCGCGAATCGTTCGCGCGGTATCAGTGGCCACCGATCGCTTCTTGTACGCAGGCGAGGATAAGCACCTTCCCGAAGTGCGCTCCCAAGTAAAAGTTCCGCTGATCCGGCGCGACTATATCTTTGAGGAGTACCAGATCGAAGAGAGCAAGATCCTCGGAGCCGATGCTATTTTTCTTGTGGCCGCCCTACTTGAACCTGATCGCCTACGAGCGCTTCAGCGCTTGGCTGCGGCCAAATCTCTTGATGTAGTTGTCGAAGTTTTTTCCGAAGCCGACCTCAAGCGAGCACTTGAGGCCGAGGCCGAGATCGTCTGTGTCGTCGGCCGAAATATGGACACCTGGGAGCCGTCGTTTGAAAAGGCTCTCGCCCTTCTCAAGAAGGTGCCCGAGAAGAAATGCTTCCGCATGGTCGAGGCTGCTGTTACTACCCTCGCTCAGGTCAAGCATCTCGAAGGCTTGGGTGTCCATGGCGTCATCATTGGCGATGTCTTTCTCGACGAGTTCTATCCGGGCAAGCGTCTCGCCCAGATTCTCGCAGGCATCGAGCCCACCAAAAAATCTCCTAAGGCCAAAGGCAAACCGGAAGCCGCACCGGAACCCAAGGCCCTAGCGACACTCGTGGGAAAGGACAAAGGTCCTTCGAGCACCCCGAGTACAACCAAAACGAAAGCAATTCTCACCTCAGCACCACTATCCACCTCTTCCCCCAACCCCGCCCGGAAGGGCAAAAAGGAGTCCACGATGGCTGACGAAACAAACAACGCCGCCGCCCCCGAAGTCCAGGCTGCCGCGCCCGTCAAGAAGGCTGTAAAGAAGCCCGCCGTGAAAAAGGTCGCCGCCAAGAAGCCGGCCGTGAAAAAGGTTGCTGCCAAAAAGCCAGCCGTGAAAAAGGTCGCCGTGAAAAAGGCTGCTGTCAAAAAGCCAGCCGTGAAAAAGGCCGTCGTGAAAAAGGCTGTCGCTAAAAAGCCGGCCGTGAAAAAGGTCGCCGCCAAGAAGCCGGTCGCCAAGAAGGTCGTGAAGAAGGTTGTTGCCAAGAAACCGGTCGCCAAGAAAGTCGTAAAGAAAGTCGTTGCGAAGAAGCCGGTCGCCAAGAAAGTCGTAAAGAAGGTCGTTGCGAAGAAGCCGGTCGCCAAGAAAGTCGTAAAGAAGGTCGTCGCGAAGAAGCCGGTCGCCAAGAAAGTCGTAAAGAAGGTCGTTGCGAAGAAACCGGTCGCCAAGAAAGTCGTAAAGAAGGCCGTTGCGAAGAAGCCGGTTGCCAAGAAAGTCGTAAAGAAGGCCGTTAAGAAGTAATCGCACCAACCTGTTTGGGTCATCCACCCCTTGAGGGTGTTCTGGAAGTCTCGTCATGAAGTTGATTGAACGCGTCTCTGCTCTTGAAGTTCTCGATAGCCGTGGAAACCCCACGGTTTTGGCACGGGTGTACTTAAATGATGGTACTTTCGGCCAAGCCATGGTTCCCTCTGGTGCAAGCACCGGCAGTCGGGAGGCTCTTGAAAAGCGGGATGGCGACAAGAAGCGCTACCTTGGAAAGGGTGTGCTCGACGCAGTTCATGCCATCAACACAGACATCCAGGACGCCCTCCAGGGGATGGACCCGTTTCAGCAGGCGGAGCTCGACGAGCTCCTGATTAACCTTGATGGCACGGAGAATAAAGCCAATTTGGGCGCCAACGCCACTCTCGGTGTTTCCATGGCGCTCGCAGACGCTGCCGCCAAGGGCTGCGGTCAGCCGCTCTATCGTTATCTAGGTGGTGCTTCCGCACGCTTGCTGCCCGTTCCCATGATGAACATCCTCAATGGGGGTGCTCACGCCGATAACAACGTGGATATCCAGGAGTTCATGATTCTGCCCGTAGGCGCTCCGAGTTTTGCGGAATGCATTCGGTGGGGTGCAGAGGTCTACCATGCACTCAAAGGGGTGTTGAAGGCCAAGAAGCTTTCCACTGGCGTTGGCGATGAAGGTGGGTTCGCACCCAATCTTGGCTCTAACGAGGAAGCCCTGATTCTTATTGTTGAAGCCATCAAGAAGGCTGGCTTCAAGCCCGGCAAAGATTTTTATCTTGGGCTGGATTGTGCCTCCAGTGAGTTCTACAAGGATGGCAAATACGAAATCGATGGTTCCAAGCGGTCTGGGAAGGATCTCATCGATTATTACGCTGGGCTCACCGAACGGCATCCCATCATCACGATCGAAGATGGTTGCGACGAGAGCGATTGGAAGAATTGGAAGTCGCTCACCGAGAAGCTCGGCTCCAAGATCCAGCTCGTCGGCGACGATCTTTTCGTAACGAATCCCGAGATTCTCCACAAGGGGATCCTGGAAGGTGTCGCCAACGCCATTCTGATCAAGGTGAACCAGATTGGCACCGTCACGGAGACGTTGCGGGCCGTGGATATGGCTCACAAGGCTGGGTACCGCACCATCATCAGTCATCGAAGCGGCGAGACTGAAGACACTTTCATCGCCGATCTCGCGGTTGCCACGGGTTCGGGGCAGTTGAAGACGGGCGCACCCTGCCGGTCGGATCGGGTGGCCAAGTACAACCGCTTGCTCCAGATCGAATGGGAGCTTGGTGCTGCGGCTCGGTACGCCGGGCGCGAAGCCTTTGGTTCCGTTCTTCGCTAAGACGAGAATTCAATGCTGCATGTCCGAGAGTCGAGATCGTGAACGCCGCGTGGCTGCTCCGATCGCGCACGCTCTGGGGAGCGCTAGGATTTTCGGCGATCGCCTCCACCGGGATCCTTTTGCTTACGCCGGATGGACTGCCTGCCCATCGCAAGCGCGAAGCAGAGGTTCGCGCCTATAAGGAAGATCTTTTGCAGAAGGCCAAGCGAAATCGGGAATTGGCCGAGGAAGTCCGCCGCCTTTCGGCAAAAGACCCCGAGCTTTTCGAGGCTCTTGCGCGGCGCCAAGGCTTTGCCCGCCCGGGCGAGACTGTTTACAGCTTCCGCGAACGCCGCTGAACCCTATGGTCGAGATCATCATCGCTGCTGCTTCGGGCAATGTCTTCGGCTATCTCTGGGAGGATGAAGTCCCCAACTCCTTTGAGGGTTCCCGGTGGGCGAAGGTGCTCTGCCCACGCGGAATCGGATTCGGCCTTGATGGGCTCTTTCTTCTAAAACGACCGGTGCCGGGAGAACCGTGGCAGATGGACCATTGGGAACCCGATGGAGCCCACACCTTCTGCTCCAATGGAACTCGCGCTGCGGCAAGTTTGATGACGGATGCGCCAGGTGAATTCAAGGCCTGCGTGAGCGGCCAATGGGTTGGCCTACGAGTTGATTCCGAAAGTGTCGGCCTGCGCATGCCTGAAGGCACTGGCTATGGGCTTCGGCCATCGCCGATCATGCTTGAGTTTCCCCATGTCCTGGGATGGACGGGCACGCCGCATTTAATATTGGAATTGCCGGATGTGCAGACCGTGGATTTGGCGGCTTTTGCACCACCGCTAAGGTTTCACGCCGCGCTCGAACAAGGTGCCAACATCAGTATTATTGAGGTGTTGGAGCCGGGTAGGGTGCGTATCCGCAGTTGGGAACGCGGCGTTGAAGGTGAAACCCTATGTTGTGGGCAAGGGTGCGCCGTGGCGGGGGCATGGCTCGCGCAGCGGAGTGGCTTGCGAACGTGGTTGTTCCAACCCATGGGGTACGACCCTGTGAGCATCACTGTTGCATCTATGGATGATGGGGAGTGGTCGGGTCTCTGGCTCGACGGGCCCGTGCATCGGTTGGGAACACTGGTGCCAGACCCATCGCTCTTGGCGTGATGCGGTCTCGGTTTCGACGTGGAACCTGCTAGACTCGAAATGTTCCACATTCGAGGACGACCGGTGAACGCAAGCCTTTCCAGCCCTTCAGCTGTGATTTCGAGGACCTAGCATGGCCGCGCGAATTGTCGTACTCGCCAATCAGAAAGGTGGCGTTGGAAAGACCACCACGGCCATTAATTTGGCTGCATCCCTCGCCATGATGGAAAAAATGGTCCTGTTGGTGGATTTCGATCCTCAGGGTCATAGCACCACGGGGCTTGGCTTTCCTAAGCCCGACGAGCGGGCCGGGGCTTATGCGCTGATGAAGGGTGCACCCGCCAAGGCTCTGATTCTAAGCACGGAAGTTCCTATGCTGCAGGTGATCCCAGCGGGTAAGGATCTCGCCCAGTTGGAATTCGAGCTCTTCGAACTTCCGGAATTGCAGGTTCTTCACAGGGCCTTGGAAGCGGTTCGAGATGACTACGATTTCATTCTCATCGACCCACCTCCATCACTGGGAATGATCACGCTCAATGCGCTCACAGCCGCCGACGAAGTGATCGTGCCGATGCCCTGCGAGTTCTTCGCCCTGGATGGTCTGGCCGAACTCATCGAGACCATTCGACGTGTGCAGGCTGGGCCAAATCCACGTCTGCAAATCGGCGGAATTTTGCTGACCATGGCGGAAGAGCGTACGAATCTTGGCGCAGCCGTTGCGCAGGAAGTTCGCCAAGCCTTTCCCGGCAAAGTCTTTCAGACTTTCATCCCACGCAATATCCGATTAGCCGAAGCACCCAGTCATGGCAAACCGGTAGCGTTCTACGATCTGAAGTCCAAGGGTGCCCAGTCTTACCTGAACCTGGCCCGCGAGTGGCTGGGCAATCAGGCGGTCGCCCTTCAGGAGGAACCATGAACCCAAAACGTCCTGCTTTGGGCCGTGGGCTCACGTCGCTCATGAACCAGCTGGCACCTGAAGATGCCAACTCTCGCGAGATACCTGTAGGCAGCCTGGTCGCCAATCGCTACCAACCGCGCACACACTTCGATGAACAAGCGCTGGAGGATCTTTCCGCCAGCTTGAAGTTGCATGGCATGGTGCAACCCATCGTGGCGCGCAAGGTGGGTGAAAAATTCGAAATTATTGCGGGTGAACGACGCTGGAGGGCAGCCAAGCGAGCCGGGCTCGCAATGGTGCCGGTAGTGCTTAAAGAAGTTCCAGAAGACCGCTTGCTTGAATTCGCCCTGGTCGAAAACATTCAGCGCCAGGAACTAAATGCCATCGAGGAGGCCAAGGCCTATTGGCAGCTTGGCGAGCATCTTCGACTGACCCAGGAACAAGTGGCGGATCGCGTGGGCAAGAGTCGCCCCCAGGTCGCCAACACACTGCGTCTTCTGCGCCTTCCTACTCCGATTCAGGATCTAGTCGCACAGGGTTCCATTTCCACGGGCCACGCCAAGGTGTTGCTGGGCGTTGAAGAAGTGCGGGTGCAGGAGCAGCTCTCTTTGGAGATCGTTCAAAAGCAGCTTTCAGTGCGGGCCTTGGAGGCAAAGGTTCACCAGCTTGCCCATCAGCGTAAGGCTCGCGCCAAGCGCCATAATCCAAGTGTCTTTCTGAAGGCCGCAGCGGAAGAATTGACCCAAGCCTGGGGAACGCGCGTGGAAATTAAGCCGAAGGGCAAAGGCGGCTCCCTGCTTCTGCATTTTGGCAGTGAGGAAGAGCTCGAGCGTCTTTTCGAATCCCTGAAGCACGGTCCACGAAAAGGGTAATCGGCCATGGCGTCGCCAGACACCGGCAGTCCCTTTGCCCTCCTGCAAGGTTCCGACCCCGCAGGGTTTCCTCATCTGCAGCAGCTTGAGTCTCGCGGTCATTGGGGCATCAAGATGGGGCTCGCCAATCCACGAGCCCTACTCGAAGGACTGGGGCACCCCGAGCGTGGGATTCCGTGCATTCTCATTGCAGGCACGAATGGTAAAGGCTCCACCGGGGCCTTTCTCGCCCAAGCACTTCGATCCTGTGGTTTGACCGTGGGGTGGACCACCTCGCCGCATCTCGTTGCACCCACGGAACGCATTTGGATCGACGGTCACTACATCGGCGCCTCCACGCTGGATTTATTGCTTTGCGAGGCCTTTGACTGCGAGACCAGGATGGGCCTAAAGGCGACCTACTTCGAACTCATGATAACGGCGGCCTTGTTGGCCTTTCGCATGACCGGGGTGGAGGTTGCGCTCATTGAGGTCGGCATGGGCGGCCGGTGGGATGCCACCAACGCGCTCGACCCACTGCTCACCGTGCTCACCAATGTCGGCCTGGACCACACCAAATTCCTTGGCGAAACAAGGGATGCCATCGGACGCGAAAAACTTTGCACGGCGCGTCAAGGTCGCCCCCTGGTTTTGGGTCCCACCCTTGATCCAGCTTGGGTTTGGCCACTGCTGGAGTGCCGACCGGAAATTCACGTCGCGCCGGCGCTCCGGGCCGAAGAAACGTGCTGGGATCACAGCGTGCTGCAGGGCCATCGAGTTGGGTTGCCAGGTAAACATCAACTGGAAAACCTTGCGACCGCCCTGGAAGTTCTTCACCAACTCCGTTGCATTGGCTTTCCAATACCCGAAGAAAAGGCCTGGGAAGGCATTGCGCGCACCCGCTGGCCAGGTCGGATTTGGCCCATGCCCAGCCTGGAAAATGTATGGCTGGATGGTGCCCACAACCCCGATGGCGCCAAGGTGCTGGCCGGTCACGCACTGGCTTGTGGCGTGCGACCGCACCTGTTTTTTGGCGCCATGGGTGACAAGGATCTTCCTCAGATGGCTTCCGCCTTGAAGGCCATGAATCCCGCCTCGGTGACCCTGGTGAAGGGTGAAAACGAACGCTATGCATCCGTGGCGGTGCTGCGAGCTGCTTGGGGCGAAGATTTCCCAGCGATGAACATTCCTGAGGTTGCCGCAAGTCTGCGGCAGGGTGAGGTAGGCATACGCTTGGTGACAGGATCCTTGTTCCTACTAGGAGATCTCATGCGAGAAATGGGAATCGTTCCTCAGACATAAACCCCTCGGAACCGATGAAGCAATATGATGATTTCTCTTCTTGCAGTCCTTTTCAGCTCGGTGCTCTTGGCCACACCACCCCTTCACGTGGCGGCGGTGGTGCGCGTAGGCATGCCACCCTACGACGGAGAAGCAAAAAGCTACCGGCTAGAGGGCACAGGCTGTTTGGCCTTGCGGGTGGGCGAGTATTTGACGCTGCAGCGAACGGATGAACGCCGTCGCCTGGGACGGTTGCAGATCATCGCGGTAAAGAGTGACTATGCTTTGGCGCGTCTCATAGAAGACGGTGAAACCTATCCACTGAAGGGAGATCTTGCGGTGCGGCATGAAGAGGCACTGCGCCTGCCGGTGCTCCCACCGCCCCCTGCGCTCTCAGAACCCCTGAACATTGTTTTGAAAGCGCCGCCTTCAGCGGTGATTCCGAATCCCCCACGCGAATTGCACCGAGAGACGCTCTTTTTCGTAAGAGACAGCGCCGAGGTTTCGCCAGGTGCGCGGAGCAAACTCGGGGTCTGGGTGAAGGATTGGGGAAAAGACGGTAATTGGATCGTGAGTTGCCCGGAGGGTTTGCCGCCCCAACTCCAGAAGGCTCGAGCCGAGCGACTGGAGGCCGAACTTGGACATCTTGGTGTGGTTAACGTAGTTATTCGAACCCAGCCGGCAAGTGGATCGGGTCGATACGATTCGATTTTCGTCAGCTTCGAAACGCGGTAGCCACCATGCCACTCGCCCCTGAAAGCAAACTAGGCCCCTATGAAATCGTCGGTCTCCTCGGAGCCGGCGGCATGGGGGAGGTCTACAAAGCCCGGGATCGCCGCCTCGGTCGAGAGGTCGCCATCAAAGTCCTCTTGCCATCCTTTGCGGTGGATCCTGATCGAATGCAGCGCTTCGAGCAGGAGGCCAAGGCCGTGGCCTTGCTCAATCACCCTGGCATTCTTCAGATCTATGACACGGGCCTTCATGAAGGAATGCCGTATCTGGTCATGGAATTGCTCGAAGGAGAGACGCTTCGCGAGCGCCTGACCGCCCGTTCCTTATCGTTGCGAAAAGCCCTTGAACTGGGCCAGCAGATCGCGAGAGGTCTTGCCGCAGCTCATGGAAAAGGCCTGACCCATCGCGATCTCAAACCCGAAAATATCTTTATCACCCGGGACGATCGAACGAAGATCCTGGATTTTGGGTTGGCCAAATTTCGGGGAGGCGTTTCTGGGGATTCTCAGGCCACCATGGCAGGTCCGGTAGGCGCGCTGGAAACCCAAGCCGGGATGTTGCTCGGCACCGTGGGGTATATGTCGCCGGAGCAAGTGAATGGCCTACCGGCCGATCCACGCTCTGACATTTTCGCGTTTGGAATCATCCTGTGGGAAATGGTTACCGGCAGTCGTCCCTTTGGGGGGGATTCCGCCGTTGAGGTCATGCACGCCATTCTGAAGGTTGATCCACCGGAGCTTGGCTCGGATCTTCAACTGCCGCCATCCTTTCATCGAACCCTGCAGCGATGCCTTGAAAAAGACCCCCACGCGCGATTTCAGAGCACCCAGGACTTGGCCTTTGAGTTGGAAAACGTGTTGCTCAACTCCACGTCGGCCTCGCGCAGAATCCTCCCAGCAACCAGCCGAAGAACCTTCCGACTCCGTCCAGCCATGCTAGTGGGAATCACCCTGTTGACGGCGCTGGTGGGTGGGGCAATTTGGGTCGGGCGGGAATTGGCCCGGCGTGAACCGCCCACCTTACAAAGAATCACGTACCGGACTGGCAGCATCGAAAGCGCTCGATTTACTCCGGACGGCCGTAGCTTTGTCTATAGCCAGGGCCGGGCCGGCGCCTCGACGCAGCTTTGGCTCGGGCGCCTGGATGGGTTGGGGGCCGCGGCCCTGGATTCACCGCCGAATAGCGATCTTTTGTCCATCTCGGCCGCGGGAGAAATGGCCCTTCTCCTGTTTCCAGCAGGGGTTTCTTCCAAGATTGGAACCCTCGCCAGGGCGCCCCTGGGGGGCGGTGCTCCTCGGGAAATTATGGAAAAAGTCTATGCGGCGGACTGGAGTCCAAACGGCATCGACATGGCTGTGGTCCGAATCGGAGAGAATGGCCGTCAACGCCTGGAATACCCAATCGGACGAATGCTATTCGAGGTGGCGTCGCCAGATACCATCGATTGCCCAAAGGTGTCACCCAAAGGCGATCGAGTGGCATTCTCCGAAATTCGCTCGGTGGGTAAGCACTTGCTAACGGTGGTGGATGGGAAAGGGCAGCGTACCGTTTTGGCCCAAGGGGATATCCAGTGGTTGGCCTGGTCGCCCAATGGAAAGGAATTGCTCTATACCTTTGGTTCCGGTGGGGACAATCAAGAACTGCGGGTGGTCACGCTCTCCGGTCGATCGCGGACCATATATTCGGTGCTGGGGCGCCTTTCCATTCAAGCCGTTTCACCCAGCGGGAAGGTGTTATTGAGGCACACGTTTGTCCGTCAACACCTTTGCTATGGTCGGCTCGGTGAACCCAGAGAACGGGAACTTTCCTGGCTGCAATCATCGAATGTGGCGGATCTTTCGTTGGATGGGAAAGGCATCCTGTTTGCCGAAAGCCAAGAAGGCGCAGGCCCGGGCGGAGCCTATTTCCGAAACACCTCGGGGTCGGACCCGGTGCGGTTGGGTGATGGCGACCCCTTGGTGCTTTCTCCAGATGCCAAATGGGCTGTAGTGCGGACCTTCGATACCCAAGAACTTGCACTTTTGCCCACGGGACCCGGGGCCCCACATCGCCTGCCATCCAATGGCATAAAGGCCGATTGGGCGGTGTTCTTGGGGCCTCAGAAGCTGCTTTTGGGGGGGGCGGGACCCGACAAGAGCTTCCGGTATTACGTTCAGGAAACCGACTCGGGTGTCCTGAAGCCATGGACGGAAAGGGCGGCCAGTGCTGATGCCTATTGCTTGGTCGCGCCCGATCGCAGCCATGTTGCAATGGGGCCCGTGGAAGGGAAGGTGCAGCTCTACGCGGCCAACGGTCAACTGCTTCGTGAAATCCCCGGCATTGCCGCAGACGAGATTCCGCTGCAATGGAGTTCCGATGGGCGCGATCTGCTCCTTTGGGCCCAGGGGCAGTTTCCTGCAAAAATCTACCGGTTCAATCTTGAAACGGGGAAACGCAGTTTCTTCAAGGAACTCGTGCCACCGGACACCCTAGGGGTGAGCCGACTCCGGAACATCTGCATCACTCCGGATGGTGCGGCCTACGCTTACTCCTTCCGCCGGATTCTCACATCCGATCTCTACATCATGGAAGGATGGAAGTAGGTCCCTTCCCGCCGTGGAGCGGTTTGTCCCGCCGGTCTCCGATGGTGCGGGCGGGCGAGCCTGCCACGATGGCCCAAGGGGGAACATCCTTGGTGACAATGGCTCCCATGGCGACCACAGCGTGGTCCCCGATTCGGACGCCGTCCGTGATCCCAGCCATGGCTCCGATCCAAACATCCTCACCGATTGCGATGCCCACGGAACGAACCGCTTGATGGCGGATTGCGTGATCCGGCGCCATGCCATGGTCGAAGGCATAAATGGCGGCGCCGGTCGCAATCCGAGTACCTCTGCCGATGGAAATACCCTTTGTGCCGCCGTCTAGGCTGGCTCTGGCGTTGATCGAAACATCGTTGCCAAGACGGATCGGGCCATGCAAAAAAACATCGGCGGCGAGGGTGCAGCGATCTCCAATAACAATGCTGCGCCCGGGTTCGCCAAAGATTCGAGCCTCCGGAGCGATGAAGCAATCGACACCAATTTCAACGGTTTCCAATTCTCGCAGCCGCTCTTGGACCTCGTTCTGCCATGCCATTGCCCAGGCACGATGCCTTTCCTTGAGTGAGGCATACAACCAAGGCATCCAAGAGAGGCGCAGCTTGTGTTGATCGCGATATTTGAGAGTGTCGTCCATGCAGCGTTAGGATAACCGCCCGAACTAGATGATTTCAGGGGAAGGCCATGCTTCAACCGAATGGTTTGAAGGAGGCAGGTGTCGCTGCACGGTGGCAACTAGATCTTCCGGTTTAATTGGCTTAACGATATATCCGGCGAGGTCCCAGTGGCTGAGGCGTTCGATCAAATCGGATTCACGGTGCGCGCTTAACACCAGGATGGGAATGTCCCTGATCACGGGATCTTCTCGAATGGCGCGCACAAGGGTTTCCCCGTTACAAAAAGGCATTTCATAGTCGGTGATAACCAAGGCTGGGCGATGGGTATGGATGGCTTCGAGCACCATAAAAAGTGAGGTGGGATTCACTTCGCCGACCACATATCCGGCTTCGGCAAGATGAATCCTGGTGAAGGCCCGAATGAATGCACTGTCGTCGATGATCAAGATATCCAAAGCCACTCCCACGCACTGCCAGACAGTTGAGTCATCGGCGCTTAGCAGGTGGTCCTCAAGGACTGCCCTAAACAAAGAAGGGCCAGAACCGTTAAGTTCTGGCCCTTCTAGGGTTGTTTGGTCGGCGCGAGAAGATTCGAACTTCCGACCCCTACCACCCCAAGGTAGTGCGCTACCAGGCTGCGCCACGCGCCGTGAAGGACCAAGTCTACTGGGACTGACGCCCTGGGTCAAGGGAGGCGCTCCCTTCTGGATGGTGGGTTGGTGGGATTTGGACAATGCAAAACGGGATCCTGCCTAGCCTCTTGTTCTTGGGAAGACCGGAAATTTTCAAGAACAGGATTGGACCCGTCGGCAGGGTCCCGTTCGTGACCCATGATGAATGTGCCCATAAGAAGGCGCTGCAGCTTGCCGATGCGCCTGTTGTTCATGAACACTTGAGAGGCCATCCAAGGGATCAATGCCGTGAGAGTCGCGTTTTCGGTACATGGAAGAGTGCAGGGAGTGGGGTTTCGGTACTTCGTATTGGAAACGGCGGAATCGTTGGGTCTGTCCGGCTTTGTTCGCAATGAGTGGGATGGCACGGTAACAGGAGTGGCTGAAGGTGAGGCGCGAATGCTCGAGGCGTTGCGTTGTGCGCTGGAGCACGGAAACACCTACAGTCGGGTTTCGAGACTGGACTGGAGCCCCCTTTCCGAGGGAGAATCGCTTCCCTTTCCCTTCGCGATTCGTTCTTAGCGAGAACCCCATGGACTTCAAGAATCACATTCGAAAAGTGCCGGACTTCCCCAAGGCTGGCTTTTTATTCCGGGATATCACCCCTCTTTTGGTGGATGCCAAGGCCTTTAGTCGAGCCGTGGAGGCCATGGCGGCACCGGTGACGACCCTACAGCCCACCCATGTATTGGGGTTGGAATCTCGTGGATTCATCTTTGGTTCGGCCCTAGCCCAAAAGCTTGGCCTTGGTTTTGTTCCCGCGCGCAAACCAGGGAAGCTGCCCGGAGCCACCATCCGCGAAGCCTATCTGGCAACAGATGGCACCGAAGATGCCCTGGAAATTGTCGAAGATGCCTTCAGTTTGGGTGACCGCGTGCTCATCGTGGACGATGTCTTGGCTACGGGTGCCACGGCTGCTGCCGCGAAAAGACTGATCGAACGCACGGGGGCTCAAGCCATTGCTCTAACCCTGTTTGTGGAAGTGGACGAATTGCCCGGTCGCGAGAAGCTGAAAGGATTACCCGTCTTCAGCGTGGTGCGGGATTAGCCGTCGTTGGCAGAATCAGCGTGAAGCGGCTGCCTTTCGATAGCGCGCGGTAATGGGCTTCGCCACCGTGATCCTGAGCAATGCGTCGCACGATGGCTAGACCAAGGCCGGTGCCTTTCCGCTTGGTAGAGAAATACGGTTCAAAGAGCCGCTCCTGGCCACCCTCGGGCACGCCCGGACCGTCATCATCTACCTCAAGGCGAATGCGGTCGTCCTCCTGGCTTAAGCGCAAGGCAATGACACCTTTGCCGTCCAGGGCACTCAGGGCGTTATCCACGTAGTTGATCAAGGCCCGCTTCACCATATCGCCGTCCCAATGCACTTCTACTGGGCCTTCGGGCAAATCGAGTTCGAAGCGGATGTTGGGGTGCACCGGCGCGTAAAGCGTTTCGATCTGCCGTACAAGATCGCAGGCATCCAGGGAGTGCGGCTGGGGCGCTGGCAGTTTGGCAAAGCGGCTGAAGCTGTCGACCAACCGGGACAAACTAGCGACTTCCACCAAGATGGTTTCGGCGCCTTCGGCAACCACCTGAGGGTCCAAACGTCCCTCGCGGCTGCGGCGCAAAAGGCGCTGGGCAGTAAGTTGGATGGGTGTAAGCGGGTTTTTGACTTCATGAGCCATGCGGCGAGCGACTTCTTGCCAAGCCGCCCGTTTTTCCGCCTGAGCCAACAGGGAGAGATCTTCAAGCACTGCCAGTTCGCCGCCGTCTGAGATCGGTACAACGATGGCGCGCACCGGGCGGCCTTCCCCCTCGCCACCGATGCGGAGTTCTTCTTCCTGGGCGTGACGTGTTTCGCGCACTTCTCGCAGGAGGCTTGTTAGACCGCCGAAGCGGGGCTGCCCAGCCAATTCACCCCAGCTGAGGGCTGTGGGATCCAGATTTTCCAGTCCCAGCCATTTGCGAGCCGTGGGGTTAAAGGTTCGTAGCTCGCCATCTTTGTTCCAGCCCAGCACGCCCACAGGTAGTGCTTCCAGGAGTTGTCCGAGATAGGCGCGCTGTCGCTCGATGCGCTCGGCCTGGGCCTCGATGGCCTCACGATTCAGGCGCAGATCCTGGGTCATGCCGTTGAAGCTCTCGGACAAAAAAGCCAATTCGTCTTCCCCATGTACAGGCAGGACCACCTCGAGATCGCCTGTTCCTACCCGTTGCGCGGCCTTCGCCAGGGCCCGCACGGGTTCGGAAATGGTGCGGGCAATGGTGAGGCCCACCCAAACCGCTAAAAAGAGCGTTGCCAGGGTAAGCAGCAAAAACGTGTTTTGGGGCAGGGTTTCCAGGTTGCTGCGAAAGGCGTGGATTTGGGAGGATTCCCGGGCCCGCCGCTCGAGCCTGAGCATGCTGCTGTGGAGGTCTTTGGGAAGAAAAAGCCCAACCACGAATCGCGGCCCCGGCCGGCCCACGTTCGAGGTCATTAACGTCCACATTCCCAGATCGGTGTCTTGGCGAGTAATGACGGAAAGGGCGGGCGTCAGGTCGGGACGGGGAACCTTGGGGTCAAGATCTTCTAAAAAATCGTTGGAGCTCTGCCGCACCAGCAGATCCAATCCGGCTTCCTGGCGAAGGGCTTCGAGGTCACCCGTCGGGCTCTGCGGTAGGCGGTCTAGGGCGATCCGCAGGCGAGCTTCCGTTTGCTCATGGAAGGCCTTGGAGAGGCGGTTTCCATCCGTGATCATTTCCTGGGTTTCGGGAACGAACCAGCGTTTAACATTCTTGCTGATGAAGTCCTTGCCCATAAGGTAGAGCATCAAACTGGGTGCAAGGCCGACGACGAAAAAAGCCACCACGAGGCGTGTGCGGATGCGGGCGCCCAAGATGCCACGACGGCGCTCGAAGTAGAGCTTGGCCAGGGAGCGAGCGATGATGAATACCAAGGCGGCAATGGCTAGGGTGTTGGCTAGACCCAACGCCAACAAGGCCCAGCGGCTGGTGGCGTCGATGCCACCGTCCACCTGATTGCTGATGAGTCGGTACCCACGGAACAAGACTCCGATGATTACAACAAGGAACACCGCCGTATAAAGGCGATGCAATCCCGGGGGGCGTTTGGACTTGGGCTCGTCGATCATCGAAAAAGGCTACCCTGGTTCTGGGAGTCGGGATGATTAAGGTGCGCCACATGGATACCTTCGCGGTCCGCCAGGCCTTTCTCGAGGGTCTAGGTGGCGACGGCGAAGGCCTTTGGTCCGAGGTTGTCGCCGAGGGAGAACGGATTCCCCGGTGGTCGCGAGAGTTTTGGACTTCACGGCAGCGCCAAGCATCGAGCCTGCACGAAATTTCCTATCGGGCCTGCTACAAGCCTCAGCTTCCGCGCCTCTTCATCGAACACCTGACCCAGCCCGGCGAACGTATTTACGATCCCTTCAGTGGCCGAGGTACGACGGCTTTGGAGGCCGCGCTAATGGGTCGCCAGGTTGCGGCCAACGATATCAATCCTCTCTCGGAAATCTTGGCTCGTCCCCGCCTAGCTCCGCCCGACCCAGCCGAGGTTGAGGCTCGCCTCAAGCTGATTCCCTGCGAAGGTCCAGCAAGCTTGGATCTTTCCATGTTCTACCATCCCGAAACGGAAGCCGAAATTCGCGGGCTTCGGCAATGGTTCCTGGAGCGGACCCAGAGCGGCGCGTTGGATTCATTGGATGGATGGATTCGGATGGTGGCCACCAATCGGCTCACAGGTCACTCGCCGGGGTTCTTTTCGGTCTATACCTTGCCGCCGAATCAGGCGGTGACGGCCGAAAAACAGATCGAAATTAATCGGAAGCGGGGCCAGATACCCGAGTATCGGGATACCCGGAAATCGATTCTGAAAAAATCGCGACAGCTGCTATCGGATATGACTGCGGAGGCTAGGTGTCATTTGGCCATGGCCGCAGGGAATCCGATTTTCCTAACTGGAGATGCGCGTCGCACGCCCAGGTTAGAGGCCGATTCCATCACGCTTACCGTAACGAGCCCGCCCTTTTTGGATGTGGTTCAGTACGCCGCGGATAACTGGCTGCGGTGCTGGTTCTGTGGCCTGGACGCCGCCGAAATCGCTCAGGGAATCACGATGTCCCGCACCGTGGCGGCGTGGTCGGAAACCATGCAGGATGTTTTTGGAGAGCTCTACCGAATCACGAAACCTGGAGGTCATGTGGCCTTTGAGGTGGGGGAAGTTCGCAAGGGCACCGTGCGCCTCGATGAAGTGGTGCTCCCCCTTGGTATCCGTGCGGGGTTCTCCCCGATGGGCGTTTTGGTGAACGAACAAATCTTCACTAAAACCGCCAATATCTGGGGCGTGGATAACAACGACAAGGGCACGAATAGCAATCGAATCGTGGTGTTTCAGAAATGAACCCGCGCTACGGGTGATTTCACCCTGGATTTTTCGTTTGATGCTTAAAAACCTGGCTCTTCGGATTTGCGGGAAACGGAAAAGACGAAACGCCAAGACACAAAGACGCCAAGAAAAATCTCGAAGCGCCGGTGCGACAGGTCGCCGGACCCCGCGCTGCGGGATCTCCGCTGCCTTTGCAGCGGATCGTATCCTCGGCATTTCTTGGCGAAGGCGCGCAACGCCGCTTGGCGGCTTGGCGGTAGATCCGTTTTCGACTACACCGAAACACAGCAAAGGGTCTTATCCACCTGCGTTTTTCGCAGATCCGTGAAAAGGAAAAAAAACTAAACCACAAGACAGAGATCAGAGAACGGAGAAGTCAGAGGCGAAGATCCATCAACTTTTCGTGCCTCAATCCTTCTCCGTGCCCTCAGTGACTCCGTGGTTCTTCCTTGGTTTTTTATTTGCAACTGCATAATTTGGATTCACTGCGGATTCGAGGCTAGTTGCACGGGGCAAGACTGTACAGCGCCGCATCTTCCCCGTCTTTGTAGTACCCCTTGCGAATCCCTTGGAATTGCCAGCCTTCGGATTCGTAGAGGTGACGGGCGGGGGAGTTGGAGACGCGCACTTCAAGGCGAAATTGGACGACTCCAAGGGCGCGCAGGGCCTCGGTGCTGGTTTGCAAAAGACTTCGACCCAAGCCTTGGCCTTGCGAAGTGGGGGATACGGCGATGCGCAACAATTCTGCCTCGCCCACGGCCGCCACAAGGCTCCAGCGTGCGAAACCAAGGCCATCCATCAGCCAGAGTTGTTCATGGTCATCCAGCGCCCCCCAGGCGGAACCAAAGGCCTTCTGTTCCAGGGCCTCCACCCAGGAAGGCAGGGCGGAGCCTGGGCCCAGGTGTTGGATCACCGCGCGTGGCCTCGGCGAAGGGCCTCGCTCAAATGGGTCGAGGCGTGGGGGAAATTGATTTCGGCATCGGTTTCCCGCAGGTAGAAGGGCACCAGGGGATTTTCGGGAAGTCCTTGGCTTTTTTCTCGACAGAGCCAGACCAGAGCCTGCAGCATGGCGGTTTCTTCCTCTTCGATCGCCACAGGGGCCTGGGCAAGTTGGGGTTGGATCTTGCTTCTGAAGCTCTCGGGCCCCCACCAGGGCTCGGTTTCCAGCAACTCGGGCAGTTCCTGAATCGGATGTTTGGTGGCAGGAGTTTGGGCCGCTTCGTCCCATTTTTGGGCGAAGGCTTCGGTGCGTTGGCCATCCAGAAGAATCCAATAGGCGCCAGTAATGCCGCGGACTCGGAGCGCTCGAGCTCGGAGTTCGAAGGCCGAGAAGCCCCAGACGGGAACCCCCGTGAGCGCCAAACCTTCAGCCGTGGCAACGCCCGTGCGCAGGCTGGTGAAGCCGCCAGGTCCCACACAGGTAACGCAGCCCGTGAGGGCTTTCGGTTGAAGCCCCGCTTCGTCGAGAAGGGCCTGCAAGGCTGGAAGCAGGACCGTGCTGTGACTTTGGCCAGGTTCGACCCGGAGGGCCCTTGTCCAAGCCTGGTTGGGGCTCACAAGGGCGAGGTGAAGATGTTCGGTGGTGGTATCGAGGCCAAGCAGCATGGGGCCAGTTTAGCGCTTTCCGCCAAATAGACTGCCCAGGACGCCACGAATCAGTTGGCGACCGATGGCACTTCCGGCGGCTCGAGCGACACTTTTTCCAAAGGCTTCGACCATGGAATCGCTGCGATTGGAGTCGCTCTTGGAGGCCTTCTCGGTGGCTTTTTCCTGCATGGTTTCCTCGGCAACTCGGGCGCTGGCTTCTGCTTTGGCGCGGAGTTTTTCGAAGGCGCTTTCACGGTCCACGACGGCTTCGTAGACTCCGGCCACAAGGCTTTGGTCCATCAGGGCCTTGCGCTCCAGGGGCTCGATGGGTGGAAAGGCGCTGGCGGGAGGCAGAATCCAACCTCGCTGTACGATTCCAGGGGTGCCCTTATCGTCGAGAAAACTCACCAGGGCTTCGCCAACCGCCAATTCCGTGATGATGGCTTCGACCGCGAGGGCCTTATTGACGCGAAAGGTTTCAGCCGCTGCTCGGACGGCTTTCTGGTCCCGGGCCGTAAAGGCGCGCAGAGCATGCTGGACCCGGTTGCCAAGTTGCCCCAACACCTTGTCGGGTACATCCAAGGGATTTTGGGTGCAGAAATAGATGCCGATGCCCTTAGAGCGGACGAGCCTCACCACCTGTTCGATGCGCTCAAGCAGAGCATCCGGGGCATCCTCGAAGAGTAGGTGTGCTTCGTCGAAGAAAAAGACCAACTTGGGTTTCTCGGGATCACCGACTTCAGGCATCCGTTCGTAGATTTCGGACAGCAGCCAGAGCAGGAAGGTGGCGTAGAGCTTGGGCGAAGTAATGAGTTGGTCGGCAGCCAGAAGGTTGATGACTCCGCGACCCTTGGTATCGGTTTGCAGCAGATCTTCAATATCCAGGGCCGGTTCCCCGAAAAAGGCTTCTGCGCCTTGGGCATCAAGTTCCAGTAAGCCCCTTTGAATGGCGCCGATGCTGGCCGAACTCACGTTGCCGTATTGGGTGCGCAGCTCTTTTGCGTGATCGCCCACGAAGGTGAGCATGGCGCGTAGATCCTTGATGTCGAGCAGCAACAGGCCATTGTCATCGGCCACCTTGAACACAAGGTTCAGCACCCCGGCCTGGGTGTCGTTCAGGTTAAGCAACCGTCCCAGGAGAAGTGGCCCCATTTCGCTGATGGTGGTGCGAATCGGGTGACCCTGTTTCCCAAATAGATCCCAGAAGGTGACGGGGAAACCTTGAAACGGGATAGGTTCCAGTTGGAGCAACTTGACCCGTTCTTGCAGTCGAGGGTTTTCGCTACCAGCCTTGCCGAGGCCAGATAGATCACCCTTCACATCGGCCATGAACACCGGAACGCCCGCCGTGCTGAATTGCTCGGCGAGCACCCGCAACGTGACGGTCTTGCCGGTTCCGGTCGCCCCGGCGATTAAGCCATGGCGATTGGCCATGCGGGTTATCAGTCGAAGATCGAGAGGTTCCTTGGACTCAAGGGATCGAGCAATCAGAAATGATTCGGCCACGGGAACTCCATTGGGATGGAATCCATAGTGGAGGAGTCTTGGGCTTGGGATCAATGGGAGGAGCTGCAAGAACGACAGATCGTCCATCTATCGAATGAGGTACGCGAACCAAGCGGCCTTTTGGGCCGCTTGGTTGCTTAACGCATTCAAGCCCAGTTCTGAAACTCCGCTGGATCCTAAAGGCGCTCACCGCTTAGTGGCGCGCTTCGGGAGCCGTCAATTTCAGACGTTCTTGATGACCTTGCCAGCCTGAAGGCAGGAGGTGCAGACGCGAATGCGCCTGGGCACGCCGCTCACGAGAGCACGGACAGACTGGAGATTTGGATTCCAGCGACGATTGGTGACGTTGTTGGCGTGGCTGACGTTGTGCCCAAACTGGGGCTTCTTACCGCAGACTTCGCATTGACGGGACATGGCAACCTCATTGATTTCCGAGTACGGCACAGCCAAAGGAAAGTTAGTTTACCAATTCCTTCCGGAAACTCAAGGAGGATTCCACAAACTCCCGCACTTGCAGGTCGGGCGGATCCCGGCGATGGTAAGGAATTCTCAAGCCGGATTGCATGGATATTGATCGCTGGGCACTCGCCTTTACAACCTTGCCTTGGCCCGAGGGCCTGAAGGCGAAGCTCTGGGCCAGTCTGCAGTCCGGTGTGGTGCCGAACTTGAACCCTGAATTGGCGCGGGATCTCGAATCGCTGGACCCCTTGGAATCGCAGCGACAGGCGGAAGCGCAGGGAGCCCGGATGTATTTGCCTTCGGATGACGACGTGCTTCCGTTCTTGGAAGAACTGCCCTATCCCGTGGCCCTGTGGGTGCGCGGAACCCTTCCTTCCCGACGACTTTCGGTGGCGATTGTGGGAACCCGTCAACCGAGCTTGCAGGGAAAGAGTCGCACCGCAGCCTGGGCGCGTGACTTGACCCTGGCTGGAGTCGGTGTGATCTCTGGATTGGCTCGAGGCATCGATGGTGCCGCCCATTCGGGTGCCTTGGAGGCAGGTGCCACCTGGGGCGTCATGGGTTCTGGTTTGAATCATCCGTATCCACCCGAACACCGTGGCCTGATGGATCGCATGGTGGCCGCTGGCGGTGGTGTGATCACGCCCTTTCCGCCGGATGCCAAGCCGCAGAAATGGCATTTCCCAAGAAGAAATTGGCTTTTAGCCGCTTGGACCCAAGGCGTATTGGTCGTGGAAGCCAAATTGCGATCAGGATCCCTGGTGACCGCTCGTTTGGCCTTGGACTTGGGAAAAGAACTTTGGGTCTGCCCGGGTGATCCTGAAAACTTAGTGGCAGAGGGTCCCAATGCCTTACTTCGGGAAGGTGCTGCGCGCATCTGTCGCTCCCCTGCCGATCTGCTCGAAGACCTTCAAGGCCTACCTTTCGAAAAAATTGGTCCTTGACGGCCATGGGATGATCCACTTTTAAATAAAATTCGGGAGCGCCACGTGACCAAGCTCGTTATCGTCGAAAGCCCTTCAAAGGCCAAGACCATTACCAAATACCTGGGAAAAGGCTACAAAGTCATGGCGAGCGTGGGGCATATCCGCGACTTGCCCACCAAGGAAGCTGTAGAAATTGCGGGCAAGAAAGTGCCGGTGATTGATGTGAACGGGGATTTTCGTGAGGTCTACGAAATCCCTGCCACCAAGGCCAAGGTGGTGCAAGGGCTTCGGGCCGCGGCGAAGGATGTTGATGAACTGATTCTCGCAACCGACCCTGACCGCGAAGGGGAGGCCATCAGCTGGCACTTGCTGGAGGCCATCAAGCCGCCAAAGGCGCTCAAGGTGACGCGCGTCCTCTTTAATGAGATCACCCAAAACGGCATTCAGAAGGCCATGGCCTCGCCGACTAAGATCAATCAGCAGTTGGTGGATGCTCAACGAGCCCGCCGGGTCTTGGATCGCATTGTGGGCTACAAAGTCAGCCAAGTGCTCTGGGACAAGGTGAAGCGAGGCCTCTCGGCGGGGCGGGTGCAAAGTGTGGCACTCCGCCTGATTGTGGACCGCGAACACGAAATCAAGGCATTCAAGCCAGTCGAATATTGGGTGCTCCGCGGAAAATTTGCCGCCAAGCTGCCACCGCTGTTCTGGATGAAGCTGGTGAAGCTCAACGGTCAGGTGCTTCAACTTGGCAACAAGGAAACCAAGGCCCGGGTGAAGACCGAAAAGCAGGCCCACACCCTTCGCGACCAGATCCTTAAGGCCGAATGGAAAGTTACGGGCTTGGAAACCAAAGAAAAGAAGCGGAATGCCCCCGCGCCCTTCACCACCGCCAAGCTCCAGCAGGAGTCCGCGACCAAGCTGCACTATTCCGTATCGCGCACCATGCAGAACGCCCAGCGTTTATATGAAGGCGTGGATTTCGGTGAAGGTCCGGTGGGCCTCATTACTTATATGCGCACCGATTCACCCCGTTTGGCGCCGGAGGCCATCGAGGCCGCTCGCGAGTACATCCAAAAGAAATGGGGTGCAGACTATCTTCCCGCGAAGGCCAAGCTTTTCACCGGCAAGGCCGGTGCTCAGGACGCCCACGAGGCGATTCGGCCCACGGATATCACGCGCACGCCAGAAAGCTTACGAGGCAATCTTGGTAACGACGAATTCCGGCTTTACGCGCTGATTTGGCGGCGCACCGTGGCCTGCCAGATGGAGTCAGCTCGCTTCGACGAAACGGTTGTCGACGCCGAAAGCGCCTTGGAGAGTGGCGAAGTAGCGGCCTTCGAGGCCAAGGGCGAGATCGAACGCTTTCCCGGATGGCTCGCCGCCTACCGTGCCGACAAAGTTGAAAGTGCCGCCGAACAAATGGACGGCACCGAGGAAGAGGCCGAGGAAGCTGAAAACGTAGGCCTGCCGGATCTTAAAAAGGGCGAGAGCTTGAAGCTCGAAACCCTCGAGACGGACCAGCAGTTCACCAAGCCTCCCGCACGTTTCTCGGAAGCAACGTTGGTCAAAGAGCTGGAGGAAGACGGTATTGGTCGTCCTTCCACCTACGCCAGCATCATCGCCACCATCCAGAATCGCGATTATGTGAAAAAGATCGAAGCTCGCTTCAAGCCCACCGAAATCGGCATGGCGGTTACGGATCTCCTGGTGCAGGGCTTCCCCGAGTTAATGGATCCCCGCTACACCAGTGGCATGGAAGATCAGCTGGATCGCATCGCGGGTGGCGAACTCACCTTCGAAAAAATGATGCGTGCTTTTTACGGGCCCTTTGAAGTGCTGCTGGGCAGTGCGAGCAAGGAAATGGCCAATCTCAAGGCCGGTGTCCCGACAGACGTTAAGTGCAAAAAGTGCAAATCCACGATGCTCAAACGGTACGGGAAGAATGGCTTGTTCCTAGGCTGTTCCAAGTACCCCGAGTGTGATCACACGGAAGAACTCGAGCCCATGGACGAGCCCGAGGATGCGCCCGAATGTCCCAATTGCGGCACCAGTCCCATGACCCTACGCAAGGGCCAGTGGGGTCCCTTCTGGGCCTGCCCCAAGTACCCCGACTGCAAAGGCATCGTGAAAGCTGACCCCAAGGGTATTCCCGTGCCCCCCGATGTCCCGCTCGAAGAGAAGTGCCCCACCTGTGGCAAGCACTACGTGAAGCGGCATGGTCGCTATGGTGAGTTCGTTTGCTGCGTGGATTATCCGAAGTGCAAAACCGTGAAAAAAGAAATCCTCGGTGTGCCCTGTCCCAAGTGCGGGGGCGATCTGAGCCCGCGCAAGAGCCGCTTTGGCAAGATTTTCTATGGTTGCACCAAGTATCCCAAGTGCGACTTCACGGCCTGGGATAAGCCTGTGCCCATGAGCTGCCCCGCGTGCAAGAACCCCTACCTGACCGAGAAAACCAAGAAGCCGCGAGGCAAGGATCCCATTACCGTGCTGCTCTGCCCGGCCTGCAAACACGAAGAGCCCATGGGGTGATCTTTCCATCTTTCTAAAAAGAATCGGGCCTCCAAGAGGCCCGATTCTTTTTAGGTTCGAGGGAAAATCAGGTCGGGAAATCGCGCACGGCGATATAGCCTTCCAGCCCACGAATGACACTTTCGCGCTCGGCGACCAGTTCCTTAACGACATCGCCGATGGAGACTACACCGATCACCATTTTCCCATCCATAACGGGGACGTGGCGGATGCGCTTTTCCGTCATCAGTGCCATGCACTCATCCACGGTGGTTTCTATTTTCACGTGGAGCACCTGGGTGGTCATGACGTCACTCACGGGAAGATCCGGGGAGAAGCTACCAGTCTTCACGGCAAGGCGCACGAAATCACGCTCCGAGAAGATGCCGAGCAGACGTTCACCATCCATGACAAGCACTACGCCGATGCGCTTTTCGGTCAAGGTTTTCAAGGCGTCGTGCACCTTGGCATCAGGGGTCACGAAAAAGAAGGAATAGCCCTTCCCTTCGAGAATGTTTTTCATGGTCGCCATGGTTTTGTCTCCTGGGAATGAGGTGTGGAAGATGCTGAAATGGGATGAAAGGAATTCTGCCCTCTTTTTGGCTGGAGCGAGTGGAATCTTCACCTTCTGATGCCGAACTGCCTTGATTGTTTCCCTACGTGAAGCCCTTTTTGATCCGATCCTCCGTTGCACGGCGCTTGTTCCTGGGCGCCCAAGGACTTTTGGCGGATCCGAGGCGTCGTGCCACGAAGGCCGAACTTCTGAAAACGATCCAGGGTATGGGTTTCGTGCAGGTCGACACCATCAATGTGGTTGGGCGAGCCCACGATTTGACCTTGTTCAGTCGCCTGGAAAGCTACCGCCCGACCCAACTCGGAATTCTGCTTGAAAAAGATCGATCCCTTTTCGAGGGTTGGACGCACGACGCTTCGATCATTCCGTCGGTTTGGTACCCCCAGTGGAAGCCGCGTTTCCGTCGGGATCAACCTCGAATCGAGGCACATCCCTGGTGGCGCAATCTGCTGGGTGAAGAGGCGACCACCATTTGCGCCCAGGTGCTGGAGCGAGTCACGACAGAAGGTCCCTTAGGCAGCGCCGATTTTGAACACCCGGAAAAGCGTGGGCCTTGGTGGGGGTGGAAACCGCAGAAGGCGGCCCTCGATTATCTTTGGCGGACAGGCCGGCTTGGGGTAGCGGGCCGAGTGAATTTCCAGAAACGTTACGATTTGGCTGAGCGCCTATTTCCAGAGGCTCACGCTGAAGTTGAACCCGAGCCTGAGGCACATTTGGAATGGGCCTGCAGCAGCGCTACAGAGCGGTTGCTGGTCTTTTCGGTGAAGGAATTGGCGGCCTTCTGGAATTCCCTGGATTTATCAGAAGTACGGAGATGGTGCCAAAGGGCGGCTCGAGAAGGTCGAATCCTTCCGGCCTTGATCGAAGCGCTGGATGGTTCCGAATCGCAGCCGGGCTTTGTGGTTGCGGATTGGGAAACCAGGCTGACCCATTTTGCAGAAGCAATTTCGGCGATTCGTCTGCTGAGTCCCTTCGATCCAATCCTGAGGGATCGCGCCAGGGCGATGCGCCGATTTGGATTCGACTACCGCTTCGAAGCCTTTGTCCCCGAGGCGAAGCGCGTTTACGGCTACTACGTCTTACCCCTTCTTGAAGGCGAGGATTTTGTCGGGCGAATTGACCTAAAGCTGCACCGTAATCGGGGGTGTCTGGAGGTTCGTGGGCTTTGGTGGGAATTCGGGATTCGCCCCACGAAGGCCCGAATGAAAAAGCTCCACGCCGCCTTAGAAGGCATGGCCGCATTTTCGGGCGCTACAGAAATAGCTGGATTGTGAATTTCGCGGTGTGGCTGTGCTCTTTGCCCGCCGGAATGTGCGTCAACGCGCTAGACTGTAGGCATGACGAAGTCTTATTACGCAGGCATGGATGTCGACGCTCCCTGCGGGCGCTGCAAAGAAGAAACACGGCACCGGATTCTTTCCATCACGGATGGGGTGCCCGAAAAACTTATTTGCACGAGCTGCAGTTCCGTTCATAAGTTCAGGCCCGAAAAACCGGCAAAAGCCGAATCTGTGGCAAGGTCCCCGCGGTTGGCTACGGCTGCCGCTCCCAAGGCCGCTTCGAGCCCAAATCGATTCCAAGAGTTGATGATTGCCGAAAGAGCTGGAACCATCGCCACGCCGTACAGCCCCGCCACGAAATGGGAAGAAGGAATGTGGATGGACCATCCCAACTTCGGCCTTGGTAAGGTGCAGCGGAAGGCTGGCCGCAAGGCTGAGGTGATCTTTCGCGAGGGCATCAAGACGCTCATTAGTGCCTAGCCGGTCCTGAACTCTCGAATAGGAGGGGTGGGGATCCTTTTCGTCCGACTCCCTTATTCATGCTCAAAACCATCGGCAAGTATGAAATTCTCCGCCTCCTGGGCAAAGGCTCCATGGGTGAAGTTTACCTGGGCCTGGACGCATCCTTGGGCCGCGAGGTTGCCATCAAGGTCATTCAATCCGGTGCGGCCTTCGGGGGGGAGGAAAAGCAACGTTTTGAGCGTGAAGCCAGGGCCATGGCGGCCCTGAATCACCCGCATATCATCACCATTTTTGATTTTGGCACGGTCGATGACCGGCATTACCTTGCCATGGAGTATCTGGAAGGGGACGATCTCGCCAATCTGATTCAGCGAGGGGAGCATGAAAAGCTCCAGCTCCTAGAGGCTCTGGCCCAGGCCTGCGAGGCGTTGGGCTACGTCCACGACTGCGGCATCATCCATCGTGATGTGAAGCCAGGCAATATCCTGGTGGCCAGCAAGGGCAAGCAACTCTTGGCCAAGCTCGTTGATTTCGGCGTGGCTTCTGTGGATCGCTCCAATCTCACGGAGCAGGGCATTTGGATGGGTACCGTCAGCTACATGGCCCCGGAATATCTTGATTCCGGTAAATCCACCCCCAGCGCAGATCTCTTCGCGGTGGGCGTCATCATTTACGAAATTCTTTCGGGAGGACTGCGGCCCTTTCCGGGAGAAAGCAGCACCGCCATCCTGAACGCCATTTTGCGCAAATCCGTGCAACCCTTGGCACCAGAGGATGTTCAAACGGTTTCTCCCAAGGTTTTGGATGTAATGGACAAAGCTCTTGCCAAGGATCCCGCCGACCGTTACACCACGGCTGCCGAATTGGCTCGGGCTTTGAGAGAAGCCCTCCAGGCACCCGTTCAACCCCGGACAAACGGACCGGGCATTCGACCACAAATTGTCGTGGGGAGAGGCGCGGGCGCCACCTGCCTGAGTCTGCGGGTTGCTTTGCGCCAGGCCGTGCCAGGAACTGTGATCGTGGTGCTGCCAGGCCTCTACAAAGAAGCCATCGTCGTGGATAAAGAGGTCACCTTGCGTGGGCAAGGTGATCTCGCCGAGATCGTGGTGGAGGCCCCTGCAGGCGCCTGTTTGACGGTTAATGCGGCTGGATGTGCTGTGCGCGGCCTCACCTTCCAGTGCCAAGAAGGAGAAGTGGCCGTGGATCTTCGCGTGGGCCAGACCACCCTCGAGGGCTGCCTGTTTCCCAGCCTCAGGGTGGCCAATGGAGTCCAGGCCTCGCTCAAGGATTGCAACGTCTCCGGTTCATCGCGTCTGCCCGCGCTCTTAGTGGAAACAGGCGCCACCCTCAAGATCGCTAAGACCTGCATCGTCAACGGGCTGCTGGGTCTGCGCCTCCAGGCTGGTGCCCAATGCACGGCGGAGGATACCCGGTTTGAAGACCACGCGATCGGCAGCTTGGAACTCGGGCCCAGGAGTTCCGCTCATTTTCATCGCTGCGCATTCCTTCGGAGCCCCTTTGCGGGAGTGCTGGCACTGGAGGGGGCCCAGGCCAATTTTTCGAATTGCGAGTTCGGCGGTCACGAGGGTGCTGGCGTCCAC
>JFJP01011114.1_pt1 | contig 27830 bp, 38 predicted proteins | sample 431651 | NCBI WGS metagenome assembly JFJP01 (sample SAMN02602958, study PRJNA72255) | Microbial mat metagenome, whole genome shotgun sequencing project. | biome: fresh water; feature: sink hole; material: water; isolation source: purple microbial (photo- and chemosynthetic) mats found in... | reverse complement strand
TGAAGAAGCATGCAGACTGGGCGCTGCGCTAGCTTGGCGAAGTCACCGGCTTCGCCGAACCGCACCCCCCGACTTGCGCCGGCGCAAGTCCAGCCACCCTCACGATCGCCCCGGCCCGGAAACACCCATCCCGCCGGTGGCCGATTTTTCGCAACCTTCCGCTAACGCTTAATCCCGCTTGTGTTTATATTGCCTGCGAGTCGGGTACGCGGGTTGCTTCGGTGAGGGCCGGGGTGGTCCGGGAAACCGGACGGTAACCGCGTCAACGGAAAGGCGCGGATGGGTTTGCGACCGTGGGAGCACACGCGCGATGGAGCCGGAGAAGCGCAAGGGATTCAGCAGGTTCGATGTCATTCTGGGCATCGGGGTGCTGGCCGTGGTGGCCGCGGGGCTGCCCTGGCTGGGCCAGCAGTTGAACATGGCCAAAAATGCGCGGTCGCGGGACCATGCGGCGGTCGTGGCCCAGGCCATCCTCGATTACCACACCGAAATGGGGCAGTGGCCGGCCGCCCACGGACAGCCGGTGGATCTGACGGTGTTGACCGCGACGCCGCCGTCGACGCACACCATGGGGGCGATGGCCGCGCCGGGCGCCGTCGACACGCGGCCCTGGATCGAGGAACTGCCCGTCGACAGCTGGGGTCGCCCCTTCGTGGCGGCCGTCTATGACAGGAGCGGTGTCGTCGCGGCTCCTGCCGATGAACATGCCGGCACGCGCGCCTATCCGATGGCGCCGCCGCCGTGCCGGCACGCGCGCCTATCCGATGGCGCCGCCGCCGGGCGCGACGATCGTGGTGGTGTCGGCCGGCCATGATGGTATCCTGCAGTCGGACCTGGATGATCTGGCGCACGTGGCCCCGCCGGCCTTCCGCGGCGACGACACGGGACAAGTGTTGCAGGGACAGTCGACCGACCGCGGCATCTGAGACGCGGCCCGCGAAAGGAACCCTCCGCATGCGCAGGCGGCATCACCCCGGACACATTCTGTTGATCGCGTTGGCCGCGCTGACGGCCGGCCTGGGCGTCCAGCCGGCGCGGGCGCAGGCGCCTGAACACCGGTGGCTGCTGGGCTTTGATCTGGCGGCCAGCACCGTGGCCGACAATGAAGAGACCGAAGATATCGTCATCGACCAGAAGGCCGGCGGGCTGGGGCTGCAGCTGGGATTCCTGCTGAAGCCCTCGTTCATGCTGCGCTTCACGGCGGCCGCGGCCGACCACGAGACGAGTGATCCGGACGTGACCATTCGGCTCGGCGGCAGCACTTTGGATGCGGTGTTCCTGTTCCGCGAAGGCCGACCGTTGCGTCCCTACCTGTTCGCGGGCGTGGGCGGCTTCCAGGCCGAGTCGCGGCAGGATGCGCTGATCTACAGTATCCGCGGGCCGGGCGTGGCGATGGGTGCCGGCGCGCATCTGCGGTTGGGCGCGCGCGCCACGCTGCACGGGGCGCTGCGCGTGGAGGCGATCAACTGGGAAAAGGCCCGCGTGACCTGGGAGCAACCGGGCGGTTCGATCGAGGTCGAAGCGCCGATCGACGAAGACGGCTGGGCCTCGAAGGTGATGCTGGGTGTGGGGATCTGGCTGTAACGCTGCGGCTCAGCCGGCCAGCTGCCGCCAGATGAGACGCGCCGCCGTGGCCGTGACCGAAACGATGAGCACCCAGCGGATGAACCGCGGCGGATGCCGCAACACCAGATGCGATCCGATCAACGAGCCCACGACCTGCCCCACCGTCATCGCGATGGCCACCGTGACCACGATCTGACCCGCCGCCAGGAACAACGCCGCCGCCACCAGATTGCTCGTGAAGTTCATCACCTTGGTGGCCGCCGTCGCGCGCCGCAGATCGAGCCCGCCCAGTCCCACCAGCGTCATCGCCCAGAACGTGCCGGTGCCCGGCCCGAAGAATCCGTCGTGGAACCCGAACAGCGTGCCGGCGGCCGGCTGCAGCACGGCGGGTTTCACGCGTTGCGGTCGCGCGATCTCGCCGAGGCTGGGCGTGAGCAACGTGTAGGCGAGGATGACGATGAGCAGCGCGGGGATCAGCCAGGTGAGCAACCCGGGCGACATCCGCTGGATGAGCGCGGTGCCCGCCGCGGCCCCGAGCGCCGTGAACACGATGGCCCGCTTCCAGTCGCGGATGCGCACGAGTTTTCCGTGGCGGTAGCGCAGCATCGCAGTGGCGACGCCGATGGTGCTCTGCACCTTGTTCGTGCCGAGCGCCAGATGCGGCGGCAGCCCGATGGCCAGCAGCGTGGGCACGGTGATGAGCCCGCCGCCGCCGGCGATGGCGTCGATGGCGCCGGCGACGAGACCGCCGACGAGGGCGATCACGTGACCGGGAATGCTGATGTCGCCGGTGATGGTCAAGACGCCTGGCGTCCCAACCGTTCGGCCAGCCACATCTTGATGATGGACTGACGGGTGACGCCGACGCGTTGGGCTTCGCGGTCGAGTTCCTCGATCATCCAAACGGGGAAATCGACATTCACTCGGCGCGATTCCAAGCCGGGTCGGCGGATCTTCGTCAGGTCGAGATCGCCGGTGATGTCCTCCCCATTGTCGAACTTCCGGTCAAATTCGCGGGCTTTCATAGATCGCCACCTCCTCGAAGCGTGACCGGCGGACTGAAATCAGGCGGACACGTGTCCCCCGATAGACGAAAACAGCGGACCAATACCTGCGGCCGATCCGGCCGATCAGCAGGAAGCGCGGTTCGTCGCCCCGCCGTGCCGTGATTTCAGCGCGTTTTCGGTCCAGCCACAAGTCCTGCGCCTCGACGAAGTCGATGCCGTGCTTCAACTTGTTGGACAGACTCTTGGCCTCGTCGAACTCGAATTCCGGCAGGTCGCCGCGCTCGTTTGACATGGTTATTATACCTTATTTACTACGATGAGCAACCTTTACGGATTCATTTCGGCGCAAAATTCTTGCGCCGGCGCAAGTCCCCGGTCCCGCTTCCAGCCTCGGCACCTCCCTTGCCCCGGGCAACCCATGGACCACACACCAGACATCCAGCCGCAAGGCACCCCGCCGCCCCGTCTGCTCGACCAGATGCGCGCGGCGATCAAGGCCAGGCACTATGCGCGCCGCACCGAGGTGGCCTACACCGAGTGGGTACGCCGCTTCGTGGTGTTCCACCGGATGCGACACCCGACCGAAATGGGTGAACCGGAGGTGACGGCCTTCCTGTCGCACCTGGCGACGGTGAGGAAGGTGAGCGCATCGACCCAGAACCAGGCGCTGGCCGCGCTGCTGTTCCTGTACCGCGAGGTGCTGAAGCAGGACCTGCCCTGGCTGCAGGATGTGGTGCGGGCCAAGCCGACGCAGCGCATTCCCGTCGTCCTGACCCGCGAGGAGACGGCCGCCCTGCTGCGCGAACTGGACGGCACGCCGCAGCTGGTGGCGGTGCTGCTGTACGGGTCGGGGCTGCGGCTGCTGGAGGCGATGCAGCTGCGCGTGAAGGACATCGACTTCAGCGCGAACGAGATCGTTGTCCGCCACGGCAAGGGCGGCAAGGATCGCCGCACGATGCTGCCGGCCCGCGCCAGGTTGCCGTTGCGCGACCAGCTCGAGTTCGTCCACAAGCAGCACGACAAGGACGTGGCCCGCGGCGCCGGCTATGTGGCGCTGCCGGATGCGATGAGCATCAAGAACCCGGGCGCCGCGCGCGACTGGACCTGGCAGTGGGTGTTCCCCGCCACGCGCTGGTATCGCGACCAGGAGACGGGCCAGCGCCGGCGCCACCACCTGCACGAGAGCGTCATCCAGCTGGCCGTGCGCCAGGCCCGTCTTCGCGCCGGACTGACCAAGCCCGCCACCTGCCACACGCTGCGGCACTCGTTCGCCACGCACCTGCTGGAAACCGGATACGACATCCGCACCATCCAGGAGCTGCTGGGGCACACCGACGTGACGACGACGATGATCTACACGCATGTGCTGAACAAGGGGGGGCGGGGGGTCAGGAGTCCGTTGGATATGGATGAAGATGGGTGAGGACCGGCGCAGTCGGCGCGAATGTCGCCAGATTCAACACGAAAACGAGCAAAGGCAGCCACTGTTGACGAGAAGTACTAATATGTATATCATACAGACATGACCGAGGCCTGGGATCCATTCAAGGCCGCGGCCAACGAGAGGAAGCACGGCGTCCGGTTCGCGGAAGCCGCGTCGGTCCTTTTCGATCCATTGGCGCTGAAGTTGGATGAAGCCGACCATGGCGGCGAGGCTCGCCTGGCCGTGGTCGGAATGGACAACTGCGAACGTGTCCTGGTCGTGGTCTGTACCCACCGAGGAGACATTTGCCGGATCATCTCGGCGCGGCGCGCCACCAGGCAGGAAAGGAAGCACTATGAAGAAGGAATATGACTTCAGCAAAGGCACCCGTGGCGCCCTGATTCCCCAGACTGGAAAAACACGTATCACGATCTACATCGACGACGACATTCTTGAAGAATTCCGCGATCGCAGTGATGCCGCCGGTTACGGATACCAAACCATGATGAACCAGGCCCTCCGGGACTATTTGAGCAAAGCCAAGCAACCGGTCGACGCGCGGACTTTGCGCAGGATCCTGCGCGAAGAGTTGAAGCGGGCGAGCTAGAATCGGCTTCCAGGAGAATTCCACGTGAAGACGGGCTTCATGCGCGCCGGATGGAACGCTGGCCGTTCCAGGTGACGAAAGGCCCTCTCACGCGATAACGAATCAGGCGTGATGGTGTCGGGTTTGGTGGGTGCAACGGTGGTTGAAGGCGAAAGCAACGCTGTGATATAGTGATACCAGTCCGACAGGTACCGCCGCAAGCAGGCGACGATCCTGATCGTAGACTCGGAACGGTCCGTGGCTGTTGCCATACCAAGACCTCGTCCATTTATTTACATCGGTCTCGCCCGCACCGGATCGAAGTGATGAGAGTCGCAAGCGGTTGACAGACGGCTCGTTCGCTTATCACGAACGTTCGAAATTGTGTTGGAGTGGCAATCACGTCCCGAAAGCCCGAGCCATTTGGCCGGCCGCATCTCGCTGGCATCGCACCGGAACGCAATCGCGACCGAATGGCGCCGAATTACCGTGACCTGACTAATGCGCCGAATGCGCAGTGACTTCGGTCAGCGCGGGATGTTCTTGGCGCAATCTCGCCGTCTTTTTGGGTTCGTTATCGCGGTCTTGATACAGCTCTCGAGCGCAAATGCGCTGAACGAAGCCGCCTAGAACATAGCGCAGTGTGCCAGGTCTTGGCAGGTCGGGCCTCGGTCGTGGGCATCGTCGGCGCCGAATGCGCTGGCTTCGCGGCCGTCCGGTTCTGTATGATCATGGGCGAGAGCGGCGCCGCGTTCGACCAGTTCTTGGCATGTGGGCATCGACGGCGTTGAGTTCTGGGTTCGGCCAAGAGGTGGTCGTGTTGCAGGCCAAGGCTGCGGTGGGTGTGTGGGCGTTCGGTACGCGAGCACTCCAACCAAAGCTTGCAGCAGACGGTCACGCCCGTCACGTCGCTTGCTGGCGCAAGCGCCGCGCCAGGCGCGCCCGCTGCTGAAGCTGGTGTTAGGCATCCAGCCGCGCTGCAGGCGAAGAGTCCGCCACTCGTTCGAATGCGGCGCCGCGGTGCGCAATCTCAATTCGCAAGTTCGAGAGGAGTCGCGATGAGACCGCAGATCGCAGTTATGGCGTATTTGGCGCTGGCGGCTTGGAGTCTGGCATTCGCGCAGCCTGTTGAGCGGCCCGACTCTGTATCTCGCACCACGATTCTGATAAAGTTCCGGGCCGCGCATATGGGAGAGGCGCTGGCCGCTTTACCACTCGCGCAGGGTGCGACTCTGGATTCAGGACGCACCGGCATTACGGCCGTCGATGACCTTATCCTCAAGTACGGCGTACCAACTATCTCGCGGCCATTTCCATTTGGTGCTTCCGACGACGGGAGTTCCTTTGTTGCTAAGTGGTTTGCATTTCGGTTCGGAGCGCCAATTGACGTGTTTGCGCTGAAAGCGAGCTTGGAGTTGTTTGAAGAGGTCGAAGAGGTCGGTTTGGAATATCGAGGGTGGAGATGCGACGCCCCGCTGGTCCCACCCAATAGGGCTCAGTAGTGTCGACGCGCGACTGGCGTGGTGGCGGTCGCGCCTAACCTCTGCTTGCAGCAGATGGTCACGGTCGTCACGGTCCGTGCAAAGCACGGCCCGCGCCAACCGCGCCCACTGCTGAAGCTGGTGGTTAGGCAGTTCGGCGAGTCGTTTGGGTGCTCGTCGAGGCCCGGCGCGAGCGCTTGACGGCTATAACGGACCCCATTATAATGAGGCGTATGATACAGTCATTCCGAAATGCCGGCACGGAAGACATCTTTGACGGCATCGCTTCTGGCGTCGCGCGAAGGTGCTGTTCGCAGACGATTTGGGCAGTTGCGCGCAGGAAACTCGACCAGATCAACCGCGTTCGGGATGTAGCTGAGCTGAAAGTGCCCCCCGGCAATCACTTGGAGCGATTGAAGGGGAACCGCGTGGGACAACACAGTATCCGGATTAACGAACAGTACCGGATCTGTTTCGTTTGGAAGGACGGCAATGCCTACCAGGTCGAAATCACGGACTACCACTAGGCCCGGTCCTGGCCGGCTGCCGCGCAGGCGTCCGCCGACGCATCCTGGCGAGATGCTCCTCGAGGAGTTTGTGAAGCCGATTGGGGTGACCCAGGTCGAGTTGGCTCGGCGGTTGGGTGTCTCCTATCCGCGGCTGAATGAGATCATCAAGGGACGCCGGGCCGTAACGCCCGATACGGCGCTGCGCCTTTCGCGCGTTGTCGGCATGTCGGCTGATTTCTGGTTGGGGCTGCAGCACGATTGGGATCTGTGGCAGGCAATGAACGGGCCGAATGCCGCTGAGATCAGGCGCCTGAAGCCACTCGTTGGCGACGGACGCGGTGTTGCCTAACCAGAGCTTGCAGCAGACGAAGCCGCCTGTCACGGTCCGTGCTGACGCACGGCCCGCGCCAACCGCGCCCACTGCTGAAGCTGGTGTTAGATTGCGGAACCTCCGTAAGCCGGCATGACTGTACTTCCTTGGAATTCGCTGCTATCCTCATGTTGTGTAACCGGAAAGCCGCGAAAGGGCCCGACGGATGGAAGCGCTTAATTACGAAAGACTTATCGCCGTTTGCCGCGCGCACGGCACGCGCAAGGTTGCGTTGTTCGGGTCCTTTGGGCGCGGTGACGCCGGCCCGAATAGCGATGTGGATCTGATCGTTGAGTTCACGAACCCGACAGGACTGCTTGCTCTGGTACGACTAGAGCGCGAACTCGAAGAAGTACTCGGCCGCAGCGTCGACCTGCTGACAGAGAATGCGATCAGCCCCCATCTTCGAGACAGCATTCTGCGCGAACAGCGGGTCATCTATGAAGCAGCGAACTGACCATCTGTACCTGCAGCACATCCTTGATGCCATCTCCAAGATCGAATCGTATCTGGAAGGCGTCGACGAAGAGGCCTTTCAGGCATCCAGCCTGTTGCAGGATGGCGTCATACGCCAGATTCAGATTGTCGGCGAAGCTGCTAAGCGGGTCTCGGCGGAACTCTGCGAGCGAAATCCGGAAATCCCGTGGCGCGACATGGCCGGCATGCGGGATAAGTTGGTTCACGACTACTTCGGCGTGGACATCGGCATGGTTTGGATAACCGCCACAATCGACCTTGCTGAGCTTCACGCCCAGGTCACTCGCGTTCTGTCCGGGCTGTAGGCTGGCAGTCTAACCATGCTAGGCGTCACGACAGTCGCATCGTCACCGCATCCCACTGCACCTTGCAACCCACAAAGGACAGCATGAAACGCGTTCTCATCAGCTCGGGCTCGACCTTTGAAAGCGAGATCGGCTACAGCAGAGCGGTTGTTCAAGGCGATTGGGTATTCGTCTCTGGAACGACCGGTTTCGACTACACGACGATGACCATATCGGAAGATCTCGAGACGCAGACTGACCAGTGCTTAAGGAACATCGCCACCGCACTTGAGCAAGCGGGCTCAAGCCTGAGCGACGTGGTCAGGGCAACCTACGTCCTGCCAAATGGCAGCGAGTTCGCCAAGTGCTGGCCGGTGCTGAAGAAGTACTTCGGTGCGGTCAGGCCTGCCGCGATGATGATCTCTGCTGGACTCGCTGATCCGCGAATGAAGATCGAGATTGAAGTCACGGCACTCAAGCAGGCGCAGTAATCGTAGGCCGCAGTGACGTCTGAAATCAATGACCAAGAGCACCTATGAGCGCAACGCCTAACCATTCGGTCCAGCCGACGTGCCTGCGGCACGCGGGTTACCTCAAACGTTAGGCTAATAGCGCACCGATTGCCGGGTGATTGACATAGCATGAAAGCCGTGCTATGGTGATATTATGATCAAGTCGTTCAAAGACCAGGCCACTGAGGACATTTTCAACGGACGCGGGACCAAACAGGCCCGGCGCGCCTGCCCGTCAACGCTCTGGCGGGTGGCGGGGCGAAAGCTGGATCAATTGGATTCCGCGGAGCAATTGGACGATCTCAGGATTCCGGCGGGTAATCGACTTGAAGCACTAGCTGGCAACAGGAAAGGCCAGTACAGCATTAGGATCAACGAACAGTTCCGCATCTGTTTTGTGTGGGCCGCCGACGGCCCGAGTGATGTGGAAATCGTTGATTACCACTGAGGCGAGGGGTTTCGTCATGGTCCGTGTCCCGACACATAGAGAGCCTACACATCCGGGTGAGATGCTACTTGAGGAGTTCCTCAAGCCGTTGGGTATCTCGCAGCGGGATTTGGCCGACAGCATCCACGTCCCGTACCAGCGGGTCAACGAGCTGGTCAATCAGCGCCGCGGCATTACGCCAAGCACAGCGCTCAGATTGTCGCGCTATTTCGGCAATAGTGCAGGATTCTGGATGACGCTGCAGCACCGCTGGGATCTGTACTGGGCCATGCAGAGCGAGGCGTCCGAACTGAAGCGAATCCATCCGGTGCGGGTTGGCAGTTAGGTGGCCTAACCAGAGCTTGCAGCAGATGGTCACGGTCGTCACGGTCCGTGCAAAGCACGGCCCGCGCCAGTCGTCTTCGCTGCTGACGCCAGGTGTTATGTAGCCAGGAGAATGTTCATGCCGTTCTGGACAGTATGTTCTTGTTCCCGGGCGCCATTTGTACTGGCCCTTTCAATTGCTGCGCTCTCGTTCGCACCGGCGCAAGGCGAGGTCGTCGAGTTCGAGATCCCGGTCTTGGGCAATTTCGGCTCGGGGTCATTCGACATCGATCTGGGAATCCCGTCAGTTGAGGTGAGATCGATTTCCGTTCATATGTCGGGGGTGGCGGAATACGGAGAGTTCGGTCTGGGATCTGGCGGAGCGGCCCCATCTTGCGACAGCACGGTGCTTGTCCCCATGGACTTCAGTGCCTCGGTGCGATCAGAGGGGGCGGCCGCGGCTTCCATGGTCTGGGAACAGGGTTCCATTGGCGCGTTCAGCTTTACCGGCCCAATGGTAATGTCGGAAGAGACCAGCGGCCTACTGGCACACGGGACCGGGACAATTGCATTTGCGGACCTGCATAACATCGCTGCGTTCGTTTTGGAGTGTTGGACTTCAGGCGTTGAATATCTGGAGTGCAGTCGCGGAAGCACAACGTTCGATCGGTACCCGGTCGTGCGGATAGAGTATGATGCTCCCGTGCGGGCAATAGCAGAAACCTGGGGCACGATCAAGGCGGCGTACAGGTAGGCTGCTGTCGGCGATCAAAGCGAATCGCCGACGAGGTCTTCCAGTCCTCTCACAATTGGGGACGACCTCACCTCTCGGCATCAACCATGGACGGCCCCATCCCCCGGAGAGGTCCTTGTGAATTGGTTCATTCTTGTTGTGGCGGGCTTTTTCGAGATCGGCTGGGCGGTTGGGCTCAAGTACACCCACGGCTTCACCCGCCTTTGGCCATCGGTCGGCACCGCAGTTTCAATGATCATCAGCCTCGGGCTGCTCGGTGTCGCCATGAAGTCGCTGCCGGTGGGCACCGCGTATGCCGTATGGGTTGGTGTAGGTGCCGTCGGCACCGCGATCCTGGGCATTGTCCTGCTCGGTGAGTCAGCCAATCCCGTGCGGCTGTTGAGTCTTGGCCTGATCGTCGCCGGTATTGTCGGCCTCAAGCTCGCAACACCGGCCTAACCCGTCCGGCGAGATCCGCGGTGCGGGAGGTCCGGCCGGTTCCTTGTTCAACATCCACACCGGGAAGTTCGCCGACGTTGCCTGCGCGGCTTGACCGGGGCGTCGTCCACCCGGTGTCGATGGTCGACGACCACTATTTCGTAAAGCCACGCAACATTCCGGGATTTCGAGCGTCTCTGCGCGGAGTTGGTTGTTGTTCAGTGGGGGATATCCCGCTCGCCCTATGCTGTCGGTGAAGCGCTGTTCGCGACACCCGGGAGACACGAAATGAGAACACATCTTCGCTCCAGGGCGCTTCTGGTCGTGATCGGCGCACTGTCGTTGGTCGCGGGCCGCGGGTATGCCGCATCGCAGCCCGCCCCTGCCGCCGATGCCCCCATGGACATGCTGGTAACATCCGAATGGTTGAGCCGGCACCTGCATGATCCTGACCTGGTGGTGCTGGACTGCACCGTCAAGATCGAACGGACCGATACCGGCGAGATGCAGGCCGTCAACGGCAGGGCATCGTACGACGCCGGCCACATCCCGGGCGCGGAGTTTGCCGATCTCATGGGAGAGCTGTCGGACGCAGACAAGCCGATCAGTTTTGCCGTGCCCACGCCGGAGAAGTTCTGCGAGGCCATGGGCCGTTTGGGTGTCGGCGATGATGCACGTGTCGTGCTGTATGACAGCAGCAATTCCGTATGGGCGGCCCGCGTGTGGTGGATGTTGCGCTGGGTGGGGTTCGACAATGCGGCACTGCTTGACGGGGGCCTCAAGGCGTGGACGGAGGAAGGTCGGGACCTCTCGTCCGATCCGGCGAACCGGCCCGCGAAGCTGCTCACCGCTGCCGTCCGGCCGGAACTGATCGCCGACCGCGACGACGTGCTTGCCGCCATCGCTGACGATGACGTCCACCTCATCGACTCCCTGCCGGAGGCGGCCTATCAAGGCCAAATGAGCATGTATGCCCGAGACGGCCACATCGAGAGCGCGCTGAACATCCCGGTGCTGCATCTGACCGACCGGTCGGGGCGATTCAAGTCCATGGATGAGCTCGCCGCGTTGCACCCGGTGGATCGTTCCCAGCGCTATATCACATATTGCGGCGGAGGGATCGCGGCGTCCGGGAATGCGTTCGTCATGGCCAGGCTCGGCTTCAAGAACGTTGCCGTCTACACGGCGTCCCTCCAGGAATGGGCCGCCGACCCGGCCAACCCGATGGTGGATCCGACCCCCTGACCTCGACCCGGATCGCTTCCTTCCCGCAAATGCCCATTGGGTGGTATGCTCGGCAAACACGCGATCGCGAGAAATGACGCGTTGCGGACCATCGCCAGAGCGGAAATCGACCGGGCTTAACTCCGGAGCCGGGCATGACGGGAAGCAGCAAGAGCAATCTGATCCTGCTGACGTTTCTGGCTGCGCTTGCACTCGGTTGCGCAGGCTATGCCGGGGCGGCAACTCCCGTCGAGTCCAGCCTTGTCGACACCTTCGCGGCCGGCAGGTGGCGGATTGAGGTGCGCTTCTGCGACCCCACGACAAACATCTACTCGATGTATCCGCAGTTCGATCTGCAGGACAGCACCGTCACCACCCAGGGCCGATCCGACATGTGGGCGGACTACATGCACAGGTCGCCTTTGTATCTCTTCACGGCTATTGATGACGAAGGCGCCAGCGTGAGACACTTCTGCATGCGGGGCGATCCGGAAGTGCGGGATTCGGCGCGATACTACAAAGTGGAAGTCGCCACGGACCGTGATGGCGCGGCGTTCAATCCCGCCGCTGACGACTCGGTCAGGATCGTCGACGAGACCATCAGGCCGTTCCCTGTCGGCGGTTCGCTGTTCGAGCACATGGCGGCTTTTCAGCGTCCGGAGAACGTGCCGCTGATCGGGAACGGCGTGCTGTTTCTCGGCTACTATTGTCGCGTGACCCCGTATCTTGAGGTCAAGGACGCCATGTTGCAGATCATTGAGTCCACACCTTGAACTTCTTGGAAGTCTGAGAGACAGGAGAACGGCGATGGCGAAGATCACCGGAGTCGGCGGCGTCTTTTTCAAGAGCAAAGGCGACAGCAGGGCGCTCGCGGCGTGGTATCAACAGCACCTGGGCATGCCGCTGGAGGAATTCGGCGGCGCCGTCCTCAAGTGGCCGAACGACAAGGCCGAGGACCAGGGTCTCACCGTGTGGCATGTCGCCAACAGCGACACCAAGTGGTTCAGCCCCAGCGATGCCGCCTTCATGATCAACTACCGTGTCGACAACCTCGCCGAGCTCCTCGATCAACTGCGTGCCGGCGGCGTGGAAGCGATCCAGGGTCCCGAATCGCACGAGAACGGCAAGTTCGCGTGGATCATGGATCCCGACGGGAACAAGATCGAGCTCTGGGAACCCATGGCGTGGGATGAGAAGAACAAGGGCGCCTGACAGCAACGGCTGACAACGGGTGCACTGGCGCCAACTGACGGACCAGAGATTGGAGATACCGTGGGTCTGTTCGGAAAGCTGTTCAAGCCCTTCCAGCCGCTTACGATGGAGGACGCCGAGTTCGGGCGGCTGACGTTCATGCCCATCAAAGAGAACCCGGCGAAATCGTACTGGGAGGCGGAGTACGTCTTCCCGCCGACCGGCGCGGTCGTGTCGGCGGGACTGCAGGGAACCGAAGAAGGGCCGCTCCCGGCGGCGCGCGAGTTCTACCGGAAAATGGAAGCGCGATTCGCCGATACCATGAAAGCGGTCACGCCCAGCCTCGAGCGGGAATTTCAGGAATGGCTGCGTCGACCCTTGAGCGAGAATCCCTGGGATGACCTGGTGTTGTCCGGCTTTGGCGTGGACGATCCGACGGCGGATCCGCTTGCGTGGGACGTCATGTTCGAAACGACCGGGGACAAGTGGCTGGCCTTTACGGTGCCGTTCATCGGAGACGCAGTCCAGACGGTCGTGGTCGATACATAGACTTTGCTTGTGAACCAGACGATGCAGGTGGGACTCGAATCCGGACAGGCAGGCCCAGGATGACCCGCATACTCAAGTGTCATGACATCGTGAAGACCGATTTCGTGCGCGCCGACAACTGCTACCTGTACGACAGCACGGGCAGGCGCTACGTCGATTTCGAGTCCGGAATCTGGTCGACGGCTCTCGGTCACGGCCATCCACGGGTCCAACAGGCGATACGGGCGCAGATGGAGAAGGTCAGCCATCTGGGCACGCGCTACCCCAGCGCGTTGGCCGAAGAAGCCGTCGCGGATGTGCTCGAGATCGTCGGATTCGGGGACGGGAAAGGGGTTTTCCTGAGTTCGGGCAGCGAGGCGGTCGAATTCGCCGTTCTGGCCGCGAGGCGGACAACGGGGAAGCCCCTGTGTCTCACGTTCTCGAGTTCGTACCTCGCGGCCTATGGCTCGGCGGGGGGCAAGCGCGCGGAGGAGTGGTTCGCGCTGGACTGGAATGTCTGCGCCGGCGGGGATGCCTGCGCCGGCGGGGATGTGGAGCGCTGTCTGAGCGGCATCCCCTTCGAACGCATCGGCGCCTTCGTGTTCGAGCCGGGTGGAAGCGGCTCGGGCTTCGTCAGGTTTCCTCCCGGAGATCTTGTGGAAGCCATCGCGCGGCGGATCAAGCGGGAACAGGGCTTGATCGTGGCGAATGAAGTCACGACCGGCATGGGACGCACGGGGAAGTGGTTCGGCTTCCAGCACTATGACATCCAACCGGACGTGGTGGCCTTGGGCAAGGGTCTGGGCAACGGATACCCCGTCAGTGCGGTGGTCATGAGGTCGGACGTCGCAGAGCGACTGGAGGCCGGCGACTTCCATTATGCCCAGTCCCACCAGAATGATCCGTTGGGTTGCGCCGTCGCCAAAGAGGTGATCGCGACCCTGCGCGACGGCGATTGGATCGGGATCGGCAACGCGGTCGGAGCCGGATTCCTTGCGGGACTGCGCCAACTGGAGGCGAAGCACACGCTTGTGAAGGAGGCTCGCGGAAGGGGCATGCTGCTGGGCCTGGAACTGCACCCGTCCGATCGGCTGTCCGTTCAATCGGCCTACCTGCAGTTGCTCGAGCGCGGCTACCTGGTTGGCTGCTATCCGGCGGGCCATGTCCTGCGTTTCGACCCTGCCCTGACGATCGACAGGGAAGACATCGATCACCTGCTGGAGAGCCTGGACCGGATCCTGGAGGACGCGGAACAGCAGGGATGATTGCGGGCCGAGGCCGGTCGCCTCTCATCGCCCGCATTGACGTCATTGGCGTCCGTGCCGTATTCTGATATCGGGCAATCATAAAGGGGGCGCGGCATGAGAATGATTCCGGCGACGGCCGTCCTGTCCCTGATCCTGGTCGCAGGGCCCGCACAGGTCCGCGGAGACGGCATGCCCAGCCCTGAGCTCAGCACCGTCTCCTGGGAACTCGGAGCGGGGCAATCGGCGATTTTGCTGGTCGTGCCCGACGGCGATGGCCCGGCGTTCACCGCCGCCCGCGATGCGAACGGTGCGGAGGTGGACGCAACGATCCGTCTGGTTTTGAGAGACGGTTCCGGCTTCCCGATCGCGATGTTCCCGGCCGAAGACATGTGGATCGAATCGGCGGATCAGGGATTGGTATTCTGTGCAGGCGGCGGCAGCGCCGACCACTGGACCGACGCTCTGGGCAGCACCACCTGGAGTCTGCCACGGCGGGCCGGCGGACACAGCCAGACTTCGTGCCGCGTCTTCGTCAACGGATTGCCGGTGACCGGCGGCATCAATCCCGAGCTGCACTTCAACAGCCCGGACATCAATGGCGACCTGTACGTGAACCTGCTCGATGTGGCGGCATTCACGAGGGACTATTACGGCGCCTATGAATTTCGCTCGGATCTGGCCCGCGACGCCGTCCTCAACCTGGCCGATGTCGCCGTAATGGTCGCGTATATCCATATCGGTGCGGGATGTCCCTGATCGCTGTCGGCGTTCGGAATCGTCACGGAGGGTGTGGCATGCCGGTGGCCAGGTTGACGAAGGCCTGCGTCATGCTGCTGTGCCTGGCGCTGACCGGTTGCAGCGCCTATACGAAGTACGACAGATCCGCACTCGACAGCAGAACGCCAACGACAGAAATCGGAACCGCTGTCATTACCGTCGGGCAGACGGTGAAGGTGCTGACGACAGAGGGAGACGTCGTCAAGGGATCCGTGGAATCATTGGCCGACACCGCCTTGGTCGTCGAGGGTCGGCAGATACCTCACGCGCAGGTCGCGGAGATCTGGGTGCGGTCGCTGCAATGGGCGCCGACACTGGCTGTCTCGGCGGCCACGGCGCTGGTGTACGTTATCGTCACATCCGGAGCCGGTGGGTTCAGCGTGGAGAACTAGCGGGGCAAGGCGACCCTGATGTTTCCTGCGCCGGCCACCCGTGATGCACCGCATTCGACAGAACGGGAGTAGCGATGCGACTTCCTGAGCGTCGGCGATCCTGTCCCGCCTGCCATCGCGCCGTGGGCGCGAAGCGCATGTACCTGAAATCCACACTCTGGTCACGATGGGATTGTCCCGGATGCGGGGCGCACCTGGAGTTCGACCCGACACGTAGAGTGAATGTTGCGGGATTTGGCGCGCTTCTGGGCATAGGCCCCGGGGTGATCGGGGCGACGAGTCACCAGTGGTGGCTTGCCGGTCTCGGCATCATCGCGTTTGGGTTCGTCTGGAGCTTCGATTCGGTGCGTCTCAGGGGTGAGGCGGCCAGCCGGGGCGTGCCGCAACTGGTCGTGAGCCTTCTGGTCTTTTGTGCCGCCGGGCAAGCCGTTGCCGCCGGCGCTGAAGCCGACGACCCGGCGACCACCGGGCGCGACGAAATGCGCGTGGCGTCGGCGATCGCGGATCTGGCCGGACACTGCTCAGGCCGCATGGGGCTTGGCTACGTGATCGACGGCGTGTCCGGCCGCTGGACCATCACCTCGGGCGACGATTGGGGGCGAACGGCGGGCGGGGATTCGGGGCAGCCCGCGGCGGCCTCCGAGCGGCCGCCGATGGGCGTTCTGCTGCGCGCGCTCGCGGACGCCGATGCGTCGGGGTCGGCTGACTTGTCCGAAGTCGGACATCTGTACCAGATGCTGCATCTGGGGTACATCCAGGCTCACTTCCGCGGTCCTGACGGCTATGATCTGGAGGGGCTCATGGTCGCCACGGGCCTGAGCGAAACCGATCTGGCGGCAGCGCAGGCGGAGCACGCGGATCTCGTCAAGCGCGCGGCGACCCGGGGCTTGATCTGGCCCTGGGGGAACTAGTCCTGCCGCGGAACGCCGCCCATGGGGCTGCGCGGGCCGCACGGCTTCGTGGGTGTTTGCGGCCGAAAGTCAACGAGGCGCCGATGAGTGAGACCAGTCCACGCCTCCAGGAGCTGTTCTTCGAGCTCTTCGAGGGTCTGCCCCGGCAGGGACCGGGCAACCGCACGTGCGCCGCAAGAGCGCTCGGCATGTGCGGGGATCTGCCGCCTGCGCCGAGAATCCTCGATCTGGGCTGCGGCAGCGGCGGTCAAACACTCCATCTCTCCGAACTGACCGCCGGGACCATCGTGGCGATGGACAGCCATGCTCCGAGTATCAAGCGCCTGGAGGCGACGATCGCCGCCCGTGGGCTTTCGCAAAGGGTTCAGGCGCAGGTTGGCGACATGGCCCACCCGGACTGGCCGCCGGAAAGCTTCGACCTGGTCTGGTCCGAAGGCGCGCTCTACAACATCGGGATCGAAAGCGCTCTGCGGGTCTGCCACGGTCTGCTGCGCCCGGGCGGCTATCTGGCCTTCACCGACGCGGTCTGGCTCACAGACGATCCTCCGCCGGAGGTCAGGGCCGTTTTCGACCCGGACTACCCGACCATGGGCCGGGTGCAGGATGTCCTGACGGCCATCGAGAGCGGCGGATTCGCACCGTTGGGCCATTTCAGCCTGCCGGACGAGGCATGGTGGATCGATTTCTACGCGCCCATGCAGCGTCGCATCGACGAGATGCGCAGGAAATACGGCGACGATGCCGAAGTCTCATCCATGCTCGACGAACTCGCGCGGGAGCCCGCATTTCACCGGCGCTTTTGCGACCACTACGCCTACGAGTTCTTTGTCTCGCGGCGGCTCCCGGTTGAATGAGCAAAGTAGAGCAAGTGCCTTGAATACCAGGGATAACGTGGCGGACCCGACGGTCTGCCGCGAGGAGGAACATCGTGCTGAAGATCCTCGACAAGAAATGCCCCGTCTGCAGGAGCCGGTTCTCGTTTCGCAGGTATATAGGCACCTTTTCCCGAACCTTCCGATGCAAAGAATGCGGCGAGTATTTCAACGGAGGGGGCTTCGGGAACAGCCTGATCGGCGCCGGCCTGGGCTCGCTGTTCATTTCCCTGCCCCTGATCCAGGCGCGGAACGATGCGAGATGGGCGTGGGCGCTGATTCCCGGCTTGTTTCTGTCCGCCGTCTGGGGTTATCTGGTCCTGCGGCCGCAGGCGAGCGGTGGAACGAAGCGTCAGCAGGGAGGGGTCGACGCATGAAGTGCTTCGACAAACGCTGTCCCGGATGTCGGGCTGACATAGGATTCTGGAAGTTCATGCGGGTCACGTCGCGCGAGTTCCAGTGTCCGGCGTGCGGCGCCAGACTCCTGACCTACCACTACGGCCGGGCGGCCATCGGCGTGATCCTGGCTTCGCCTTTCATGGCGTTGCCCATGTCTCTCGCCTACGAGGATCACCGCTGGTGGTGGGCCCTTGTCCCCGGCGTGGCGATCTATGCGCTGATCCTGTCCTTCTTCATGTCACCGCGGAGCGCACGGTCGGCTTAACGCGGCGACTACGGGAAAAGGGAAGCGCAGATGTCGACATCCAGGATCCTGGTCAGGAACGCCGCCCCGCGCGACGCCGTCGTCATCCCCGAAGCGGCGGCCGTCGCCCTCGCCTCCATGGCAATCCGTCACCGGGCGGAGCGTTTCATCGTCATCGTGGCCGTGCTTCTGGCGACGCTGTTCCACTCCTCGGCCTCCGGCCAGGTCATCAGCGTCGAGTACGACCTGAACACGCCGGCGTATCCTGAACCGGAAGGGCTGTACGAACCCGGGCTCGATGTAGATCGTGGTTTTTCCCTGCGGGTCGGTCTGCTGCTGAAGAGTTATGAAAGCCGCTATGTGAATCGACGGTGGAGCGTGTTCGTCGGCCACCAGTCGCTGGAAACGACGCCGCGGACGGCTGACCCCTATCCCACGAAGCACTCGGCGAAATCGATCGAGGTGGGTCATGACTGGCTCGTCTTCAGGCGTGAGCGGGTGCGCGTTTCCCTGGGCGTGTCCCTGGGCCTGGTGATCGTCAGTTCCAGGAACCGCTATTCCGGTTCATGCGACACCGCGTTCTGCAATCTGGCGGACGGAGGCTGGACGGCGTCGGGGTACGGCAACCTGGAGCTTCCCGTTTCGCCGAAGTTCGGGATGGTGATCGGCGTCCGCAGCTGGCTGCTCGACCGGGGTCGAGACGATATGTATCCGTTCGAGCGCGGTCCGGTGGTGTCGGTGGGCATGCGGCTCAGTTGATGTGAACACAGGTCGAAAGGGATGGGATCTCACATGGGAATTCTCAGCGGATTGCTCGGCCACGCGAGCGAGATCGATGCGGCGAAGCTGGAGTCCGATTTCGCGGACATCCTGTGCGATAACGAACAGATCGAGCTTGCCTACAAGATCGTGCGGGACCTGGTGATTTTCACGAATCTTCGCCTGGTGCTGGTCGACAAGCAGGGCGTGACCGGGAAGAAAGTGCAGTACCACACGATTCCCTACAAATCCATCTCGCACTTCGCCGTCGAGACGTCGGGCAACTTCGATCTCGACGCCGAGCTGAAGATCTGGGTGTCGGGCGTGACCGAGCCGATCCAACGCGAGTTCCGCAAGGACGCGGCGGTGATCGACGTGCAGAAGGCGTTGGCGGCCTACGTCCTGAGGTGACCAGCGCCATGGTATCGGTGAACCACGGACCCAGGAGCGGCACCATGGATGAATCCCGGCGACGAAGCACGGTTCTTCTGACGGGCGCCACCGGCTACATCGGCGGCCGTCTGCTGCGTCTGCTGGAGAAGCAGGGTCACCATGTGCGGGCCCTGGCCCGGCGGCCGGAGGTTCTGCGGCCGAAGGTCGCGGCCTCGACCGAGGTGATGGCGGGCGACGTCCTGGACCGCGCCAGTCTGGAGCGGGCGCTGCAGGGGGTGGAAGCGGCCTACTATCTGGTGCATTCGATGGGTGCCGACGGCGCCTTCGAAGAGGCCGATCGGCAGGCCGCGCGCAACTTCGGCGAGGCGGCGAAGGCCGCCGGCGTGCAGCGCATCATCTATCTGGGGGGGCTGGCCAGCGACGAGGAGCATCTCTCGACGCATCTGCGCAGCCGGCAGGAGGTGGGGCGCGTGTTGCGCGCGTCCGGCGTGCCTGTGCTCGAGTTCCGCGCTTCCATCGTGATCGGCTCGGGCAGCCTGTCCTTCGAGATGATCCGCTCGCTGGTGGAGCGTCTGCCGGTCATGATCACGCCGAAATGGGTCCGCGTGATGGCGCAGCCCATCGGCATCGAGGACCTGCTGGAGTACCTGGCGGCGGCGTTGGTGCTGCCGGTCGCGCAGTACCGCATCTACGAGATCGGCGGGGCCGACCGCGTTTCCTATCTCGACATCATGCGTGAATATGCGCACCAGCGCGGCATGAAGCTGCGGACGCTGCCGGTGCCGGTGCTGACGCCCTACCTGTCCAGCCTGTGGCTCGGGCTGGTGACGCCGCTGTATGCGCGCATCGGCCGCAAATTGATCGAGAGCATCGTGCACCCCACGGTCGTGCGCGATCCGGCCGCGCTCAGCGCGTTCACGGTGCGGCCGATGGGCATCGCGCAGGCGATCCGGCGGGCCCTGGCTTTTGAAGAGCAGGAGTTCGCGGTCACGCGCTGGTCCGATGCCCTTTCGTCGGCGGGCCGGCAGCGCTCGTGGGGCGGCGTAGCGTTCGGCACGCGTCTGGTCGACTCGCGCACGCTGAGCACCGGGGCGACGCCGGCGGCCGCGTTCGTGCCGATCCAGTCGATCGGCGGCGACACCGGTTGGTATGCCTGGAATGGGTTGTGGCAGCTGCGCGGGCTGATGGACCTCGCGGCCGGCGGTGTGGGCATGCGGCGGGGCCGGGCGCATCCGCTCCGGCTGCAGGTGGGCGACACGATCGATTTCTGGCGCGTCGAGGCGTTGGAGCCCGATCGTCGGCTGCGCCTGATCGCCGAGATGAAGGTGCCCGGGCAGGCCTGGCTGGAGTTCGAGGTGACCGCCGAAGGCGGGGGAACCGTGATCCGGCAGACGGCGATCTTCGACCCCGCGGGCTGGCTCGGCCGCGCCTACTGGTACGCGCTGTTTCCGGTGCACCAACTGGTGTTCGCGGGCATGTTGCGGGGGATCGCGCGTGCGGCGCTTTCGGTCGAATGAAAGTCGAGGCCTTGACATCCGGATACGATTTGGTATGATGAACCAACGCGGACGCCACTGCAGGCGGCCCCGAAAGGATCTCACGATGGCCTTCAGGTCACAGCATCATCACGGCCGGCATCATCATCATCCCCGCCCCGGGGTTGGCGATTCGGCTTTGCTGCGTACCTGACGGTCCATCGCAAGCAACCACGAACGCCGGCCCTCGGGTCGGCGTTCGTCGTTGGTGCAGGTCCTGATTCCCTCTGACCTCCGCCCACGCGACGCCCTCCCGGGGCACCGGCCCGAAACGGGAAGGTGCCATGCAACCGCAGACGAATTTCACCGCCGCGTCGGCCGAACGTCCGCTCACGGACATCGCCTCCATGCGCCTGGGTCTGCCCAAGGGACGGATGCAGGCCGGCGTGCTGCGCCTGCTGGCCGACGCGGGCATCGCCGTGACCACCGGCGAACGCGACTACCGGGCCGGCGTCTCGCTGCCGGCCTGTGACGTCAAGCTGTTGAAGCCGCAGAACATCGTCGAGATGCTGCAGATCGGGACGCGCGACCTGGGCTTCGTGGGCGCCGACTGGGTCGACGAACTGGAAGCCGACCTGGTCGAGGTGCTGGACACGGGCCTGGACCCGGTGCGCGTGGTGGCGGCCGCGCCCGCGGCGCTGCTGGAGAACGGCGCGCTGCCGGACCGCGAGCTGGTCGTGGCGACGGAGTACGTGGGGCTGGCCTCGCGCTGGCTGGAACGCCGTGCCGTGACCGCCCGCCTGGTGCGCAGTTACGGCGCCACGGAAGTCTTTCCGCCCGAGGACGCGGACTGCATCGTCGACAACACGGCGACCGGCGCCACGCTGCGCGCCAACGGCCTGGTCATTCTCGATGATCTGCTCGCCAGCTCGACCCGCCTGTACGCCAGCCGTCCGGCCTGGGCCGATCCGCGCCGGCGCGCCCGCATCGAGGAAGTGGCGCTGCTGCTGCGTTCGGTGCTCGAGGCGCGCCGTCGCGTGATGCTCGAAGTGAACGTGTCGGCGGCCGATCTGGACCGGCTGGTGGCGGTGTTGCCCTGCATGCGCGAGCCGACCGTCAGCAGCCTGCGCGGCGCGTCCGGTTTCGCGGTGAAGGTGGCCGTGCCGCGCGAGGGCCTGGCGCTGCTCATCCCGCGCATCCGCCAGCAGGGCGGCACCGACATCGTGGTCACCGAACCCAGCCAGATCGTGCCATGAAGAAGGAAGCGATGAACGCGGCGCCGGCCGCCGAAGCCTACCGCCGCCAGTCGGCGCCGGCCGGTGCGCTGCGCCTGGACGCGAATGAAGGCCCGGCGCCCATCCACCTGTCCGGGCAGTGGCCGTCGGCGGTCGAGGCGCTGCGACGCTATCCGGACGTCCGCGAGCTGGAAGCCGATCTGGCGGCGCTCTTCAACGTATCGGCCGACCGCGTGCTGGCCACGGCCGGCGGCGACGACGCGATCGACCGGCTGTGCCGCCGCTTCCTGGCCGGCGGCCGCGAACTGGTGCTGACCGAGCCGACGTTCGAAATGTTCGCGCGCCACGGCCGTCTCGCCGGCGGGCGCCTGCGCACCGTTTCCTGGTGGCAGGGCGCCTATCCGGTGAACGCAGTCACGGCCTGTGTGGGACCAGACACCGGTTTGCTGGCCGTGGTCAGCCCCAACAATCCGACCGGCGCCGTCATCACGCGCGACGAGTTGCGCCGTTTGCGCGGCGCCGCCGCCGAGGTGCCGCTGCTCCTGGACGCGGCCTACGCCGAATTCGCCGACGACGACCTGACCGCCTTCGCGCTGGCGATGCCGCGCACCCTGGTGCTGCGCACCCTCAGCAAGGCCTGGGGTCTGGCCGGCCTGCGCGTGGGCTGCCTGCTGGGTCCGGCCGACCTGATCGCCGAACTGCGGGGCTGGGGCCAGCCCTTTGCTGTGTCCGGGCCCAGCGTGGCGCTGGCGCGCGCGGCGCTGGCCGCCGGCGGCGTCGCGATGCGGACGGGTGTCGCGACCGCGCGCGCGAGCCGGGCCGGGATCACCGCGCAACTGGCGCAACTGGGCGGACGGCCGCTGCCCAGCGAAGGGAACTTCGTTCTCTGCCGGCCGCGCGAGGCGGCGTTCACGGGCGCGGCGCTGGCGGCGCTCGGGGTCAGCGTGCGCGCCTGGCCCGGCCACGAGTTCCTCGGCCATTGCCTGCGCATCACCTGTCCGGGCGATGAAGCCGAAGGCGCGCGTCTGACGCGCGCGCTGGATGTGGCGCTGGCTCCGCAGGCGTTGCTGCTGGACATGGACGGAGTGATCGCCGACGAAAGCGCCAGCTACCGCGCGTGCATCGCGGCGGTGCTGGCCGGCCACGGGTTCACTGTCACGCGCGAGCAGATCGCCGCCGCGAAGACCGGGCCCGGTGCGAACGACGACTGGGAGCTGACCCGCCGGTTGCTGGAAGCGCGCGGTCTCGACCTTCCGCTCGCGCAGGTCGTGGCGGAGTTCCAGTCCCTCTATCTGGGCGCCGGCGAAAGGCCCGGGCTCTGCGAGCGTGAGACGATGATCCCGTCGCGCCGCACCCTGATCGAACTGGCCGCGCGGCTGCCGCTGGCCATCGTCACCGGCCGGCCGCGCGCCGAGGCGCTGCGCTTCCTGGAACGATTCGAACTGACCGGCCTGTTCGCGGCCGTGGTCACCCGCGACGACGCGACGCCCAAGCCCGACCCGGCGCCGGTGCGCGAAGCCATGCGCCGCCTCAGCGTCGATCGCGCCTGGATGGTGGGCGACACGCCCGACGACATCACCGCGGCCCGCGCGGCCGGCGTGCTGCCGATCGGCATCCTCCCACCGGCTTCCGTCGCCGACACCGGCCCGGTCCTGATGGACGCCGGCGCCGCGCGCATCCTCGTCTCTCTCGACGAACTGAAGGAGTTGCTGCCATGAGTGAACGCATCGTCGAACTGCGCCGTGCGACGGCCGAGACCGAGGTGACCCTGCGTCTGGATCCGGATGGCGACGGCCGCATCGCGATCGCCACCGGGCTGGGCTTCCTGGACCACATGCTGACGTCGCTGGCACGTCACGCCGGCTGGGATCTGGAGCTGAACTGCAAGGGCGACCTGCGGGTGGACGATCACCACACCGCCGAGGACTGCGCGTTGCTGCTGGGCCGCGCGCTGCTCGAGGTGACGTCGCGCGGACCCGCCGTCGCGCGCTTCGGATGGGCGCGCGTGCCCATGGACGACGCCCTGGCCGACGCGGCGCTGGATCTGGGCGGGCGTCCGTGGGCGGAAGTGGATCTGGGTCTGGCGCGCCCGATGATCGGCGAGGTGGCGTGCGAGAACCTCACGCACGTGCTGGTGACGCTGGCGATGGAGGGCCGTTTCAACCTGCACGTCGACGTGGTGCGCGGCCGCAACGACCACCACCGGGCCGAAGCGGCGTTCAAGGCGGTGGCGCTGGCCCTGCGCGCCGCGCTGATCCCGACCGGCGGACCGGTGCGCAGCACGAAGGAGGCGATCGGATGAGCGACGTGATGATCATCGACACCGGCCTGGCCAACGTGCGCTCCGTGGAGGTGGCGCTGCAGCGCCTGGGCGCGACGACGCGCCGCGTCACCGATCCCTCCGATCTGGCGCGCGCCGACCGCGTGGTGCTGCCCGGAGTGGGCGCGTTCGGTCCTGGAATGGCCAATCTTCACGCGCGTGATCTGGCGTCGTCGGTGCGCCAGCGCGCGCTGGCCGGCCTGCCCACGCTGGCGGTCTGCCTGGGTCTGCAATTGCTCTGCGAAGGCAGCGACGAGGCGGTCGGCGGCCGCGGTCTGGGCGTGATCCCCGCGCGCGTGCGCCGGCTGTCCGCGGCGGCGCGTGTGCCGAACCTGGGCTGGTGCGCGGTGGCCGACATGGACGCCGCATCCGGCGCCGAAGCGCCGCGCGCCCCGGTCCATGCCTATTTCGCCCACTCCTATGCCGTGCCCGGCGCGGACCTGGAACGCCTGCGTGCCAGCGGCTGGCAGACGCTGACCGCCGATCACGGCGGACTCTTCCTGGCCGCGGCCCGCCGGCGCGGCGTGCTGGCCTGCCAGTTCCACCCCGAATTGTCCGGCGCCTGGGGCGCGCGGCTGCTGCGCTCCTGGCTCGAGAACGCGGAACAGGAGATGGCCCCATGGCAACGGTGAGGGTGGTGCCCTGCCTCGACGTCCGTGACGGGCGCGTGGTGAAGGGCGTGCGTTTCCAGGGACTGCGCGACGTCGGCGATCCCGCGCAACAGGCCGCGGCCTATGCCGCCCAGGGCGCCGACGAAGTGGTGCTGCTGGATGTGACGGCGACGCTGGAGGACCGTGGCGCGCGGGAACGCACCGTGGATGCGGTGCGCCGCGGCCTGGACGTGCCGCTGACCGTGGGCGGCGGTATCACGAACAGCGACCAGGCGCGCGCGCTCCTGGGCGCCGGCGCGGACAAGGTGGCGGTCAACAGCGCCGCCGTACGGCGACCCGCGCTGCTGGGCGAACTGGCGCGCGAATTCGGCCGGCAGTGCGTGGTGCTGGCCGTCGATGCGCAGGCCGATGGAAGCGGTGGCTGGACGGTGGCCACGCGCTCGGGACGGCAGCGGGAGACACTGCAGGCGGCGGCATGGGCGCGCGAAGGGGAACGCCTGGGCGCGGGCGAGATCCTCCTGACGAGCTGGGATCGCGACGGCACCGGCGATGGATACGATCTGGAACTGATCGCGGCGGTCCGCGCCGCGGTCGGCGTGCCGATCGTCGCTTCCGGCGGCGGCGCGACGCCCGCGCACATGGTGGCCGCCGTGGCGGCCGGCGCCGACGCGGTTCTGGCGGCGAGCATCTTCCATGACGGCGTGTGGAGCGTGGGCAACCTGAAGCTCGTGCTGGCGGCCCGCGGCGTGGAGGTGCGGCCATGATTGTGCCGAGCATCGATCTGCAGGGCGGGCGCACGGTGCAACTGGTGGGCGGTCGCAAGCTGGCTCTGGAAGCGGGCGATCCCGCGCCGCTGGCCGCGCGGTTCGGCCGCGTGGGCGAGATCGCCGTCATCGATCTGGACGCGGCGCTGGGCACGGGCGACAACGCGGAACTGATCACACCGCTGCTGCGGACGGCGCGCTGCCGCGTCGGCGGCGGCATCCGCAGCCTGGAGACGGCGCGCCGGTGGCTGGATGCGGGCGCCGAGCGCATCATCATCGGCACCGCCGCCGATCCCGAACTGCTGCGCCGGCTGCCGGCCGAACGCGTGATCGTGGCCCTGGACGCGCGCGACGGCGAAGTGGTGGTCGAAGGCTGGGCGCGCGGCACCGGCCGCGGCGTGGTCGAACGCATGGCCGAGTTGCGCGGCTTGTGCGGCGGCTTCCTGGTCACGTTCGTCGAGCGGGAAGGAAGGATGGTCGGCCTGGACGCCGCGCTCGCGCGCGAACTGGTGGACGCCGCGGGGCCGGCGCGCCTGACCGTGGCGGGCGGGCTGCGCACCGCGGCCGAGGTGGCGGCTCTCGACGCGGCAGGCTGCGACGTGCAGGTCGGCATGGCCCTCTACACGGGCGAACTGGACCTCGCCGAGGCGTTCCTGGCGCCTTTGGCGGCGCGCCAGCCGGAAGGTCCCTGGCCCACCGTGGTCTGCGATGAAGAGGGCGTCGCCCTGGGTCTGGTCTGGTCGGACCGTGAAAGCGTGCGCGAAGCGCTGGCCTCGGGTCGCGGCGTCTACCACTCGCGACGCCGCGGACTATGGATCAAGGGACTGGAGAGCGGTTGCACGCAGGACCTGCTCAGCCTTGAACTCGATTGCGACCGCGATGCGCTGCGCGCCGTGGTGCGGCAACACGGTGGCGGTTTCTGCCACACCGGCGCGCGCACCTGCTGGGGCGAGGACCACGGCGTTGCGCGTCTGGCCCGCCGGTTGGCCGAGCGCGCGCAGGCGAGTCCGCCGGGTTCGTACACGCGCCGGCTTCTGGACGACCCCGCGCTGCTGGCGGCCAAGCTGCGCGAAGAGGCGGCCGAAGTGGCCGACGCGCGCGATCCCGACCACGTCGCCGCCGAAGCTGCCGACGTCATCTATTTCGCGCTGGTCGCGCTGGCGCGCGCCGGCGGCCGCTGGGAGGACGTGGGCCGGCATCTGGATCGACGCGAACGCAAGGTGACGCGACGGCCGGGCGACGCCAAGGCCGGGCAGAGGCAGGAACCGAATGACACGCACGCGAAAGGCAACGCATGAGCGCCGATCAACCAACCCTGCTGCGCCGCCTCGCCGCGGATGAAGTGACCGGCAGCCCCGCGGCCGTCATCGAACGAGAGGTACGCGATGGCGCCGCGGGCATCGTGGACGAGGTGCGCGTCGGCGGCGACGCCGCGCTGCGCCGGCTGGCCGCTCGACACGACGGGTGGACAAGCGAGCGGCCGCTGCTTCACGACCGTCTGGCGCTCGAGGAAGCGTTCGCCTCGTGCGCGCCCGATGTGCGCGCGCTGCTGTTGCGCGTGGCCGGCCGCATCCGCGCCTTCGCCGAAGCGCAGCGCGGCGCGCTGACCGATCTCTCGGTGGAGATTCCCGGCGGCAGCGCCGGCCACCGCGTGATGCCGCTGGCGGCGGCCGGTTGTTACGCGCCGGGCGGTCGTCATCCCCTGCCGTCGTCGGTGCTGATGACGGCCGTCACCGCGCGCGCGGCCGGCGTGGCGACCGTGGTCGTGGCCTGCCCCCGCCCCGAACCGGTGGTGCTGGCGGCGGCGGCAGCGGCGGGCGCCGACTTTCTGCTGGCGGCCGGCGGCGCCCAGGCCGTGGGCGCGTTGGCCTGGGGCACGGAATCGGTGCCGGCCTGCGACGCGGTGGTGGGCCCGGGCAATGTCTGGGTGACGGCGGCGAAGCTCGCGGTGGAAGGCCGCGTGCGCACCGACGGCGCCGCCGGCCCTTCGGAACTGGTGGTGGTGGCCGACGCCGGCGCCGATCCCGCCGTGGTGGCGGCCGATCTGCTGGCGCAGGCCGAGCACGATCCGCTCGCGCGACCGGTGCTGGTGGCGCTGGACGATGGCGTGATCGAGGCGGTCGAGGTGGAGTTGCGGCTTCAACTGGAAACCCTGCCGACCGCGGCGGTGGCCCGGGTCGCGCTTGCCGGTGGTTTCGCGGTGCGCGCCGAGGATCGGATTCAGGCCGTGGCGCTGTGCAACCGACTGGCGCCGGAGCATTTGCAGTGGAACGCGGACGGCGGCCGGGCCCCGGCCGGTCTCAGCGCCTACGGGGGCCTGTTCCTGGGCGCCGGGGCGGCCGAAGTGCTGG
>JFJP01036259.1_pt1 | contig 27831 bp, 24 predicted proteins | sample 431651 | NCBI WGS metagenome assembly JFJP01 (sample SAMN02602958, study PRJNA72255) | Microbial mat metagenome, whole genome shotgun sequencing project. | biome: fresh water; feature: sink hole; material: water; isolation source: purple microbial (photo- and chemosynthetic) mats found in... | reverse complement strand
CCGTCACCAATACCTTATTCATCTTTTCCTCCTGTGTTCATCAGCCTTTGATTGATCCAAGGGTCACGCCCTTGACGAAATATTTCTGGATGAAGGGATAGACCATCGCGATCGGCAGGGTGGACACGACGATGGCGGCGTACTTGACGGCCTCGGCGGTAGTCCCGGCCTTGTCTATGGACATGTCCATGGACTCGCCCATCTGCGCGGTGACGATGAGCTGGCGCAGCACCACCTGGAGCGGCAGTTTCGCGGCGTCGGTGATGAAAACCATCGCCCAAAAATAGCCGTTCCAGCGGTTTATCAAATAATAGAGGCCGATGGTCGCGAGCGCCGCGCCCGAGACCGGCAGCGCGATGCGGCCGAGCATCGTCCACTCGGAGGCGCCGTCCATCAGGGCCGACTCGAAAAGTTCCTCGGGAATGGTTGCGAAAAACGAGCGCATCAGGATTATGTAGAACGGCGTCGCGGCGAAAACGATCAGGAGCGACAGGCGCGTATCGAGGAGATGAAAGCTCTTGACCACCAGGAAGAGCGGGATCATCATGCCCGTCGCGGAAATGAACATGGTTATCGAGATGAACAGGTTCATGAACTTCGCGCCCCGGAAGCCCTTGCGGGACAGGGGATAGGCCGCGAGGATCGTCACGCCGAGGTTGACCGCCGTGCCGACGATCGCGTAATAGAGGGTGTTTCCGTATCCCTGCCAGATGCGCTGGTCGGCGAACACGAGCCGGTACGCCTCGAGGTTGAGCGGGAACACGGGAGCGAGCACCACGCGATTGGCCCTGATCGCCTCTGGCGCCGAAATCGAAGCCGAAACGACGTATACGAACGGATAGAGCATCAGGGCGCAGATCGAAATCATGAGGACATGCACGGCGGCGCGCGACAGGTTCGAACCGCCCGTCCTACCAGAGTGAAGAAGCATTCTTGAACCTCCGCGCTATAGAGTTCGAACCGATCACCAGGACGAGCGCCACCAGCGTCTCGAAGAGGCCGACCGCGGTCGCGTAGGAATAGTCGGCGCCGATGAGTCCGCGCCGGTACACGAAGGTCGAGATGACTTCCGAGGTTTCGAGGATCACCTCGTTCTGCAGAAGGAGCACTTCCTCAAAGGACACGCTGACTATGTTGCCGACCCTGACGAGGAACATCAGTACGATGGTCGGGACGAGGGACGGCAGGGTGATGGAGATCATCTTCCGGAAACGTCCCGCTCCGTCGACATCGGCGGCCTCGTAGAGGGTGGGATCTATCGCGGTGAGCGCGGCAAGGTAGACTATCGCCTCGAAACCCGATTCCTTGAACACCCGGATGAAGGTATAGATTCCGCGAAAGTATTCCTGCTTTTGCATGAAGAACACCGGTTCGATGCCAAAAAATCCGAGAAACGCGTTGATGACGCCGGTGCCGGGAGAGAGCATATTGACCGCGATTCCGGCAATGACCACGAAGGACACGAAATGGGGCAGCAGGGTGATCGTCTGGTAGGTTTTCTTCATCACCCGGTTTCCGATCCCGTTCAACAGGAGGGCGAGGATGATGGGAGCGGGAAACGCGAAGAGGAGGTAATACAGGCCGAGCACGAGCGTATTGCGCAGGACCCGGACGAAATAAATCGAGGCGAAAAACTGCCGGAAGTACTCGAGTCCGTTCCAGGGGCTTTTGAAGAAGCCGAGGAAAGGGCTGTATTTCTTGACCGAGATGGCTATTCCGATGACCGGAAGATAGGTCAGCCAAACCCTTTTTTCGGACGAGCACTGGTCGCCTCCTTGCAGGTACCTGAAAAGGATTATACCACACAAGAAGCATCTGTCAACTATTTTTTGCTGTTTTTGTATGATACAAGATCAAATTCGAAAGGCGGATTGGCGGATTACCAGACTGGTTCCGATTTCTTCTTCGATACGGCAGGGCTGCTCGCGGAGAGCAAGGGTATCGAGCAATTCGAATGCGCGCCTGACCAGCTCCTGCCGATCCACCCGGATGGTCGTCAGGGGAGGATTCGCCAGCTGGGCGAGCACGATATCGTCGAAGCCGGTAACGCTCAGGTCGCGGGGTATGGACAGGGACGAGCGCGAAGCAAGTCCGTAGAGTCCCACAGCGGACACGTCATTGAAGCCGATCGCGGCAGTAAACCCCGCGGACACGCGCGAGGCAAGACGGTCGGAATCCCGACCCGGAATGTCCGAATAAATGAATACTTCGACCGCATCGTCCGCAAAACCCCATGAAGCGGCGGCATCCCTGAGTATCCGCAGTCGGGTATCGAAAAGTACGGTCTGGTCGAAGCGGTCCGACAAAACATAGAGGAATTTGGTATGTCCGAGGCTCGCCAGATAGTTGACCATCTCGCCGATCCGTCCTTCCGGAATCATGATGGAGCCGATCCGGCCCGCTCCAGGCGCGACATGACGGTTTATGGCTACGGACGGGACATCCGCTTCAATCAGGTACTTGAAACAGGAATCGGGCAGCGTTCCCTGGATCAGAAAAGCGGATGCTTCGGCCACGGCGGCGATAAACTCCGGAGAAGGCGGGAGATCCCGGTCGAAAACGACAAAACCGGAACCGAGGTTCCGGGAGGAGGCTTCCATCAGGTATGAAAGGTAGATATCCTTTCCGTGATAATTGGCCAGGTCGTTCAAGTCGGACAGGAGTTGGGCACGGCGCCGGTCGATGAGCATGAGCACTTTTTTGTTCAGACCGGGAGAAATTGCGGGAGTACGCACCATGGAGCCCGCACCCCGTCGGGGTTCCAGGAAGCCGGACGATTCGAGATAGGCGGTTGCCTTGTTGACGGTCTGGGGATTCGCCCCGTACCGCTTCGCAAGTTCACGGATCGAGGGAATCCGGCCTGCGGCGGCATACACCCCGTTCTTGATGTCCGTACGGATTTTTTCCGCGATAACGATGTATTTCTTGTCTGCCATAGCGCACCTTCCTGTATTACAAAAACGCTCTCTTGTACCATACAATGAATGTGCGGATAACACAATAGCGGTACGATCGCCGGGTTGCGGTTATTTATAGGCGATCGATCCTATATCAAGGGCGATGAAGGGAATGAAACTTTTATCCCCGCGCTGCAGAATTCCTCCGCGGAAGGCGGCGCCGAAGGCATCGGATATCTTGATTCCGATCCCGACGGTCGCATTCCAGTGGAACAAACGCGAAACGGCATCCACATCCTGCAGGTTATCGACACAGACGCCCGCGGCCGCATGCATCAACAGGAAAACCGGGAACCGGATTCCCGAGGCTTCGGGGTTCATGTTGTACTTCAGTTCGAAACCGGTGCCCGCGGCATGGTCGCCGATCCGCTCGTCTATATCGAGAGGCGCGGGAAACATGCGCCGCCCCGAAAGATCGGGTTTGTAATAGGTCGGAATGGAAAGGGATTCTTCGGAATCCGCGGAGATCACCGTTCCCGCCTTCCACAAGAACGCGGCCGAGACCGTCTTGTTGAACGAAAAAAAAGTACTTCCCCTGGTTTCGATCGTCGCGAAGGACCGGGGCGAACCCATTTCCGGACGGGACAACACCCCTTCGACGGAGGCGAGAATGCCTTTGACCGGAAATATCGGCGAGTCGACACGGTGAACCTCGAATCCCGCATGTACGATGGACAGCGGCTCGTCGTACGCGTCCCAGGACAATTCCTGATGGTCGAGATCGTCGATCCGGTCGCTGCTCCATCCCAGGCTCCATTCATATCCGTACCCCGGCTGCAGCACCAGGCGAACCCCGAATGTCCGCGACAAGGTCCTGAACTGGAACGGAACGGTATCTTCGGAAAGTCGCGTATTGAATTCGTAGCTGTATCCCAGAAAGGGACTGACGTACAGAAGCCGGTGCAAGGGCTGTATGAAGCGGACGTCGAAGCCCGAAGCGTCGATCAGCTCGACATCGATCAAGAGGCGCGAGTCGATGGTCGTGAGCCCGGAATACGAAAGCGCGGGAACAAGATCGAGATCGCTTATCAGCACGTTGGAAAACGAAGACTCGTAGGAAAAATTCACCCGGACCATGTTTGCGTCCAGTTTCTTCTTTCCAAGGGTAATCACCAGCGGCCGGTCGGAATTGACGAAGTCCCGCCTGATGCGTATCGTCTCCTTGTAGCCCGACTTGTCTATTTTCAGGTACAACTCCTGTATCGCCATGAAATCGGGTACCGTTCCGACAAGCGGCTCGAAAAGTTTCTTGATCTGGTCGCTCCGTTTTTTGGACGCGCCCTCGACCAGAATCCTCCCGACGGGAGGAGAAGATGCGACCCGCTTCGGCAGATCCTCCTCATATTCCGGATACTGTTTCGAAAAAACGGTAATGGCCGTCAGTTCCTTCGTGCGTTTCCTCGCGCTGGTTTCTCCCACATCCATGATCTCCCCCGCCTTGTCGAAGTCGGAAGCGCTGAATCCGGACAGGTCGACAGGAATGACCAGGTCGGCCCGCTCGAGCTGCCGCTGCACGTTCGCGTTCACCAGAATGTCGAACGACCGGGTGAGGAAGGAAATAGGCGAACGGGTATCGGTGTCGGGATCGAAGGGCATGCCGTCGAACAGGTCGACGGCGATGATTATGTCGGCGCCCATCGAGCGGGCGAGATCGATCGGCAGGTTGTCGACCAGACAGCCGTCGACGAGGTAGCGGCCGTCGAGGAAATACGGCGCGAAGGCTCCGGGAACGCTCGAGCTTCCCCGCATCGCCTCCGAAATGGATCCGCTCGAAAGCACGATCCGCTCGCCGTTCGAGATATCGGTGGCGACAGCCCTGAATTTGCGGGGCAAGTCGTCGAAATCTACCGGAGAAGGAACCGAAAGCGTGATCGAGTCCGCGAACCGCAGCATCTTGTGACCGGTCAAATACCCCGTCCCGATGGTGAAACCCTTCTTGTCGAAATGGACCGCCGCCGCATATCGGGAACGATCGGTCATGTACATGAACGATTCGGTGTCGGAGATGGTATCCTCGTCGGCAAGATACATCCAGTCCGCCGCGGTTATTATGTCTTCGAGTTCTTGTGCATCGTAACCGAGCGCGTAAAAGCCTCCGATGACCGAACCCATGCTCGTCCCGACGACGATATCGACGGGTACCCCCAGTTCTTCGAGAACCTTGATCACCCCGACATGAGCGATGCCGTACGCGCTTCCGCCGGCGAGCACGAGCGCGATCTTCGGCCGCACTTTGGCGACGGCAACCGGCACCGCGGCAACCGGTTCTTCTGCGACCGGTATACCGGCCGGTCGCACCAAGCAGGGCCGAAGCAGCTGCAGCAGGACGACGAACAATAAGGGCAGGATTTTTCGCATGCAGGGTTCTCCCTTCGACTTGGGTCCGGTGACCGCCCCGACGGTCCGATGCAGGCTCATCGTTTGCTTTTTCCGTCAGGTTCGCGACCGCGCAGCATCAACAGGATCAGGTCGGAATTGCCGGTTTTTCCATCGAGCAGGATGCAGGACTTGAATATGTTCGCGGAAAGAACCGCACAACCGATTATCGTCGTCGCCAGCAAGATTACGGAAATGGAAATTTCCGCTCCGTTCGCTCCTCCGAGCAAAATGCGGATGAACATGACGATGGGTGCGGTCAAGGGAAAAAACGACAAGGCAATGACGACCGGCGCCCGTGGCGAGGCGATGATGGAGCCGAGAAGAATGATCGGAATGATGAGCAGGATGATGACGGGAAAGGACAGTTGGGCGAGCTGCTGTTCGTCGCGGCAGGCGGCACCGAGCGCCGCGTAAATGGAACAGTACAGGAAGTACGCCAGAATGAAGAACAACACGAGGTACAAGTAGATTTCGGGAGGCAAGGAGATTCCCGGGAGCAAGCCGAAACGAGGACCGACCGCCTTGAGCAGCGCCATGCTCGACACTATCCATATTCCGTATTGAAGGAGGCTCGCGACCGCATTTCCGAGTATCTTGCCGAACAGTATATCGGCGGGACGGACGGAGGACAGAAGAATCTCGACCGTCTTGTTCGTTTTCTCCGCAAGGACCGATCTTCCGACGGCCTGTCCGTAAAAGACAATCGTCAAATACAGGAGCGATGCGAATATCAGCGATGAGGTAAACACCGTCATGAAAGAGGTGCTCTCGACCATGGTTCCGTTTCCGTCCAAATGCGATACCTCGAACGCGACGGGACGTATGATGCCGTCCGCTTCGTTTCGGGGTATACCGGCATTCGCGAACTTTCGCGCCATGAGCGCCTTTCCGACATAGGACGCGAGGATGTCGCGTATCCTGAAATCCGTCGCGTCCTTGGAAACGAATTCGACCGGCTCAACATAGGGATAAACCGGAATCTCGAGATATCCGTCGATATCTCCCGAGACCATCCCGGCACGAAGCGAATCAGGCGAGCCGTGTCCTCCGACGATCGAGATCCCTTCGGAAATCAGCCCGGCTTCCATCGCGGCAAGCATCTCCGCATCGGCGCCGACGACGGCGATCTTCGAGGTTTCTCCGTCGCGGAAAGCGCCCGAAGAAGCGAGCAAACCCGGAAGGATCGCGATCGAACAGATCAGCAACGGACCCGATATGGTCAGGAGCGCGAATACTTTATTCATCGCGGTTCGCCGGAATTCCATCTTCGCGATTTTCAGAAGCTTAGGCATACACCGCCTCCCCGACCAGATCGACGTATATATTGCGCAGCGTAGGGGCGATGACCTCGAATTTTCGTATAGAAACCTGATCGATGAGTTTTCTCAGCAACGACTCCGGTTCGTACCCTTCAGCCAGCGCGATTACCGTCGAACCCGGGTTCATGGAAATCGAAGTCGTCATGTTGGCAAGCGATCCGCCGTCCAGCTTGCCGATGAATTCCACCAAAACCGTTTTTTGTCCGGGTCTTGCCTTGATTTCGGCGAGATTGCCGGACAGCAGCTGCTTTCCACGGCTCATTATCATGACGGTCGTACACAGTTCGTCGGCGATTTCCATGTTATGCGTCGACAGTATGATGTTTTTTCCCTTGGAGGCAAGGTCGACGATCGCGTCCTTGAGCAAATCGACGCTCAATGGATCCAATCCCGTAAACGGTTCGTCGAAAAAAAGAAAATCGGGATCATGCAGGATGGCGGCGATGAACTGCACTTTTTGCGACATGCCTTTCGACAGGGTCGCCGCGGTTTTGTTTTTCCATTCCATCATATCGAAACGATCGAGCCATACATCGAGATTTTTCTGGGCTTTGGCGGTATTTCCGTTCTTCAGGCTCGCCAAGAACAACAGCATCTCGTTGATCTTGACGTTCCGATACAGCCCGCGCTCCTCCGGCAGATAACCGATCCGATCCTTGTCGTTTTCGCGAATGTCGTTCCCGTCCAGGAGGACGCTGCCGGAATCGGGCACAAGAACGTTCATCAGCATCTTCATGATGGTCGATTTACCCGCTCCGTTCGGACCGAGAAGTCCGAATATGCAGCCTTCCTTGCTGGTGAAGGATATCTTGCTGACCGCGCAGTGCGGTCCATATTTCTTGCTGACTGATTGTACTTCTATCATTGACGGGCCCTTCTACTCGCAGGAGGAAGGATCCACCCATGCGGGCGAATCCTTCCGAACATGGCTCACTCGCTCGAAAACCGCAAGAAACACCGGTTTGCTACAAAATGGCGATAACTACAAGAACGATAAGGACGATTCCGAAAACTGCCAGTATGCTCATTTACTGCTCCTTCCCCGAAGTCGATCGGGTCTTGTTTTTATAAAGCAAATATACCGCGACTTTTCCCCGCGTTCTGTACGCTGTCGCACGGATGACCGATCTTGCATTCTATATATTCAGGATAGATTTGAAGTTACAGGAGGCAATTATGAAAAAGTTGTATGGACTCGCAGTCGCTCTTTGCGTTTGCGGTTTATTGATCTCGTGCCAAACGAACAAAGGCACAAGCGGGAATGCGGTAGCCACGTGGCCTATAGCGCCGGGTAAAAGCATCCTTCAAGCGGATGTCGCGGGATTCAGCCCCACGTCCGAATCAGGTATCACGTCGATCTCCTTTTCGATTTACTTCGCCAATCCGGCAAGCGTGGAAAAATGGAATCTCGCGGTCACGGACCTCAGCGGAAAGAAAATCATGAAGCGGTCCGGCAACGGTTTGTATCTTCCTTCCAATGTTACATGGAACGGCAAGGATGATTCCGGAAAATACGCCGAAGAAAGCACGTATGTCGCCGTATTGACCGTGGATTACGGCGATAATTTCAAGGAAAGCACCGTAACGAGCGCGCCTTTCATTCTCGACACGACGCGTCCTACCGCGAAGATCCAGATTTCCCCGGCTTTTTTCTCGCCTATATTCGATACGGACAAAATCAATATCGCCATCGTTCCCAACAAGGACCTTGCGAGAATCGCCACTTGGGGAGTCGAAGTGTACGATCCGGGCTGGAATCTGTTCATGACGTTCAACGCCAAGTGGCCGACGAATTCCATCTCATGGGATGGCCGCGGGACAAACGGAGATCTCGTCGTTTCGGCCGAGGATTACCCGGTAATAGTGAGATTGCGTGACGAGTTCGGCAACACCGGAAGCGTCAACGCCTTCATTCCGGTTGATATCATCGTCATTCGGGACGGCGACAACTACAGGATAGAAAATTCGAGAGTCTACTTCAAGGATTTCACGGCCGATTACCAGGATGTACCGGTCGAGCTTTCAGAACAGAATATACTGCGCCTTGACCAGTTGGCCGAAAAACTGAAGAAGTTTCCCGAACACAGGATCGTCATCGTAGGTCATGCCGTCATGATGAACTGGAATGACAGCGTACTCGGCCAGATCGAACAGGATGAAGTGCTTTTACCCCTTTCAAAAGCGCGTGCCGAAGCGATCAAGAAAGCGATGGTTACCAGGGGAGTCGATTCGAACATGATCACCACCGAAGGCGCAGGTGCTTCGGATCCATTGGTTCCCGACAGCGATTTGGAATATCGCTGGAAGAACAGAAGAACGGCCCTGTTCCTCATCAAGTAGCAGGCATACTCCTTGAGACATTCCCGGCATCGATGCCGGGAATTTTCCCGTGCGGCATAGAATTGGAGGATTACGATGAAACCGCACACGGCGAAGCTGGACTCGGTTCAGCTGTCGGTTGCCGAGAAGCAGACTGTCTACATTCCGCTCTGGATAGGGATCACTTCGCTCGTGGTCGGCGGCGGAATTCTTCTTTCAAGGAAGATGAAAAAATAAACAGACCGCCTTTCGCGGCCGCGTACTTCATTCATCAGTGAAGTACGTTTTTTTTTCATCCCTGCAGGGGATCGACCGGGAATCCGTCAGTCCGTTACCGGCATATCAAGATTCAGGTAAACGCAACTTCCTTCCATCACCGCCATTCCGGGCCGACTTTCAAGGACGAATATCCGTTCTTCCGCTATTTTTCCCTTTACGACGAAATACTCCTTGACCGACGCGGCCCTTCCGTCGGCGAGTACGGACAAATCCCCCGCTTCCTTCCATTCGTCCACCGAGCCCTCGATGTCGATCACGCTGCCGGGAGCATCCTCGAGACGCGCGATGAGGTCGTCGAGGATTCGCGTATCCTGTCCGTCAACGGCAGAAATGCCGCCGGGAAAATCCATACGGTACCGAGTCCCGACCTCTCCGGCCAACCAACCGCACAAGATACCGAACGGCCTGAAGACGGCTTCCACCAAGGATTTCCCGACGTCAACACCGGGTTCGGCCATCGTTCCTTCCACCGGTACGTCAAGTTCGATCCTGCCCCTCGAGTCTTCGAGCAGTGCTACCGCCAGAGGAATCGGGAACGATGCGGTCGCTTGTTTCTCTCCGACTTCAACCCGGTCGAGAAACAACTTGTTGCGTACGGTGAGATTTCCCTCTTTGATGAGGAAATTCATGTCAAGCCGGAGGTCACCGTCGTTCAACGGGTAACCCAGATATTTCTCCGTATACGGGGAGAAGGCGGCGATGTCGACATTTTGCGCGAGCAATCGAAAACGCGCCAGGTTCGAAAAGGCGAACGGGTTCGTCTCCCCGTAAATCCGGACGGATCCGTCAACGCCTGTTTTCGCATCGACGGAGATATCGGACAGCCTCGAAGCGTCGGAAAAAAAACCGCCCAGGGAAATATCGATATCTTCCACGGACAACCTTCCCGGAGGGTCGCCGGTCTCGTCGAAAATCTCCACGCTTCCGCCACGGACGGCGGATGACCCGATCGAATGCACCGGAGGATCGAAATGCATGGATGTCCGGCCAATCGCAAGAGAGTCCCACTTCGCGCTGCCCCGCAACCGTCCGGATTCCGCTTTCGCGGCGGACAGGAAAGGATCGAGATCGAGGGATCCGTCGATCATGTCCACGGATTCGAAATCGATGCGCCCGTTCGAAAGATCGATATCCGCGCCTTCGACGGCGCCCAGGCCGAATCCGAAACTTTCGCGGTATTGTCCCGTTTTCTTGACGCAAAGGGAATCGACGGTGAACGACAGCCCCCCCAGGAATGCATTGCGGTCGGCGGCGGAAGAATCGAAATCGAACAAACTGCTTCCGGAAATCGAACCGTCGACGACCGAGTATCCGTCGAGCAAACCGATGTATGGTTCGTAATTTCGGAGAAGCAAGCCGTCGAAAAACGCTTCCCCCGAAATACCGTACGGTTCGAGATCGAAGCAGGCCGAAACCCTCAAGGATTCGCCGTCTACGGTCATTGCGGCGAGCCTCACCGAATTGACGCCGTCGCCGTGCATCACGAACCTCTCAAGCTCCATGTCGAGCGCTTCGACCCCAAGAGAGAACTTTTTCGCCATTACGGTATTTTCGTACTGTATGCCGGCATGCAGCACCTTCGCGTGATCGATCCTGAACTGCGGGATCACAGACCAGTCGAACGAGCGCAGGAAATCGAAAAAGGGGGAGAGCACCGAGCGTTTGACATAAGTCGCTTTAGCGTCCAGGAGCAGAATATCGGTAAACACCGGCATGCCGGATCGCAACGACGAGATCGGACTGAAATCGACGGACAGGGCTTCGGCCGAAAACAAAAAACCGCTTGTCCTGTCATGGAACCGGCAATCCGAGAGGAAAAGTTCGAACGTGTACGGATTGAAGGCAACCCGTTCGATCGTCGCGTCGCCGGTACCATTTTTCGCCAGTTCGCGGATTATCGTCTTCCGGACATATGCCGGAAACCAGACGGATCCTGCGAGAAAATACAGGGCATTCATCCCAATTCCAACGATCAAAACAACGCGCAGGACATGACCGATTGCTTTCATATACTGAGATACTATGCATATTCCCCGCTCCGGTCGGTGTCCTGGCGCACGGACGGTCCGGGAAAAGACGGGTATTATTTGAGGACGCAGTCTTTCGGATGACCGCGCTACAAGGAGGGATCTACCGTATGCCGCAAAAAAAAACCATGCCTGCCGTCGACGAAAAAATCTCCTGGCACGCCAGGGAAACGGCCGATGTATTGACCGCAGTGGATTCCGCGATCCATGGACTCGAAGGGAAGGAAGCCGCTCGCAGACTGGCGGCCGACGGACCGAACGAACTCAAGGAAGAAAAGCGGGCGAATCCGCTGTATATCCTGCTCAATCAGTTCAAGAGCGTGCTCATATGGATTCTCGTCGCCGCCTGCGTGCTTTCGATCCTGCTTGGCGAGACCTTCGATGCGCTGGTAATCCTGACGATCATCCTGTTCAACACCCTGATCGGTTTCGCACAGGAGCTGAAAGCCGAAAATTCGATCGCCGAATTGAAGAAAATAGCAGCACCGCACGCCAAGGTTTACCGGGATGGGATGATCGCATCCATTCCCGCGGCGGGAATCGTCGTCGGCGACGTACTTGTCTTCGAAGCGGGAGACCTCATCGCCGCCGACGGACGCATTCTCCAGACCGTCGCTCTCAAATGCGACGAGTCCGCATTGACGGGCGAGTCGGTACCGGTCGACAAGAATCCGGAAGCAATCGCGCAGGCGGAAGTCGCTCTCGGAGACCGGAAAAACGCGGTATTCATGGGAACAAGCGTCGCGGCCGGAAGCGGCAGTGCGGTGATAGTCTCCGTCGGTATGGATACGGAATTGGGCCGTATCGCGCTTTTACTGCAGGAGGTGGTCGAAGCTAAAAAAACCCCTCTCCAGGAAGATCTCGATTCCTTCGGACGTATTCTCGTCTGGGTGACCCTCGGAATCGTCGCTTGCACCTTCGGACTCGGATTGGTGCGCGGCATCGAGTTCCTGGATTTGTTGATGACGTCGATAAGTCTCGCCATTGCCGCGGTCCCCGAAGGAATGTCGGTCGTGGTCACGGTAGCGCTCGCGCTCGGGGTCCTGGGCATGGCCCGCCGGCATGCGCTTGTCAGAAAGCTTCCCTCGGTCGAGATACTCGGATCGACGGGCGTCATATGCACCGACAAGACGGGAACGCTGACCGCCGGTAAAATGACGGTCAGGGTCCTCCATGCGGCCGGCCGTTCTTTCCAGGTTTCCGGCGACGGCTACGGTCCGGACGGCGAGGCGAGCTTCGCGGGAAAACCCGTGAATGCATCCATGTTCGTACCGCTCGGCGAACTTGCGACCGTCCTCATGGCTTGCAACAATTCACGACTTGTCGATGATAATGGAATATGGAAGGTGATCGGAGATCCCACCGAAGGCGCGTTGCTCGCGGCGGCACGCAAGACGGGAATCGTACGCGAACGAATCGAAGAAGACATGCCGAAACATTTCGAAATACCCTTCGATTCCGACAGGAAGCGAAGAACCATAGTCCGTAAAATGAGTGACGGAAGATTAAAGGCTTTCATCAACGGAGCACCCGACGTATTGATGCCCCTTTGCGCGAAAATCCTCGCCGAAGACGGGGTCCGTCCGATGACCGACGATGACCGCCGGCAGGTTTTGGCGCAAAATACGGCAATGGCGAAACAGGCCCTGCGCGTACTCGGATCGGCGTACCGGGAACTGGATGCCGGCCTGTCGGACGGACTCGATGCGGAGAACGTGGAACGCGATCTTGTTTTCGTCGGTCTTTCCGGGATGTACGATCCACCACGGAAAGAGGCGAAGGACGCGATAGCGAGATGCGTCGCGGCGGGAATACGCGTCGTCATGATCACGGGAGATCATCCCGAAACGGCGATCGCCGTCGCCCGTGAACTGGGTATCGCTTCCGGCGGTGACCGGACCGTTACGGGTTTGGAACTGGACAAGACAAGCGACGATGAATTACGCCGGCGCATACGAGAAATATCCGTCTACGCCCGCGTAACGGCGGGCAACAAACTGCGCATCATACGCGCATGGAAGGCGGAACGGGTCACGGTCGCCATGACCGGAGACGGCGTCAACGACGCTCCGGCGATCAAGGAAGCCGATATCGGCATCGCGATGGGAACATCCGGAACGGGGGTAACGAAACAAGCGGCGGACATGATAATAACCGACGACAATTTCGCCACCATCGTCACCGCGGTGGAGGAAGGTCGCGGAATCTACGACAATATACGAAAGACGCTGCAATACCTGCTGGCGGGAAATGTCGGGGAAATAACGATCATGGCGGCGGCGGTACTCATCGGCATGCCAGTCCCCCTGCTGCCGATCCATTTGCTGTGGATAAATCTCGTCACGGACGGACCTCCCGCGCTCTGTCTTGCGGGCGACCCGATCGACCCGGGCGTCATGACATCTCCGCCGCGCGACAGTTCCGAGAAACTGGCGAACGGCGAATTTCTCCTTACGATGATCGTGACGGGATTCCTGACGGCGGCGGCGGCGTTCGCGGTCTACTGGTACATGCTTGGCCGGGGAACCGTCGCGGCGGCCCGGACATATACATTCGCGGTTCTCGTATTCGCGGAGCTTTTACGCTCGTTCGGAGCCCGAAGCGCCGCAACGCCCGTATGGAAAATCCCGTTTTTTTCGAACGGCAAGCTCGTCGCGACGGTCTGCGCATCCATCGCGCTCCAGGTGTGGAGCCAGCACAGCGGGTTCCTGGGTCGATTCCTGAAGACTACCGGAGTTTCCTTTTTCGACGGGTTCCTCCTTCTCGCGATCGGCGCCTTGCCGTTCGTCATCCTTGAAATATGGAAAACGGCGAGACAAACAATCACCCGTTCGAAAATCGGACGGGCAAAGACAAATGGAGGCAACTGAATGGAAAAAGCTAGAAAAGGAAAAAAAACCGCTGCGTCGGGGGAACTCGGAAAAATGGACGCTTATTGGCGCGCGGCCAATTACCTTTCCGTCGGCCAGATCTATCTGCACGACAATCCCCTGCTTCGCGAACCGCTGCGCATGGAACACGTAAAGCCGGTTTTGCTCGGGCATTGGGGAACCACACCGGGACAGAATTTCATCTATGTCCATCTCAACCGCGTCATCAAGAAATTCGACCTTGACATGATCTACATCTGCGGTCCCGGGCATGGAGGACCTGCCATGGTCGGAAACACATATCTCGAAGGCACATACTCGGAAGTTTATCCGAAAATCTCGCAGGATGAAGAAGGCCTCAAGCGGCTCTTCAGGCAATTTTCCTTTCCCGGGGGAATTCCGAGCCATGTCTCTCCCGAATGTCCGGGTTCCATACACGAAGGCGGAGAACTGGGATATTCGCTCAGCCATGCATTCGGAGCCGCTTTCGACAACCCCGGCCTGATCGTCGCCTGCGTGATAGGCGACGGCGAGGCGGAGACCGGCCCGCTCGCGACTTCCTGGCATTCGAATAAATTCCTGAATCCGGCCACCGACGGGGCCGTCCTGCCCATCCTGCACCTGAACGGCTACAAGATAGCGAATCCGACGATATTCGCGCGCATCAGCCGAAGGGAACTTGACCAGTTTTTCAAGGGCTGCGGATGGAAACCCTATTACGTCTCCGGACGGAACCCCGAAAAAATGCATCGACTCATGGCAGCCGCGACGGAAAAGGCGATTCGAAGGATAAAAAGCATACAGGCAAAAGCACGCGCCGAAAAAAACGTCGAGCGTCCTCGCTGGCCCATGATCGTCCTCAAGTCGCCGAAGGGCTGGACCGGACCCAAGATCGTCGACGGTTTCGAGATCGAAGGATCCTTCCGCGCCCACCAGGTTCCCCTGCAGATAGACGCGCAACATCCCGGACACTTGCGGATGCTCGAAGACTGGCTGAGAAGCTATCGTCCCGAAGAGCTGTTCGACGAACGGGGAACCCTGGTATCGGATCTGGCCGAACTGGCACCGAAAGGAAACCGGAGGATGGGCGCCAACCCCCACGCCAACGGAGGATTGCTTCTGCACGATCTTTCCCTTCCGGACTTCAGGAATTACGCGATATCGATACCCGCACCCGGAGCGATCGAAGCCGCGGACACGCATGAACTGGGGAAGTTCCTGCGCGATGTAATCATGAAGAACCGGGAACGGCGGAATTTCCGGATATTCGGCCCCGACGAGACGCTCTCCAACCGATTGAATGCCGTCTTCGAAGCAAGCGACAGACAGTGGATGGGCAGCACCCGAAAAAACGACGAGTTTCTCGCGACCGACGGCCGTATCATGGAAATGCTCAGCGAACATCAATGCGAAGGGTGGCTCGAAGGATATCTGCTCACCGGCCGGCACGGCATGTTCACCAGCTACGAAGCGTTCATCCATATCGTCGATTCGATGTTCAACCAGCACGCAAAATGGCTCAAGGTCACCGCGGACATCCCTTGGCGGAAACCGATATCATCGCTCAATTACCTGCTTTCCTCCCACGTGTGGCAGCAGGCCCACAACGGATTCACCCATCAGGATCCAGGTTTCCTGGATCTCGTGGCCAACAAAAAAGCTTCGATCGTGCGGGTCTACCTGCCGCCGGACGCGAACTGTCTCCTGTCCGTCTGGGATCACTGCCTGAGAAGCAAGGATTACGTCAATGTCGTGGTCGCGGGCAAGTACCTCGCCCCGCAATGGCTGTCGATGGACGAAGCGGTCGATCATTGCGCGAAAGGCATCGGCATTTGGCGATGGGCGTCGAATGACGGTGGGGAAGAGCCGGACGTCGTGCTCGCCTGCTGCGGCGACGTACCGACGAAGGAGGCCTTGGCGGCCGTCACGATAATACGCGAGCATCTGCCCGAAATCAAGATCAGGTTCGTCAACGTCGTCGATCTCATGAAACTCCAGCCGGAATCGGAACATCCCCATGGTTTGAACGATGCCGAATTCGACGCCACGTTTCACGGCTACCCTTCGCTGATCCACCGCCTGACCTACCGCCGGACCAACCATAAAAACATGCATGTCCGCGGTTACAAGGAAGAAGGTACGATTACGACGACGTTCGACATGGTGGTGCGAAACGATCTGGACCGGTTCAATCTGGTGCGCGACATCGTCAAGCGGCTCCCGCCCACGAAAAAAGGCGCAAACCTCGACGGAATTCTCCGGGATAAACTCGTCCAGCACAAATGTTACATCGAAGAATTCGGAAAGGACATGCCGGAAATTCTTGAATGGAAGTGGAGTTAATTCCGTTGCATGCGTTCGCCAGCGCACGGAACGCTTCGCGGAGAAGGAGTATTATAAGGATACAGACATTCCTTAGGAGGAATATATGACCGTAATCCAGTTAGTCGTTACCCTTGTAGTCGTCGGCGTGATCATGTGGCTCATCAATGCGTACATACCGATGCAAAGTTCGATCAAGAAAATCCTGAATGTCGTCGTCGTCATCGTCGTGATACTTTTCATCTTGACCGTATTCGGAGTCATCGGATCCCCCTCCGGACTCAGACTTGGCTGATAGAGGCCTTTCAAATATGGACGTATGTAAAAAAAACATTTAAAAACGGCATTTCTTAAAAAGCCCCGTTGCAGCAACGGGGCTTTTTTCTTGCTTCAGGCCGCACGGGAAAACGCGAAAAAGCGTTCGCCCGCGAACAGACCGCGAACCGCATCCGGTGTATTATCAAGACAGTTAGATGCAATTAATCAAAGGGGGAACACATGACGGATATCACGGGAATCGCACTCGTCGCGGTAGTCATCCTGACGGTCTTTACGGCTTGCACGGAACCGGACAACGGCATCGCGTCCTTCTTCGAACCGATCATCGGAAAATGGAAAACCGCGGACCTCGCGTCCTCCACGCTGGTCTTCAACGCGAACGAAACCTGCACCGAAACCGGCACGATCCATTCCGGGTACGCGACCAAGAACGGCGACTGGGACGCGACGGGCAATACCATCACGAGGACCTGGTCCGACGATTCCGTCTCGGTCCTCACGTACACCTTCAATTCGGATGATTCGGAAATGAAGATCACCGCCTCGCCGGACGGCGTCACGGTCACCTACGCGAGACAGTAAATCCCGCGCACAGGCATTTGCCGTTTACGATGTCCGAATAGAACACGAGTCGCTCCGGCTCGTACACCCGGACGAGCGAGGGTGGAAGCGTCGAACCGGGGACGATGCCGGCGAAGAGGTTTTCACAAGGGATCGTTCTCCGGTATGGCCGCGTAGAAAGTACCCGTTTCCACCAGATCCTGGAAGAAGTGGCTGCCGAAGGACAGTTCGGGCTGGTAACCCGCCTCGGAACAGGCGACCTCGCATAAAATGGCGATCCGGTCGATTTCGGCGAAGGTTACCGGCAGTCCGAGTTCGGGCGAAGAAGTGCCGATCCGTCCCGGCGCGAGCAGCATGACCGTTTTGCCCGCCTCGCCGTAATGAGCGTTCAAGAGGCCCACCGTCCGCGCCACCGTCGGTTTGTCCCGATACGGCAGATTGAAGTATTCGAGCGGATCGACGATGACGACCGCGTCCACCCGGCGATCGAGCTGCGGCCCCATGATATCGCGGTGCAGCGAAAAAAACACATTCCCTTTTGAAAGCAATCCGTTTTCCATCGCGGCCGGTGAGTCCTTGCCGGATTCGCTTTCGAGCGCGGTCTGCAGCGAAGAAGTCTGGAGCGGCCGGCACTGCAGGAGGTTGATCAGATAGTCGCCCCCGGCGGACCAGTTGACCGTGAATTCCATGTCCACGGGATTGCCGTATTCCTTCTGGAGCGTCTGCATGATCGCCTTGAGGTCTTCCATAAGTTTTTTTTGCGATACCGCCCCGGAGCAGGTGCCTATGAGAATGCGCCGGGACTGTCCCGTTTCCGCGAGACGTCGCTCCGTTTCGAAATCGCGCTCCGCGACGATATCCACCAGATATTGCGGCAAGGCGGCGAGCGTCTCGTCGAGGGGCCGGGTTTCGAGACGGCGTGAAGCGAGATCGAGCACATCCATCGAACGCTGGCAATACCGCGACCGGTCGGCGTCCCCCGACGGAGACAGTTCCGGTCTGTCCATGCCCGCAAGCCGGGGATAATCGCTTGCGGTCCGGTCGACGGCCCGGGTGCCGAGTCCGGCCACCAGACGGACCATTCCCGCGCGGGGATCGAGATCGGGATGCCAGCGCCAGGCATTGAAGGAATAACCGACGCCCGCCACCGCCGGCATGAAGAAACTGCCGAACAGCGATCCCGACACCCGCTGCACGAGGATGGCCATCTGCTCGTCCTGCTTTTGCAAGCCGCGCTGCTGGCGGTAGGACAGGGCAGACGCGTCCATGGTGCTGGCGAATACCGTCCGCAGGGCATCCTCGAAGGCCTCGAGCCGTTCCTCCGGATCGCCGGTATTCACGCAGAACACCGATTCGTATTTTCCGGCGAACGCATGGCCGAAGCTGTCCTCGAGCAGGCTGCTCGACCTGACGATGATCGGGGTCTGACCGAAATATTCGAGTATCCTGATGAACTGCTCGCGAATCCGGTCGGGAAAGGTTCCCGCGAGCATCCCGTCCTTCAGCGCCGGAGCGTCACGATAGTAGCCGTCCTCCGTGCGCTGGTGGATGCGAAGCCGCCACAGGCGATTGTGCACGAGGTACGTATAGAACACGTCCGAACCGACGAAGAACGAATCGTGCGGCTCGATGCGGCCGGCGAGTCCGCCGAGGGTCCGTCCGACTATCTTCCGGGAAAGGAGGAGACCGGCCGCCTTCCCCCCGATTTTCCCCGAGCCTATCATGCGGTCTTTTACTTCCAGGAGGTCCTTCGCCGTGCAGTTTGCGAGGACGAGGTCCATGAAGCGGGCATCGGAACCGATCAGGCGCTCGGCCATCGGCCGGACAAGGCTTGCGGACAGCTCCGGATTCTCGGCGACCGTTTTCCGGGCGTCGATGAAAAACCGCTCCCAGCTGTCGAGGTCCCGTCCGCCGCCCGCGTCGCCCGGCAAACCGGCAAGCCGGTAGAAACGGCTTATCGAAACGCCGTCGGTTACGGGAAAGACCCTGTCGGGGTCCTTCAGGTCCAGTTTGTGCGGAAAAAACATCGTCGGGGAATAGCGCTTCCATACCTTGATCGGATGCACGTAAAAAAGGCTGTCGTCCTCCCGGTAGAGGTCCAAGAGGAGCTGCGTCGTATCACGGATGCGGGCGATCGTGTCGTAGCTGTGCCGGTGCCGGAGTATGCAAAACCAGGCGACCGTGTCGAGCTCGAAAAGGTAGGGACAGGTAACCGTAAAGAAATTGCCCATCATCAAGTCGGCGGCCCAGGCGGTCTGCAGCTCCGACAGGCAGTCGAACACATAAAAGGCCTCGAGTCCCGCCTTCTCGACGATACGGTGGACCTCTCCCGTAAAATGCTCGAAGCCGAGGGTCGGATCGAGCCGGTGCACGGTCAGGCCTTCCCGCTCTTCGAGAATGCTCTCGTGCGGGGCGAACCGGATATATATCAGATCCCGTTTGTCCCGAAGCGCCTGCTCTGCGAACCGCTCCGCCATCATGCGGTAGTCGTCCACCGAGTCGACCTGCCAGACGACGTTGTCGCCTATCCGTATCCATTCAAGGACGGCGTCGATGCCCGAAATGCCCGAACCGATTTTTTCGAATGATGCCATACACCAGATCTTGGGGCAGCGGGCGCGATATGTCAAATGGATTCGTGATGGGCGTAAAATTCGGCAGGGAAAGAAGCGCTGTATACGCGGCATAAGCGCCGGACCCGCGACTTTCCCTACGCGCGCACGCGGTTGCGCGCTACCCATTCTTCACGTCAAACCAATTGGCGGATATCGAGGCCGACGGGGAGGATTTCCACCAGTATGCGCAATGTGCGAAGCAGTTCCCGGCTTTTTTCCGGACCGAGGAGTTTCCGCAACAGGTAAAAAACGTTTGCACAAGAGGTCAAGGATGATATCCGAATCGACAAGAACCCGATTATTCATAATTTTGTTCCAGATACGCGACATAATCAAGCGCGTCCACCTCCTTGGCCGACTGTATTACCGAGCGATCCAGTTTCAAGGTTAATTTAGTTTGCATCGATTCTTCTAGCGAAACGTCTGGAAACGGGACAGGTTTTATCTTGACTTATTGCATATACAAAATTATGATGTATATACGGAGTGAATATGGCTTTAAGCATTCGCAGTAAAAAAGTAGAAGAATTGGCCCGTCTTCTGGCAAACCGGACCGGCCTTACCATGACCGAAGCGATCGCGGAGGCCTTGAAGGCCAGGCTGGCCGGGATGAGCGCAGCACCGGATCAACTGTTTGTACGACTGCAAGCCATAGCCAAGGGCTGTGCATCGGCACCGGATCTGGATACCAGAGCTGCTGATGAAATTCTCGGTTACAATGCTGACGGCTGTTTCGGCCATGATTGTTGATACCTCCGCACTTTCCGCCATCCTGTTTGGCGAAGACGAAGCAACGGTTTTTATGCAAGCCCTGGCTGGGCCGGAGCGAAAACTGATGAGTGCCTTTACCCATCTGGAAGCATCCATAGTGGTAGAGGCGCGGAAAGGCGCGGTTGGCGCCCAGGCATTGGCCGCATTGGTGGCGACAAGCGGCATCGAAACCATAGCCTTTGATCGCAGCCAGGCCGAACTGGCCCTTGATGCCTGGCGTCGCTACGGCAAGGGCCGGCACCCGGCCGGCTTGAACCTCGGTGATTGCGCCGCCTATGCGCTGGCCCGCCTGACCGATCAGCCACTGCTCTTCAAAGGCGATGATTTCGATAAAACGGATATAGCGGAGTATCACAGTCAGGAGTGAAGCACGATACTATTCCGTCAATGCCCCGATGACGATCACATCCGGACGATAGACAAGTCCCGGCTGGTCAACAAACTCGGCAGCATCGAAAAAAAGGAAATCCAAAAAATAAAGCACATAGTACAGTTGCTGCTCGTCGACTGAGTGTCTGCATGTTTTGCCATGAACGTATATTTCATAATAAACCGGTTAGGTAGCCCTCCCACTCAAACTTGACACCGAAAAGCGTATATCCTATGCTTTCAGCATAATGACACAACGATGTACCATCCCCCTGTTGCTTCTTGTCCTCGTCGCTATATCGAGCGTCTCCCTATTGGCGGAGGATGTTCCGCGCTTCGGCGTGCAGGCGGGTTTCGGCGGCTTGTTTCCCCTGGGCGACTCCGCCTCGCTGTTCGATTCCGGCATGGCGGGACAGGCGCGCGGGATATATGCGGGAAAGTCGGGTTTGGGCGCGTCGATCGACGTCCTCTATGGCGGTTTTCCCCTGATCGACGGCAGAAGCCTCACCTTTTTCGATGTATCGGCAGGCCCCCTCTATACACTGCCCCTTCCCGGCGACTTTGCCCTTCGCGGCGGCGGAACCGTTGGAGTTTTCCGGGCGACTCTCGAAAACGGCGCTGCGGATACCGCGCTTTCCGCGGATATCGGCGCAGCCCTCCTGTACAGGAAGTTTTTCCCTTTCGCGCTGGCGCTGGAAGGGGATTATGTCAAACTGTTCGGTCTGTATGACGGCTTGAAGGCCGGTCTTTCCCTTTCGTATACCTTCGCCCCGACCGAAAAAACACAGACAACGCCGAAAGCGCCTGTCGCGACCGAAGCGCGCGGTTTCCACGTCGGTTCCATCGAGGTCGACGAAATATTCCCCGTCTTTTACAAGCGCTACAACGACACGCCGTTCGGGACGGTCACCCTGGTCAACAACGGCGCAAAACCCGTTACCGACCTCGTATTGGGTTTCAACATGAAGCAGTTCATGGATTCGCCCCGGCTCATGGACACAATCGCGTCGATCGCTCCCGGCGCGCGTGTCGACATTCCGGTCTACGCGCTCTTTGCCGACCGGATCCTCGAGGTCACCGAAGGAACCCTTGTCGCTGCCGATTTTTCCCTTTCATATAAAATTGACGGCAAGGACCTGTCCCTTTCGCAAACCAAGTCCCTGCGCATCGTCGACCGGAACGGGATGTCCTGGTTCGACGACCGGTGCGCCGCGGCCTTCGTGACCGCCAAGGATCCGGCGATCCTGAATTTCGCCAAAAATGTGGTCGGCACGATCCAGAACGAATCGGGCTTTACCATGAACCGGAACTTCCAGACGGCGGTGGCCCTGAACAGCGCGCTTGCGCTCTACGGCATTTCCTATATAGTTGATCCCAAATCCTCGTACGCTTCGCTTTCGCAAAACATGCAGGCGGTGGATTTCCTGCAGTTTCCGAGGCAAACCCTCGAGTACCGTTCGGGCGACTGCGATGATCTGACCATTCTCTACGCGGCGCTCCTCGAATCGGCGGGTGTCGAGACGGCGTTCATAACGGTTCCCGGCCATATCTTTCTGGCCTTCTCGCTCGATCTGCCCGATGCGGATGCCCGCCGCCTGTTTCCGGATTCGACGGACGTGATCTACCGCGACGGCCGCAGCTGGATTCCCCTCGAAGCGACCGAAATCAAGGGCGGTTTCCTCCGCGCCTGGCAGTCCGGTTCGAACCGCTGGCGCGAGCATGCGGGTCGGGGCGACGCCAAATTCCTTCCCGTGCATCAAGCCTGGACGGTGTTCGAGCCCGTAGGTCTTCCGGGAACGGCTCCGCGCATCGAGACTCCGGCAGGAAAAGCGTTGTTGCAGGCCTATTCCGGCATGATGGACGCGATTCTCTCCATGACCGTCGCTCCCCAGGAGGCGCGTCTGCTCAAGGAAATCAATCTGTCCCAGAACGCACCGCGCTCCATCAACGCGTTGGGCATACTGTATTCCCGCTACGGTCTGTACGAAAAAGCCAAAGAGCGGTTTTCGCTCCTGGCGTCGGGCAAGCAGTATCCTCCGGCCATGGTCAACATGGGCAATATCGAATACCTGAGCGGCGAGAACCGTGTGGCGCTGGAATGGTACGGCCGCGCCCACGATATCCAGGCGGGCAATACCGGCGCGCTTGCCGGGCTGATCCAGACCAATTACGCAGTCGGAGCCTACGCTTTGGCCCAAGACTTTTACAAGGAACTCGAAAAAGCGGATCCGGCCGCAGCCGCAAAATACGCCTATGTCCGTCGCTCGTCGGGCGACGTCTCCCGGGCTTCCGGAACAACAACCGAAAAGGATGGATTGATATGGTCCGAATGAACTCGCGCATCGCAACAGCCGGAAAAGCCGCAGCCCTCATGGCGGCTTTTTTATGCATCGCCCTTCTGACATTCTCGTGCGACAGCAACATCAAGGACGATCTCGCGGACGACGGCACGACCGACGACGGCACGACCGACGACGGCACAGCCGGCTCCGTCCCGACCGCCCCCGGCACCCTTACGGTTACCCCCGGCAGCGGCCAGATCACCGTCTCCTGGTCCGCCGTCAGCGGAGCAGTACCGACAGCGCTCTCGCCACCGTATTCGAAAACACCACCAGCACGACAAGTACCGTTACCGGCCTGACAAACGGTACTCAATACTACGTTTGGGTTAAGGCAAAAAATAGTACGGGAAGCAGTGTGTTCAGTCCGCAGGGGCAAGGCAAACCGGGTCTTTCATTTACAGAATCTTGGACACCCGGATCCGGTGGTGCTTCCAAAACTCTTATAGGAAAGACCTTAAGCACTACCTTTGAAAATATCGGATTAGGTCAACGTATCAAATATGACCAAGTATATAGACCTGAGACTTTTTCCGTTTGGATAGAAAGTATCGACTCTGTTTCTAAATTTCATACCGGTTCAGATACAGCTGCACTTGTTTCAGTAATCTTGGAACTTAGAATCTGGAATGCTTCAGGAATTCTTCTAGGTCAAGCAAGCAAAGCTGTTTCTTCCGGTACAACAGGCGAAGTAGTTTTTACAATTACCGGCATAACAGAGGATATCGCCGCAAACCAAGTTATTACTTATGCGGTTTTTATTTCGACTGCGTATACTGACAACATAAACGGTCAACTGGAGATGATTTATACAGATACTTATGCTGTCAGTATTCCTGAGGCTGACCTAGTTACAACAGGGGGTAGTACCACAACATTGGATGCCAATATAACGACATTTAACCATTACACAACACGAGATCAAGACCTACGTTTCAGTTTGACAGGCAGAAAATTCTGATCTGCCGATAAAACGCCAATAACTTCACCGACCCCGCTCACCTAAAATCGAGCGGGGTTTTTTTTTCTATTAGTACTTTCATTGCCCCTTAATCGATCTCATCCCGAATATCAAACCAGCTGGCGGATATCGAGGCCGAGGGCAGAAGCGATTTTCATTCGAGAGGCGACTTCGGTTAGGGTCAAACCCGGAATTCCGATGCAATCATGTTTATATAAATGAAAATCTACAAAACATCCCTTATTTTAAAGCCACCTCTTCCAATCTTTTCGACCTGTTTGCGACGTGGAAGTCAAAAACCCTTACAATCTTTCGGATCATCAATTGCTCAAAGAATCGATCCTTGATGTAAAGGCAAAAGACAGCAACGGGCGAATCTACGACATTGAAGTCCAGGTAAAAGATGACTCGTATTTTGCAAACAGGGCTCTCTATTATTGGGCCAAGAACTATACAGACCAATTACCCGCCGCCGCTGCTTACGGAACGCTCCAGCCGGTAATTTGCATAGATATTTTGAACTTTTCCCTTATCGATGCTATCGACAATATTCATTCCTGTTTCATTATCCGGGAACAAAACCATTCTGAACTTGCATTAACCGACCATTTTCAATTACACTTTATTGAGCTGCCAAAGTTTGAAAAGCTCAAAAAGTTTCGAAACGGCAAACAGGATATTCAAAAAGATCTGTTTGATTGGCTTGTGTATCTCAAATACGGTGCGGATAAGGGGGCTTTTATGAAATATGCCATTACTGATGAAAATATTCTGAAAGCGGTTGATGAATACGATCATTTTGTCGCCGATCCTGTCCAAAAAGAAATGTATGACGCCCACATGAAATGGGTTTATGACTATAACAGCGGAATCTACGATTCATTGCAAAAAGGTATCGCCGAAGGCGAAGCTAAAGCAAAACTCGAAACAGCCAAGAAAATGAAAGAGAAAGGTTCTTCAATCGATTTTATTATTGAGATAACAGGACTTTCGGAAGCTGAAGTTCTTGGTTTGTAAGCCGCTGCCCCCGTTTTCACGCATGAATCTGCTTCAACCATCGCTTTCGCATACACGACCGCAGTCGTTACCAGACCGCCTGACATGATCGACCGTCTCCGCGTCAATCGCTTCTTATGGAAATCGTACTATCCCTCAATCTGAATGTCAAGAAAAGTGTGACTCGCCATTCGATTATGCGTATATTAGCGGGACAAGGAGTCCACACATGATCGATTTTTCATTTTCCGTTTTGCCGGTAGTGGTCGTGGCGATCGTAAATTTCGCGCTCAGCGCGCTTGTGTTTTCCCCCGCGATGCCCTGGTTTGCCGCCTGGGCAAAGGGAGTCGGCGCCGATCCGTCGAAGCGCGAGATGTCCGAAGCCGACCGGAAAGGCATGCCCATACTGATGCTTGGGGCGGTGTTGTCGTCTTTCCTCGTGGCCTACGGTCTCGACGTGCTGGTTCGCAATCTGGGCATTTCAAATTTTACCGAAGGAGCCATGCTCGGCATTCTTGCATGGGCGGCGTTCGTCGTTACGCAGCTGCTGAATTCCCGGTTCGAGGGCCGCAAGAACGTGGTCCTCCTGATCAACGCGATCCTGTACCTGGTCACTTATGCGGGCTTCGGAGGTCTCCTGGCCGTCTGGTAGAAAATAAGCTTCACTTATATATTTCTTTTCGATGTCCGATTTTTATGACAATCACTTTTACCGCAGCATCGTTGATATCACAGATGATTCGGTAGTCGCCTACCCGGTAGCGCCACATCGGAGCCAAGTTGCCCTTCAGCGCTTCACCTGCCGTTTTCGGGTCTATCGCGACGCGTTCCCGCAGGAACTTGACAATCCGTTTTGCGATCGTTTTGTCGAGCTTTCCAAGCGTCTTTGCGGCCGACTCCGCAATCTCAATCGTCCAGGCCATACTGCTTTACAACATCTTCGAGAGGCATCAGTTTCTCCCCGCCGGACCGGACTTTCTTCAGCACCTTTTCGGCAAGATACGCCTCTTCAAGGTCATCGAGGTGATCTTCAATCGCTTCACGGACATAATACGTCTTGGTTCTTCCGGTAAGCTGCGCCAGACGGTCAAGCCGCATTTCAAGCTCTTCTGATACACGTACCGCTATCATGGCAACTCCTTTGCTATACATGTATATCATACTGCCATAATTTTACAAAGTCCACTGGAAATACTACTTCGAAATATCTTCTATAGCAACATTTCATTCTGACATCCCGCCCGATGCGTTTCCGTACGTGACCAGACTGGCCGAGACGAGCATGGAAAGCGACTATGACGAGAACGCCGACTTTGAATTCGGCCTCAACCTCATTTTGGACGTCTCGAGCGGCGTCTGCCCGTTTCGACCTCATGAACCGGCGGCTTCGGTTCCCTTGCAATCCTGTATAAGCACTTCGAGGGGTATCCGCAGTCCCTTCGCCAGTTTTCGGATCATGTTGAGACTGAGCCCTGAGTCCCTGCTGTTCCATGCCGAATTTGATGGCGCTGATCGGGTCGGGCATGGCAATCGGAAACGTTTTTGCTTCGTACAGGTCGACAAGAGTGACCAGGAGATCCAGTTCGTCGCCCTCCGGGGTTCCGGATTCGGCGGCAAACAACTGTTCGATTCTCCCGAGCGCGGAAGTGTAGTCATCCTCTGTTTTTATCAGTTTCGGTATCATCAAATTGTCCCCGCATCGATCGCGTCATATCAAGGTACCCATCCTTGTCCGAGATGTCAACACAAAGTTACCATTTTGGGAACTTTCCTGTTTCCCTTGCCGGCGGCATCCGAACCTGGTATGCTAAGGAAAGGTACCGATATATGAAACATTACGAGGTAGTGGCCGCCGTTTTCATCAAGGACAACAAAGTTTTCTGCGCCCAACGCAAGGATTCGGGCGAAACCGCCAAAAAGTGGGAATTCCCCGGCGGCAAGATCGAGAGCGGCGAAACCCGCCAGGAAGCGCTGGTTCGCGAAATTTATGAAGAACTTTCCGCCAGGATCACGGTTGGCGATTACCTCATGACAGTCGAACACGCCTACACGACCTTTTCACTGACCATGCATGCGTACCTGGCCGATATCACGGAAGGAAAGCTCACCCTTTCCGAACACCTCGACTCCAAATGGCTCTCCCGCGAAGAGTTGTACTCCGTCGACTGGGCGGGAGCGGATGTTCCGATAGTGGAGAAGGTCGCCGGGATACTGGAATACACTACATAAAATGTTAGGAAATGAATTGACCGTTCGGTCTTTTAAGGATACACTTAAAGGACTGGAGGCTGATATGGCAGTTAATCTCAAAGAAGACATCAAGCCTATTTCGTATATCAAAACAAATGCCGCAGATATGATGAAGTACGTATCGGAAGTCAAGAATCCGATAATCATCACGCAAAACGGCGAGGCAAAGGCCGTTTTGGTGGATATTGAATCCTACCAGGGCATCAAGGACGCTTTCA
>JFJP01005412.1_pt1 | contig 27832 bp, 24 predicted proteins | sample 431651 | NCBI WGS metagenome assembly JFJP01 (sample SAMN02602958, study PRJNA72255) | Microbial mat metagenome, whole genome shotgun sequencing project. | biome: fresh water; feature: sink hole; material: water; isolation source: purple microbial (photo- and chemosynthetic) mats found in... | reverse complement strand
CGCACCACGCCAGCGGTGTTTTCCGGCCGCAGCGTGAGCTGCTCGCCGTTGAGCCTGTCTTCGAAGGAATACATCTCCTTCTCGACGATGTCGGTCACCTCGCCCAGACCGCGCACAAACAAGGCGGTGGGCTCCACGATGGGGGTGCGCAGGTTGCGGTAGCCATAGCGCCGCATCAGCGCACGCAGCGTGTCTTCGAGCCATTCCCAGTGCGCAGACTGGGGAGGCGCGATGTCGTTCATGCCTTTGACGGCGGTGAGTTTGTCAGCCATGGGGGTTTGGGCTTGGGCTGCTGGTCGGGCGTGCGGTGCGGAGGGAGCCGCTCAACGCTCAGGCGGCAGCGCCAAACCGCTTTTCAATGTAGTTTTCAACGATCTGCTGGAACTCCCGGGCAATGCCGTCGCCGCGCAGCGTCACGGCTTTCTGGCCGTCAATGAAGACGGGCGCTGCAGGTGCCTCGCCGGTCCCCGGCAGACTGATGCCGAGATCAGCATGTTTGCTCTCGCCCGGGCCATTGACGATGCACCCCATCACCGCCACCTTCAGATTTTCCACACCGGGGTAGCGCTCGCGCCACAGCGGCATGGAGCTGCGCAGGTAGTCGTCGATCTGCTTGGCGAGTTCCTGGAATGTGGTGCTGGTGGTGCGGCCACAGCCGGGGCACGCCACCACGCTGGGCACGAAGGCGCGAATACCCAGGGCCTGCAGGATTTCGGAGGCGATCACCACCTCCTGGGTGCGCGATTCGCCAGGCTGGGGCGTGAGCGAAACCCGGATGGTGTCGCCAATGCCCTGCTGCAGCAGCACCGCCAGCGCCGCGGTGGACGCCACCGTGCCCTTGGTGCCCATGCCGGCCTCGGTGAGGCCCAGATGCAGGGGGTAGTCGCAGCGGCGCGCCAGCTCTTGATAAACCGCAATCAGATCCTGCACACCGCTGACCTTGCAGGACAGCACGATGTGGTTGCCGTTGAGACCGATCTCTTCGGCGCGGCGCGCCGAGTCCAGCGCCGAGGTGATCAGCGCCTCGTACATCACATGACGTGCGTCCCAGGGCTGGGCCCGGGCCGCGTTCTGGTCCATGAGGCGGGCCAGCAGATCTTGATCGAGGCTGCCCCAGTTGACGCCGATCCGAATGTGCTTGTCGTGGCGCGCCGCAATCTCCACCATCTGCGCGAACTGGCGGTCACCTTTGTCGCCGCGGCCCACATTGCCCGGGTTGATGCGGTACTTGGACAGCGCCTCGGCACAGGCCGGGTGATCGGTGAGCAAGCGGTGGCCGTTGTAGTGAAAGTCGCCAATCAGCGGCACCATCACGCCCATGCGGTCAAGCTGCTCGCGGATGAAGGGCACGGCCTTGGCCGATTCGTCGTTGTTGACCGTGATGCGCACCATCTCGGACCCGGCCAGGGCCAGCTCTTTGACCTGAATGGCGGTGCCCACCGCGTCGGCGGTGTCGGTGTTGGTCATGGACTGCACGCGTACCGGGGCGTCACCGCCCACCGTCACGCGGTTGTCACCCCAGACCACCGCGCCCTGGCGGGTCCTGCGCTTGTGCGCCGAGGACAGCGGAATCGGCTGGCCATCGATCGCCTCGCAGGAGACGTCGCTGGTGAGCACGCTGGCGTCTTGCATCATCACTTCACCTCGAAACGCGCCACGCTGTTGCGGGCGAACGGCATGACGTCAAACGGCTGGCCGCGCACCGTCACCTGCACCGCATCGGCGCGTCCCACCACCACCGCGTAGGGTGGCGCGGTGGAAAAGTCGAGCACCTCACCGGGCTTGAGTACCCGTTGCAGCACCTGCGCGCCCGATCCGCTCACCACCTCGATCCAGGACTCGTTGACGGCGCGAATGCTCAGCAGCACACTGCCACCGACAACCGGCGCTGGCTCTGCAGCCGTCGGCATGACCGCCTGGAGCTCGGCGACGGGCGCCGTATCCGCCACAGGCTGACCGGCGATAACGGGGTCACCTTCCACGGAAACTGAACCGACGGAGGGCACGCCCAGCGGCACTGCCGGCTCGGCCGTCACCGGCGCCAGCGGCTCGACCACCAGTCCAGGCGCTGTCGCCGAGGCAGCAGGTGCGGCGGGGTCCTGAAAATCGCCGATCAAGCCCTGGGGCAGCAGGGCCACCGCAGCTGCTGCAAGCAACAGCAGTCCGGCACCCCAGACCACCGGGCGCGCCACCCAGGCCTTCAAGTCCGTGCCAGACACCTCGTCGCCCGACTTGAACGGCGCATTGATGAACGTTGTTGGGTCATCCAGCATCGGACTCATTGCGCTTGGAATCTGCTCAAGCACAGCGGCCGGGTCCACCTTGAGCTGGCGGCAGGCGCTGGAGGCGAGAGCGCGGGCAAAGGTCATATCGGGCAATTCGTGGTAGCGCCCAGCCTCCAGTGCCTCCATTTTCTTGACTGGCACCTTGAGCACAGCCGCTAAAGCCGCGATGTGCAGACCTGCGGCTTCACGCGCCTCACGCAGGCGAAACGGCGCGCTGGACACGGGGTTGGCCTGCGCTGAATTGCTGTGCGCCGAAACCTCAAATTCACTCATCAAACGCTCCCCGCTGATACAGCGCCCACTGCCCTGACTGGGGATAGCGACGGCCCAACTGCTGCGCCAGCTGTTCGACCACGGTGGCGTTCCCCAATCGACGCTCCACCCGGATACCAAGCCAAAGGGTTTCGGCATTCGCGAACTCACCGTTATTCAGGCGCCGGGTGTAGAACTGAGCACGGACGTCGTCGCCACGACGAAACAGCAGCGAAGCGAGGTTGTAACCCGTGATCGGGTTGGCGGCGTCGAGCTCGTACGACTTGGCGAAGCTCGCTTCGGCGGCGGCCAGCTGGCCTTCGCGGACCTGGCAGATACCTTTGGCGAGGTGGGTCGAGGCGCGACCGCCGTAGTTGGCGCTGGCCAGCGCGCGGTCAAACAGCTCGATGGCGTAGGCGTGGCGACCGCTTTCGCAGACAAACCAACCGTAGTTGTGCAGCGTGTCGCCATCGCGCGGATTGATCTGCAGGGCGCGCTGAAAGCTGTCTTCTGCCAAGGCGCTGTTGTTCAGGCGCATGTACACCAGCCCGCGCAGCACAAAAGCGGGCGCGTAGTTCGGATCGGCAGCCAGCGATTGCTTGATTTCGTCAAGCGCAACGGTGGTCTGCCCCTGCTCAAAATAGTTCGAGGCCAGGTTGAGCCGAATCCGCGCGCGCTTGCGGGTGTCTGGCTCGTCAAACTCGGTAATGGGTTCGGCCTGCGCCGAGGTGGCGCCCGGACCGCCAGCTGCGCAACCGCTCAACGAAACCTGCAGCCACATCAAAGGCAACCACAGGAGCATCCACCAAGCCACCCGCCTGAGGGCGTGGGGCACACGCGGCAACCGCGTTTGCAGATAGAAAAGGTGGCTCATGTCTGCTTGTCTCCAGCGGGGGCTGCAAATCGAATCGGGTGCACGGAAGACACCCGGCGCTGAGCGAGCCGCTCGGCGGCGCGGGTTCGATCAAGCACATCACCCGCGAGCTGGCCGCAAGCGGCATCGATGTCATCACCGCGGGTCTTGCGCACAGTGGTTACCAGCCCGCTTTCGGTCAGCAGGCGCGCAAATTGTTGCACCACCGGACGAGGCGAACAGAGCAAACCCGAATCGGGAAATGGATTGAACGGAATCAAGTTGATCTTGCATGGCACACCGCGCCCGGCATGGCCGCGCAGCAGCTCTAGCAGCTCCCGGGCGTGCTGGGGCTGGTCATTGACTCCGTCCAGCATGCAGTATTCAAACGTGATGAAATCCCGCGGCGCTGCGGGCAGGTAGCGCAGACAGGCATCGAGCAACTCGCTCAGTGGGTACTTGCGGTTAAGCGGCACCAAGGAGTCCCGCAGGGCATCGTTCGGGGCGTGCAGCGAAACCGCCAGCGCCACCGGGCAATCTTGCGCCAGCCGATCCATCATGGGCACCACGCCCGACGTTGACACGGTGACACGTCGGCGTGACAGGCCATACCCGTGGTCATCGAGCATCACCCGAAGCGCGGGCACCAGCGAATGGTAATTTTGCAAGGGCTCGCCCATGCCCATCATGACCACGTTGCTGATCACGCGCTCGCTGGTTTTCAGGTGCTGACGCAGAAAAAACTCGGCCTGCCAAAGCACGATCTCGCCGGTGGTGAGATTGCGCGAAAAACCCTGGTGGCCGGTGGAGCAGAAACGGCACCCCACGGCGCAGCCCGCCTGAGAGGAGATGCACAGGGTGCCGCGGTCGTCTTCGGGAATGAAGACCGTTTCGATCGCGTTGCCGTCGCCCACGTCGAACAGCCATTTGATGGTGCCATCCGCCGAATCCTGGCGCGAAAGCATCTTGAGACCTTCGATACGGGCCTGCGCTGGCAGTTTCTCGCGCAGGCTGCGGGCGAGGTCGGTCATGGCCGAAAAATCGCGCGCGCCCCGCTGATGGATCCAGCGGAACAACTGCACTGCGCGAAAACGCTTTTCACCCAGCTGCTCGCAGTAGGTGGTCAGCCCTTCGAGATCGAAATTGAGCAGATTGACCGTCATGGCGCCACCCGGGCAGCGCCACGCAAACCATCGGCTCGACCCCCGATCGGGGGCCGGCTGCGGTGGTGCGGCATCAGACCCATCGATCCCCTCGGTCGCTTCAGCGCGAGTAGACGTTCATGCCAGCGAAGAAGAAGGCCACCTCAGCGGCGGCGGTCTCTGGCGCATCGGAACCGTGAACCGCATTGGCGTCGATGCTGTCGGCGAAGTCGGCGCGAATGGTGCCGGCATCTGCTTTCTTCGGATCGGTAGCGCCCATCAGGTCGCGGTTTTTGGCGATGGCGCCCTCGCCCTCCAGCACCTGAATCATCACCGGGCCAGAGATCATGAAGTCCACCAGATCTTTGAAGAACGGCCGGGCTTTGTGCACTGCGTAGAAAGCCTCGGCTTCGGCGCGCGACAGGTGCGCCATGCGCGAGGCGATCACCTTCAGCCCAGCGGCTTCGAAGCGCGCGTAGATCTGGCCGATGACATTTTTCGCCACGGCGTCGGGCTTGATGATGGAGAGGGTGCGTTCGATGGCCATGATTTTTCCTGCGTTTGCTTAAAATTTGGGGTTTAACTTGTTGATTTTGCGGGCTGCCGCAAAGCCTTTGATTCTACAACGCGCACCACCGCCCGCGCCCCTTTGATGGGCGCCCGGGCGCGCCGAGCCCGGGAGCGCCTAGCGACCGCCCGGTTTGCGTTTGCGTGGTGTGCCGCGCTCGGCGTCCTGGGCCCGCTTGCGCTGCAGGGCATCGTGACCGATGTACCCCAGCGAGGTTTTCAACGGATCGGGCTGTGCGGCCTTATCCCCAACGCCGCGGCCACCGCCCTTGCCGGGGGCTGGCGCGAACATGCTGCCGCGCCGCACCGCAGGGGCATCGCCCCGGCTGCCTGCGGGATTGCCGAAATTGCGACCGCCCTGAGGCCCTTTGCCCGGCGCGCCTGACCGATGGATCGGTGCGCGGCGGGCTCGATCGGGCGCGGCACCCGGCATGGGCAGGCCCGCGGCAGCGCCCAGGCGCTGAATGTCACCATCGTCGAGCTCCACCCACACACCGCGCTTGAGGCCGCGCGGCAGCATCACCGCGCCGTAGCGAATGCGGATCAGGCGACTGACCGCATGACCCACCGCCTCAAACATGCGCCGCACCTCGCGGTTTCGACCCTCGCCGATGGTCACGCGATACCAGCAGTTGGCGCCCTCGCCTCCGCCCGCATCGATGCTGGCGAACTGCGCCATGCCGTCGTCCAGCTTGACGCCATCGAGCAACCGCTGCTTTTCCTCATTGGACAAGGCCCCCAGCACCCGCACCGCGTATTCCCGCTGAAGGCCGAAGCGCGGGTGCATCAGGCGGTTGGCCAGCTCGCCCGAGTTGGTCAGCAGCAGCAAACCTTCGGTATTGATATCTAGGCGACCGACCGATTGCCACTTGCCCTGGTACAGCCGCGGCAGGCGCCGGAACACGGTCGGGCGGTTCTGCGGATCGTCATGCGACACCACCTCGCCCGCTGGCTTGTGATACGCGAGCACACGGGGCGCCGGCGGGGTGAGGCTCACCCGCACCGGCTTGCCGTTGACCTTGATCACATCGCCGAACTGAATGCGCTGACCCACATGCGCTGGCTCGCCGTTGACCGAAATTCGGCCCTGCAGAATCAGCTGCTCCATCTCCAGCCGGGAGCCCATGCCCGCCTGAGCCAGCACCTTGTGCAGCTTGGGCGACTCTGCCTCGGGCTTGAGCACGCGCTTGACCGGCAGCAGCAGTTCTTGCTCCTGGTCGGCATCAAATGCGCCACTGACCACGTCGTCAAAGGCGAGCGCCTCAATCTGGGCAGCCGCTGGCCGCGGGCTGCGCGCCAGATCGCCGGGAGCGGGTTTGGCGGATGGCCGCGTGGCTTGCGGTTTGGGCACCGCCGCCTCTGCCGCTGGCGCCGGGTGGTCTGAATCAGACGGGTCGATCGGGGGTTGCGCCGGGTTCATGGTGTTCCTGTGTCAAGTCTCAATTCGCCTGCTGGTGCAGCTGGCGTGGCGGTTGGCCCACCGTCGGTGGGGGGCGCAGCCGTGTCGTCTCGGGTATTCGCCAGCGCGGTGGCCACACCGGCCGGGTCTTCATCCGTCCTGTCAGACAGGCTTGTCGAGAGCGCTTCGAAATCGAGCCGGTCCAACGCAGATTCCTGCACGTCGTTGCCATCCAGCGGCGGCAATTGATCCAGCGAGGCCAGACCCAGATCGTCCAGAAACTGGCGCGTGGTGGCAAACAGCGCGGGGCGGCCCACGGTTTCGCGGTGACCAATCACCTCAACCCAGCCGCGCTCTTCGAGCTGCTTGAGCAACAAAGAATTGATGGTCACGCCCCGGATGTCTTCCATGTCGCCCCGGGTCACCGGCTGCCGGTAGGCGATGATGGCCAGGGTCTCCAGGGTGGCGCGGGTGTAGCGCGGTGGCTTCTCCGGGTGCAACCGATCCAGGTAGGGCCGCAACGCCGGGCGACTCTGAAACCGCCAACCAGTCGCCACCTGCACCAGCTCGACGCCACGCGGCGTCCATTCCATCTGCAGTTCGAGCAGCAGCTGCTTGACGGTGTCTGGCGCGAGCTCGCCATCAAACAACACGCAGAGCTCACGCAGGGCGAGCGGCTGCGTGGCGCAGATCAGTGCCGTTTCCAGCACACGGCGGGCGTCCGTGGAATTCATCGCGGGTGTCTGGGGGCAAACGGCTCAGGGCCGAAAATGTGTCGAGGGGGTCGGGCGCCGCCGCGTGGCCGCCAGCGGGCCAGGGCCGTGGGAAGCGCTGCAAGGCAGCCTGCCGGTCGGGAAACCTGCCAAATGGTCTCGGAAAAGGCTCACGCGGGCGATCCCGACAAATTCGCAAATCCTGCACGCTGAACACGTTCAGCGCTTCATATCAGCGGCTCTGTATTGTAGTGGAGGCCACTTTGAGCCAGCGCAGCGATCAGGTCGGGTGGTGGCGGGCGGACGAAGTCCAGTGGCGCCCCGCTGACCGGGTGCGCCAGCCGCAAACGATGCGCATGCAGGGCTTGGCGGGCCATGCCCCATTGCGGGCGGCCGCCATACAGGCTGTCACCCACGAGCGGATGGGCGAGCCAGGCCATGTGGACCCGAATCTGATGCGTGCGGCCGGTGTGCAGCTTGCAAGCCACCAGGCTGGCCTGAGCCTGTGTCTCGAGCAAACTGACCGTGGTGCGCGCGGTTTTGCCGCTGGTTGAATCAGGCCGCAGCACGGCCATGCGCAGGCGGTTGTGAGGATCGCGCCCAATCGTCTGGTCGACCTCCTGCACCGATGGGCCTCGCCAGGCGCCATGGGCCAGCGCCAGGTAATCGCGCTGCACCTCCCGCGCTGCGATGGCACGCACCAGCGCCTCCATGGCCTGACGGCTCTTGCCCACCAGCATCAGGCCCGAGGTGTCTTTGTCCAGCCGGTGCACGATGCCTGCGCGCGGCAAGCTTGCTGCAGCCGCATGGTGTGCCAACAGACCATTAAGCAGGGTGCCGCTCCAGTGGCCAGCGGCCGGGTGCACCACCAAGCCGGCTGGCTTGTCGATCACCAGCAGGTGATCGTCTTCAAACACCACGGCCAGGGACATGGGTTGCGCCACAAAGGCCTGCGCCTGCGGTGTCGGTCGCAGCTCCACCGTGAGCAGATCGCCGGCCTGCAGGCGGCTCGCGGGCTTGCGCAGCGGCAAGCCGCGCAGCGACACCGCGCCGTCGGCCATCAGCTGCTGCAGATAGGATCGGGAAAACTCGGGAATCAGGAGCGCGATGGCACGATCGGCCCGCCAGCCATGCATTTGGGCGGGCAACTCGCACAATCGGCGCTCAGAGGACGGCGCGCTGTCGTCGCCGGAATCATCGTCTTCACAGACCCCGGTCGATATAATTTCGTCTGCCAAAGCGGTATGGTTCCGTTCCAAAAAGGTGTGTGCTTGATGCGTTCCAACAGATTATCGGCTGGCCCTTGGGCGGTGGCGGTGGTGGCCCTGACATTGGCCGGCTGCAGTAGCACGCCGGTGGACAACACGGCCGGCTGGAGCCCGAACAAGCTCTACAGCGAGGCGCGCGACGAGCGCGAGGCTGGTAATTTCGAAAAAGCGATCACGCTATACGAAAAGCTTGAAGGCCGCGCGGCCGGTACCCCGCTGGCCCAGCAGGCCCAACTCGACAAAGCCTTTACCCACTACAAAGCCGGCGAGCCGGCCCAGGCCCGGGCTGCCATCGACCGCTTCATGCGCCTGCACCCGGCCAGCCCGGCGCTCGATTACGCGCTCTACCTCAAAGGCCTCAGTTCGTTCAACGACAACCTGGGGCTGTTTGGATCGCTCGCCCAGCAAGACCTTTCCGAGCGCGACCAGAAGGCGGCCAAGGAATCCTTTGAGGCCTTCAAGGAGCTGGTGACCCGCTTCCCGGATTCGCGCTACGCGCCTGACAGCCGCGCCCGCCTGACTTACATCGTCAACTCACTGGCGAAGTCTGAGGTGAATGTGGCGCGCTACTACTACACCCGCGGCGCCTACGTGGCGGCCATCAACCGGGCGCAGACGGCCTTGACCAACTACGTTGACGCGCCAGCGCTTGAAGAGGCGCTTTACATCATCGTTCGCTCCTACGACGCGCTTGGCATGACGCAGCTGCGAGACGATGCCCAGCGCGTGATGCAAGCCAGTTTCCCGCAAAGCGACTTCACAACCAAAGGCTTGAACCGGAATGACGACCCTTGGTGGAAGCTCTGGTAGCCCACCGGTTGCGCCACGGCTGGGTCGGCAAGCACAGCCGGTGAACAAGGGCTTGGGGGGAACGATCGTCGCGCGGCGCTGTGGGTGGTGCGCGTTACCATCCATCGAACAACTTTGATCGCCCGACCGGCGCGCATTCCCGATATGTCCACAGGCTACCGCATACAGGCATCCACCGGCATCCACCGCGGAGACCGCGACTACCAGCAGGATCAGGTGTGCCTGCTGCAGCACCAGCGGCACACCGGCTGCCTGCTGGCGGTGGTGGCTGACGGCATGGGGGGCCGAAGCGGCGGGCGCAAAGCCTCCGACCAGGTGATGCTCACCGCGCGCCAGTTGTTTGAGCGCTACGACCCGGACACCGATGACGCGGCCGCGTTCCTGCGGCAGGTGGTGGAAGAGTCGCACCTGGTGATCAAGCTCACCGCGGTGTCGGCCGAGCAGGAGCCGCACAGCACCATTGCCGCGTTCATCGTGAACCCGGGCGGGGACAGCCACTGGGTGCACGCGGGTGACTCACGCATCTACCACTTCCGTCACGGCAAGATGGTGTTTCGCACCATGGACCACTCGTACGTGCAAACACTCGTGAACCAGGGCGAGATCAGTGAGGAGGAGGCCATGGATCACCCCCACTCGAACATCCTGATGGGCTGCCTGGGCACCGACAACGAGCCGCCGGTAGACATTCATGTGGTGCCCCGGCTGAGCGCTGGCGACACCCTCATGTCCTGCAGCGATGGCGTCTGGCACTACTTCACCCCTGAGGAGCTGGCCAGCACCGTAACCATGCTCTCACCGCGCGAGGCGTGCGAATTTCTGATTCAGAAAGCCCGCTCCCGGGCCAAAGGCATGGGCGACAACCTGTCGATCACCATCGTCAAGCTCGAACCGCTGAGCTGATCTGCTTGCCCCACCCGGTTGGCGGTGGTGCCCCGGCATGGTGGGCTCAGGTTAACCCCGTGTCCACGGTTCGGCGCTCCAGCGCCAGGAATTCCGCCGATTGCATTTCGACCAAACGAGACACCGTGCGCGGAAACTCGTGTGACATGGGGCCCTCGGTGTACAGCTGCTCCGGGGGCACCGCAGCCGACAGCACCAGGTTGACCCGGCGGTCGTATAGCACATCAACCAGCCAGGTAAAGCGCCGCGCCTCAGACGCCTGGCGCACCGACATCTGCGGCACGTTGGACAGGAGTACCGTATGAAACTGGCTGGCGATTTCCAGGTAGTCGTTCTGCGACCGCGGGCCGCCACACAGGGTGCGAAAGTCGAACCAGATCACGCCGCCAGCGCGGCGCACCGCGCGAATCTGACGCGCCTCGATCATCAGCACCGGATCCTGATCCGCCGTTTCGGCCAGCCGCTCGAAGGTCGCCTCCAGCGCGGCGTCGGTCTCGGGCCCGAGTGGATGGCGGTACAGGTCCGCCACGGCCAGCGCGTGCTGGCGGTAGTCGGTGCCATCGTCCACATTGATCACCTCCAGGCGGCTCTTCAACAGCTCGATGGCGGGGAGGATGCGGTCGCGGTGCAAGCCGTCGGGATACAGCCCGTCGGGGTGGAAATTGGAGGTGGTGACGAAACCCACGCCGGCCTTGAACAGGGCATCCAGCAACCGGTGCAGGATCATGGCGTCGGTCACATCGGCCACATGGAACTCATCGAAGCAGATCAGCTTGTAGCGCTTGGCCATACGCAAACCCAGCTCGTCCAGCGGGTTTTGCGTGCCCTGCAGGCCACGCAGTTCCTGGTGCACCTCGCGCATGAACTCATGGAAGTGCAGGCGCGTCTTGCGCCGGATCGGCACTGCGTTGAAGAAGCAGTCCATCAGAAAGCTCTTGCCCCGCCCCACCCCGCCGTACATGTAGACGCCGCGCGGGATCTGGGGTTTGACGAACACCTTTTTCAGCGCGTTGGAGCGGCGCTGCTTGTAAAGCGTCCACTCCTCTGCACACCGCTCCAGTGCGGCAATCGCGCGTTGCTGGGCCGGATCGGTGGTGTAGCCACGCTCCAGGAGCGCGGCTTCGTAGTGTTTTCGGACGGACATGAACAAGGCTTTTCCCAGCGGCGCCGGTGTCACCATGCAGGCAACCGGCGGCTCTGGCTAAGCCAGACCACGGCGCTGGACCTGTTGAGCGGATGCCACGCGCGGGCGCGGCGCGGGGTTGGGTGAAAAAGCTTCAAAAATTCAGTGTGCGCTTGTCGACCGCCAGCGCCGCCTCTTTCGTCGCCTCGGACAACGAGGGATGAGCGTGGCAGATGCGGGCGATGTCTTCGGCGCTGGCCTTGAACTCCATGGCAACCACCGCCTCGGCAATCAACTCGCTGGCCATCGGACCCACGATGTGCACGCCGAGAATTTCGTCGGTCTTGGCATCGGCCAGAAACTTCACCATGCCGGTGGTGTCACCCAGAGCGCGGGCCCGACCATTGGCGAGGAACGGGAAGGTACCGGCCTTGTATTCGGCGCCACGCGCCTTGAGTTGCTGCTCGGTCTCACCGACCCAGGCAATCTCCGGGCTGGTGTAGATCACCCAGGGCACCGTGTTGAAATTCACATGCCCGTGCTGACCGGCGATGCGCTCCGCCACCGCAACGCCCTCTTCCTCGGCCTTGTGGGCCAGCATCGGCCCCCGCACCACATCACCAACCGCCCACACGCCCTTTAGACTGGTGCGGCACTGGTCATCGACCACAATGGCGCCGCGCTCGTCAAGCGCCAAGCCCACGGCCTCGGCGTTGAGGCCAATGGTGTTGGGCACCCGGCCGATGGACACAATGAGTTTGTCGGCATCGAGCTTGAGGGCTTCCCCCTTGGCATTGGTGTAGGCCACACTCACGCCCTTTTTGGTGGCCTTGATTTCGCCCACCTTCACGCCGAGCTCGATCTTCAGGCCTTGCTTGTCGAAAGCCTTTTTGGCCTCTTTGGCGATTTGCTCGTCAACCGCGCCGAGGAAGGTCGGCAGGCCTTCGAGGATGGTCACCTCCGAACCCAGGCGGCGCCAGACCGAACCCATCTCCAGACCGATCACACCCGAGCCGATGAGGGTCAGCTTCTTGGGGACCGCGCTCAGGCGCAACGCGCCGTCGTTGGAGAGGATCATCTCCTCATCAAACGGTGCGCCGGGCAAGGCGCGGGCATTCGAGCCGGTGGCCACGATCACCTGGCGCCCCACGAGCACCTCGTCCTTGGCGCCGGTCACCTGGATTTCATAGCCGGCCTCGACCGCTTTCACGAACGAACCACGACCATGGAAGAAACTCACCTTGTTCTTTTTGAACAGGTACAGAACGCCGTCGTTGTTCTGCTTGACCACCGTGTCCTTGCGGCCAACCATCTTGGTCACGTCGATCTTGACGTCCTTGACCTGGATACCGTGGTCAGCGAAGTGGTGGTTGGCCTGCTCAAAATGCTCGGACGACTGCAACAGCGCCTTGGACGGAATACAGCCCACGTTGGTGCAGGTGCCACCCAGCGCAGGACCACCCTTGTCGTTCTTCCACTCATCGATGCAGGCCACTTGAAAGCCGAGCTGTGCTGCGCGAATGGCAGCGATGTAGCCACCGGGACCGCCACCGATCACGATGACATCAAAAGATTGGGACATGTTCAAAATTCCAGTTGGGCGCCGGACTCAGTCGGCCGGCACAAAAATCCACAGCAAGGCGTAAATCACCAAGCCAAGGCCGCCCGCAAAAGCAAGCGCCACCATCAAAAGCCGCCAGATCCACGACTCAACACCCGTCGTTGCGGCAAGCCCGCCACAGACGCCAGCAACCCAGCGATCATGGCCACTGCGCCGCAGTCGGTTGATTGACTGCACGACGCCGCCAGGCGACACGGCCTCGGGCAAGGCGTTGAGCAAACGTGCCTTGACACGATCGAACTCCTCTGCACTCAGCGTACCGCGCTCGCGCAGCTGCTCCAGCTTGATGAGTTCGTCGGCCAAGGACACGGAGGAACCCTGTCGCTCAGATATCGAACAACAGTCGCGCCGGGTCTTCCAGCGCTTCTTTCATCGCCACCAGCCCCAGCACGGCTTCGCGGCCGTCGATGATGCGGTGGTCGTACGACATGGCGAAGTAGTTCATGGGGCGCACCACCACCTGGCCGTTTTCCACCATGGCCCGGTCTTTGGTGGCGTGCACGCCCAGAATGGCCGACTGCGGCGGGTTGATGATCGGGGTGGACATCATCGAGCCGAAAGTACCACCGTTGGATATGGAGAAAGTGCCACCGGTCATGTCGTCCATGCCCAGCTTGCCGTCCTTGGCTTTCTGGCCAAACTCGGCGATCTTTTTCTCGATGTCGGCAAAGCTCATCTGGTCGGCATTGCGCAGGATAGGCACCACCAGACCGCGCGGCGAACCGACGGCGATGCCGATGTCGAAATAGCCGTGGTAGACGATGTCGGTGCCATCCACCGAGGCGTTGAGGATCGGGAACTTCTTGAGGGCATGCACCGCCGCCTTGACGAAAAAGCTCATGAAACCGAGCTTGACGCCGTGTTCCTTCTCGAAGCGCTCCTGCATGCGCTTGCGCATGTCCATGACCGGGGCCATGTTGATTTCGTTGAAGGTGGTCAGGATGGCGTTGGTCGATTGCGACTGCAGCAGGCGCTCGGCCACCCGGGCACGCAAGCGCGTCATAGGCACGCGCTCTTCCGGGCGATCGCCCAGATCGGGCGCCACCGTGGCCACCTGCGGCAACACCCTGCTCGGCGCACCGGTGGGGATTGCCACCGGCGCACTGACCACAGCAGTGCGCGGAGCGCCCGCCACGGCAGACAACACATCACCCTTGGTCACGCGGCCGTCTTTGCCGGTCCCGGCCACCGAGCCAGCTGCCAGCCCGTTGTCGGCCATCAGCTTGGCAGCGGCGGGCATGGCCACGCCGGCCTTGGTACCCGCAGCCGCTGCGGGTGCAGGCGCTGGCGGGGCGTTGACCGGAGCCGCAATGCCGGCGGGTGCTCCGACAGCGGCTGGGCTTGCGCCCACGGTGGCGTTCGTGTCGATGCGGGCAATGACCTGCTCCGCCGCCACCGTGGCGCCATCGCCCTGCAGCAGCTCGATCAGCACGCCAGCCGATGGCGCGGGCACTTCCAGCACCACCTTGTCGGTTTCGACGTCGATCAGGATTTCATCGACTGCGACCGCCTCACCCACTTTTTTCTTCCACTGCAGCAGCGTGGCCTCGGCCACGGATTCAGACAGCTGAGGCACTTTGACTTCTACGATTGCCATGTTTAATTCCTGCGTGTTGCGTTGAACGGTGAGCATCGGGGATCGGCGGCGCAGCGGTTATCCAGGTAACCCGGCCGCAAGCCCGATACCAAGCCGCCGTTATTTGGTGAGAATGAAGCCCTTGAGCTTGCCGAACGCGGCTTCGATCAGGTTCTTCTGCTGCTCCTGGTGCAGATGGGCGTAGCCCACCGCTGGCGAAGCAGAGGCAGCACGCCCGGCATAGCCAAGCTTCTGACCCTCGAGCATGTTCTCGTGGATGTAGTGCTGCACGAAGAACCAAGCGCCCTGGTTTTGCGGTTCGTCCTGGCACCACACGAGATCGGTGACATTCGGGTACTTGCGCAACTCGGCACCAAACACCTTGTGCGGGAACGGATACAGCTGCTCCACACGAACAATGGCGACGTCGTCGCGCTCGAGTTCCTCACGCTTTTTCACCAGGTCGTAATACACCTTGCCCGAGCAGCAGATGACGCGCTTGACCTTGTCGGCCTTCTTCGCCACGTCGGCGTTCTGGTCGGGGATCACGGTCTGGAAACCGCCCTTGGTGAACTCCGCCAGCGGCGAGGTCGCGTCCTTGTTGCGCAGCAAGCTCTTGGGCGTGAAGATGATCAGCGGCTTGCGCAGGTTGCGCACCATCTGGCGGCGCAGCACATGGAAGATCTGGCTAGCCGTGGTCGGCTGCACGATCTGCATGTTGGTGTCGGCCGCCAGCTGCATGAATCGCTCCAGGCGGGCCGAGCTGTGCTCCGGCCCCTGGCCTTCGTAGCCGTGTGGCAGCATCAGCGTGATGCCGTTGACGCGACCCCACTTCACCTCACCCGAGGCGATGAACTGATCGATCACCACCTGCGCGCCGTTGGCGAAATCGCCAAACTGGGCCTCCCAAATCACCAGCGTGTTGGGGTCGTTGGAAGCGTAGCCATACTCAAACGCCAGCACCGCCTCTTCCGAGAGGATCGAGTCGATCACCACAAACGGCGCCTGGTTTTCGACCACGTTCTCCAGCGGAACATAGGTACCTTCGTTGTAACGCTCGCGGTTCTGGTCGTGAACCACCGCATGACGGTGCGTGAAGGTTCCGCGACCCGAGTCCTCGCCCGACAGGCGCACCGGAAAACCGCTGGCCACCAGCGAGGCAAATGCCATGCTCTCGCCCATTCCCCAGTCAACCGGGATGTCGCCTCGGCCCATGGCAGCGCGGTCGGCATAAACCTTTTTCACCAACTGGTGCGGCGTCACGGTGTCGGGAATGGTGGTCAGGCTCTCGGCCAATCGCTTCCACTCCGCCGCGGGAATCGCGGTGTCGCCAGCGTCGGTCCATTTCTTGCCGAGGAAAGGTGACCAATCCACCGCATACTTGCTCTTGAAGTTGGTCAGCACCGGGTCCACCGTGTGCCGACCGGCATCAAGCGCCGCGCGGTAGGCCTTGAACATGTCGTCGCCGAGCGTCTCACCCAGGCCTTGCGCGGCCAGGCGATCGGCGTAGAGCTGGCGCGTGCCGGGATGCTTGGCGATTTTCTTGTACATCAACGGCTGCGTCAGGCTGGGCGTGTCCTGCTCGTTGTGACCCAGCTTGCGGAAGCAGACGATGTCAACCACCACATCCTTGCGGAAGGTCATCCGGTATTCCAGCGCCAGCTGGGCACAGAGGACCACCGCCTCGGGGTCGTCCCCGTTCACGTGCAACACCGGCGACTCCACGCCTTTGACGATATCGGTGCAGTACAAGGTCGAGCGCAGATCGCGCGGATCGGAGGTGGTGAAACCAATCTGGTTGTTGATGATGATGTGCACCGTGCCACCCGTCGTGTAGCCACGCGTGGCGGCCAGCGCCAGGGTTTCCTGGTTCACGCCCTGACCGGCAAAGGCCGCATCGCCATGCACCAGCACCGGCAACACCTGCTTGCCCTTCGGGTCGCCGCGGCGGTCCATGCGGGCCCGCACCGACCCCTCCACCACCGGGTTCACGATCTCCAGGTGCGAGGGGTTGAATGCCAGCGAGAGGTGCACCGGACCGCCCGGCGTGGCGACGTCCGAGCTGAAACCCTGGTGGTACTTCACGTCGCCGGCGGGCAGGTCTTCCGGCGCCGTGTGATCAAACTCGGCAAACAAGTCCTTGGGCATCTTGCCCAGGGCGTTGACCAGCACATTCAGGCGACCCCGATGCGCCATGCCGATCACGATCTCCTGAATGCCCTGCGCGCCGGCCTGCTGGATCACCTCGTCCATGGCCGCAATGAAGCTTTCGCCGCCTTCCAGCGAAAACCGCTTCTGGCCAACGTACTTCGTGTGAAGGAACCGCTCCAAGCCTTCGGCGGCCGTCAGGCGGTCGAGGATGTGCATTTTTTTGTCGGCGGTGAACACCGCCTTGCTGCGGATCGACTCCAGCTTCTCCTGCCACCAGCGCTTTTGCGACTGGTCGCTGATGTACATGTACTCGGCGCCGATGCTGCCGCAGTAGGTTTCGCGCAGCGCGTTGAGGAGATCACGCAGCGACATCACCTCTTTGCCGAAAAAGGTGTTGCTGGTGTTGAAAACGGTCTCGAAGTCGGCGTCGGCGAAGCCGTAGAACGACGGATCAAGTTCGGGGATGTGTTCGCGATCGGTGCGCTTCAGCGGATCAAGATCGGCCCAGCGAGAACCCACATTGCGGTAGGCTGCGATCAGCTGCTGGACCGCGACACGCTTGCGGCCAAGGTCGGAATCGGCGCCAGCGGCGATGACCACTCGGGTACCGCCCTGTTTGGCGCGGTCGGCAAACGCATTGATGACCGGCAGGTGAGGCACGTCGCGGGCATCGGAACCATCGACGGCGGGCACATGCTGCAGCGCGTCAAAATAGGCTCGCCACGATTCGGACACGCTGCCTGGATTGGCCAGGTAGTTTTCGTACATCTCCTCAACGTACGGCGCGTTGCCGCCAAAGAGGTACGAGTTGCCTTTGTAAGCAACATAGACGTTGCCGGATGCGGAATCGCTCATGAATTCGCTGTCCTCCGTTTCCCTTGGGGAAACATTAGCTGGTTAAACAAACCTTCCGCGACACGGCTGGACCGGTTGGCGGATGCGACAGTGACTGTGGAAGGACCTGACTACAACCCGCAATTGTGCCACCGCCAACGGGGCGTCGGTCGACCAAACGACAAATCGGACAAGGAAAGCAGGCGGCGCGGGCGCATGTGTTGCGCCAAGACCGACTCGAACCAAGCTGCCGCAAGCCTCTCAGGCAAGGGGCTGCAGCCACATGGCGGTTCGCCTGTTCATTTTTCGGGGCTCTTCTTGTCGCTGGCGGAGCTCGGCGTAGGGAGCCTGGCGGAGGCGCCCACGCTGACCGAACCACCACCCACGCCCACCCCCACGCTGGTGCCAATTCGCCCATCGCTGCCCACGCTCACCCCCACGCCAGCGCTGCGGCCAATCGGCAGCGAGAGGCCCAGATTGACACCGCCGGAGGCACAGCCCGCCAGAGCAGCAAGAAGCGCCACGGAGGCTGCCGTGCGAACAAACAAGAGGCGATGGCTCATGACAGACATCCCGGAAAAGCGTCAGGAAATCAGGCGCGGCGACAACCGCTCTGCAGCCGGTACCGCAGTGGGCTCGTCAAGTTCGATCGCGATCTGGGTGCATACCGTGCGGCACAGCGCCACGGCCTTTTCGCTCTGCACCCGGTAGATCACCTGAGTCCCTTCCTTGCGCTTGGCCAGCACCCCCGCGCGATACAACAAATTGAGATGCTGCGACAGGTTGGGCTGGGTGGTGTCGATTTCCTGCAGCAGCTGGGAAACCGACTTCTCCTCGTCGCACAGCGCGCTCAGGATCCGCAGGCGCATGGGCGTTGACAACACGCCGAACAGCTCGGCAGCCACCTCGAACACCCGCAACTTTTCAGCGCTGGGTTCAGACAAGATCATCCGCTCCATGATTGCTCATATCTCAAGAATGTAAGCAAACATCATACGTTCAATTGCTCAAAAATCGAGCAAACGTCGATCCACCCCCCGCACGGCAACCCGCTCAACCCGCGAGCAACTCACCGAATGGTTTGCACGCCTGCCTGATAGCAGGGCCTGGCCCACTGCAAACGATCTTCGTCTCTCAGCCCATCAAATCCTTGATCTGCTGCAAAGCGGCCGGATCGTCCATGGTGGTCAGATCGCCAGCGTCGCGTCCTTCGCACACCGCCTGAATGGCGCGTCGCAGCAACTTGCCGCTGCGCGTCTTGGGCAACACATGAACGAACCGCACCCGGGCTGGACGTGCCACCGCGCCAAGCTGCTCGTCCACCCGCTTCATTACCTCACCCTCGAGCTTGAGCCGGGAGGCCTCGTCGTGCAGCAGCGAGGCGTCTTTGACCACCGCAAACGCCATCGCCACCTGCCCCTTGAGCTGGTCAGCCACGCCCACCACCGCCACCTCGGCAATCTGCGGGTGGCTGGAGATGCTTTCCTCGATTTCTCGGGTGCCCAGGCGGTGCCCGGCGACGTTGATCACGTCGTCGGTGCGGCCCAGAATGAAAAAGTAGCCGTCTTCGTCGCGAATGCCCCAGTCGAAGGTGCTGTACACCATGCGGCCCGGTACGCTCGACCAATAGGTCTTCACAAAGCGGTCATCGTCGCCCCAGATCGTTTGCAGACAGCCTGGCGGCAGCGGCCCTTCAATGGCCACCACGCCCTTCTGGTTCGCACCGGTGAGCTCCTCACCGGTTTGGTCATCGAGTAGCTTGACGTTGTAGCCGTAGACCGCCTTGCCGGGCGAGCCAAACTTGCTCGATGCCCTTTCCACACCGTTACAGAGCGACAGGATGGGCCAGCCGGTTTCGGTCTGCCAATAGTTGTCGATGATGGGCTTGCCCAGTTCATCGGCGATCCACTGCGCGGTGGTCTCGTCCAGCGGCTCGCCGGCGAGAAACAGCGCCTTCAGGCTGGACAGGTCGTATTGCTTGAGGAACGCCGGGTCGTATTTCTTGAGCACGCGCACCGCCGTGGGTGCGCTGAACATCACCGAAACCTTGTACTTCTCCACCAGGCTCCACCAGATGCCGGCGTCTGGCCGAATCGGCAGGCCCTCGTACATGATGGTGGCCATGCCGGCGATCAGCGGGCCGTAGACGATGAAGCTGTGTCCCACCACCCAGCCGATGTCGCTGGTCGAGAAGTAGGTTTCACCGGGCTTGCCCATGAAGACGCGGTCCATGCTCGAGGCCAGCGCCACCGCGTAGCCACCCGTGTCGCGCTGCACGCCCTTGGGCTTGCCCGTGGTGCCGCTGGTGTAGAGCGTGTAGCTCGGGTGTGTGGAATCCACCCATTCGCAAGGTACCGCAACGTCCATCACCTCGGCGCGGGCGGTGGCGTAGTCCACGTCACGCCCCTGCACCCGCTGGAACGGCGCCAAGCCGCGGTCGACCATGATCACGCGGGCGGGCTTGTGGCTGGACAGGCGAACGGCCTCGTCCAGCAGCGGCTTGTATTCCACCACCTTGCCACCGCGCGAACCCGCGTCGGCACTGACGATGGCGATCGGCGTGGCGTCTTCGATGCGGCTGGCCAGCGCATGGCTGGCAAAGCCGCCAAACACCACCGAATGGATGGCCCCGATGCGCACACAGGCCAGCATGGCAAACGCCGCCTCGGGAATCATGGGCATGTAAATCAACACCCGATCGCCCTTCTTCACCCCCTGGGCCTGAAGAATGGCCGCCATGCGCTGCACCTCTGCATGCAGTTCGCGAAAACTGTAGATCTTCTCCACCCCGGTTTCGGTGGAGACGAAGATCAGGGCGTTTTGATCTGGCCGATCCGTCAGATGGCGATCCACCGCGTTGTGGCACAGGTTGGTCAGGCCACCTTCAAACCACCGTGCGAACGGGGGGTTGTCGTTGTTACAGACCCGCTGAAACGGCTGCTTCCAGTCGATGCGCTGCGCCTCCTCCGTCCAGAACGCGTCGCGGTCCTCGATGGAACGGCGATAGAAATCGGTATAACTCTGCTGCGGCTGAATCATGGTTGTCTCCTGCGGGTTGCGGCGGGACGCCGCGGCATCGAAGCGACGCGGGGTGGCGCGCTCAAACTGAATTCATAATTATGGATAAATGGCTTGCGACAGCCTGACGCAGCGACACCCTGGTCGATGCCGGCCGGCAACCCGCCCCACAACACGCAGCGCACGACCCGAGCCAGCGCGGCGAACACCACTTACTTGATCAGCGCGTGCAACTCTCGAAAACATGGGTGTTCCGCGCTGCGCAGCCACTCGAAAATCACCATTTCAGTAGTGACCAGCTCAGCGCCGGCACCGGCCAGCCGGTCGAACGCGGCGTCGCGGTTGCGCTCGGTGCGGGAGGTGCAGGCGTCGGTCACCACCCACACGTCCAGCTCCTGCTCCATCAGTTCGAGTGCCGTCTGCAGCAAGCACACATGAGCTTCGCAGCCCGCCACCAACAGCGTCGCGCGCGCCGGGGCTGCTGGTTCCATGGGCTTCTGAAGATGTTTGGGCAAGCTGCGCGCATTGCCAGCAGGCGCGCGCGGTGCTGGCGGTCGCAGGCAATCAGCCAAGCCATCGGCCACAGCGCTGAAATGCATCTTGGGCAAGGTTCGACGGCAGAGCGCGCGCAGCGCGGGATCGTTGCCACCCAGTTTGTCGGGATTCTGCTCGGTCCCCCACACCGGCACCTGCAGGCGAGCGGCTGCCTGCGCCAGCCGCATGGCGTTGGCCAGCGCCTGTGGCCCCTCCCAAAGCACTGGCATCAGCCGCTCCTGGTAGTCCACCAAAATCAGCTGGGAATCGCTGGCGTCGAGCAACATGCCGGGGGCCTTTCATCAAAAATTTAAGGGAAATGGCAGCGAACCACACGTTCCCTGCCTGCCAGCGCGCATTGTCGTCCACCCGTGCGGGCGCACCGGTCAGGCCGCGCCAGCTGGCACAAATTCGCATGGAATCAAGCATCTGCAAACGTTTTCTCACTTGACTTCGCGGGTCAACACCGATATGTTCCGACCCATATGAAGTTTTGGTGCTGCTCCCTGCTGCTGAGTTTGTCGGTGTCGACGCACGCTGCGCCGGATGCCCCCACGTTCAATGACATGGATGCTTTGCTGGCCGAAAAAGGTCTGGTGCAGCGGCTGGGCAGCCAATTCCAGCAGGCCACCAGCGTCGTGGGCGATGCTGCCTCCGAGCTGGTCCTCAACGCCATGGGCTTCCTGGGTGTGCCGTACAAATACGGCGGCAACAGCGCGGAAACGGGCTTTGACTGCAGCGGCTTTGTGCGCGCGGTGTTTGAAAAGTCGGTGGGCAAGGTGCTGCCGCGCCGCTCGGATCAGCAAGCCGCTGCCACACAACCGATTGAACGCGCCGAACTCAAACCCGGCGATCTGGTGTTTTTCAACACCATGCGGCGAGCGTTCAGCCACGTGGGCATTTATGTGGGGGACGGTAAGTTCATCCACTCGCCGCGTGCGGGCTCGACCGTACGGGTGGAAGACATGCGCAAGGCGTACTGGGAAACCCGCTTCAACGGTGCACGTCGCGTGCCCGTCGCTTCGAGCGAAACGTCTCAGCTGCCCAACTGAAGACGCTCGCGGGTGGAGGCCGGCCCTCTCAAAACCCGCGCAAAAAGCAAGCAATCTTCCAGCGACTCAGCTGGCCTGCAGGGCACGGTCACGAATCGCGCTCAAGGTGCTGCGGGTGGTGATGAGCTCGACATCGACCACAAGCTCGATCACCGCACCAGACGCCGCGGCGAGCGCCCGCTCCAGGGCGGGCTCGAAGCCCTCGGTGGTCTCCACCCGCTCGGCGGCATAACCGTAGGCCCGCGCCAGGGCGCAAAAATCGGGATTGACCAGACGGGAGCCGCTTTCATGCGCCGGGTACTCGCGCTCCTGATGCATGCGAATGGTTCCGAAGCTGCTGTTGTTGACCAGCAAAACGATGGTTTTCGCGCCGTGCTGGGCTGCGGTGGCCAACTCTTGGCCGTTCATGAGGAAATCCCCGTCGCCTGCGATGGTCAACACGGTGCGCCCGGTGAGGATGGACGCGGCAATGCCCGCCGGCACGCCATAGCCCATGGCCCCGTTGGTCGGGGCGAGCTGCGTCTTGTGCCCTCGTGCCAGACCGGTGTAGCGGTAAAAGCGGTGCAGCCAGCTGGCAAAGTTGCCAGCGCCATTGGTCAGCACCGCGTCGGCGGGCAGGTGGCGCTGCAGGGTGTGGATGATGGCCGGCAGGTCAATGGGACCTGGCAGCGCCAAGCCGCCATTGCTCACCGCCTGGTTGGCCACCTGGTCGGCGTGGCAGGCGGCTGCCCATTGGGTCCAGGGCAGCTCAGGCGGTGCAGAAAGCACCTCCAGACTGCGGGCGGCGGCGTTCATGGTGGCGCAGATCGCCAGCGTGGGCTGGAACACCCGGCCGAGCTCTTCTGCGCTGGCGTGAATGTGAACCAGCTTCTGCCTCGGCAGGGGTGCTTCGATCAGCGTGTAGCCACCCGTGGTGGCCTCGCCCAGGCGCGGGCCGATGGCAATCAGCAGATCGCTCTCGCGCACGCGCTGAGCCAGCGCGGGGTTGATGCCCAGGCCCACATCGCCCGCATACAGGGGATGGTGATTGTCAAAAGTGTCCTGAAAACGAAAGGTGTTGGCCACCGGGAGCTGCCAGTTTTCGGCAAACCGCTGCAGCGCTGCCGCGGCCTGGGGCGTCCAGCCGCCGCCACCAGCCAGCACCAGCGGACGGTGGGCCACCAGCAGCAGCTCGCGCAACTGGCGCAGGGCGCCGGGGTCGGCCCAGCTTTGCACGGGCTCCACCCGCGGCAGCGGCTCCGCCTGCACAACCTGCGTCAGCATGTCTTCTGGCAGCACCAGCACCACCGGCCCCGGCCTGCCGTTCATGGCGGTGGCAAACGCCCGCGCCACATATTCGGGGATGCGGCGTGCATCGTCGATCCGCTCCACCCGCTTGGCCATGCCCTTGGTGCCGGGGCCGAAAAAGGCGGTGAAATCCATTTCCTGGAATGCCTCGCGGTCGCGCGCCTCGCTGGCTACGTCGCCCACGAAAAGCACCATCGGCGTGGAGTCCTGAAACGCGGTGTGCACGCCGATGGATGCGTTGGTCGCACCCGGACCTCGGGTCACAAAACACACGCCTGGGCGCCCAGTCAGCTTGCCCTGCGCCTCGGCCATGAAGGCTGCGCCGCCCTCCTGGCGGTTGGTGATGAAATGGATGCGATCGGCATGGGCGTGAAAGCCATCGAGCACAGCCAGGTAGCTTTCGCCCGGCACACCGAAGGCGTGGGTCACGCCCTGCGCGATCAGACATTCGACCAGCAGGTGGCCAGCAATTCGATTCTTCATAACAAGGTGAAACAGGGCTCAGGCGGTGCGCCGGCCAACGCCGATGGCCGCATAAACCGAAATGAACAACACCAGCGCGGCGCCGCAGAGCGTGAGGGCATACCAGCCCCGGTCCATCAACTGACCAAACACCAGCGGCGACAGCGCGAAGCCCACATCCAGCCCGGCGTAAACCGTGCCGTAAACCCGCCCGGTGGCACCCCGGGGCGTGGCCTTCTTGATCATCATGTCGCGGCTGGGGCCGCCGATGCCAATGGCGAACCCGGTGGCCGCCAGCGCCGCCATGGTGCCGCCCGCCCCCAGCCACCCGGTGGCGCAAACGAGCAGTAACACCGCGCCGCCCGACATCGCATAGGCCACCACCCGGTCGCTGGACAGCCGCAACTGCTGCCCATAGGCAGCCAGAAAACCGCCCAGGAGCATGCCCAGCGCACCGCACAGCATGTAGGCGCTGACGGTCAGCGTGGCGGCCTCCATGCTCACGCCGTGCAGGTTTTTGAGGATGGAAGGCGCAAAGCTCTGGACCACGGCCAAGGTCATGGTGGAGAGCAGAAAGAAAGCAAAGCACCACCACACCACCGGCAGCCTGAGGTAGGCCAGCTCAGCACCCGGGGAGGCGTGAACATCGCGCGCCACCACCTCGGTGCACAACTTCTCGCGGTGCCAGAACAACAGCCCGAGCACACCGAGGTAAAGCACCGCCGCCGCCAGGTAGGCACTGCGCCAGTCGGCCAACGCCGTGATGCCAACCAGAAACGCCGGTGCCAGCGCCCAGCCCAGATTGCCGGAAAGGCCATGCGCGCTGAAGGCATGGCCCAGACGCGGGGCCGACACGCGCTGATTCAGGATGGTGAAGTCTGCCGGGTGAAACGGCGCGTTGCCCAGGCCGGCGAGCGCGGCCACCAGCATCAACCCCGAGTAGCCGGTGGCCTGAGACGCGACCAGCGCGGCCAACAGAAAACAGGCGATGGCGGCAAACAGCACCGGGCGAGCGCCCAGCCGGTCGACCACAAAGCCCGAGAGCGCCTGGCCGGTGCCGGAGATGACGAAAAAAATACTCACCAGCCAGCCCACGTCGGAGTAGCTCAGCCCGAAGTCGCGGATGAAGATGGGAAACAGCGGCGCCAGCAGCAGGTGGGAAAAATGCGAGGTGCCATGCGCCAGGCCCACCAGACCGATCACGGCTGCGTCCTGTTTCAGCGGCACCGGGTTGGCGGGCGCTGTGGCATTCAGGGTGGCGGTGGTCATAGAAGCCAGATGTTACGCGGTGGCGCGGGGCGGACAAAGCGAGCCCGAGACAGGCCGCTGGCGCACCGGGCTGGGGACACCGCGCCGCGGCGCGGTGCGCAGGCCAGCGCTGGCGCAGCGGATTGCACTGTCAATGGGATGTCACACCCCGCCAATATGCTGGCCCACATCTTGCTGAGTGTTGGGAGTCCGCCCGCACTGACAGCAACGCGAAATTCCGGAGCACACCCCATGAGCACACCCCGACGACTCTGCAAGACCGCCAAGGCATGGAACCTGCTGGCGCAACCGGCCGCCATCAGCCGGTCGGTCCACGCGTTGCTGCTGCTGGCCAACGGACAGCGCAGCGAGCAAGAGCTGTCGCTGCTGTTGGGCAACGATGTGTCAGGCCTCGCCCAGGGGTTGCTGGTGCAGGGTTATCTGCAGCCAGCCACTTTGCAGGAACTCGGTGACGACGAGAACGCCGCCACCACTCCCGCCTGGTCGACGTGCGCCGGTGCGGCACGCGCACCGGCCGCCGTCAGAGCCAGCGCTTGAGCAGGCCCATCACCCGGTCGAACAGGGGGCCATAGGGCGGGTAGAACAGGTCGCCACGCGCAAAGCGGGACTGCACCAGCACAGGCTTCTGCTGGGTGAACCGCAGGAAGCCTGCTTCCCCATGGTATGCACCCCAGCCACTTTCGCCCACACCGCCAAAGGGCAGGTTTTCGTGGGCGATGTGCATCAGCGTGTCGTTCACCGTCACGCCGCCGCTCACCGTCTGCTGCAGCAAATGATCGCGCGCAGCGGTGTCGGTCCCAAACCAGTACAGCGCCAGCGGACGGGGCCGCGCATTGATGTGGCTCACCGCATCGCTCAGCTTGTCGTACAGCAGCACTGGCAACACCGGACCAAAGATCTCTTCCTGCAGCAAACGCGAATCGTCGGGCGCACCAAACACCAGCGTGGGCGCCAGCTGGCGCGTGGCTTCGCCGCCCTGGCCCAGCGTGACCACGCGCGCACCCCGCGCCTCTACCTCGCTCACCAGGGACTGCAGGCGGGCGTGGTGCCGATCCGTGAGGACGGCGGCGTAGTCGGGATTGCCGTCAATGGTCGGGAACAGGCGCTGAACCGCGGCACCGTAGGCCTGTTCAAAGGCTGCTTCCATGCCACGCGGCAGCAGCAGGTAGTCGGGCGCGATGCAGGTCTGGCCGGCGTTGAGCAGCTTGCCGTGGGCGATCTTGAGGGCAGCGTCGGCCAGATTGACCGAGCGGTCGATCACGCAGGGCGACTTGCCGCCCAGCTCCAGCGTTGTCGGCGTGAGGTTGGCCGCGGCAGCGGCCGCCACCTTGCGACCGACCGCGGTGGAGCCGGTGAACAGCAGGTGGTCAAACGGCAGGCTGGCGAACTCGTGCGCCACATCCGCCCCACCCTGCACCACGCAGAGCTCGCTGGCCTCAAAGCTCTCGTGCAGCAGCTTGGCCAGCAGGGCCGAACTGTGCGGCGTCAGCTCGCTGGGCTTGATCATCACCCGGTTACCAGCGGCCAGCGCGGTAGCCGCAGGCCCCAGCGTGAGCTGCAGCGGATAGTTCCAGGGGCCGATCACGCCCACCACGCCCAGCGGCTGACGCTGGATGTGGGCCCGGGCCGGCTGGAGATACAGCGGCGTGCGCACGCGCTGCGGCTTGGTCCACCGGGAAAGGTGCTTCTCCAGGTCGCCCAGCAAGGCTCGCAAGACCAGAAAGTCTGCCACCTCGGTCAGCCGGGGCGAGCGGACGCCAAAGTCGGCCTGCACGGCCTGGGCCAGCGCGTCCCCGTGGGTATTGATGAGCGCGCGCATGCGCTGGAGGCGATCGCGGCGAATTGCCAGGGGCACAGAAACCTGTGCCCGACTGGCCTGAAACTGGGCATCGAACAGAGCGCGCATCGGAATGTCGCGAGGAGTTTGGGTCATGTATTCATGGTAATTTGCCGCGGCGCTCAGCAATAGACTGAACACCCCAGCGACAGGTGACACCCGTGCTGCACGCGCAAAGACTGGGCGGCCTGGCAACCCCAGAGGCCGCCAACCACGGCGGTGACCGCCAGACCCGTCCCGAACCCAACCAATTGCGCCGGATCAGGATACGGTGTCCTCCGGTGTGCGCGATTGCCCGAGCTCTTCGCCCACCGCCTTGAGCGCCACCTCGACCACCGCGCGCCGCGCCACCGGGCGCAGCCAGCGCTGACGAATCAACTTTTCGCAGCTGCGCAGCGTCATGGAATGCACTCGGCCGCCACGACTTGAGAACATGAACAGGGTGGACCGGTTGCTGGCCCAGATCAGCTCAGCCCGGATCCAAACGCCTTTGGAAAACAGGTCAACCCGCGCACCCACGCGAAGCTGCGCGATCACAGCGGGGACAGATGGCTCGGGCAAGGCGGCCGGTGACGGGCTGGCAACGGGCGGCGGGGCCGCCTCATCAGCAGGGACCGCAGCGGGGGCATCCTCCAGGCTGGGGCCCTCGGCCACCACCGCCACGGTGTCGTCAAAGCCCGCCCCGGCCTGCTCCTGAGCGGTCAGCCAGGGTTGCGCGGCAGGCACGGGGCGCGCGCCGTTGCCCACCACCCGCTTGACCGGTTCGATCAGATCGTCATCGGTCGGGGCCAGTGTTGCCGGGCCAGAATGGGCCGCGTCGTTCTGGGCGCGGGTACGGCGCAAATTCAACAACGGCTGGTGCAGCCGGATCAGGGC
>JFJP01038371.1_pt1 | contig 27848 bp, 25 predicted proteins | sample 431651 | NCBI WGS metagenome assembly JFJP01 (sample SAMN02602958, study PRJNA72255) | Microbial mat metagenome, whole genome shotgun sequencing project. | biome: fresh water; feature: sink hole; material: water; isolation source: purple microbial (photo- and chemosynthetic) mats found in... | reverse complement strand
TTTTTAATATGTAGTTATAAGTGAACGTGATATAGATAAATATCTGTATTTGTAAATATGATTATCAGTATTACAAAGGTATTAAAAATAACATTGCTGTTTCAAATGTTTAATTGTAAAATTGTTAGATATTTAAAATGATGGTCTAATATAAATAAATGGTAAATTATATCTTCTTCTAAATGAATGCCTCAGCTATCATTTTTGCACAAATTGCAATGCTACAGTATTCATTGGTTCATAAAACAGAATACATGGTTATCTGAAGAAATATAACTTGTGAAAACATTTCGGGAGAACTAAACGTGACAGGAAAGTAAGCATCGTCTCATTTTAACCCCTTTTAATAATTTTGATGCGCATTTGGTATAAATGGCCGTTGATAACTAAAACTTTATTTGTATTTTTGCGTTTGCATCAGAATTGCTTGTACCGCGTCTAATGCATTAGATATCAAATATTTTTTAAATGGAGAACATAAGGAATTTTTGTATTATAGCTCATATAGACCATGGTAAAAGTACCCTTGCCGACAGATTCTTGCAAGTAACCAAAACCGTAAGTGGTAAGGAATTGGTTGAACAAACCCTCGACAACATGGATTTGGAGCGCGAGCGAGGCATTACTATCAAGAGCCACGCCATACAGATGCTCTATACTCACCTCAATAAGCAATATGTACTCAATCTGATAGATACCCCGGGTCACGTCGATTTTTCGTACGAGGTTTCAAGGTCTATAGCTGCCTGCGAAGGAGCTATCCTAGTGGTAGATGCTACTCAGGGCATTCAGGCCCAAACCATTTCTAACCTGTATATGGCCATAGAACACAACCTCGAAATTATTCCGGTGCTCAACAAAATGGACATGCCCAGTGCTATGCCCGATATAGTGAAAGACCAGATAGTAGAGCTACTTGGCTGTAAACGCGAAGAAATATTAGAAGCCAGCGGTAAAACCGGTATGGGTATAGTTGAAATTCTGGAAACCGTTATAAACATAGTACCTGCACCAAAAGGCGACATTAATGCTCCACTGCAAGCGCTTATATTCGACTCAGTATTCAACTCATTCCGCGGTATCATTGCCTATTTCAAAATTTTGAATGGAACCATTCGCAAAGGCGACTTTGTGAAGTTTTTCAATACCGGAAAAGAATATCTGGCCGATGAAATTGGTATTCTGCAGATGGATTATATGGAACGCCCTGTGCTGTCGGCTGGCGATGTAGGCTACATCATCAGTGGTATAAAATCGGCTAAAGAGGTGAAAGTGGGTGATACCATTACCCATGTAAAAAACCCTTGCAAAGCGGCCATAGATGGGTTTGAGGAAGTAAAGCCTATGGTTTTTGCCGGTATATACCCCATAGATGCCGACGACTACGACGACCTGCGCACTGCCATGGAGAAACTGCAACTCAACGATGCTTCGCTTACCTACATGCCAGAGGCGTCTGCTGCCCTGGGCTTTGGTTTTCGCTGCGGTTTTCTTGGCCTGTTGCATATGGAAATAGTGCAGGAGCGCCTCGAACGTGAGTTCGATATGAATGTGATAACTACCACTCCCAACGTTTCGTACATTGCATATTTGCGAAACGGTGAAGTAATAGAGGTGCACAGCCCTGTGGAACTCCCCGATCCTAAAATACTTGATTATATAGAAGAACCCATGATTCGTGCCGAAATAATTTCGCAAGCCGAGTTTGTGGGCGGAATCATAAAACTTTGCCTCGATAAGCGCGGTGTACTCATCAAGCAACACTACATCTCGGGAAACCGCGTGGATATGGAATTTAAGATGCCAATGGCCGAGATTGTATTTGATTTCTACGACCGCCTCAAAAGTATATCCAGAGGATACGCTTCGCTCGATTATCAGCAAACCGGGTACCAACGTGGCAATCTGGTAAAGCTTGAAATACTGCTGAATGCTGAAAAAGTGGATGCACTTTCTACCCTCATACACCACGACAATGCGTACGATTTTGGCAAGCGCATCACCGAAAAATTGAAGGAACTCATACCGAGGCAGCAATTTGAAATAGCCATACAGGCTGCCATTGGCGCAAAGGTAATAGCCCGCAGTACCGTAAAAGCCGTGCGCAAAGACGTAACTGCCAAATGCTACGGTGGTGATATTACCCGTAAACGTAAACTCTTGGAAAAGCAGAAGAAGGGTAAAAAACGCATGAAACAAATTGGCAACGTGGAAGTTCCTCAAAATGCTTTCCTCGCCGTTCTGAAATTGGGCGATTAAATTTTGTCCCGTTCATCTGGTATTATTTTTTCCTTTCATACACTTTTGAAGTGTTTAACCGTTATTTTAGTACTAAAATTTTGTTACTAATTTTAACCAATTGTAAACTAATACACTATGAAACGATATCTACTACTAATACTCATAGCTGTACTTTCTGTAACAGCTCAGGCGCAGCGCAAGAAACAAGTTATTAAGTGGTTTAGTTTGGCCGCCAAAGGTGGATATGGAAATACCATGTTGCTCAATTCGTCCATCAACAATGACATTGCAGTTACCCGCGATTTCAAATCGCCCAGTTATTTTTACGGGCTCAGGTTTGGCTTTACGCATGGCGACAATTTTGGTGTTTCTGCCGAAGGACTTTGGTATACATTCAACCAATCGTATGATATTGACCTTTCTTCCGGGAAATATACCAAGGACTACAATTTCAAATCGTTCGATTACACGGTATTGCTTCGCTATACCAGCGATTTGGGCTTTATTGTGGAAGGTGGCCCCAAGTTTACCACCCTCAAAACTGCAAAATATGAAATGACCGGCGATGGATTGGATGGTACTTCTGTTGACATCATGGAGAGTTTAAACACCAAATTGAAAGGAGTTACCTTTGGTATTGGCAATTCGATTAAGCGTGGCGATAGGGTTGAACTCAATTTTATAGTGCGTGCAAATTACGGACTTACCGATTTGATGGTATATGAAGAAACTGCACCCAATTATCTGATGGAGGATAAAAGATACACCCGTAATACCGACAATTTTGTGGAATCGTACATGGATAAATACTCCAAAACCCATCCGCTTACCATACAGGCTGTGTTGGAGCTCAACTATTTCTTTGCCTTTTTTGGCGATGCCAAGTGCGGCAAAGGCAGGCTTATGTTTTTCAGATAAAAATATTGCATGAATTTTATTCTTTTGTTGTTGTTATCGGTGGCGCAAGTGCTGCAACCCAATGTAAAACCAAAGCCTTCGGAAATACGGCTGATGACTTTTAACATTCGCCTCGATGTACCTTCTGATGGCGTATATGCCTGGAATGCACGCCGCGAAATGGTGTATGATGTGATTAGAAAGTACAATCCGTCTGTGTTTGGGGTGCAAGAAGCATTGCCGCACCAAATGGACGAATTGCTGGCTGCTCTGCCCGGATATGCCTACGTAGGGGGAGGCCGCGACGATGGTATGCGAAAAGGAGAATTTTCTGCCATTTTTTACAACAAAAGTAAATATAAGGTCATAAAAGACAGTACCTTTTGGCTTTCTGAAACCCCGGATGTGCCGGGTAGCAAATCATGGAATACCGCAATTACTCGTATTTGTACTTGGGCTATATTTGAAGAAATTCAAACCCGGAAGCAGTTTACTGTTTTCAATACGCACTTCGATCACATAAGCGAATGGGCAAGACGCGAGTCTGCTTTACTTATTAAGCGCAGGTTGCTGGAAGTGAGTAATGTGCAGGCTGCCTTTATGATGGGGGATTTCAATTCTACAGTAAAGGATTCTGCTTACAACGCAATAGTTTCTGATAATGTAGTGCTAGATAGCAGGGTAGTGGCCGGCAAAAAAGCCAAAGGCCCCGACTGTACTTTTGGCGGTTTCCCATTTACTTACAAAGCAGGGAATGTGATAGACTTTATATTTTATGTGAAAAAGGAAAACATAAAGCCAAAGCGCAACGAGGTGATAGACTATAACATTAAAAATGCCTACCCATCTGACCACCTACCTGTGTTGGCCGATTTTGAGTTCTGATTAAGCGGGTTGCTATCAGGGGGAGTTTATTCATTCAGCGCATCTTGCATGAGGCACCAGTGCCATAGAGGAATTATTGAAATATCGTTCTGAAGTGTTTCTTCCTCACATGAATAGCACAAAATGGTTTTCTTGTTGATTTGCAGTTCTTCGCTGGCTTTGTTCAAGGCTCTTATCTCTCTTTCACGGGTTTCTAATTTGCTTAGACTATAGGCTACTTGAATTAGTTCACGGTTCGGAATATAAAAATCTATCTCATATCCAGTGCGGTAATAATATACATTCTTTCCGTTTTGCCTTCGTAAATAGTTAAATACCAAGGTTTCGGTTAGCTGTGCTTCGGGGTTCATTAAGAAAAGGCTTAAAATACCGTTGTCGTTAAAGTAAAACTTTTTTTTACTTTCACGTTCTACCAGTTTTGCGTTGTAGTTTGGAATATTGAAAACCAAATAACTTTCTTCCAAATATCCAAAATAATCAATCAATGTTGCAGTTCCCACATCGGTACCTACCGATTTTATGATATGCTTCAGTCTGTTAAACGAGGTTTCATCGGTTGTACTTTCAGCAATTTTCTTTATTAGCAATTTAAGTGCAAAATCGTTTTTGATGGTATAACGGGTAACAATATCGCCATGAAAAACTTTTTGGTAGATGTTACTCAAATATTCCTTTTTATGCACAAACTTTATGGTTTCAGGGAAAGCTCCAAAGTAGAAATATTGCTCAAAAAGATTTTTTATCTCGAAACGTTGCTCTTTATACTCATAATTGTTCTGCAAAGTAATGCCGTGAAACCTCAGAAACTCGGTAAAATTGAGAGTATATATTTCTTTGACAAGAAACCTTCCGCCTAGCACGGTAGCTATTTCGTTGCTAAGCATGTTGGCATTGCTGCCTGTTACATAAACACGGTATCCCTGGTCGCTCAAGCGGCGGACAAACTTATCCCAACCGCTAATATTCTGAATTTCATCGAAAAAACATACTGGTTTATGAGTATACATTTCTTTGTAGGCTTCTAGCAGGGCATCAAAATGTTGTACATGCATTTCCATCAACCTTTCGTCCTCGAAATTTACAAACAGTAGACTCTCAAGGGGAGTTCCTCCTGCAACTAATTGTTGTGCTATTTGATACATAAAATAGCTTTTCCCAGCTCGGCGTGCACCAACAAACACATAATTGGCACTCGGATCTATATTAATATTTCGGTTAAATACTTTTAGCTCTGGCAAAAGCTCTTGGTATTCTGTGATTATCTTTTTAAAAATTGCTTTCATGTCAATTATATTCTGCAAGAAGAACAAAAATAGTAAAATGTGTTCTGTACGCAAAATAAAAAGGAATATTTTATCTTGTTAATGGAATAGTATCTATTAAATGGAATATGAATAATGTTTTTCGCTAGCTAATGTGCAGCAATAAAAGTTTTAGAAAAAAGTTGCGTTTTGTAGAAGTGATTGATTTTTATTACAAAAAGAACATCCCGAGACAAATTCCGGGATGTGTGTAAATGTAAGATGGATATTTTTATTCTAAAGCAATAACAGTAAGGAAAGAAATAGATATCTCAATCATTCTCGCTTGCAGGAAACATATCGCTTATAAAACTTTCATACTTGGCAGCCAGATGTTTACGTTTTAACTTCAGGGTAGGCGATAGGTCGCCACTCTCGGGAGTCCAGCTATCTTTTATAAGCTTGAATTTCTTTATTTCCTCTGTTTTCCCCAGTTTCTTATTCACCGCTTTTATCTCGTCCTGTATCAGTTGCTTCACTTTTGGGTTCTCTATGAGCGATTCTAAAGTCAGGGGCTGTATATGATGTTCTTTTCCCCAGCGGGTTAGTCCTTCCTGGTCGGGCACTATGATGGCGGCAGCGTATTTCTTGTTTTCACCTACAATCATGGCTTGCTCAATGTAAGCCGACTCTTTGAGTTTGTTCTCGAGCACTTGAGGGGCTATGTATTTTCCGGACGAAAGTTTAAATATTTCCTTCTTCCGGTCTGTTATTTTCAGGTACTTGCCATTTACAAATTCGCCTATGTCTCCGGTGTGGAACCAACCGTCTTTTATGACTTCGGCGGTGAGTTCGTCGTTTTTGTAATAGCCTTTCATTACGTTAAACCCGCGTACCAGTATTTCCCCATCGTCGGCTATTTTTACTTCTACATTTTCAATTACCGGACCTACAGTTCCAAATTTTATACCCGGGTGTTTCGAGTAATTGAATGCTATGAGAGGTGAAGTTTCGGTGAGGCCGTAGCCTTCTTGCACCGGTATGCCTGCCGCCCAGAATAGGCGAGCCAAACGTGGCTGAAGTGCTGCTCCACCCGAACCTATGAATTTCACATGTCCACCCAAAGCCTCCTGCCATTTTACAAACACCAGTTTGCGGGCTATTGCGAGTTGAGCAAAATACAGCGGGCCATTGGTGAAATCGAACCTCAAACCCAGATTTACCGACCAATCGAAAATGGCGCGTTTTATACCTTTCAGTTCTTTGCCTTTATTCATGATGGTGGCATATACTTTTTCGAGATATTATGGTGCCCATATTCTGTGCATAGTATATACTCACCCCTTTGTATTGGAAAAGGTAACTGAGCAAATGTTCGTACACGTGGCACAGGGGCAGGAAACTCAGTATTTTGTGTGTATTGTCTAGTGGCAATGCGTTGCGTGCCGAAAGCAGGTTGCTTACAAAATTGTGGTGTGTGAGCATTACGCCTTTAGATACACCTGTGGTTCCACTGGTATATATAATGGAAGCCAGGTCTTCGGGGCTTACTTCTTTCTTTGTCTTATTCAGAACTTCACGGAGGTGTTCCGATGGTGTATACTTTTTCTATGGCCGGAATTTTGTCAATAAGTGGTTTTAGCTTTTTGTACAAAAGGGCATCAGATATAAACATGTATTTTATCTCTGCATGCACCAGTATATATTCATAGTCTTCAATGCTTAGGGTAGGGTATATGGGAACATGTATGGCTCCTGTCTGCAATATGCCCATATCTAGAAAATTCCATTCGGTTCGGTTGTTGGTGAGGGTGGCCAGCTTGTCGCCTTTTTTTATTCCCATTGCCAGCAATCCCAGGCTTACAAGGTCAGACTGACGCGCATATTCATCGGTACTGGTAGTTATCCAATTTCCCCCCACTTTTTGAGCCAGCGCATCTGGCTTGGGGTATTTTGCTTTCTGGTGATCAAGCAAATCAAAAACACGTGTTAGTTCCATAAGAAAATAATTTTATTCAGCTATAAAATTAAAAAAGCGACCCAATTATGGATCGCTTCTTTGCATATTTAAGTAAAAAATCTTTCAGTGGGGCTTAGTTTTTTGGAATAAGCACTTTTCTCGAAAGTTTTAGTTTTTTAGTTTTCGGATCTATATCAATCAGTTTTACTTCAACTTGGTCGCCTACTTTGAAATAGTCGGCAGCGCTTTCTACGCGTTTGTGATCTATTTCTGAAACGTGAAGTAAACCGTCTTTGCCGGGAAGGATTTCGATAAATGCACCGAATTCAACCAGGGTTTTAACTTTACCCATATAGATTTTACCCAATTCTGGTTGTTCTACAATGCCTTTTATGCGCATCATGGCTTTGTCGATAGAAGCTTTGTTGGCTGAGCTCACGTCTACGTATCCTTTGCCATCTTTTTCTTCGATGGTGATTACGCTGCCTGTGCTTTCCTGTATTTCCTGAATCACTTTACCACCAGGTCCAATAAGGGCGCCAATGAGTTCTTTAGGAATGATGATTTGCTCTATACGTGGCACGTGTGGTTTGTAGTCGGCACGTGGTGCAGCTATGGTTTCAAGCATTTTACCCAAAATGTGCATTCTGCCTTGTTTGGCCTGATGCAGGGCTTTGCTCATGATTTCGAAAGTCAGACCTTTTACTTTGATGTCCATCTGGCAAGCAGTAATACCATCGGCAGTACCTGTTACTTTGAAGTCCATATCGCCCAGGTGATCTTCGTCGCCTAAGATATCGCTCAGAACGGCAAATTTTCCGGTAGCTTCGTCGGTGATAAGGCCCATGGCTATACCAGATACCGGTTTTTTGATTTTCAAACCTGAATCCATAAGAGCCAAAGTACCTGCACATACGGTAGCCATAGACGATGAACCGTTAGATTCGAGAATATCGCTTACTATACGAATGGTATAAGGCGTATCGGGCAACATGCGTTTGAGTGCTCTGAATGCAAGGTTACCGTGGCCAATTTCGCGGCGGCTGGTACCTCTGTTCGGGCGTGCATCTCCGGTAGAAAATGGTGGGAAGTTGTAATGAAGCATGAATCTGTAACGATCCTGAATGATGGCATCATCAATTATTTTCTCGTCCATTTTTGTACCCATAGTCACTGTGGTGAGCGACTGGGTTTCGCCTCTGGTGAAAAGGGCTGAACCGTGAGCAGCAGGCAGAATATCTGTTTCGCAAACTATCGGGCGGATTTGTTCGGTATTTCTGCCGTCTACCCTTAAGCCTTGCTCAAGTATAAGCTTACGCACTACTTCATATTCAACATGGTTGAAATACTGGTTTATGAGAAATCCTTTGGATGCTTGCTCTTCGCTGAGTGTAGCTACAAATTCTTCTTTTATGGCTTGGTATTGGTCGTGGCGCTCGCCTTTTTTGCAACCCGATTTTGCAACTGCCATTACTTTATCGTAAGAGAAAGCTGAAAGTTTGGCTCTCAGATCTTCGTCGTGAATTTCGTGGCAATATTCTCTCTTTTTGATGCCCATTTGTTCGGCCAATTCAATCTGAGCTATGCACATTTGTTTTATGGCTTCATGACCAAATTTGATTGCTTGGAGCATATCTTCCTCGCTTACTTCGCTCATTTCGCCTTCTATCATTACTATCTGGTCTTTTGTACCACCAATAACAATCTCTATATCAGCGTTCTGATTTTCGGTAAATGTAGGATTGATTCTGAATTTGCCATCAATGCGCGAAACACGAACTTCAGCCATAGGACCATTGAAAGGTACATCGCTCACAGCTATGGCAGCAGAAGCAGCCAAACCTGCCAATGAATCTGGCATGGTTTCTTTGTCTGATGAAATAAGGTACATTACCACGAATGTGTCTGCGTGATAATCTTCAGGAAAAAGTGGGCGCAAAGCACGGTCAACAAGGCGTGAAACTAAAATTTCATCGTCGCTTGGTCGTCCTTCGCGGCGTAAGAAGCCACCCGGAATTCTTCCGGTAGAGGCAAATTTTTGTTGATACTCAACGGTAAGTGGCATGAAATCTACTTCGTTTCCTGCTTTTCTGGCAGAAACAACGGTAGCCAGCAACATGGTTTCTCCCATTTTTACTACTACTGCGCCATCGGCTTGTCTGGCCATTTTACCAGTCTCTATGGTAATGGTGCGGCCATCGCCAAGATCTATATTTTTTGTAACGATATTAAACATACTCATGGTATTCTTGTTAATAGGTAAATATTATGTTCATCTACTGACGTTCAGTTTTAAATAAAAAAAGGCAATCGGGATTGCCTTTTTTATATTATTTTCTGAGGTTCAGCTCATCGAGCATTACACGGTAACGTGCTATGTCGTGTTCCTTAATGAAATCGAGCAACTTGCGACGTTTACCTACCAACATTTGCAGAGCACGCTGGGTGCTGTAGTCTTTACGATTTACTTTTAAATGTTCGGTCAGGTGGTTTATACGTTCCGTAAATAAAGCCACTTGTACCTCTGCAGCGCCAGTATCGGTAGCGGTTTTACCAAACTTAGCTGTCAGTTCCTGAATTCTTTCCTTCAGACAATTCTTTTTGTGAAAAAAATATGCAAATATATGGTGGCTTACTTTATTAGTTTGTCATACCGATGGTCTAATGATTCCGGACTTCATTTTACCTTTATTTTTGTGTGCCCACTTTTCGGAAAAAATATAAAAAATCAAATAAATGTATGTAAAAGTAAGTAAATGCATTAAAAATAGGGGGTGGTAAATAAAAAAAAGATATAAAATAGTAAAAATACCCTAAAAAAATTGCACATTTATGAATATTGAATATCTTTGCACCATCAAAAAAATTACTCATATGGCAATATTAAGATTTAAAGCATTGGAAGAGGTACTAAAAAGACAGCCTCTGTCTGTTCAATTACCTAATGTTCCTGTTTCTGACTATTTCGCAATGAATGTGTTCGACCGCCCGAAGATGAAAAAGTATCTTTCGAAAGAGGCGTTTGAGAGTGTAGTAATGGCTATGGATCATGGTCTTAAAATAGATCGCAAAATGGCAGACCAGGTAGCTTCAGGCATGAAAGCATGGGCTATAGAAAAAGGTGCATCGCATTATACACATTGGTTTCACCCACTTACAGATTCTACTGCCGAAAAGCACGATGGTTTTTTTGAAACCAATTTTGATGGCGACAAACTCGAGGTTTTTGATGGCGACAAACTTGTTCAGCAAGAGCCAGATGCATCAAGCTTTCCTAGTGGTGGAATACGTAGCACTTTTGAGGCTAGGGGTTACACCGCTTGGGATCCTTCTTCGCCTGCTTTCATGGTAGGCCAGACTTTATGTATTCCTACTATTTTTGTGTCATATACAGGTGAGGCACTCGACTATAAAGCACCATTGCTCAATGCAGTATCTGTGCTCGATAAAGCCGCCGCTGCTGTATGCCAATATTTTGATAAAGACATTACTAAAGTACATTCTACTTTAGGTTGGGAACAAGAATATTTTTTGGTAGACGATGCGCTGTATAATGCTCGTCCGGATTTGATCTTAGCTGAAAGAACGCTCATGGGCCATGCTTCAGCCAAAAATCAGCAATTGGAAGATCATTATTTTGGGGCAATACCAGACAGGGTAGTAGCTTTCATGCAGGAATTTGAAATTGAATCTTTTAAATTGGGTATACCACTCAAAACCCGTCACAACGAGGTGGCTCCAAATCAGTTTGAAGTAGCACCAATATTTGAAGAAATAAGTCTTGCCAATGACCATAACCTGCTGGTAATGGATGTAATGCGCCGCGTTGCTCGTAAGCACAACTTCAGGGTTTTGTTTCATGAAAAACCTTTCAAAGGTGTAAATGGATCGGCTAAGCACAATAACTGGTCTATGGCTACTAATACCGGGGTCAATTTGCTGAAGCCGGGTAAAAACCCAAAATCGAACATGATGTTCCTTACGTTCCTTGCCAATGTGGTAAAGGCGGTTTTTGACCATGCCGATTTGCTACGTGCCAGTATCGTATCTGCCGGAAATGAACACCGGCTTGGGGCCAACGAAGCACCTCCTGCCATTGTATCTGTTTTCTTGGGTACGCATGTTTCTGCAATGTTGGATGAGATTGTAACTAAGGTTTCCAATAAACCACTCACACCCGATCAGAAAACTGAACTGAAATTGAATATTGGGAAAATTCCGGAAATATTGATGGATAATACCGATCGTAATCGCACTTCTCCTTTTGCATTTACTGGCAATAGATTTGAATTCAGAGCTGTAGGTGCGTCTGCAAACTCTGCGGCTCCTATGATTGCCCTTCAGACTGCTGTAGCAGATCAGTTGCTCAAATTCAAAGCTGAGGTAGATGAGCTGATAGAGAAAGATGTAAAAAAGGACGATGCTATATTCCAGGTTCTCCGTCGCATTATTCTCGATTCTAAAGCTATTCGTTTCGAAGGAAACGGTTATAGCAAAGAGTGGGCAGAAGAGGCAGAACGCCGTGGCCTTACTAACATAAAAGAAGCACAGGAAGCGCTGAAAGCCTATATCTCTGAAAAAACATTGAAGCTTTTCGAGGAAAATGGTGTGATGACAGAGCGTGAAAGCCATGCCCGCTACGAAGTACGTTTGGAGAAATTCAAAAAACAACTTCAGATAGAATCTAGGGTATTGGGGGATTTAGCTATCAACCATATTATCCCTACCGCAATTCAATATCAGAATTTGTTGATAAACAATGTGGAGGGCATGATGGATATATTTGAGAAAGCTGAAGCAAAATCTCTGGCAAAAACTCAGATAGATACTATAAAAGCCATAAGCCTTCACGTAAAGGAAATAGTTGAAAAATGTGAAGAAATGCGATTGGCCAGAAAGGATGCTAACGAATTGGAAGATTGTGAAGAAGCTTCGCAGGCTTATGCTCGCAAAGTAAAACCTTATCTGGAGACCATCAGGGAACATATTGACAGTCTTGAACTGATAGTGGATGACGAGTTGTGGCCTTTGCCAAAATATCGCGAATTGCTTTTTGTACGCTAATATGAATTTGGGGAATGTCGAATATCATTCCCCATTTTTATTTAAAAGATTTTAGTTTTAATAAGTTTAGTTTTACTCGTAATTTTTGGTGTAGACATTTTTAGTTAAATGCGTATTTTGGGAATGAACAAGGCTGCACGATTGTGTGCAGCCTTTGTTTTGGGTTTTTATACTCGCACAAGCGGAATTGTAAATTTGAAATCGCTGCCTATACCCGGCATACTCTCGACCCATATTCGTCCACCGTGTTTTTGAACATACCTCTTAACTATTTTTAAACCTAATCCAAGCCCAGTTTCACCTTCTGTACCTTGCGAGTTGTGAAAAAAATCGGCTTGAAACAGGGATTCTGCAATATCTCGCTCGATGCCTTTTCCAGTGTCGTACACAGTTATTTCAGCATCGTTTTCGGTTAGTATACAACTGATTATAACATCGCCGCCGGGTTTTGTAAACTTAATGGCATTGTGCAGCAAATGAAAGAATATACGTTTGAGCATGTGCTCGTCAGCCAATAGCGAAAGATCATTTTTCTTCTCGTAGATGATTTGAATTTTCTGGGCTTTTTTGAACTCCTTTATTTGGTCGATAGAAAAAGCAATTACCTTGTTGAGAGCAAGATTTACCGGTTTGAAAGTTAATTTGTCCGAAAATATCTGGCTCCATTCGTTCAGTTCTAGTGTCAGATCATATCCTATCTGGTTGGCTTGCTGAATTTCATTTATAAGTTCTATTTTCTCTTCGTTTGATATACTTGTAAAGCGGGTGAGCAGTTTATTTGCATTGCGGAGTGCTTTTACATATGGATCCTGAAGGTCGTTGCTGACTATAGAAAGCAATTTTTTCTGGGTATGAAGCAATTCTTTTAAGTCGTTGTTTTGGAATTTTATAATATCCTTTGATCTTTTCAATTCTAAATGATTCATCACCCTAGCCAATAGCTCGGTGGTATTGAATGGTTTGGTTATATAGTCAGATCCGCCAACTTCAAATCCTTTGGCCAAATCTGTTGGGAATGTTTTAGCGGTAACAAAAATAATTGGAACATCTGCTGTACGAGTATCTAGTCTCAATTTGGAGGCTACTTCATATCCATCCATATCTGGCATAGCAATATCCAGAATAAAAAGATCGAAATCACGGATGGCCGCAATATTAAGTGCTTGCTTTCCATCGGTAGCAACACTAATATTAAAATCTCTTCCATACAACACATTACGGATGAGCTTAATGTTATCTGGAATATCGTCTACGACTAATATTTTATATGCTTTTTCAGGTTCGTTCATATCTTAAAAAACTATTAACTCAAAAATTTATTTATGAGGGTTGAAATTGCAATATCTGCGCCTTGGGCTATTTCTACAATGGTTGCATCCAACATGTAGCAAGGTGTGCTTACCAGTTTGTATTTTTCGTCAATTACAATCTCGTTGTGATTGGTGTTTATATGATTGGCTCCTAGTTTATTGGCTAGTGCAACATCATCGGGTTTGTGACCTAAGGTGAGTGTAGGGGTTTGTAGAATTCGCGCAAATAAGGCTGGTGCTATACACAGTGCCGCTATGGGTTTGCCTGCCGTTATTGTTTGGTTTATCGCATTTGCAATTTCAGGATAAACAGTAAAATTTACTCCCGCAAAAGCCAGATCAGAAAAATTTTTTGCTACACCAAAACCACCTGGCATGACGAGTGCGTCAAAATTCTGAGGGAGATATTCGCTCAAAGGCTGAATTTTACCTCGGGCTATTCGTGCTGCTTCGGTGAGCACATTGCGGGTTTCAGGCATTACATCACCTGTACGATGATTTATGACGTGATGTTGTGGTTTATCGGGTGCAAATAGGGTGTACTGCCCGCCATATTTCATAATAGAATACATTGTAAAAGTGGCTTCGTGAATTTCTGCACCGTCATATACGCCACATCCGGCAAGTATTACTGCGAATTGTTTGATAGGCATTGGTTTACAATAATTGTTTTTTAGAAGTTAAATATACATTTTTTTTAATTTATTTACCCTTTCCTTTCAATACAATTATGATTGTGTATATCAAAATTTTTATATCGGTGTATAACGACATGGTCTCAAGGTATACCAAATCATATTTTAACCTTTCTACCATTTCATCAATATTTTCAGCATAACCAAATTTTACTTGCCCCCATGATGTGATCCCTGGCTTTACTTTTTGCAGGTGATTGTAATGTGGGGCTATTTCAATTATTTGTTCAATGTAGTATTGTCTTTCGGGTCTTGGACCTACCAAGGACATTTCTCCCCGAAGTACATTCCAGAATTGTGGCATCTCGTCGAGTCGCATTTTACGCAGAAATTTACCAAAGGGTGTGATTCGGGTATCACCAGCAGAAGACAATGCAGGGCCTTTGGCCTCTGAATTTATATACATGCTTCTGAACTTGAATATTGTAAAAGGTTTGCCATATTGGCCAATTCGCTCGTGGGAATATATGATAGGACCCCGTGATGTAAGTTTTATACCAATGGCTATTAGTGCAAATGCAGGCAATAGCAGCAATAGTGCTAATAATGAAAATATTATGTCCATAAGCCTTTTTATTATCTGCTGCCATGTAGGCATTAGCTGGGTCGATATTTCGATAAGCGGCTCACCAAATGGAGTGTGCATCTTTACGCTCCCCATGAGCACATCATATATGTCGGGCATTATTTTTATTACCACATTCATACTTGCTACTGTGTTGAGCAGTTGCTTTATTTCGTTTTTCTCAGTAGGCTCCAGGGCTATGATTATTTCTTCTATTTTATATTTGTTCACCAGAAAGTTTATTTCTTTTAGTGTACCCAATACAGGGAGCGGATTTGATTGGACAATATCGTCTGCTTCTGTCATATTTACAAAACCTAATAATTTATTCCCCAGCGATTTCTTTTGCTCGATCATTTGATGATAGATTTTTGTAGCCATTTGATCGCTACCAACTATAAGTGTAGGAAATCCGATGGTGCGATTGCGAATATTGTATATTACTATGCTGGTTATAATAAGACGAGGAAAGTAAATAAAGCTAAAATGTATGGCAATAAATGTGATAAAAAATTGCAAGGGACTGTGATAAATATGGGTACTGTAATTTGTAGGGCCCAAAAGATAGTATAAAATTGTACCTATAAATACTACAGAAATAGTGTCGCCAAATTCCTGTAAGCGCGATTTGCGCATTGTGTTGTTGTAATATCCTCTTAGGTAATGCAATATCAGCCAGAAACCTGGTATGTATGCCAAATATATATATGCAAAATAATTGACGTCATATACATGCATATACTCCTCTGAAGTTTGAATAAAATATACATACCCCAGCATAGATGAAATGATGTCGGACAATAGATATGCTATAAGTATGAGCGTTTTATGCATCAATTGGTATTTTGCAAATGTAAAGGCAAGTCGTATATGTCTTAAATATTAGGTTCCAAAGATAGTCAGCCTGATTTTGAAATAAAAATACATCCGATTTCTCAAAGCTTAGTAAAGTGCCAAAAATATGTTTTTACTTCATGAAAATGAATTCTGAGCGTGCGATATGATAGCTTAAGAAAGAGGCCTCAAAGGAGCGTTTGATTAGTTCACCCAAATATCTCCATCACTGCTTTCGGTAAATTCGCCAATGATTGAAACATACTCCAATCCGGCATTAATCAAAACGAAATACAATAAGTCTGCCTCTTCGGGTGCAACTGCAAATAGCAATCCACCAGAGGTTTGGGCGTCGGCAAGTATGTATTTTTGATTTTCGGAGATGTTTTTGGCCCAATGCATGTATTTGCTCACATATTCCAGGTTGTTTTTAGTCCCACCAGGAATTGCATCCATTTGTACAAGTTTTTCTAATTCAGGCAATTGAGGTATTTTTGAATAATGAATGACAGCAGTTAATTGGGAGCCTTTACTCATTTCAAGTAAGTGGCCCAGCAAGCCAAACCCGGTAATATCAGTAGCTGCATGTATCGTATAATTCTGTGCAGTATGAGCAGCTAGAGCGTTGAGCTGGCACATACTGAGAATGGCTTCTCTGCTTGATTGCTCAGATGCAAATTTGCGTTTAATGGCAGTGCTTATAATTCCTGTACCAATACGCTTGGTGAGTATTAGTTTATCACCCTTTTGTGCGGTATTATTACGCCATATTTTTTTTGGGTGAATTTTGCCGGTTACTGACATTCCAAATTTTGGTTCGGTACCTTCAACCGTATGGCCGCCTAAAATAAAGATTCCTGCCTCGTGCGCTTTTTCTTCTGCCCCTTTTAATATTTCTTGCAACACATTTTCTGGTAAGCGATTATCAGGAAATTCAACCAGATTCAGCGCAAAAAGTGGTGTTCCTCCCATGGCGTAAATATCCGACAGCGAATTGGCGGCGGCTATGAGCCCAAAAGTATAAGGATCATCAACCATGGGGGTGAAGAAATCTACGGTTTGCACAATGGCCACATCCTCAGTCATCAAATAAACTGCTGCATCATCTGCACTTTCGCTGCCAACCAGAATGTTTGCATGTACGGGTGGAGTGAGTGTCCGTAAAACCCTTTCCAGATATTGTGGCCTTATTTTGCATGCACAGCCAAGTCCATGTGTATATTGGGTAAGGAAAACTTTGTCGGTGGAAAGATTACTGATATTTACTTCTTTGTAATTTGAAAGTTTATTTACCGAAACAATTATCTCATTGGCAGCCATTTCAATATCTTTCATGGTAGTTTCGCGCCCGGTAGAAAACCGGATGGTTCCCATAGCTTTGGTGATGGGTACGTGCATAGCTTGCAAAACATGAGATACGTCTATTCTATCCGAATGGCAGGCCGCTCCTGCTGATGCTGCAATTGAGGTAAGTTCAGATAGCAAGGTGTTTGCCTCAATATTTTCGAAACTCAAGCTTAGGGTATTAGGTAAGCATGATTGTATGTTTCCGTTTCTAGATACATTGGTAAGCTTAGTACTTAGCAACTCCCACAAATAATCGCGGGTTTGCTTCATGTTGTGCATGTACTTATCTAAATGTTGGTTTACTAACTCTGCAGCAGCTCCAAGTCCTGAAATTTCAAGTAAATTTTCGGTGCCTGCCCTTCTGTTTTTTTCATGATCGGCACCATGCATTATTTTCGAAAGAACAATACCATTTTTTATGTATAAGGCACCTATACCTTTTGGAGCGTAAAACTTATGGCCTGCTATGGTGAGCATATCCACACCTAGTACTTTTACATCCAGTTTTTGTTTTCCTACCGATTGAGATGCATCGGTATGCAACGCTATCCCATATTTGTGAGCTATTTCGGCTATTCGGCGTATAGGTTGCAGTACACCTGTTTCATTGTTGGAGTGCATGATGCTTATAAGGATAGTATCTGTGCGTATGGCTTTTTCCAAAGCTTCAAGAATGACTATACCTTGCTTATCAACAGGGATGTAGCTTATTTCAAAATCGAATTCCCGCAACCATTCACATACCTCACTTACAGCAGGGTGTTCTATTGCTGAAGTGATTATGTGCCTTCCCTTGTTTTTATTTGCAAGTGCATATCCTTTTATGGCAGTATTGTTCGATTCGGTACCTCCACTCGTAAAAAGCACCTCCGAAGACTGGCAGCCCAGCATGGTGGCTACTTGCTCGCGGGCGTTTTCAACTGCCATTCTGGCTTCAACTCCATACTTATGTGTGCTAGAGGGGTTGCCAAAATACTGATTCAGATAGGGCATCATCGCTTTTGCAACTTCGGGTGCTATAGGAGTAGTGGCATTGTAGTCTAGGTATATTACTTGGCTCATTTTGTTAATGGATTGTGAATGAATGTGAAAATATTAGCAAAAATATTTCTATTTTTGTGAAATAACTAATACTACTCTATAAATGTCTATCAGAATTTTGATTGTTGATGATGAGGAAGATATCAAAGATTTGATCAACCAAAAGTTTCGGACAAAAATAAGAGAAGGCGAGCTTGTTTTCGATTTCGCTACCAATGGTGCCGATGCTTTGCTAAAATTGAAAGAGGGGAAATTTAATGTTTTATTTTCAGACATAAATATGCCTGTAATGGATGGACTTACTTTGCTCTCGAAACTCAAAGAAATGACATTCTTGCACGTAAAACCTGTTATGATAACAGCATATGGCGATATGAAAAATATTCGCTTAGCCATGAACAATGGAGCATTCGATTTCATTACCAAACCAATCAATTTTGCAGATTTTGAAGCTGTGTTGTACAAAACAGCAGATTTTTCTGTGCAATCTGAAAAAGCTGAAGAATATAAGCAGAAATATATTAGCTACGAACAAGACCTGATTATAGCCGCCGAAATACAACGTTCCTTGCTTCCAAATAAATTTCCGAAACACGAAAAATTTGATTTGCACGGAATTATGAAACCCGCAAAACAAGTAGGAGGTGACTTTTACGATTTCATGATGCCATCCGCCAATGAACTTGTGCTGGTGGTAGGTGATGCCAGCGGTAAAGGAATACCAGCAGCTTTGTTTATGGCATTGAGCCGCACCATACTCAGAGCCAATACTTTTATTACTCAAAGTCCATCGCTTTGTATCTCAAACTCAAATAGGCTTCTTTCGCAGGATAGCACCGACGCCATGTTTACTACATTGTTTTATGCTTACATAAATTTTGAATCGGGAGAAATGAGATACGTGAATGCCGGACATCCGCGCCCTTTGATTTTGCGAGACAACAAGGCCATTGAGCTCCCTTCAAGCAATGAGTTGGTACTTGGGATTGATGAATCTTTTGTGTACAGCGATTTACAGTTCGATTTCAAGTCAGGGGATAAGCTCATTATTTATACCGATGGTATCACGGAGGCCTTCAATGCGGCTGGAAATCAGCTTGGCGAAGATGTTTTGTACCAGTTTGTAAACCAATCTGCTGAATTAAACATACAGGACACTGTGAGATTTATTTCCGATCAAGTGTTTTTGCACATGGAGGGCGTTGAACAGTCTGATGATTTAACCATGCTTTGTTTTCAATATAAATGAACTAAGCCGATAAAATGAAATGAAACAAATAATTAATGCAATCATTTCCAATGACATTCACCAGATTGAAACTGTTTCTGAACAACTGGTGGTGATGGGGAAAACATTTGCACTCGACGAGCAATTGGTCAATACTTTTAGGCTCGTTTTTGATGAGTTGCTTTCAAATGTTGTAACCCATGCTTATGGCGACAATCAGGTACACCATATCGAAGTGAGGGCTTATTTGGATTCATATTTTATTGCAGTTATTGAACACGATGGTGTATATTTCGATCCTAAAAATGCACCTAAACCCGACTTATATTCATCTATTGAGGAGAGAAAAATTGGTGGACTTGGTGTGTATTTGGTTGATAATTTGATAAATGAAGTCCGTTACTTAAATAAAGAAAATAAACGATTGATTATTCTGAAACATAAATTATAAGCTGCTTATGGAGATAATTGAAACAGCGATTGATAAAGGAAAAGTCTTGGCCCTGAACGGAAAAATTGATGTGGTTTCTGCACGCGAGTTTCAGCAGAAATATGATGAGTTGGCCGATATTAAAACCGAATGTTTTATATTGGATTGCTCAGAAGTGAGTTATGTAAGCAGTGCAGGTCTTCGCGTATTTTTATTATTCATGAAATTGCAACACAAAAATAACGGACATCTTATTGTGTGTGGACTCAATCAGATGGTATACAATGTATTCGAGATTTCGGGCTTTACCACAATTTTTAAATTTGCCGATACCCGCGATGAAGCATTGGCGTTATTAGATACTTTTTGAGCACTCAATGCTGCCGCGTAAATGATATTGTACTATTGCCCAGGCGAAGGTTTCGGACATTTGATAAGAGCCAAAGCAGTGCTCCATACCTTCGGTATTTTATCCCACAATGTAATTATTGTATCTCAAAACACTTTCATAGATCGCATTTTTGAACATACCGCTTACCAGCACGAAATAATACCGGATTCGGTGTTTGGTCATGCTGGTTTACTTGCTCAATGGTTAGAGCAATTGATGAATAAATATCATGTAAAAACCTTGTTTGCTGATACATTCATAACGGGGATTCGTCAGGAATTTTATCATCTAACAAAAACTGTAGATGTAGTTTATTTTGCCCGAATACTTAAAGCTGAATTTTTGCCTGAATTTTTGCCAGGCAAAATCAATATTCAGCACATATACATACTAGAGAGTCTGCCCACATACCAATTAAAATATCTGCATGATTTGGGTGTAAGTACTTCAAAATTAAAGATTGAGTGGCCCCAAGCTGTAACTGATAAAATGGTTTTAGCCAATTCACCCTATGCAGTCGCAGTACATAGCGGACCTTTGAACGAATTGCTGCAACTTATTGAATATACCGCCGAAATATTGGTTATGAAAAAGATTGTTGCACCTATTCTGGTCATTTCCCCTCACCGATTGGATATGGAATCCGGTTTAATATACTTAAATACTTTGTATGCTGAAAGCTATTTTAGCAATTCTTTGTTTATTGTAACTGCATGTGGATTCAATAGTATGATGCAGGCAAGTCCTTATGCACATAAACACTACTATATCCCTTTCGCCCGAAAATTTGACGACCAATACGTCCGTGCACAATTGTACAGAGAAAATTGCTGAATATTAACAATTTATTTATTTCAAAAAATAGATTTGCAAGGATCTTCATGTGAAATTTATCATTTTTCTGTAAAGTCAACAATCTTTTAAGTAATTATTAAACAATTAATCAGTATAAAACATTTACCTTTGTTGTCTTAAACTTTTTTATAAATGTCAATACACAAAGCTGGTTTCGTCAATATAGTAGGAAATCCGAATGTAGGCAAATCCACATTAATGAACGCACTGGTGGGTGAGAAGCTATCCATAATCACCTCAAAAGCGCAAACCACACGCCATAGGATATTAGGTATTGTAAGTGGTGAGGAATTTCAGATAGTATACTCTGATACCCCGGGTGTTCTTTCCCCAAAATATAAATTGCAAGAATCGATGCTCAAGTTTGCTACACAAGCACTTCAAGACGCCGATGTATTGCTTTATGTAACAGATGTATACGAAAATATTGAATCGCATCCCGAGTTTTTGGAAAAAGTACGTAGCCTGTCGATACCTGTGTTACTGATTCTGAATAAAGTAGATATGTCGGACCAAGCAAGCGTGGTGGAGCATATGGACCGAGTGAGCAAAATACTACCCAATGCTTCAATCGTACCTGTTTCGGCACTCCACAAATTTAATATAGAAGCTGTAATACAGGCTATTATAGACAAACTACCCGAATCGCCCGCATTTTTTCCAAAAGATGAACTTACAGATAAAACTGCACGCTTTTTTGTTTCTGAAATCATACGCGAGAAAATTTTCATGAATTATGAAAAAGAAGTGCCATACTCTTGCGAGGTTGAAGTAGAACAGTTTAAGGAAGATAATCGAATCATTCACATTGTTGCCGCTATACATGTAGAGCGCGACTCTCAAAAGGGGATTATAATTGGAAAAAGCGGAAGCGCTCTCAAAAAGGTGGGCACTCAAGCACGTTTAGATATAGAAGCTTTTTTTGATAAAAAAGTATTTCTCGAAATATTTGTGAAAGTAAATAAAGACTGGAGAAACCACGATTCTAAATTGAAAAATTTCGGATACAAAGATGTATGAACCGTTTTGACGATTTTCAACTCGACAACAGAACATTTTCCTTTCTGCTAAATGTGTATAACTTTCTGCAAGAAGCAGGGCTCAAATCTTCACAATCGGCTCATGCTCTGATAGAAAATGCTGGTGTGGTGGGTATTACATTTACTGAAACCGAGGAGTTGGACTGCAGAACCAGAAATCAAAAACTCCTCAATTGCAAAATTGCAGCCGCAAATGCTGCCGATATACTTAGTCAAATCGAATGCGATATGGCTTTCAACTTGAAACGGGCGTCTTTAATAGAAGAAGCCTCTGAGATTAGTCAGATTTTAAATAACTTTGTTCAGAAATAAATTATTATGGGGCGAATAGTAGCCATTGTAGGCAGACCTAACGTAGGAAAATCAACTCTTTTTAACAGGCTTACAGAATCGAGAGAAGCAATTATACACGAGACCAGTGGTGTAACCCGCGACAGGCATTACGGAAAAGCTGAGTGGAACGGAATGGAATTTTCGGTGATAGACACCGGCGGATATATGCACAATTCTGAGGATATATTTGAGGAACAGATAAAAAAACAAGTAGTATTGGCTATCGAAGAGGCCGATATAATTTTGTTCATGGCCGATGTGACCAGCGGTGTGATGCAAGCCGACAGGGATATTGCTGATTTGCTCCGCAGAAACACCAAACCTACTTATTTGGTAGTAAATAAAGTGGACAATACACAAAGAATGTTTGAAACCAGTGAGTTTTATGAATTGGGATTCGATTCGTTCTTTTCTTTATCGTCTGCAAATGGCTCTGGTACAGGCGAACTGCTGGATGCAGTAGTAAGCAATTTTGTAGATCAGGAGGTACCAGATGAAGAAGAAGTAAAAATTCCTAAAATAGCCATTGTTGGCCGTCCAAACGTTGGAAAATCGTCAATAATAAATGCTTTGTTGGGCGAAGAACGCAATATAGTTACCCCCATAAGTGGTACTACACGTGATGCGATTCTTACCAGATACAACAAATTCAATTTCGATTTTTATTTGGTAGACACTGCCGGCTTGCGCAAAAAAAACAAGGTTGACGAGGACGTTGAGTTTTACTCAGTAATGCGCAGCGTGAAAGCCATTGAAACCTCTGATATATGTATCATGGTTTTAGATGCATCAGAAGGCATTTTGGCTCAGGATTTAACCATTTTTCACCTCATACACCGAAACGGAAAAGGGGTAGTGGTGCTTGTGAACAAATGGGACTTGATAGAAAAAGATAACCATACCGCAAACGCATTTACCAAAAACTTGATAGATAAGCTGGCACCTTTCAACGATGTACCTATTATATATACCTCAGCCCTCACCAAACAGCGTATATTTAAGGCACTTGAAGAAACTGCCGCTGTATATGAAAACAAAACACGCAAAGTTCCTACATCGAAGCTAAACGAATTGATGTTGCCTCTTATCGAGAATTATCCTCCCCCTTCACACAAAGGAAAATACGTGAAAATTAAATACATCACACAGTTGCCTACGGCAGTTCCAAGTTTTGTGTTTTTTTGTAATTTGCCACAATACGTAAAAGACCCTTACAAACGTTTTCTTGAAAACAAAATTCGTGAACATTTCAATTTTACAGGTGTTCCGATGAGAATATTTATGCGTCAAAAGTAATTGGTTATGAAGAGAATACTGTTCGGAATGCTGGCATTGGCTTTTTTGGGCGGATGTATTGAACTTGAAAATTATCCGGATACACCCGAAATCAATCACAAAGGCTATGAAATAAGCCTACAGAAAGATATGCTCGGAAACAACGTTTACCATGCTACACTTACATTAAAAGTTGTGGATGGCGATGGAAATATAGGATTGGGCGAAGAGGATACAACTGGTTATTTCCATAAGGACAGTATTTACTACAATAACCTCTTTATAAGGCTTTTTGAAAAACGAGATGGGCAGTTTAAAGAAAAAATACTGAGTGTGCCTCACAACTACCGTACGCCCAATATAGAAATAAAAGGACAAAATAAAACCCTGGTGGCCGATATTAAAGTCACCATGGATTACTCACCCATTGGCATTCTTGCCGATACACTTATGTATGAATACTATCTCTACGATCATGATTTGAATAAAAGCAATACCGTACAAACACCTATAATCATAGTAAGTGAATTACTAAAAATAAACACGAATGGAAATTAAAACGGTAAAGTATGTTATTAGCAGCCCCACCGTACAACTTTGCCCCAAAACTACTATGCCTGAGTATGCCTTTATAGGCAGATCCAATGTAGGCAAATCTTCGCTTATTAATATGCTTACCGGCCACAGCAAATTGGCCATGGTTTCGGGCCAGCCAGGTAAAACCCAAACCATCAACCATTTTATAGTAAACGATAATTGGTACTTAGTAGACCTTCCCGGATACGGCTATGCCAAGGTAGCGCAGCAGAAAAGAGAGGAGTGGCAGAAAAACATTCGTCAGTACCTGCTTTTGCGTGAAAATTTATATTGCGTATTTGTATTGGTAGATATCAGACTCGAACCGCAAACTATAGATATAGAATTCATAAATTTTTTGGGTGAAAATCAGGTGCCCATCGCCATTATTTTTACCAAAGCCGATAAACTTGGGCCCGATGCTGGTAAGCGCAATGCCCAAAAAGTACTCGATAAACTTAGTGAAGAATGGGAAGAATTGCCTCCTCATTTTATTAGCAGTGCCGAGAAGAAAACCGGACGAACAGAGATTTTACATTTCATTCATCAGGCAAATAAAAATACCGAAAATTCAATTGACTGATATTCAAAAAGAAAGTGCAGATTTGTAGATGAATTTTATGTTTTTGGGTAAAAATTATATCCATCTCCATTCGTGAAATATGGGCAAATATCTTAACTTTGCGCCAGTCTAGTGAATGCTATACCAAATGTACCTAATCATCTAACTTACATGTACGATCATTCTCCTGCAAAAATCTTTAGTGGTACTTCTACTCGTTATCTTTCAGAGAAAATATGCAAAAGTTTTGGAACAGATTTGGGAAAATCGAATCTGAATCGGTTCAGCGATGGCGAATTTGTCGTATCGTATGACGAAACTGTGCGTGGAAGATATGTATTCATCATACAAAGTACTTTTTCACCGGTTGACAATCTGTTTGAGTTGCTGCTCATGATTGATGCAGCGCGCAGGGCTTCTGCCTATAAAATAGTTGCAGTAATTCCATATTTTGGTTTTGCAAGGCAAGACCGAAAAGACCAGCCCAGGGTTGCTATTGGTGCAAAGTTAATTGCCAATTTGCTTATTGCTGCTGGCATAGACCGTCTTATGACCATGGAGTTGCATGCTGATCAGATTCAAGGCTTTTTCGACGTCCCGGTTGATCATCTCTATTCCTCTTCTATTTTTATTCCTTACCTCAAAGGCCTTAATCTGGATAACCTGGTGATAGCATCACCCGACGTAGGTGGTACCAAGCGCGCCAATGTATACTCGCGACACCTCAAAACAGACATGGTTATATGCCACAAAACACGCAAAAAAGCTAACGTAATTGACGAAATGACCGTGATAGGCGATGTGCGCGACAAGAATGTGGTAATAATTGATGACATAGTTGACACAGCAGGTACCATGACCAAAGCCGCTGAATTGATGATGAATGCCGGTGCTCGAAGCGTACGTGCCATAGCTACGCATCCCGTTCTTTCGGGGCCTGCTCAGGAACGAATAGAAAACTCACCCCTGCTTGAGTTAATCACCACCGATTCTATTCCATTGGCGTTTGAGTCTTCTAAAATAAGAGCGGTAACTGTAGCTGATATTTTTGCCGATGTTATCCGCAAAGTGCATAATTATCAGTCTATTAGCTCAAATTTTATTACCTGATATTTTCTCTTATAAAAACAGAAATCTATTGCAATTTAAATTGCATTATATACAGTTTTTAGTAATTTTGCAATCCCAATCAAACACAAAAATGTAGTACGTGTAATGGGAAATGTTTCATATATATAAGGATTGGGAAATGATGAAGCATTTTTAGTAACACATAATAAAACAAACCAATGAAAATATTTGAATTGGCCGGACAACTCAGAGAAAAAACCGGTAAAGCACTAACTAAAAAAGTAAGAACGTCTGAAAGCATTCCATGTGTATTGTATGGTGGAGAGCAAAACATTCACTTCACTGTAACTGAGCGTGATGCAAAACCAATCATTTATACGCCTGACGTGTACAATGTACACCTCAATATCGATGGAAAAACTTATTCAGCAGTGATGAAAGCTTTGCAATTTCACCCGGTATCTGATGCAGTTTTGCACTTAGATTTTCTTGAAGTGAAAGCTGATAAGAAAATGGTTATCTCTCTTCCAATGGTATTTGAAGGTGTAGCTGAAGGTGTGAGACAAGGTGGTAAACTGTACACTCCGCTTCGTGGTTTGAAAGTAAGAGGTCTGATAAGCGAAATGCCGGACAAACTTCGCATAAACGTTGAAAAACTAGCTATTGGCCAAACCATGAAAGTGGGAATGCTTGAGTTTCCAGGTCTTGAAATTCTGGATGCCAAGAACCTGATAGCTGTGGCTATTAAGTCGACCAGAGCTACTAAGAAAGATTAATTACCATAATAGTACTTCGCATTAAGTGAAATATTTGATTGTAGGACTTGGAAATATTGGTGATGAATACCAGTATACCAGGCACAACATAGGTTTTCAGGTATTGGACGCGCTCGCAAGTGCGTCCAATCTTGTTTTCGCCCCTTCCAGATATGCAAGTGTGGCCGAATACCGGTTCAAAGGACGGAATCTGATACTCATCAAACCTTCTACCTTTATGAATCTGAGCGGAAAGGCAGTTCAGTATTGGTTGAGGCAAGAAAATATTCCATTAGAGAATATGTTGGTGGTGGTAGATGATTTGGCATTGCCATTTGGCGCCATCAGGGCAAGAGCCAAAGGAAGTGATGCAGGGCACAATGGCCTGAAAAATATAAACGAGATACTTGGTCATAATAACTATAGCCGACTGCGTTTTGGAATTGGCAACGAATTTGGCCAGGGACAGCAAGTAAACTATGTACTCGGAAAATGGAATCCTGAGGAATCGGCTGCGCTGCCCAAACGCATTGAAGTTGCCATAGATGCTGTGCGTACATTCTCCATTATGGGGGTCGATAAAACTGCTAATATGTTTAATAACAAATAGATGATTGCTGGATACATGAAACATCATGTATTATAAGTTTGCAAGTAGATAAAATAATTCAGGCTGCCGGTTCATTTGCGACAGCCTGTTTTGCTTATTTTAACCCAACACTATTGCATACTTAAATTAAATGCCTGTGTTTATGGGGCGCACATGCAATTGCATTCTGATTTTCTTTAAATATGCAATACACCTTAAATTAACTACTCAATTATTAACTTACGAATTACAGATTTTTTATCATGCAAAATATTTATGTAATATACGTCTTTTGTGGCGGGATTAAGCTTTATTTCTGCAGTACGAGTACTTGAACCAATCCGTCTGCTTTTTTCTTTGCTTCGAATGAAATAAGCAACTTTGCAGAATCGTCTTGCAACATGAATTGTATCTGTACCGATTTCAATTCATCTTTTCCGGTTTCCAGTTTACCTTTCAGTAATTTTTCCTCTTCTTTACTAAGTGGGGCATCATCTATACGTACTTTTTTCATATGCAGCTTATCAGATGAATGGTCGCCCGATTCAAATACGATCACCTGTTTGTCATCATTTTCACCATTTGTATATATCTGAATATTCTTGTCGGAGTGTTTGAAAGAATAATGTGATGGGCCACCTCTTTTTTTAATTGAAACCAAAG
>JFJP01020476.1_pt2 | contig 27852 bp, 21 predicted proteins | sample 431651 | NCBI WGS metagenome assembly JFJP01 (sample SAMN02602958, study PRJNA72255) | Microbial mat metagenome, whole genome shotgun sequencing project. | biome: fresh water; feature: sink hole; material: water; isolation source: purple microbial (photo- and chemosynthetic) mats found in... | reverse complement strand
GAGCTCGCGGTAGGCCTTGGCGTCGAGGGCGACCAGCGCGGTATCGCCCGACTTGTCGTCGGTGGCGATGAGGCAGCCGTCGACCGCCATCAGGCCGCCCTTGCCGAAGCCCTTCTGACGCCAGTTCTCCTTCCCGGTCTTCGCATCGAGGCAGACCAGCGAACTGGGATCGCTGGTGCAGTAGATCGCGCCGTCGTGCAGCAGCGGCGAGCTCATGTGCGACTGGATCGCCTTGTTCTTCCACACCTCTTTGGCCGAGGCCCCCTCCGGCCTGACCATGGTGCAGCCGGTGCCGTAGCCGGAGGTGATGAAGATGCCGGCGTCGGTGACAAGCGGGGTGGAGGAGTTGACGTCGTGCGCCGTCTTCCACGGATAGGTCAGCACGGTCTTGCCGGTGGCGGCTTCCAGCACGACCAGGCCGGCTGCGGTCATCCCGAGCAGTTGCTTGCCTTTGACCACCGGGGTGGCGTAGGCGGCCTTGTCGCTGCCGCCGCCGGTCCACACCGTCTTGCCGGTGGCCACATCGAGCGCGGCGAAAGCCGCGTTGTCGCCGCCCGGCGCGACGACCACCGTCTTGCCGATGACGATCGGCGAGGCGGCGTACTGCCAGTTGGGCAGCTTGCCCTTGAAGGTGGCGGCGATGTCGACCAGCCACACCTTGGCCCCGCTCTTGGCGTCGAGGCAGTGCAGCTGGCCGAGCCGACCGAGGGTGAAGACCTTGCCGTTGTCGAGCGTGGGCGTGGCGCGGGCGAAGCCGTAGTTCTCCTTGCTGGTGTCCTTGTAGGCGAAGCGCCACAACTCGCCGCCCTTGGCCAGGTCGATGGCGCGGACGATGTCCTGATCGCCGTCGTGGTCGATGATGTAGACCGCGGTGCCGTCGCTGGACGCTCCGGCGTAGCCCTTGTCGCCGAGCGCCAGCCGCCACAGCTCGGCCGGGGCCTTGGCCTTCCAGTCCTTGTTGAGGCCGGTCGCAGGAGACCAGCCGTCGCCGTTCGGTCCGTTGTAACGCGGCCACACCGCCGGCTCGACGGCAGTGGCGGCGAGCGCCAGGGCGAGCAGGGAGACGATGGAAACTGCGGAATGCATGGCGGTATCCCCGGGTGGCACGGCTTGCGGCAGGCTATCGCTACTGCCCGCCGCGCCAACCGCTGGCGCGCGCCGGCGTCCAGGGTCAACGGTGCAGGAGGAAGGCCTCGGCCAGGGCGCCGACCGCATCCTGGCCGTGCGCGGCGGCGACGCTGGCCGCGCCACGCACAGCGCGGGCGCGGGCGGCGGCCGGATCGACCAGCGCCGCGGCGAGCGCACGCGCCAGATCATCGGCATCATCCGGTCTGGCCAACGCGATGCCCTCGTGACTGCGGGCCAGTTCGGGGAAAATACCGGCGTCGGCCGCGACCAGCGGTGCGCCGCAGGCCAGCGCCTCGAGTCCGGCGAGGCCGCGCACCTCAGGCGTGCGACTGGGGGCGCAGAAGACGTGCACCGACTGCATCAACCGGCCTTTCACCGCCGGTTCCAGTCCGCCCGGGAACTCTGCCGACAGCCCGGCGTCGGCGCAGCGCCGGCGCAGCGCACGCAGCAGTTCGCGGTCGAGCGGCTGGCCAGCGATGACCAGGCGGAGCCGCCGGCGCAACTCGGCCGGCAGGCGCGCCGCCGCCTCGACCAGCAGATCGGGGCCTTTGCGCCGCAGCAGCACCGAACAGAAGCCGACGGTCAGCGACCCGTCGAGCGGTGGCGCCTCGGCGGCCGGTCGGTGCAGGCGGAGGTCGATGCCGGTCGGCAGCACCGCGATGCGCCCGGCCGCGAGGTCGAGGCAGGCCGGCACATAGCCGGCGTACGGGGCGAGGAAGCGGTCGACCGCTGCGGCATGCGTGCGCATCAGTGCCAGGGCCTGGTCGCGCCAGGGCTGCGGCAGTTCGCCGACGAAGCCTTCCTCGCCCTGCAGCCCGCACAGCACCGGCACACCCAGTCTGGCACGGAGCGCCGGGGCGAGGCCGAGCAGCAGCGCGTTGGAGAGGATCACCGCCTCGGGCCGCAGCGGGGCGAGCGCGTCGAGCATCGCGCCCACCTGCTTGCGCTGGTTGCCCTCGGCTCCGCGCAGCATCGAGACGGTGAGCGGTCCGAGGCCCGCTGCCTGCGTCGTCCCGGCCGAGCGGCCGGCCAGGCGCAGCAGTGGACCGGCCGCCAACAGGCGGTCGAACCAGCCCGGCGTCCAGCGGAACAGTGGGCTGGCCTGCTGCAGCCAGGCGTTGATCCCGTCGATCTGCACCGGCGTGGTCGCCAGGTCTTCGTGCGCGGGACCGATCGGCAGGTACAGCGGCATCACCGTCGTATCGTGTCCGCGTCCCATCAGCCCGCGCACCAGCGCGAGATCGCGCACGCAGGCGCCGCAGTGCAGTCCGGCGGTGCCGGCGACGATCAGGGTCACGCGCACGGCGACAACGTTCGGTGCTGGGCGCCATCCGGCAATGCCCCGAGCCATTCGGCATGGTCGCACGCTGGTCGCGCTCCCGCCCGTGTGCAGTGATGTTGACAGTAACGCTAATGTCTATGATAATTGATTTTTTTACGAAATACGCACACCAACCGTGCAATCAAGACTCTCTACCACCGAAAAGGTGCCCCCCTCGACTCCGAATCCTCACCCCCCGCTGATCGCCACGACGATCCCGTCGGTGACATGCAGGTTGAGACGCGCTTCGTGGTAATCCATGGTCGCCGGCAAACCCATGCCATCGCGCCAGACCACCCGTACCGGACGCTGGAGGCGTTGCGCCTCAGCAACCACGGCCGCCTCGGTCAACCCCAGCAGCGGGATCAGTGTCGCATCACGGCAGCCTTCGAAGGTGGTCTGGTCGCGGGCCTCGATGACGGTTCCGGCGAGGATCGCGACCTGGACGCCAGCGCCTGGTACGTCCGCGGTCGATCCATCGCGCCAGACGACCGCAAGCGTCCGACCGAGCGAAATGGCCTTGGCGCTGGCCGCCGCCTCAGGTGCACCAAACCATGTCCAAGTCCGTCGCTGGGTCACCGCTGCAATCGAGTCGGCACCGGTCAGAACGGGAAGGAGAGCCAAAAGCAAGACCAGCATGTGCATGTGCGTTATCATAGGGACAGTGTGTGGCGTGTCATCGCACCTCACGCTGGGCCGCCAAGTTCCGGCCATGGTCCTCTGTATGTACACGCCCCCCGCACCGCTCGCCCGTGTGTGGTGGAGTGTGTTGTTGTGTTTAGGTGTTGCTCTGATTGTGACATCTAACGTATTTAAAAACCGAGAGTTACATTTTACCCAAGGATTTCCAGCCAGTCCATGGCGCGATTGGGCAGCATCAATCGATCCAGAAGTTCACAGCATGGGGAGTTATCTACATGCTATGGGATTTAGAAAGCCGGTGGTGGACGCAACCGCATTGGGATCTATAGGGACGATAGGGGATTCTTAGAGACGCTAAGGGTAGGATTTGGATGACTGACGAGGGATTTATTTGCTTTGTTGCCTAGAAGACTACCTTTCGCCCATGGCGCCTGATGGCGAACGTGGCCAGCCTATCGCATCCTCGTTGCCTTCCGTCCTGCATCAGCGTCTTGCCGAACTGACGCCAGTACGCCAGGCGCGCGCGGCGCAGGGCGATGTGGTGGTGGTGGCCCGCCGCGTCCTGCTCCAGTCGCCGATCTGGTTCCATCCACGTCTCGCCGGCAAGCATGCGTTCACCGGCTGGGTGTGGGACGAGGGCCACGGTGTGCGCCGCGGCATCTCGACCTTCAACTCCGAGCCGCTCGAGGGTCGGCCGGGAGTCGGCAAGCAGGTCCTCGCCACCGGCGGCCTGCTCCGCTTCATCGACCTCGACCTCCTGCTGGCGCTCGCCTACCATTGGCAGGAGACCGGCGAGACGATGATCGACGTCGATCAGGAGACGGTGCTGTCGTGGATCGGTTATCCGCGGCTGGAAGTCCCACCCTACTTCGAGCTGCGTGCAGCGGTGACGCGGATCCAGGCCACCCAGCTGCGCCTGTTCGAGGAGCGCGCCGGAGTGCCGGTCGACATGCGCATCCTGCCGCCGCTGCTGGTCGAGCCGACCTCCTACAAGGACGGTCGGCGCAACCGCCTGCGCGCCCATCTCGGCGATGGCTGGTTGAGCGAGCTGCGCCGTGAGAACCAGACCATCTCGCTGCGCAGCTACCTGCCGCTGGTGCGTCGTATCCGCGAGGCCGACCAGCTCGCCCGCAGCCGGGGGACCCCGGGCCTGCCGGACGGGGCGCGGCTGATCCTGCTGTTCCTCGACGCCTTCCGCACGCCGCAGGGCGTGACGGTGGTGAAGCTGCCGTGGCTGCACGAGCGCTATGGCGACCGCAAGGTCTCGATCCCCGACCTGGTGCGCGGTCCCGCCGCCGCCCTGGTCAACGGTGCGCTGGCCCAGTCGGAGCCGGGGCTCGGCGGTTTCCCCGGCCTGCCCGACCCCCCCACGTCGCAGCGCTTCCGCTATCTCGACCCCCTGCACCAGCAGGGTCTCCTCCGTCGCGCCCTCGATCTGCTCGGCGAGTGCCAGATCATCACCGGCTACGAGGCCCAGGGCGATCGGCTCGAGGTGCGCTGGCAGGATCCGGCGCGACTGCCCGTGCCCGTCATCGCCCAGCGCTCGACCCGCCAGGCCAAGATCTTCCATGTCGACAAGCTGACCGGGGCGGTGTCGTCGGTCGAGGTCGAGCGTCTGCCCGCCGCCTCCGCCCCCGCCGGGTCTCCGGCCCTGCCTGCCCCGGCGGAGCCTGCCGCCGAGGCGCCGCCTGCCGCCGAACCGTCCGCGGCGGCGCCGGACGCTCCGCAGCGCCTGGGCGATCTGCTGCGCACCCTGATCCGCCAGTACTGCCCGTTGAAGCCGGCGCAGATCGCCGGTCTGCAGACAGCCGGCTGGAGCGACGCGCGGCTGGCGGCGCTGATCGCCACCGCGCTCTACCATCACGAGGTCGCCCCCCTGCCGGGTTCGGCTGACCGGGTCAAGCTGCCGACCCGCTTCATCCTCAGCCGGCTGCAGCAGGACGCGCCGGAGTCGTGGTCGACCGCCGGCATGCAGCAGCACGGCTTCGCCCCCGAGACGGTGAAGGCCTGGTGTGCCGCCCCCGGCGGCCTGTGGGAGCGCCTCCGGCGCCGCGGATCCGGCGCGCCATGAAGCAGCGCAGGCGATTGGCTGGTCGGCTCAGCCTGGGCCAGTTCGAGCGCTGGCTGGCCACGCCCGCCGCCCAGACCTGCGTGCACCGCCGCGGCCGGCCGGCATCCGGCGAGCGTCCGCTGATCGCCGAGGCGGCGCGCTGCTTCCAGGTCGATCGTCGTACCATTGAACGCGCCCTGGTCCGCCTCGCGCGCCGCCGCCGCCTTCTGGCTGAGCACCAGCCGGTCGACGCGCCGACGGCAGCGCTGCTGCTGGAGGCAGCCAAGAGCTTCGTCGTCGGAGATAATGCGACATCGCAAACCGGGCAAATGCGACAGCCGCCGGGGCATCGCTCGGATTCGGCGAATGTGCCGGGACTTTCAGGCCATCTCCCCCCCTCCCGCACGACGTTGCTGACGGCAGTTCGCGCCTTGTGCGAGGCTGGCTGGCTGCAACCGCAGGATCTGCAGCCCGACCAGGGTCTCGCGCACAAGACCCTGGATCAGCAATTGACTGCGGTTGGACTCCAGGTGCCTGCCGTCCATTCTGCTGCTCCAGCCACCGCCAATGCCTTGGACGCGTCCATTGCCGCGTTGTTGGACGCAGTGGACGCCGTCCAATCGCAACTGCCACCCGACCATTCCATCCATTCGCATCTTGATGCCGTTCGAGCGGCATTTACCGGCTAAGCGGCATGCGCCTCATCATCCAGCAGGACGACCAGTTCGCGCGACAACCGGCGGTAGCGCCGCGGTTCCAGTCCGTGCGGGGTTTCGCCCCCCTGCGTACAGACGGCTGCATGGCAGCGGATGGCCGCATCAACCAGCCAGCTCAACGCGAAATCCGGATGCGCGTGGCACCAGGCGGCACAGCGATCCACCACCGCGGAATCGACGCGCCACGAGCACACCTGGGTGCGGTCGCGTGGTTGGTCGGCCCGTCCACAGGCCGTCTGGCGGACGATGGACAGGATGGTCGGCTCGGGTTGGTCCAGCAACTGACCAATCGCCCGCGCAACAATATCGCCAATCCGTCCAGGAGCGTCCAGTTGGACCAGCTGCTGCAGCCGTCGAGCGCTCGACCAGGGCAGACGCAGCGACCAGCGGACGGATGGGGTGGCCATGCCCTGTCCATATTGGACGGATCTCGCTCGTCAACTAGTTCTTGCTTGATACAACAAGAGTTTACGATCTGTCCAACTGGGGTAACTTGGACGGCCAGGCCGACCAGAATGGACGGCGCGGTCGACCAGAGCCCCGTCCAACCCCTTGGACATGGCCGCCTCAGTGTAAAAACCGACCAATCACCCGGATCTGGACATGCCTGAGACTCCCCCTCCGTCCCCTGGCCGCCCATTTGGCGAGTTCAAAGCCCGCCTCAACCGTGATATTGCGTTCACCATCATCGATGAGCAGATCCGGGCCGGCATCGATCAGGCCGTACTCACCGGTCGTGGTCTGGCCAAGCAGTATGGTTTCGGTTCGCCGCAGACCTGGGTGACGCATCTCAAGGATTGGCGTCAGCAGCATGGCCTCGCCACTGCCGCCAGCGAAGAGGGGGTGCGCGAGGCGGAAACCACCGAAGCGGAACCGGCTGCCGAGCCGGCGGCCGAAGAGGGGGGCCGATACGGCGTGATCAGCCGAAGCGAATTCCTCCAGCACCAGGAGATGTGGAACCGTCTGCTGGCCGAGCGCGAGCAGGCCCACGCCGAACGGCTCAAGGTCGCTCGGCTGGAGGGGGAGAACGCCGGCCGGGTCACCGGCCGTGACGAAGGCCAGGCCCTGGCCGAGGCGCGCGAACGGACGCTCGAGGAGCGCGCCCGCCGCGAACGGCTCGAGGGGGAGCGCGAGGGTGCGCAGCGCGCACAGCAGGAGTTGGCGCAGCGCCTGCGCGGCGAGCGCCGGCTGCTGGTGACGCTGGCCTTCATCCTCGGCCTGCCGCTCGGTGCACTGGCGGGCGGCGCCGCGCTGTGGTGGCGGCTCTCGGCGCCCGAGCCGGCGCCGTCGGGCACGCCTGCCGGGTCGGACACGCCGCCGTCGGTCACGCCGACTCCGCTATCGGCTGCGCCCACCGTACCGGCGCAGCCGGTGCCGACGCCGCCGGTCGCACCCATGGTGCCCGATGGGCCAGCCGACGCCGTCGTTCCTGTCGTGCTACCATCCGCCGCGGAGGGGGGCGCAGCCGGCGCAGCCCCGCAGCCGTAGATCAGCGGCAGGCCAGGATCGCGTCCAGGGTGCGCGTGATCACCCCTGCGCCGGCGGCGGCGCGCCAGGCCTCCATCTGCGGGACCAGGGCGGCGTTCGCCGCCCCTTTGACGGCCAGGCGCGTGTACTGCTGCTGCCATGCCGGCAGTACCCGCCGCGCTGCGGCAGCGGCGTTCGCGGCTGTCGCGGCCAGGGCCGCCGCCTCCTCGCCTTCGGGCAGGCCGCGCAGGCAGGCTGCGGCCCGGCGGCCGTACCAGGCGGCCAGCAGCGCATCCTCGGCCGCGACCGTGCGCAGGCCGGCCAGCATCTCCGCCGCCCGCGCCTGCACCTGCGTCACGAGGAGCTCGGCCTCGGCTCCGCCCACCCGGCGGGCAGTTGCCATGGCAGCGGCAAGTTCCAGCCGGTTCGCCTGCTCGACCGCCGGCCGCAGGTGCGGCGCCGTCCCGGCCGGATCCGCCACCCCGGCGAGGAAGGCCGCGGCGCGTGCGAATTGCGCCAGGCCAGCATCCTTGGCCGCCGGATGGTACTTGTGCCCTTCCCCCGCGCAGAGCAGGAAGAGCTGGTCGGGATTGCCCTCGTCGCGCAGCGCCAGGGCGAGGCGGTCGGACACGGCCTGCATCATGGTGGTGCCGCGACGTTCACCGGGTCCGCCCTCCTTCCACTCATCCGCCCCGACCGCCGTGACGAAGGCGATCTCCGGCGAGGCGGCTTCGGCGGCACCGCCCGCCCAGGTGCCGCTCTCGATCTGGACGGCGCAGAACGGGAAGGTCGGCCCGCGCCGCCCGCCCACGGCCTTCCACAGGTTCGCCGCGGTGGTGACGCCATAGGAGAACGCGACCATCTGCCCGCGGCCCGGAGCCAGGGCATGGCTAAGCGCCAGAGTCGTGATCGCAGCCTGGATGCCTTCGACCACGCGCGGATCGGCCTGCGCATCCTTGGCCGTCATCAACGGGGCGAGGAAGATCAGGTTCTGCTCGGCGCAGCGCTTGCGCGCCGGTACCTTGCGCATCGCGTCGGCCCCGCCCTTGCCATGCAGGCTCAGCAGCAGCCCGGCCGGCCGGTCGCGCCGGTAGGATGGCGGCACATGGACCTGGAAGCCGTCGCTGCCATAGGCGCCGGCGAAGATGACGGCGTCGCCGAGCGCATCGCGGGCGAGCGCGGGCTCGGCGGTGCAGAGGGAGGCGCAGAGCAGGGTGCACAGGCAGGCGGGCAGGAGGTGCATCCTGCCCATTGGCGTCCGCCAGCGCTTCCTTAGCAGCCTATCCGGTCCGAGGCTACTCGCTGAACTCGCACTTGCCGCCTTCGCAATCGATGTCGGCGACCAGGAACCAGGCGTCATGGCCCGCCTTCTTCAGCGCCTTCACCGCCATCTCGGCCCGGGCTCCGGAGTTGCAGAAGACGTAGAGCTTCTTCCCCGCCGGCACCTCGGCCATGCGTCGCCCGAGCTGGTCGAGGGGGATGTTCACCGCTCCGGGCACCAGGCCTTCGGCGGTCTCGGCCGGTCCCCGCACATCGAGCAGGACGAGTCCGTCGCGCTTGCCGCCCAGCGCCGATTGGAAGTCGGCGAAGGAGACTTCGCCGGGGACCGGGATGCGCTTCCAGGCCACCGTCGTCGGCAGGGGGCCGGTGGCGGTCTTGCCGCCGCCAGCCTTCCACTGCGGCAGGCCGCCTTCGACCAGCGACACGCGCTTGAACTCCTCCTCGAGCAGCACCGTCCGGGCGGCGATGGCCTGCGCCTCGTCGTCGCCGTACAGCACCAGCGGGGCGCGCAGGGGCAGCTCCTCGGAGGCCTCCTTGAGCCCGGCCAACGGGATCGATACGGCGTTGGCGATCGCCTCCTTGGCCGCCACGGCGGGATCGCGCAGGTCGATGAGGATGACGTTGCCCGTGATGATGAAGCCGTTGTCGGCGTAGGTCGCGCGGCCGGCCTTGATCCAGGCGGGTTCACCGGCCTGGTACACCGAGACGTTGGTGTAGCCGGCCTCCTTGGCCAGCTTGGCCGAGTTGGTGCTGAGCCCGCAGGTGTAGCCGCCGCAGTAGAAGACCAGCGGGGTCGCCTTGTCGGCGGGCAGGGCTTTGGCGGCGCCCTTCTCGCGCAGCTCGTCCTCGGGCAGGGAGGTGGAGCCGGGCAGGCGGGACTGCAGCCAGCGGCTGCGCGGCCGTGAATCGATCAGCAGGCGCGGCTTGCCGCTGCCGAGCAGTTCGGCCATCGCCGCCGTGTCGAGGTCGCGCACGCCCTCGGGGATGGCGGCGAGCTTGGGCTTGGCCTCGACCACGACCTGCTCGCCGTTGCGCAGCCCGGTGGTGAGGATGGCGTACAGCTCGGCGGTGGCGTGCTCGAGGCCGGGCAGGGGGTCGATATGCGGGAAGGTGAAGGTCTCGGCCTTGGCGCCCTTGCCCACCTCGATGGAGATGGTCTTGGCCTTCTTCGAACGCATGAGGATGCGTCCGACATACCGGCCCGGCTGCTGGGCCTGGGCGGCGGCCATGTCGGCCGGCGCCGGCGCGACGTCGGTCTCGGCGGCGGCCAGCGGCAGGGCGAGGGCGAGGGCGAGGAGGGCGGCGGGGAGGCGGAGGATAGGCATGGTTTTGTCCGGCTGCGCAGGATACGGCGGGCTACGGACGCGCCAGAGCTGTCACAAAGCGTTGGGCCGGGCCTTGTCAGGCAGGTATCCCAGCCCGAAGGTCCCCGTATGCGCCATGTCCTGCTGACCTGCCTCGGCCTGGTCCTGCCCGCCGGCGAGCCGTCCTTTTCCTGGCAGCAGCCGCAGGCCGAGGTGCTGCCGCAGGGCGATCTGCGCTGGCAGCCGCAGCCGTTCCGCTTCGCCGCCGGTCGCGAGGTGCGCTACATCGATCATGCCGGCGGCGACGATGCCGCCCCGGGCAGCCGGGCGGCCCCGTGGAAGCACCATCCCTGGGATCCCGAGGCGGTCGGCAACGCCAAGGCGGCCTCCGGTCCGCTGACCTACGTGTTCAGGCGCGGCGTGGTCTATCGCGGCCGGCTGATCGCGCGGGCAGCCATCGGCACCGCCGAGGAGCCGATCCGCCTGACCAGCGACCCGGCCTGGGGCGAAGGCGAGGCGGTGATCAGCGGATCCCTGCCGGTCACCGGCTGGACCGCCGGAGGCGACGCGCGCATGCCCGAGTCGGCCAAGGTGTGGTCGGCCAGGCTGGACTACCTGCCGCGCCGCGTCTTCGTGCGCAGCGCCGACGGCAGCCTCGTCCGGCTCAGGCTCGCCCGGCATCCCAACTGGGAGCCGCAGGCCGACGACCAGCGCGCCCAGTGGTGGACCTGGGAGAACCCGGAATGGTGGACCGCCAAGCATGTGGTGCAGGGCAAGGGCTTCCGCTGCATCGACACCAGGCACCTCACCGAGGCTCCTGAATTCTACCAGGACGCCCTGGTCTGGACCGAGTGGATCATCATGATGGGCTCGCCCTACCCGACCAAGGTGGAGAGCTTCGACGCAGCCACCCGCTCGATGGTGGTCGCCGGCTTCTGGTGGGGGGACAGCACCAAGGTCGCGACCGGCAACCGCTACTACCTCGAGGACAAGCCGCACTATCTCGATCAGGCCGGCGAGTTCTGGTTCGATCGCCAGGGCCAGGGCGGCATCCTGCATGTCCGTCTGCCCGGCGACGCCGATCCGAACCAGGCTAGGGTCGAGGCCGCGCGGCACAGCACGCTGCTGGCGGCCGACCGCCTCGAGCATGTCGCCATCACCGGCCTGACCTTCCAGGGCGGCAACACGCACTGGGACCTGACCGCCCGCACCTTCGTCGATGCCGAGGTCGAGAGCGCCGGGATCCGCCTGCTCGGCGGCGGCGGCGATGTGGTGGTGGCCAACTGCCGATTCGACCACCTCACCGGTGGCGTGCGCATCAAGGCCGACAAGGACGACCAGCGCCTGGTCGGGGTGCGCATCACCGACAACCAGCTGACCGACCTCGACCGCTTCGGCATCCACATCGGCGACAGCTCGCGCTGGGCCAAGGCCGAGGGGCCGTTCTCGACCGTCGATGATGTGGCCATCCTGCGCAACCGCATCGCCGACACCGGCCTGCGCACCGGCCGCGACTGCCACGGACATGTCATCACCAGCGAGTACGTCGATAGCCTGGAGGTGGCGGGCAACATCATCAGCCGCGTCGGCGGGTCCGGCATCTTCCTCTTCGGCGGCAAGGGCGGGGGCCAGCTGCGCGACCGGCCGTACTCGCGCACCCTGGTGCACCACAACAAGGTGTCGGACGCGCTGCGGATGAGCAACGACTGGGGCGCGATCGAGACCTGGCAGGGCGGGCCGCACTACGTCTGGTCCAATGTCAGCGACGATCCGGGCGGCTACTGGCACTGGTCGGCCATGCGCATGGATCCGGCCAAGGCCGCGGACATCGGCTACGGCACCGCCCGCCAGGGCTATGCCTACTACTTCGACGGATCCTTCAAGAACTACGTCTTCAACAACATCGCCGAGGGCCGCAGCAACGGTATCGGCGACCCGCGATCGAGCGCCTGCGCCTTCATGGAGGTGCATGGCTTCCAGAACGCCTTCTTCAACAACACCGCCCACCGCTTCAACGCCGGTGTGCGCAGGCAGTCGCCGCGCGGCGGACGCTCGCAGATCCTCGGCAACGTGTACGAAGACATGTCGATGTGGAACCTCCTGCTGACCGCTCCACGCGGCAAGGAGGACGTCAACGCCTACCAGATGCAGAACAAGGACGGCCCCATGCTGCGGCCCGAGACGCTGGCGGTGGGCGGCAACGTCTTCGCCGGCCGGCCGCGCGAGTTCGGCGCCTTCGCCGAAGATGGCGAGCGCCTGCCCACCGCCGAGGCCTTCACGCGTGCGTACCAGGCCAGCGGTGCCGTGCGCGCGGATGTCGGGGCGCCGGTCGACGGCAAGGTCCTCGCCGATGCTCCGGCTGGCGACTACCGCCTGCGGCCGGGATCGGCGGCGACGGGGGCCGGTGTGCGGTTCTTCGTGCCCTGGGCGCTGTCGGCAGTGGTCGGGGAGTGGCACTTCACCCCCTCGGCCAAGGACCCGGCGACGGTCCTTGACGACCACTGGTACATGACGCCGTACTACCTGGACCGCGAAGCCTACTTCAAGACGCCGCGCAACGATCTCACTGGCGTCGGCATCACCGCCGCCAGCTACGTCGATGGTCAGCTGGAGGACTGGACGCGTGGCGCGCTGCAGCTGGACGGCAAGGCCCAGCATCTGGTGGCCCGGCATGCCGACATGACCCGCCCGTTCGCCTACGAGCACGCGAAGCAGCGGCACGTGGCCGAAGGGCTGGCTCTGCCCACCCCGGACATCGGCGCGCACAACCTGCTCATCGAGGTCCACCTGCGCACGGCGGCCCGTACCGGCACCATCGTCAGCAAGGTGGCGGAGGCGGGCTATGCCCTCGAACTCGTCGCCGGTCGGCCCAGCCTGCGCCTGCGCAGCGGCGGGCTCGATGTGTGCATCACCACCGCCACGACTGCGATCGACGATGGTGCCTGGCACCACCTGGTCGCCGAGTTCGACCGGACGCAGGGCGTGCGTCTGTACCTCGACGGCGTCGCGGTCCCGGCGGAATCGGTCGGCGGCCCGCCAGCCGGCAGCCTCGCCAATGCCGCCGATCTGCTGGTGGGCGGCGGACCGGGTGCGCAACCGTTGGCCGGTGCCATCGACTTCCTGCGCATCTGCCGCGGCACCCTGGCCGAGGCCCGGACCACCATCGCCGAACTGCACGCGTGGCAGAGCGATGGCCCCGCTCTGCGCGACTTCCGCGGCAGCAAGCCATCCGGCCGGCGTGATGCCGGGGCTCTGCACGGACACAATCCGTGAGGGCTGGCGGAAACCCTGACGCCAGGCCAAGATGACGTCGGCCGAAACTCTGACAGAACTGGAAGACACGGCACGGCGGTCAGGGACGCCGTGTCTAAGTCGTTGAAATCAAAGGATTCGAGCAACTGCTCAGGGGCACCGCCCCTGCGGCCCTGCGGGCCTGTCCCCGCGTTCCGAAACCGCGGGCGGATGGGCTTCGCCCATGATATCCGCCCACCGCCGCTCGGCGGCAGCCCCATCGCTGCGCGACGGGGCCCCGGTCTGAGTTGTTACGGATTCGAGACGTATCCGCCGCCGCAACCCGCCAGCAGAAGTATGCGTAACGCCTCCATCGCCGTTGGCGAACGACGCACCGGCCGGAAGCAGAAATTGCAAAACGCTGATGCGCAATGATTTACGGGATCTTCCTGCGGCGTCAGGGTTTCCTCGAACCGTTCGGCGTCGGCCTGGCCATCGCCTGAGGAACGCCGCATCGTTCGCGGTTCATCGGATCTTCCGATAGCGTCATGGTTTAGCGACGGACCATCTTCCCGTAGCGTCACGGTTTCCCGGTTCGTCCTCGGTTGAGCCGTGGCCGGCACACGGCTGAGCGTGTGCCAGGCCGACGGCCTGGTTTCAGTCAGCTCTCTGAGAACTCCGCTGAGCAGCACCTAGGCAGCCTGGCAGCCTGGGAAAAGCCTCTTAGAGCAACACCTAAGCCATTGCGCAACAAAAGCTTACCGGACACGCTTCGTCCTGCGGGTCACGCTTTCCGACGACCTGTCCCGATTCTTGGCTTGGAGTCAGGGTTCTGTCGCAGGTCTGGGTGTTTTCAGCCCGGCACGACGGTTCATCACCGATGTCGTCAGGCTATGTTGCGCTGATGTCAGGGTTTCAGCGAGCGGCCGGGCTCAAACCGAGACGCCCGCCCGAAAACCCTGACGCAATCGCAATATCGCGACCTGAAAGCGGCAGACGCCGATTGCCCGGGGCTCAGCCCGTGGGTATGCCAGAGCATGAAGCCCGTTCCCTCGCCGACCGAGCCCGAGCAGCAGATCATCGCCGTGCCCGAGATCGAGGCGCTGCTGGCGCGGGCCGACGAGGGCGAGGATCCGATCTACGAACGGCTCATGCCGACCGAGCGCTGGACCCGCGATCCGGTCTTCCTGCTCGACGTGCCGGTGGCCTGCGACGACTCGGTCAGCGAGATCACCATCGAGACGGTCAACGAGCACGGCGAGCGGGTCAACGAGCAGCGCAAGGGCAAGGTGGTGACGCGCCGCGCGCCGCATCCCGAGTTCGTCCGCCAGGGCAAGCAGCTCGTCCACCGTCTCGCCGCCGAGCCGCAGGGCCTGGCGCAGACCCCGGTGATGTGCGACCTGACCACGGTCATCAAGTACAACAACGGCGTGGTGCAGCAGATCCACCTCGACGTGCTGCATGCCATCCTGCACCTGCTGCACGACCGCTTCGTCCGCACCGGCGTGGCGCATCCGCGCATCCGCACCACCTACCACGACATCGCCGGCGTGCTCGACCGGCCGATGAACGGCCGCATCATCAACGACATCAACAACGCCGGCGAGACGCTGAGCGGCCTGCATGTCAGCAAGTACTACGGCTGGATGCGCCAGGATCAGACGGTCGAGCCGGCGGCGGCCGAGCACTGGGGCTCGATCATCTCGTACTTCTCGCCCAACGCCGGCCCCGAGGAGCGGCGCGGCAAGGGCAGCCGCGGGCCGCGCCGGCAGAGCGTCATCTTCGAGGTGCACGCCGCGCTGATGCGCGCGCTGACCGGCCAGGGCGCCGACCGCCTCTACATCACCCGCCCGCTCAACCTGACCAAGAACCTCGGCTACCGGCTGCGCTGGAAGAAGCACCTGCACCGCATCCTCGAAAGCCGCTTCGACGCCACCGGCCAGTTCTACATGCCGCTCGCCGAGCTGTGGATCTCCTGCTTCGGCAACCAGGCGGCGGACATCACCGTGCCGAAGAAGCTCTATCAGGTGCGCCACGACCTGAAGACGTTCCTGAACGAGATGACCGAGGTCGGCTTCCTCGCCGTCGGCGAGCTGGTCATGGGCCGCAGCGAGGGGGTCACGCTGACCCGCGCCATCACCCTCGACCAGCAGGCCAAGCGGCTCAACCTCGATGGGCGCGAGATCGCCGAGGTGGTCAACTGCCAGGACTGGGTGCGCGCCACCCCGGGACCGACCTACTGGGCGCAGAAGAAGCCCGGCCGCCGCGACTTCGCTTGCGACATCCTAGGCGCCGTGCTCAGCGAATCCCAGACCGCCCGCGTGCTCAAGGACAACGAGCCCGGCCTGATCATCGAGGTCGGCTACCAGCGCCTGAAGACGCTGCTCAATGCCTTCGGCGACCGCGTCTCGCGCCTGCCGATCGACGCCTGGTTCGGCCCCGCCTACCCGCGCGAGCCCGAGGAGCTGACCATCCGCCGGCTGATCATCGACCGCGCCCGCCACACCCCGCGCGACGGCGACGCCGAGGGCCTCTACCATCAGCGCGGCGACATGGCTGCGCGGTGGATCCGCAAGGTGCTCAAGCTGCACGACCTCGACGGGATCATCGCCGAGTTTCTCCGTCGCGCCGCGCTGGCGGCGCAGGCGCCGGGTGACGCTCCGGAACCGGCCCCCGACGCCGACGAGGGCGACACCCAGGACCGCCTGCATCGCTACATGGGCATGGCTCTGCGCATACTCGTCCGCACCCTCAACCTCGACCCGGTGCTGGCCCAGCCGGCGGCCTGGGCCGGCGAGCACGCGGCGGCCGACGTGCCGACTGCGCGCCTGCAGGCCGAGTTCCGCAAGTACGCGCGCATCGTCGCCGACGCCGCCGTGCGCGGCATCGGCCTGGTCGGCTGGTACGGCCACATGGGCCGCTTCATCGCCGGCGAGCTCGGCGAGGAGGGGGCCGCGGTGCCGGCGCCGCTGTGGAACCGCATCCGTGCCCGCCACCCCGAGATCGGCGAGATGATCGCCGAGATGCTCGACGCCCGTCGTCCGGAGTGGGAGAAAGCGCTGGCCTACCGCCTGCAGCGCCGCGCCACCGAGGCCTATCTCGAACAGCAGCGCATCGCGCACTACGTCGAGCGCATCCACCTCGAATGACCTGTGTGGCTGGCTGCCGCTCACCCGACCGGCTGCAGCGCCTGCAGCGTGGCGGCGAAGCGTCGGCGCTTCAGTGGCGTCGCCTGCACCATGGCCATGGCATGGTCGAGGCCATGGCGTCCGGCGGCGCTGACCAGCGCCGAGCGTCGCAGTGCCCGCGAAGCCGCCCGCTGCGGCGTGCGGCCGCGCCGCCGCTTGCCCACCGTGGCGGCTGGACCCAGCACATGGTCGATGGTCCGTCGCACCAGCAGGCGCAGCGACAGCGCCGACAGCGGCCGGCTGGTGATCGTGGTGCGGTCATGGTCGAGGGCGGGGAAGAGGGGGGTGTCGGGACCGCCGGGCGGGAGCCGCCGCACGTAGCGGTCGAGCAGCAGCCGCGCCTGGCGGTCGAGCCGCACCACCGCATCGGCTTCGCGGTGCCCGCGCGGCTGGTGGCGCAGCAGGCCGCGCCGCAGCTGCAGATCGCCACGCCGCGCGCGGTGCAGCGAGATGGGCTCCAGCGCCCCGGCGTAGAGCACGGCGACGATCGCCCGGTCGCGGTAGGCCTGCAGGGTGCGGCCGGCGATGGCGCGGATGCATGCCGTCACCAGGCCGGCACTCATCCCGGCCGCGGCGGCCGGCAGCGGGTTGGGCCGGCAGCGGATCGCCGCGGTGATGTCGGCGCCCCGCCCGCTCTGCGCCGCCCAGGCGTACAGCGAGCGCAGCGTCGCCCGGTAGGCACGCACGGTATGGTCGTGCCAGCCGTGCTTCGCACCCCAGGCGAGGAAGCGCCGCACGTGGCGTGCGGTCGGTTCGGCGCAATCCCGGTCGATCAGCCAGGCGGCCCAGCCGCGGGCGAGCCGGCGGTACTGCTGCAGCGTCGCCGCCGCGCGCTCGCCACGCATGGTGCGCCGGGCCAGATCGGCCAGCCACGCCTCGAGCATCGCCGCGTAATCCGCCCACGCCCGCCGGAACTCCTCCGCCTTGACGGCCAGCTCGGGCAGCGGCACGGCATCCGGGATCACCCGCCCGTCCCCGGGATCGTTGCCCCAGCGGCGATCGGCGGGAGAAGGACGAGGCATGCGTCCAGGCTGCGGGCGATGCCCTGATGATCAAGACGCGCATCTCTGTCTACAAGACGTTCGCGTTGATGTCGTGGCGGGTCGGCGTGGTGTCATGACGTCTCGGTGGACGAGGCTGACGGCTGACGCGGGCAAGGGGGCACAGCAACAGGTGGAGGCGGTGGATTCGCCGGCCCAGGCCGCCATGCTTCACGGCCGAGGAGATCCACATGCCCGCCAAGACCAAGACCGCTGCCAAGTCCAAGCCCGTCAAGAAGGCCGTGAAGGCCAAGAAGGCGATGTCGTCCTGCCGCAAGGGCTGCGGCACCCGCTGCAAGTAGGGACTCGCTGACTGCCGGTTGCCGGCCGCTGAGCGCCGCAGGTCGCGGGTAACTAGCGACCGATAGGGGCGTTGCCGTCCGCGGGGAGCTTCGGCCGAGGGTCTGCTGCACGCCGCGGCCGCCGCCGCGGGGTGGTCGTGGCAATAGCGGAAAAAGACACGATGATGCCGTCCGCGGAGGACTCATGGCCATCGTCGGATCAAAGACCCGGACCCCGGAAGAGACGGCGGCCATCGTGTCGGCCACGGCCATCGCCCGTGGGCTGGACATCTCCAAGACCGCCATCGTCGGCATCCTCGGGCGCGGCAAGCCGTTCACCCGCGTCCATGTCGGGTTCACGGACGTCGATCTGGGCAAGACCGCCCAGGAGCGCGGCGGCTGCACCGTCACCGCGATCTACTCCGCGAGCAGCCAGCACACCGTCGCTGCGGTCGGCAAGGCGGTTGGCGACTGGCTGCAGGCCTGCCACGGCAAGCGCTTCGATCCGGCTCCGGCCAAGCAGGTGCTGAAGCCCGGCACCAAGACGCTCTACCTCGCCGTCGTCTACGGCTGATCGCCCGGCGGATAGCCGCCGCGTAACAACTCAGGCCGGGGCCCCGTCGCGCAGCGATGGGGCTGCCGCCGAGCGGCGGTGGGCGGATATCATGCGCGAAGCCCATCCGCCCGCGGTTTCGGAACGAAACCGAGCTGCGACACAGGCAGCGGGGACAGGCCCGCAGGGCCGCAGGGGCGGAGCCGGCGCAGCCCCTGAGCAGTTGCGCCGCCGCTACGGTCGCGCCTACTCGGATTCCTTGGCGTAGGCGTCGAGCAGGCGGATCCGCTCCGAGACGTCGTCGCTCACGGCAACGCAACCTGCAACCGTTCCTCTGTCAGCCCCGAAGGTCTAGTCTAGTCTGGCCGTCCGGGTTGCCCCGCCCTGCCGCTCGCCACGCTGGCTGGCCATGCGCACGCTCCTCGCCCTCCTCGCCGCCGTCGTGCTCGTCGCCGGCGATTCCACCGCCTTCGCCACCTGGACCGGTGACCCCTGCACCACGCTGACGGTGCGCGTGCTGGCCGAGTCCCCGCCGGCCGTCATGCGCGCGCGCCGTGCCGGCGGCGAGTGGCAGGCCCAGCAGGTCGCGGTGCGTCCGGTGCTGGATACGGGCTGGAGCGTGGCCGAATGCACGGTGACGGGGCTCAAGCCCGACGAGAAGGTCGAGTTCGACGACGGCGCCGCGCCGCTCGGCGCTTGGCGCACGCTGCGCGACCGCCTCGACCCGCCGCTGCGCCTGGCCATCGGCGGCGACATGCTGCACGAGCAGCGCTATCTCGAGGCGGTGTGCACCGCCCTTGCCCCGGCCGACCCCGAGGCGGCGGTGATCGGTGGCGACTGGGCCTACGACAACGCCGAGAGTGCGCGGTTCAGCCGTTACCACACCCTGCTTGGCACCTGGGCGAAGACCATGCGCCGCGCCGATGGCAGCGGCGTGCCGATGATCGCCGCGGTCGGCAACCACGAGCTGGGCAAGGGGCGCGGCACGCTGCCCGAGACGCCCTTCGGCGTGCTCTTCCCCGAGCCGATGACCCGCGCGGTCGACATCGGCGCGCAGGTCAGCTTCCTGCTGCTGAACACCAACCATGGGCGGGCGGTGGCGGATCAGACCGCCTGGCTGCAGCAGGCCCTGGCCGAGCGCAAGGAGCGCACCTGGCGCTTCGCCGTCTACCATGTCCCCGGCTACCCCTCGGTGCGCAAGTACGAGGACGGCGCCAGCCCCCAGGTGCGCAAGCTGTGGGTGCCGCTGTTCGAGCGCGGCGGCGTCGCGGTCGGCTTCGAAAACCACGACCACGCGCTGAAGCGCACCGTCCCGCTGCTCGCCGACAAGCCAGACCCGGCCGGCATCACCTACCTCGGCGACGGCGCCTGGGGCGTGGGCGAGCGCAAGCCGGCCACGCCGGAGGAGCGTCCCTATCTGGCGATGAGCGCGGCCAAGCGCCATGCCTGGATCGTCTCGATCGGCGAGAAGAGCCTGAGCGCCCGCGCCATCGGCGAAGGCGGCGTCGAGCTCGACCGCGTCGACCTGGCGCCGCGCCAGGCGCAGTAGCCCTGGGGCCGACGAGCACCAGCTCGTCGGCGGGGCGATGGAGGGCCCACCCTCACCCGCTGCCGCGCTTGACCCCGGCCAGCATCCGCCAGGGCAGGAAGTAGACGGCGAAGACCACGCAGAACACCCATACGCCGTCGAGCCCGGCGAAGTGGCTGGCGGCGAAGAAGAAGATCAGCAGGTGCATGCGGATGACGTTGAGGTAGGGCCGCATGGGATTGAACCCCGCCCCCCCCGTCTTGCCCGCGCCGGTTTCGCCGCGCCAGGCCTGGGCCAGCGCCGAGCGCTCGGCGATGGCGGCCGAGAGCAGCCATGGCCAGTACGAGGTCGCGACCAGGCCGAGCAGCTGCGGCGTCAACGGGAAGGCGCCGTGGACGGTCGGTTCCAGCGGGAAGAACAGGGTCAGGAAGACCGCATGGCCGAGATGGAAGCCGCCGAAGTGGATGGTGAAGAAGCCGAGCAGGAAGACGCTCAGCGCCAGGTTCCCGGCCACGGAAGACCCGGCCTGGATGCCGCGCCGGGCCGAGCCGACGATGCCCAGCACGATGGTCAGGTAGCCGATCACCAGGCTGGACAGCCACAGCGACCAGATGAGGTCGCGCGCCTGCCACGACAGGGCGAGCGCCAGCCCGAGGCTCAGGAGGAAGCCGAAGCCATCCCACCAGGGTGACGCGAATCTGGGCGGCGTGGCCGTCATGGCACCAGCCTGCGCCGCAGGGATGCTTGTCCAGGCGCCCGACCGGTCGGCCTGGTGCGGCGCAGGTGGCGAACAGCCAGGTCCGCGGCCATGCGCGGGCGGGACTCCGGGGCTGCCATCGTCCGGCTCAGGCCGTTCCGCCATCCCAGGGCCGCACCCGGCGCGCCAGCAGCACGGCGCCGACTGCGGCCGCGCATGACAGCAGGCCGACCAGGCCGTAGCCCTGCAGCGGGGCCTGGGCATCGGTCTGGTGGATGACGAGTCCGGCCAGCACCGCAGCCAGGCCCGAAGCGCCCGACTGCACCGCCGAGTTCAGGCTCATGAAGGCGCCGCGGTGCGCCGGCGACACCGCCCCGCTGATCAGCGCGGTGGCCGGGACGTAACGGCCGCTGCCGGCGACGATGAAGGCGGTGGTCACCAGCAGCACCACCGGCAGCGGCCAGGCGGGCAGGTTGGTCAGGGCGAGGGTCGGGATGGTCGCGACCAGCGCGCTGATGATGAAGACGCGGCGCTTGCCGTGGCGGTCGGCCAGCCGTCCGATCCATGGCTGGGTCACGGCCGCCATCGCCCCGCCGGCGAGGTAGACCAGGGCGAGATCGCGTTCGCTGACGCCGGCGTTGCGCGCCAGATAGGTGGCGATGAAGGGGATGACGAGGAAGGCCGCCAGGGCGAGGACGGCGCTGAGCGCCAGCGCCGGCCACAGCATCGGCTCGGCCAGCAGCAGGCGCAGCCGAGCCAGCGGCGAGCGCTCGCCGGCATCGAGATGCGCGCGCAGCGGCGGCAGCCAGGCCCAGGCCAGCACCAGGATCAGCAGCGACACCACGACGATGGCGTGGAAGGCGGCATGCCAGCCCAGCCACGCGGCCAGCCAGATCCCGGCCGGCACGCCGAGGATCGAGGCCAGGGCGAAGGCCGACATCACCCGGCCCATAGCCGCGCCGCGGCGCTCGTACGGCACCAGATCGCCGACCGCCGCCAGCAGCAGCGCGCCGACCAGGCCGCCGCAGGCGCCCGCCGCGATCCGCGCCAGGACCAGGGCGTGGAAGCCGGGGGCGATGGCGCAGGCCAGGGTCGCGACGATGAAGCCGGCGTAGAGCCACAGCAGCGCGCCGCGGCGCTCGAGGCGGTCGACGAAGAGCACGCCGATGATCGCGGCGATGGCGGCGCTGAAGGTGTAGGCCGACACCGCCACCGAGAAGCCGGTGGCGGTGATGCCGAAGACCCGCATCAGCTGCGGACCGAGGGGCATCATCACCACGAAGTCCATCATCAGGGTGAAGTTCACCGCGGTCAGCGCGAGGACGGCGAGGCGCTCGCGGCGGGCGCCGTCCTCGGGGGCTGGGCAGCTGGCGGACACCGCGGCAGTGGAACCCATGGGGTGGCGGGGGCAATGCGGTCGGAGGCCCGCGCCGCAGCGGGGGCGCTATCCGCCGGAGGGATGCCGCCGGTTCCCGCGACATGGAAAACGCCAGCGTTCCGGCATCATCCGTGGCATGGAACAGCTCGCCTGCCGCCCCGCCATCGCCGGGATCGACGCCCTCGGTCTGCGCCTCGACCTGGTCGGCGACCCCGGCCCCTTCCGCCACCGCCTCGCCGTCACCGCCATCGCCGCCGGCCTCGCCGAGGTCGAGCTGGTGCTGGAGGCCGCGGCTCCCGCCCCGCCGCCCGCCATCGTCGTCCGCCTGTCCGGCGAGGCGGCCGGCATCGCCCACACCTGGCGGCCGGACCGCAGCGGCTCGATCGGGATCAACCCCGACTGGAGCAACGACGTGGTCGCCGCCCGCGCCGCCAGCCAGTCGCCGGTGCTGTGCCTGCACGGCATCGACGGCATCAGCCGTCTGGCCATCGCCGCCGCCGATGCCACCCATGGCAGCTTGCTCGGCGCCGGGGTCCGCGAGGAGGATTGCCGCCTGATCGGCCGCTACGAGCCGTTCCTCGACGGCCGCGCCGCGTCGGCGCGCTTCAGCGTGCGCCTGCGCCTCGATATCCGCGCCATACCCTGGCACCAGGCGGTGCAGGAGGTCGCACGCTGGTGGGAGTCGATGCCCGGGCATGCGCCGCTGCCGGTGCCGGGAGCCGGGCGCGAGCCGATGTATTCGACCTGGTACTCGTTCCACCAGATCTGCGACCCGCAGCCGGTGCTGGCCGAGTGCCACCGCGCGCGGGAGCTGGGTTGCACCGCGGTGATCGTCGACGACGGCTGGCAGACCCGCGACTCCAGCCGCGGCTACCACCTCGCCGGCGACTGGCAGCCCGAGCGTATGGGCGACATGCGCGCCTTCGTTGACGGCGTGCACGCGCTGGGCATGCGCGTCCTGCTATGGTACGCCGTGCCGCTGATCGGTTTCCAGACCATGGCGTTCCGGCGCTTCGAACACTGCATGCTGCGCCGCGACGAGCGCCTCGGCTGCGGCATCGCCGACCCGCGCTATCCCGAGGTGCGCGCCTTCCTTTGCGACCTCTACGAACGCCAGGTGGCGGAGTGGGATCTCGACGGACTGAAGCTCGATTTCATCGACTGCGTCCAGCCGGTGCCGGGCATGGCGCTGGGCGCCGGCGACGGACGCGACATCGGCGACCTCGACGAGGCGGTCGACGCACTGATGAAGGAGGTGGTGCGGCGGCTCCGCGCCCGCCGGCCAGACCTGCTGGTCGAGTTCCGCCAGGGCTACATCGGTCCGCTCATGCGCTCGTTCGGCAACCTCTTCCGCGCCGGCGACTGCCCCTACGACGCCGCCGCCAACCGTGCCCGCACCATCGCCGTGCGCATGCTCGCCGGCTCCAGCGCGACGCACGCCGACATGCTGATGTGGTCGCCGCACGACGCGCCGGAGGTGGCGGCGCGGCAGTTGCTCGCGGTGCTGTTCGCCGTGCCGCAGATCTCGGTGCTGATCGAGCGCCTGACCCGGCCGCAGCGCTCGATGCTCTCGTTCTGGCTCGGCTGGTGGCTCGAGCACCGCTCCACCCTGCTCGACGGCGCCCTCTCGGCCGAGGAGCCGGAGGCCGGCTGCCCGCTGGTCACGGCCGATGGCCCGGACGAGCGCATCGTCGCGGTCTACGCCGACCGGGTGGTGCGGTTGGCCGCCCGACCAGGGCGCTGCTGGCTGGTCAACGCCACCTCGCGCGGCGAACTGGTCGTCCTGGCCGCAGAGCACCTCGGCAGCCGGCGCGTGGTCGTGCGGGACTGCCAGGGCACGGTCGTGTCCGACTCCAGGTACGACCTGGCCGCTGGCGCGCTGCGCCTCGCCGTACCGCCGAGCGGGCTGGTCCAGCTCGACGGCTGAGCCCGGCCTACGCCGGCTCATCGAGCAGCGACAGCTGCCTGGTCCCCTGGGCGGTGCCGAGCACGCGGTCGGCCAGGGCCTGGGCCTCGGCCACGTACCAGGCGCGGTCGAGCTGCCCGGCGTCTACCGCGGCCGGATCCCCGACCGCGATGGCATGCGCCGCGACCGTGCTGCGGATGCGCCCGCCGTCGAGCTGCACGATCGGCTCGCCACCACGCCCGACCACCCATCGGATCACGCCGTCGTCGACTGGTCGTCCGCCCCAGGCGAGGTCGCGGGCGCGGCGCCACAGCGCGAAGTCGGTGACGGCGGTCGCCTGCGCCACCACGTCCGCGATCGCCCGGCCGTGCACCAGGTGCTCGAGCGCAGCCCGCGCCACGATCGGGGCGGCAGCCATGCGCGCCGCGTCCTCGTCATCGCCGCCGGCGAAGCGGCCCTTGGTCTTGACCACCGCGCCGTCGGGACCGGCGGCGATGTAGTCGTTGACCGAGGTGCGCCACAACCGCCGGTAGGGGGTGCGCTCCAGCGTCAGGCCGGTGCGCGCCTCCCATACCGCGGCGGCGGCCTCGGCGTCGCCGCGCACCACCACGCCGTCGGTGTTGACCGAGACGATGGTGCCGCCGCCGTCCAGCACGCCGTCGATCAGTTCGAGCAGGCGCAGCTGCCCGGTCAGCACCACGCGCAGGGCGTCGGGCGGCGAGAACAGCCCGCTGCGATGGTTGCCGAGCTGGCCGTACAGGCTGTTGATGACGAACTTCAGCGCGTTGCTCGCGACCTGGTCCTTCGCTCGCTTGGCCGCCAGGCGCCGGGCCATCAGCGTGCCGACGCGGTTGGCGAAGTCCGGCAGCTGCGGCGGGGCGATGCCGACCCGGGCGATCAGCGAGGGGTAGTACGAGGCGACGTCGAGGTCGGTGAGCGGTCCGTCGATCATGCCGGGCGGATCGGCCGAGTGCAGCCCGCCGACACCGCAGGCGAGCTCGACCCCGCCGGCCGTCAGGCGCCAGCCCGCCGCCGGACGCAGTGCCAGATGGCCGCGCTCGTTCCAGCGCACCTCGCCATCCAGGATCGAGCGCATCGCCGCACGCACATCGTCGCGCCGGGCGGCGAATTGCGCCGCCCCGAGCAGCTCCGCCACCGGCATGGCGCCGGGCGCCACCGCGCGACGCACCTGGTCGCGGCGCAGGCCCTGCAGCACCACCGTCTCGGCGAGCAGGCCGGTCGAGGCCAGCCAGGCTGAATCGCCGATCCACGGGTGGTCCGCCAGCAGGCGTTGGCGCACCGCTAGGCCGCCCCGCTCGGCCTCGGCGAGGCGGGCGATGGTCGCCACCTCGCACAGCGGATCGCCGCCCGGCAGCGGCAGGCCGCGCCGGCAGCAGGCCGCATCGAGGTCGCCGACCATGACGCCGAGGTCGACGGTGCGCAGCCAGCGCCGCGGATGGCGCGGCAGCTCCTGCACCAGCCGGCGCGGTGGCGGCCACGGCCCGGCGAGCAGCCGCGCCGCCGCCGCATCGCCCGCCGCGACTGCGGCGAGCAGCCGCTCGCCGTCCCACGGCGACAGCTCGCCCAGCGCCATCGTGTGCACGGTCAGCGCGGGATCGTCGAGCAGCTGTGCCGCGACCGCCCATGGCAGCAGGCGCGTGATCCCGGCGGCATGGACGGCGCAGCCATGCGCGGCGGGCAGGATGGCGGCGACGGGCGGCACGACTCCAGCGTGCGTGATGGCGTTGCCGGCCAAGCCGCCGCCCGGCGGCGGGAACGTGTTGACTCGCCCTGATATGGCTCTACGGACTTCGCCACCTCGCGTAGGAGCATCACATGGGACTGCCTGAAGACATCGCCAAGCTCCTCAAGTCAGAGGGCTACAGGCTCAACGAGACCATCCGTGACGGGATCAACGATTTCATCGAGATCGTCACCGAAGAGAACGAGGAGATGGAGGACGACGTCGAGGACGACGGCGACGAGGAGACCGAAGGCCCCGAAGGCCTCAAGGCCGACCTCTAGCTGCTCCTGACGCCGTTAGGGCGCGATCGCCACCCGCAGCCTGGCTGACGGCTCGCCCCAGGTGACCCGCGGGTAGTGCTCGGCCACGGCGGCGAGTGGCGCGCGCGAGGTGGTGAGCATGCCGTCGCGCAGCCACTCCTGGTGTATGGCCGCGGCGCGCAGGCCCCACCGACTGGGCGGCTTCCGCGCGGAAGGCAAAACGAACCGGCCGATCGCTGACCCAGTCACTGTCGCCATACCGCGCGCAATCCGGTTGATGCGTACGGGAAAGCGGTCATTATGAGTTGCGTGCTAGGTCGGCGGATCGTCCCGCCATGCGCTTGCGCCGGGCAAAATCCCAGGCGACGCGCGCAGCGCGCGGACATTGCGGATCCTCCTGCTATGCGTTGTCCAATGGACTGCGCACCACCAGCCCGGGCCGATTGAGCACGTGCGTGTAGATCATGGTGGTCGACACGTCGGTATGGCCGAGCAACTCCTGGACCGTGCGGATATCCTGTCCGCCTTCCAGCAGATGCGTGGCGAAGGAATGGCGCAGGGCGTGGCAATGCACCCGCTTGGTCAGACCGGCGTGCCGCCCGGCCGTCGCTATGGCCTTCTGCAGGCAGGACTCGTGGGCGTGATGGCGGCGGACGGCGCCGCTGCGCGGGTCGACGGACAGCTTGGAGGCTGGGAAGACGTACTGCCAGCGCCAGTCCTTGGCCATGTTCGGCGATTTCCTGCTCAGCGCCGTTGGCAGGTACACCGCGCCGGCGCCCGCGGCCAGGTCCTGCTCGTGGAGGTTCTTGACCCGTTGCAGGTGCGCCCGCAGGGGGTCGATGGCTCGTCGCGGCAGCGGCACCACCCGGTCCTTGCCGCCCTTGCCATAGCGCACGACGAGGCGGCCGTGGGCGAAATCGACATCGTGCACGCGCAGCCGGACGCACTCCATGACGCGCAGCCCTGCCCCGTACAGGAGCTGGGCCATCAGCAGCAGGGTGCCCTCGAGGTGTTCGAGGAGCGCTCGCATCTCGTCGGCGGAGAGCACGACGGGCAGGCGCCGGCTGCCCTTGGCGTAGGTGAATGACGGGATCTCCTCCAGCGGACGCTCGCACACATGCGTGAAGAGGAAGACGATGGCATTCAGGGCCTGCCGCTGCGTGCTGCTCGCAACCATCCCGCGCACGGCGAGGTCTTCCAGGAACGAGCGCAGCTGCTCCGGAGTGCCGCGTCGCGGGTCGCCGTCCGCAGAGCCGAGATGCCGGCCGAAGCGGCGAGCCCAGTCCGCATACGCCTCCTCCGTGCGGATCGAATAATGCATCGTACGGATGACGGTGCGCAGCCTGGCTTCCCAGTCAGGCATGGGCTTGTGCTGGTGGAAGGGCAGGTGCTGACCGTCCAGCCCACCCTCGCGCGCCAGGGTCGGATGCGTGCTGTCGACGTGATCGGTTTCAGCGTCCGCCTGCATGAAGGGCGACGGCGATGACCCGGGTTCGCGTGGAGTCAGCGTGCCAGTGGCGCGCAAGCTGCACAGCAGGTTGACCGCGTGCGTGGCTTGGGCGACTTGCCAATCGAGCAAAGCCGGCGTCTGCTGGCGCAAGCCGGCCAGAAACGGCAGGCAGAGCGTGGGGCAGACGCGATCGAAATCGTCGCCAAGGCTGGCGACGCAGGCCCGGGCCCAGCGGAGGTACCAGGGCCGAGAGCGCTCGCTGCGAATCCGGCGCAGGACAAGGTGAACAAAGGCCGCCTCCCAGTCGGGGGAAGCGGGACCGAGTCCCGACGGGGTCTGTATAGTCTCCATAGGTCAATTCATACCCATCCGCAGCCATCGTCAAGGGCCCTAACAGAATAGCCCGCAACGGCCCTATTGAATACGCCCCACGCGCCTCATCCTGATACAAACCGCGCAATCCATGATATGTTAGAATATGCGATAATTTGCGTGTGATATTTACGCGGAATTGCTTTCGTTTAACATGGAATCTTGCGATAAACGATCGCAGTAGTACTAATTATCCGCTTCGTTATAGATCGCAGAATGAAATAGTCATTGCCTCGCACGCATATTCTAACAAGACGGTGAAGTTGAGCGCCCGACATGTGGCTTTCCAGTCGCCCGGCTCCGGGCAAGAATTCG
>JFJP01040896.1_pt1 | contig 27854 bp, 24 predicted proteins | sample 431651 | NCBI WGS metagenome assembly JFJP01 (sample SAMN02602958, study PRJNA72255) | Microbial mat metagenome, whole genome shotgun sequencing project. | biome: fresh water; feature: sink hole; material: water; isolation source: purple microbial (photo- and chemosynthetic) mats found in... | reverse complement strand
TGAACTGAAAATATCAGAACGTCATCTACCTGCTCACGGGAACCCTTCCATGAAATAAATGTTTCATCAATACGTGTATTCCTCTCAATTATTGGTAAATCCTGAATATCAAGAAACAACGCCTTCATCTGTTTCCTCATGTACTTCTTGCCCTTTGGTCCGCCAAACTGATCTGCGAACCCATCAGATGTTGTATAAATTGAATCTCCGGGAATTATTTTTATTGTTCTGTTAGTAAAATTTGAGCTGCCTGAATAAGAACCAATAGGCTGTTTATCAGCATCAACTTCATATAGAGAATTAGTCTCATCAGTAAGATCAGGCTTAACCTCTTTTCCGTCAATAATAAGAGGCACACTGTTCTTCCTGACAAGATACATACTATTATTTGCAGCCGCGAATTCAGCTTCCATTAAAGAATAATCAACTGAACACAGAGAAATATCCATACCGTCACGAATCCTGACCTCTCCCGAAGTAATCCCCTCTTCATTACCGGAATCCTGTCTGAATGTTTCCGCAACAATATGATTGAGCCTGTCAAGTATTTCTCCGGGATGTAAAAGGTGGTATTCCCGTACTGCTCTGTTGAGTCCGTTAAACCCTATTATGCTCATTATTGCCCCTGGCACTCCATGTCCGGTACAATCTACAGATGCCCAAAGAATCTTATTTTGCGTCCTTTCAACCCAGTAGAAATCCCCGCTTATTATATCCTTTGGTCTGAAAAAAACGAATGAAGCCGGAAGCATAGATTTAATAAGATTGTCGGGAGGTAAAACTGCCGTCTGTATTCTTTTTGAGTATTTTATAGAGTCTGTTATTTCATTCCGCTGAATCTCTATTTTATCGCGCTGACTCGAAATCTCATCTTTCTGCTCGAGTATTTTCTGATTCTGTTTCTCCAGAAGGGCATAAGCACGGCGAGTACGGTTATATCCCCTGATAACAAGAAGAGTAAGTACTAAAACAAGAAGAAACGCTGCAACAATTACTGTTCTTGTCCTGTTTACTTCCGACATAAAGTCGTCTTCAGGAACAACAACCCCGATATAAAAAAGGTTATTCTTCCCGAGTTCAAAGGGGTGAATGCCTGCCCACCAGGTATTACCATCAAGTTCAAAGCTAAAGGGCAATCCTGAATTATCTCCTGTTTTCCAATTATTTACAGCCTCAGCAAGCTCACTGATATTAAGATCCTTATAATCATAAAGAACATATTTTTTAAGAGAATCGGGATTTTCAAAACGAGGATCGCGTGGAAGTCCGATTAATTTTGAATCACTTGTAAGAATAAAAGCCTTCCCGTTTTTACTAATATTCAGTTTTGATGTATAGTCGGAAATATCAATAAGCAGGATATCAAATGCAACCACATATTTAAGATTGGTATCATCAGTTGTTTTCCAGTTAACGGAAACTGTAATACCCGGATCCTTTGTCGTGAAAAAGATATAGGGCTCTGTCCAGGCAAGCTCATTATTAATTGTATTTAGTCCGCCGGTAAACCATGGCCTCTCACGGGGATCATATTTCCTTGTATCGATCCAGCTTGTATCAGAACGTACGGTCATTGTCTCATCGTACTTCCACCGGTATCTCATAATCGATTGAATATCGCCTTTCCATGAAACAATTCTGTTCAGCCAGGTAGTATCTTCCCTGAGAAGCATGTATTCATTTCCCTTTGTATTGGCAATCAGCATTGATGAGATCTGCGGATAGTTTTTAAGGAGAGGAATAAACTGGGGATTGAGTTTAGCAGGATCGTTTGATTCAATCAGATCTGATTTACCCCATTCCTGAGATATCCGCAGGGAGTTTACTGCAGGATCAAAAAAAGATGTAAGCTCTTTAACAGTTTCATTTGTAGTCTGCTGAATAATTGAATTGGAAAGATGCTGTACTGTCTGTGACAGGTTGAAGAGCATGTAGATAAGAATGGCAATCGAGACAGGAGTAATAAAAAGAATAATATTTCTGAGTGTCAGAATCCTCTTAAGAAAATTCAACGCATTTTTTACGAGTGAAGTTTTATTGTTGTTATTTGTTTGGTCAGTCATATTACAAAAGTGCAAAATTCCTGAATAATCTGATCAGATAAAATAAAGAAACCAGACTGTAAAACTACAATCTGGTTTCTGGGTGCCCAGAACAAGACTCGAACTTGCACACCCTTGCGAGCACCAGCCCCTCAAGCTGGCGTGTCTACCAATTTCACCATCTGGGCGAGGAAAGGCTTAAAGGCGTAAGGTCGTAAAGGCCCAACGGCTTTAAATCTGAAAAACTTATAATAAAAAGAACATCTTTAATCCTGCTTTTACCTTTACGCCCTTGCGCCTCTGAGCCGCTAAGCCGCTTTTTGTGCCCAGAACAGGACTCGAACCTGCACATCATTGCTGACACTAGTCCCTGAAACTAGCGCGTCTACCAATTTCGCCATCTGGGCGGAACAAGATAGCGGGTGCAAAAATAAATAAAAAATATTAATATGAAAGAGGTTGCAGTAAAAATACCAGCAATAAAACAAATATCTTTAATTATCAGCAATTTGATTTAAACTGTTAAATATTTATCATTGTTCACAAAAAATATCCCATGAAAAGTTTCTGTATTAATTAAAAGTATATTTTTGCTCCCTGATTGTTAATTTAATGACTGAAAAAAATAAAAAGGTCTTGAGTTGTATTAAGCATCTGGTTTACAGGTCTGCGATACCTTCTTTTGCCTACTAAAGAAGTTACAAATTACAGACCTGCCAGTTAAAGCAGGTTTTTTTTTAACAAAAATGTTGATATGAAAGTAATGAAATTCGGAGGTACTTCAGTGGGAAATCCCGACAGGATGAAAGCTTTGATACCTTTAATTAATGATGTTGATAAAAAAATTGTTGTTTTATCTGCAATGTCTGGTACTACAAACAGTCTTGTAGAGATAACAAATCTTCTGTATGCTGACAATGTAAATGAGGCTTCACAGAAAAACGAGGTTCTCAGGGAGAAGTACCACAAGGTTGTTGACGAACTTCTTGCCACTGACACCTACCGTAAGGCCGGACATGAGCTTATTGATTCACATTTTGAATATATAGGGAATTTCACCTTAAGGGTTTTTACAAAACTTCAGGAAAAAGCAATCCTTGCCCAGGGCGAACTTATATCAACATCACTCTTTCATCTGCTTCTTCAGGAAAAAAACATCAAGTCAATACTTCTGCCTGCTCTATGCTTTATGAGAATAGATAAGGACGGGGAGCCTGATGCATTTTATATTAAGGAAAATATAAGGAGAGAACTGAAAAAGTACACTTCAGACAATATTATAATTACACAGGGGTTTATTTGCCGTAATGCTTATGGAGAAATTGACAATCTCAAGCGCGGAGGAAGCGATTTTTCAGCCTCGCTTATCGGGGCCGCGGTAAAAGCGTCTGAAATACAAATCTGGACTGATATCAACGGATTTCACAATAATGATCCACGGTTCGTAGAAAATACAAGCGTAATAAGGGAGATTTCATTTGATGAAGCTGCAGAACTCGCATATTTTGGTGCAAAAATCCTACACCCTTCAAGTGTTAATCCCGCCAGGGAAAACAATATACCTGTAAGGCTGAAGAATACAATGGAACCGAATGACGAAGGAACTCTTATTACTTCAAACTGTATACTTCAGGACTATAAGGCTGTGGCTGCAAAAGACGGCATTTCGGTACTCAGAATACGATCCGACAGGATGCTTATGGCATACGGTTTTCTCAGAAAAGTCTTTGAGATTTTTGAAGCCTACCGTACACCCATTGATATGATAACTACTTCAGAAGTAGCAGTTTCAATAACAATAGACAATCCGGAATTCATAGATAAAATTGCAAAAGATCTGAATGAGTTGGGCAGCGTTGAAGTTGAACTCGATCAGACCATCATATGTGTTGTTGGAGACTTCAGAACTGAAAGAACAGGATCAGCGCCGGAAATATTTGAGGCTCTTAATACAATTCCACTTAAAATGATCTCATATGGTGGCAGTCCAAACAGTCTGTCGCTCCTTATTGACACAAAGAATAAAATTGACGCACTTAAACTTCTGAGCAAACACCTATTTAATTAACAAAATGATCAGCAATAATATAATAGAAAAGTTTTCTGAGATTGAAACTCCATTTTATTATTATGATCTGGATATCTTAAGAGCTACCCTTGAAGTCGTTAAGAAGGAGTCAGATAATTCAGGGTACAAAGTTCATTATGCTGTAAAGGCTAATTCAAATCCCAGAATTCTCAGGCTTATTTCCTCTTACGGTTTTGGGGCAGATTGCGTGACCTACAATGAAATTGCTGCGTCAATTGATGCAGGATTCAAGCCTTCTGACATAGTTTTTGCAGGTGTCGGCAAGACCGACAAGGATATTGCTGCAGCACTTAAGAAAGATATATTTTGTTTTAACTGTGAATCAATTCCCGAAATTGAGGTTATAAACGAACTGGCATCACAACTAAATAAAACCGCATCTATAGCACTGAGAATAAACCCATATATAGATGCCCATACTCATAAATACATTACAACAGGTATTGAGGAGAGCAAATTCGGAATCAATACATGGGAGATTGAGGAAGTAACCCGGCGTCTGGATGGAATGAATAATATAAGGCTTACCGGCATGCATTTCCATATTGGTTCCCAGATAACAAGGATGTCGGTTTTCAAGAGTCTGTGTGCCCGTATTAATGAGCTTCAGGCATGGTTTGTCGACCATGGAATAAAACTTGATATAATAAATGTTGGCGGAGGATTAGGGATAGATTATGAGAATCCTGACAAGGATCCAAATTTTATTGATTATTTCACCCTCCTCAATGAATTTATTGATTTATTGCCTGGTCAGACTCTTCATCTGGAACCGGGCAGATCGATTATAGGACAATGCGGAACTCTTATTACCAGAGTCTTATTCATAAAGAACGGAAGCAATACCCTCTTTGCAATAATTGATGCAGGTATGACAGATCTGATCAGGCCTGCGCTCTATCAGGCATATCATAAAATAGAAAACCTGACATCAAAAGGGAATATATACCGTTATGATGTTGTTGGCCCGATTTGTGAATCATCTGATACTTTTGCAAAATATATAGAATTACCTGAATCGAGCCGTGGCGACATTCTTGCAATACGTTCGGCAGGTGCCTATGGCGAGGCGATGGCATCGCGATATAATCTCAGAGACCTGCCTAAAGCAATATTCTCAGACGATCTTTAGTATTTTTTAACAATTAGTTTTCCCACTGACTGTTTAAATTTGTATCTCAATTTTAGCTACTTACGGTTTAAACAATCCTGAAGATCTTTATTTATACCGATTCTAAATTCAGTATTTCCCATTCAATCGGAAAAATAATTACTTTGGTGTTTTACTTTTTAAACCTGATTATATGAAATATTCTCTATTTAAAGTTAAACCTTTCGATCAGTTAATGCGTGATGCAAATACTGCTTCAGGACTGAAAAGGGAGCTCTCTGCACTGAACCTTGTCTTTCTAGGTATAGGTGCAATTATAGGTGCCGGAATTTTCGTACTTACCGGTGAAGTTTCAGCGAATTATGCCGGACCTGCGATTATTCTCTCTTTTATTGTTGCTGCGTTGGCATGCGCCGCAGCAGGATTATCCTATGCTGAGCTCACATCGATGATTCCTATTTCGGGAAGCGCATATACATATGCCTATGCAACTCTTGGCGAACTTTTCGGATGGATGATAGGATGGTTACTGATTGTCGAATACCTCTTTGCTGCTTCAACAGTAAGTGTAGGATGGTCGGGGTATGTTGTAAGCCTTCTTGGCGATATTGGTGCAAACGGAATACATATACCGGCAGCACTTTCAACTGCTCCCATTATTTATGATGAAGCAACAAGCGGATTTATAAGATCAGCAGGAGGAATTGTGAATTTGCCTGCAATTTTCATTGTTTTTATTCTGACAATTATTCTTGTTGTCGGAGTTAAGGAATCAGCAAAATTCAACAATGTCATTGTTTTCATAAAAGTGTCTGTCATTCTTATTTTCCTTGTAGCAGGCGTATTTTTCATAAGCAAAGCAAACTGGCATCCCTTTATACCCGAAAATACAGGTAAATTCGGATCATTCGGAATCAGCGGAATACTTAGAGGTGCAGCAGTTATATTCTTTGCCTATATAGGTTTCGATGCAGTTTCAACAGCAGCACAGGAATCGAAGAATCCACAGCGTGACCTTCCGATTGGAATTCTCGGGTCACTTGCTATATGTACAATACTGTATATTCTTGTTGCACTCGTTCTTACAGGAATTGTGTCATATACAAAGCTTGGCGTTCCCGATCCGATAGCAGTAGGTGTTGACTCAATGAACTCGCCTTTTGCCCGCAATATACTCGCCCCCCTTATCAAAGTAGGCGCTGTGGCAGGGTTAAGTTCTGTTGTACTTGTCATGCTTCTTGGCCAGCCAAGAATATTCATGACAATGTCGAAAGATGGTTTACTCCCTCCAGTTTTCGCCAAGATTCACCCGAAATTCAAGACACCCTATATGTCAACAATTATTGTTGGTATAGTTGCAATGGTACTCGCAGGTCTATTCCCTATAGGTGTTCTAAGCAAACTTGTTTCATTAGGAACCCTCCTTGCGTTCTCTTCAGTTTGTCTTGCAGTTCTGATACTGCGCAAAAGACAGCCTGATACTCCAAGACCTTTCAAAACACCTTTCACACCATGGGTTCCACTTTTCGGAATTGTTTCCTGCATGGGTGTTACATTATTCCTGAATGTTTATGCCTGGATTACAATGTTAGTTTGGCTGGCAATCGGTCTTGTTGTCTACTTCACTTATGGAATGAAGCACAGCACTTTAACTAAAGAAAACAACTAAAAAGAAATTATAATATTAATGTAGGGTCATGCCACGGCATGACCCTATTTGTATCATAAAAACCAAAGCCATGCGTAAATTTTCCCTTCTTCTGATTTCGTTTATTGCAATATCCTGTTCCCCTTTAAAGAAATACGAGAATCTTCCTGAAGTACTGGCCTGGGAGAAGGACATTCAACAATTTGAGCAGCTTGATAAAAGTGAAACATATTCACCTGACGCAATAATGTTTGCAGGAAGTTCAAGTATCCGTCTCTGGACAAACCTTGAGCATGATATGGCTCCATACCCGGTAATACAGAGAGGTTTTGGAGGTTCCAGACTTAGTGATCTTGCGGTATATGCTGATAGAATTTTCAACCCTCATCCCTGCAAGGCAATAGTAATATTCATTGCCAATGATATCACCGGCAGTGCAAATGACAAGGAACCTCAGGAAGTTGTCAGGCTTTATAAGAATGTTCTCAAAACAATCAGAAAGAACAATCCTGTTACTCCAGTTTTCTGGATTGCAGTAACTCCAACTGAATCAAGATGGAAGGTATGGCCACAGATTAAGGAAGTCAACAGATTGATAAAAGAGATGTCAGATCCTGCTGCTAATACCTATTTTATAGAAACGGAAAAAGCATTTCTTAATGAAGCAGGTTTGCCGATTGAAAAGTATTTCAGGAGTGACAAGCTTCATCTGACACTTGAAGGCTACGCTGTATGGAAAGAAATAATCAGAAATGAACTGAAGAAAGTTGTACCTATGCCTAAAGCCCAAATAATAGCTCACCGGGGTGCCTCATATATTGCACCCGAGAATACTGTTGCCGCCTCTAAGCTGGCATGGGAACTCGGTGCCGACGCAGTTGAATGCGACATTTACCTATCGGCTGACAATAAAATAATAGTGTGTCATGACGGGAATACGAAAAGAACAACTGGCCAAAGTTATTCAATAAAAGATACTAATTCGGATATACTGAGAACACTTGATGCCGGCTCCTTTAAGAGTGAAAAATACAAGGGTGAAAAAATACCATTCCTGGAAGAGATAATCCAGGCAGTACCACAGGGGAAGGAACTTGTTATTGAAATAAAATGCGGAAGCGAGGTATTGCCTCATTTGAAGGAACTTATAAGCAAATATGAAAGCAGCCGCAAGTTTGTGTTTATCTGCTTTGATTTCAAGACAATTACCGACACAAAGAAAACTTTTCCAAAAAACTCATGCTACTGGCTCTGCAGCAATGCCGGATTGTTTGAAAAGACAATAAGTCAGATTCCATCCTCCGGCATCGAAGGAGTAAGCCTGAGCTATGGTCTTATTGATAAGAAAACAGCTGATCTGGTAAAAGGCATGAAACTTGAGCTTTTCACCTGGACAGTAGATGATCCAAAAGAGGCCGGTCGCCTGCTATCCCTTGGTGTTAAAGGAATAACAACAAACCGGCCCGGATGGTTGAATGAGCAAATATTCTGATTATTTTTTAATAACCCTTCTGTCGTAGACTTCCTGCCAGTTTTCAGTATCAGAAGAGAAAGATAGCTGATCCTTAAAAGAGTTTACTCTTTCAAATTTCCTCACCACAACTTCACGTTTGCCGCCGGCAACTCCCTTTGAATGCTGGACAAAATCGACCCATGCCACGAACCTGTTTATCCTGTGAGGCATAATCTCAGGTGTTCTGATGTATTGCACATCCCAGTCACGTATAGCATAATTATCATGATTCTGTTCCCATACGTCTACATAATAAACAAAGGGGTCGAGGTTTGAAAAAACGACTTTTCCGGTTTCGTCAGTAAAACCTTCTGAAGCCCTGTTTATCTCTGCATCCCAGTCGGTTAACAATTCGTAAAGAATTACACTGGCATCAGTAACTAAATATTCATCAACCCATTCCCTAACCTCAATTTCAAGAAGTGTAGGTATTTTCACATCTACAGTAAGATAGGCAACATCAGTCAGTCCACTCTTTGAGATTGCTGTAAGTGAAACTTCAAATATTCCTGTTCCTGTAAAAACATGTGAAGGATTTGCTGCATTTGATACAAAGCCATCACCAAAATCCCATTCAAATTCCCGGGCATTCTGAGAATCATTAGTGAAGAACACCTCCTGTCCCACCTCAGGAGTAACGGTGTCACTATAAAAATAGGCCTCAGGTATCGACTCGCATGAGAAGAGGAAGAGAGGCAGAACCAGTGTCAGATAAATTAACCTTTTCATAAAAATTGTATTATAAGTTCAAATAATTGGTTTCAAATTACGTGCCATATTTTAAAGAAGTCGGAAGTCGGGAGTCGGAAGTCAGAAGTAGAAAGTCAGAAGTCAGAAGTCGGAAGTCAGAAGTCGGAAGTCAGAAGTAAGAAGTAAGGAGTAGAACTTTTTTTCATACTTCAAGCTTCTTATTTCCCTCTTCGGGCTTCGGACTTCCGACTTCGAGCCTGTACAATTTTTCATTTTAAAATTGCCAAATTATTGCTATCTTTGCACTCCAATAAAAAGATGGTTTCGAATGATAAAGATAACTTTTCCCGACGGAACTGCAAGAGAATATAATCAGGGCACAAGCAGCCTTGAAATTGCAGAACAGATTAGTCCAAGGCTGGCAAAAGAAGTTTATGCTGCAACTGTAAACGGCGAAATTATGGACCTTGCCAGACCGATTGAAAATGATGCAACTCTTGTGCTTCACAAGTGGGATGATGATGCCGCAAAACATGCATTCTGGCACTCATCGGCTCACCTTATGGCAGAGGCTCTGGAATCACTTTATCCCGGAATGAAATTCGGAATTGGTCCTGCTATTGAAAACGGATTCTACTACGATGTTGATCCCGGTGAGGGAAAGGTTATTACTGAATCTGACCTGTTGACTATTGAGAACAGGATGAAGGAGCTTGCTGCAAAAAACCTTACTTACAGCAGAAAAAATGTCTCCAAAAAAGAGGCACTTCATGTCTTCAATGAAAAAGGTGATAATTACAAAACAGAACTTATAAGCGACTTAACTGATGGTACAATAACCCTTTACACACAGGGTAACTTCACTGATCTTTGTCGCGGACCCCACCTGCCATCTACTGAACCAATAAAAGCAATCAAGCTTTTAAGTGTTGCAGGAGCATACTGGAGGGGTGACGAGAAAAGGAAAATGCTTACAAGAATCTATGGCATAACTTTCCCTAAACAGAAACTTCTTGATGACTATCTTGTTTTTCTTGAAGAGGCAAAAAGAAGGGATCACAGGAGAATCGGCAAGGAACTTGAGCTGTTTACTTTCTCGCCCAATGTCGGCATGGGACTTCCTTTATGGCTTCCAAAAGGATCTGATCTGAGACAAAACCTTATAAATTTTCTTTCGGGTGTTCTCAGGAAAAGAGGTTATAAGATTGTAGCCACACCTCATATTGGTAATGTAAGGAAGGTGAACAGTTTATGCTTAAACCGATGAACTGTCCGCACCATTGTGAAATTTATAACGCTACTCCTCACTCCTACAAGGAATTACCTTACAGGATGGCAGAATTTGGGACCGTTTACAGATATGAACAGAGCGGCGAACTTCACGGATTAACAAGAGTAAGAAGCTTCACTCAGGATGATGCTCACCATTTCTGCAGGCAGGACCAGCTCAGGGAAGAGTTCAAAAGCATAATAGACCTGATTCTGTATGTATTTAAGATAATGAACTTTACAGACTTTTCTGCACAGGTTTCATTACGTGATCCTGACAACAAGCAGAAATATATAGGAACAGACGAGAACTGGGAAAGAGCAGAGCGTGACATAATTGAAGCTGCTGCAGAAAAGGGACTTGCGACTACAGTAGTGCTTGGAGAAGCGGCATTCTATGGCCCCAAACTCGATTTCATGGTAAAAGATGCCATTGGAAGAAAATGGCAGCTGGGTACAATACAGGTTGATTATAACCTTCCGGAACGATTTGATCTGACATATAACGGAAGTGATAATCAGAAGCACCGACCGGTAATGATTCATCGCACAATCTTCGGATCGATGGAAAGATTTGTGGCCGTACTTATTGAAAACAGTGCCGGGAAATTCCCTCTCTGGCTTGCTCCGGAAAAGGCAGTCATTTTACCAATAAGTGAAAAATTCAATGAATATGCAGGAAAAGTTTTGGAAATTCTAAATAATTCCGATATTTGCACACTAATTGACGATAGAAGCGAAAAGATAGGTAAGAAGATCAGGGATAATGAATTAAAGAGAATTCCCTACCTTCTTGTCATAGGCGAAAAAGAGGTGGAGAGTGGAACAATTGCTGTCCGTAAGCAGGGTGAAGGCGATAAAGGGAGCATGAAAATCGAAGAATTCGTTGATTTTATTAAGGCAGAGATTAAAAATGAGATTGCATTTTAAGGCATGATAAACAGATTTTTAGTATTAACAAAAATAAGGAGGAAAGAGCTATAGCTTTACCAATAAGGCGAAGCCCGGCGAGGGTTACCCAGCCGGCTCACAAAATAAATAACAGGATCACTGCAAAAGTGGTCAGAGTTGTAGGTGAAGAGATCGAAGCAGAAGTGATGAGCATTCAGGATGCTCTCCGACTTGCCGATACGCTGGAACTCGATCTTGTTGAAATTTCTCCCAATGCCGATCCACCGGTATGCAAAATTGTTGATTATCAGAAATTTCTTTATCAGCAGAAAAAGAAACAGAAAGAAATTAAGGCCAAGACATCAAAAGTTGTTGTCAAAGAAATAAGGTTCGGCCCCAACACTGATGATCACGATTATAACTTCAAACTGAAGCACGCCATGAAATTCCTCGAAGAGGGAGCAAAAGTAAGGGCATATGTGTTCTTTAAGGGAAGATCGATTTTATTCAAGGAACAGGGCGAGGTTCTTTTACTGCGCTTTGCCAACGACCTTGAGGAATACGGAAAGGTAGAACAGCTGCCAAGACTTGAAGGCAAGAGAATGATAGTTTCATTTTCACCTAAAAAGAAGAAATAGTTTTTTTTAATATATCCGATAGATAGAAATGCCAAAGATGAAAACAAATCCAGGTGCAAAGAAGAGATTTTCTTTGACCGGAACAGGAAAAATCAAGCGTAAACATGCATTTAAAAGCCACATCCTGACGAAAAAAACAACAAAGCGTAAGAGAAATCTTACCTATGGAGCTCTGGTTCACAAAACAGATCTCAAAAACGTCAAGATTATGCTTGCAATGAGGTAATTGTTTCACGAATTGATTTTAAAATTATAGTACAAACAGATTGTTCAGCAAATAAGAGTCTCAAGCAGACCGCTGACATTCAAAAAAAATGAGTTATGCCAAGATCAGTAAATTCAGTAGCTTCAAGAGCCAGAAGAAAAAAGGTTCTTAAAGCAACAAGAGGGAACTTCGGTTCAAGAAGAAACGTAATAACAGTCGCAAAAAATACCCTCGACAAGGGTATGGGATATGCCTACCGCGACAGGAAGAGAAAGAAAGGCCTTTTCAGAGGTCTCTGGATTCAGAGGATTAACGCAGGTGTCCGTCAGTATGATATGAGCTATTCCGAATTCATCGGCAAGATTGCTAAAAAAGGTATCACACTTAACAGAAAAACTCTCGCCGACCTCGCGATGAATCACCCCGAAGCTTTTAAAGCTATCGTTGAAAAAGTAAAATAGTTTTACAACACATAAAAAAAACCGGCTGAATAAGCCGGTTTTTTTGTTGGAAAGAAGTTGGAAGTCGGAAGTCAGAAGTCGGAAGTCAGAAGACCGAAGTCAGAAGTCAGAAGTCAGAAAAACGAAGAACGAAGACCGAAGTCAGAAGTATGAACTTAATTTCTTCCGACTCCCGACTCCCGACTTCGGACTTCGGACTTCGGACTTCAAGCCTACCTCACTTTCTTAAACATCCTGTTCCACCTGATACTCTTAATACCTTTGGCTTCTTTATCAAGTGATAACCATATAAACTTGGGCTTGCCAACGATATGATCTTCAGGAACAAATCCCCAGTAACGCGAGTCAGCTGAATTATGACGGTTATCCCCCATCATCCAGTAATAACCCATTTTGAATGTATAACTTTCTGCCGGAGCACCATTAATATATATAGTACTTCCTTCTACCTTCAGATCATTCTCCTCATAAACATCTATAATTCTTTCATAAAGACAAAGATTAGAGGTATCAAGCTTCACAGTAGAACCTTTTGATGGCAACCAGATTGGCCCGTAATTATCTTCATTCCATCCCAGCTCTTCTTTATAAGGGAAGATATAAGGGGCTGACTCACCTTTTCTTGCATAAACAGGGGCAATCTCGGTAACATTTGGAAACTTTGAAATCGCTTCCGCATTTTCCTTTGTAAGAGGAAGATAGTATGCTGAACCCGAAACCATATTCTGATCCGATCTTGAAATATTAAGCCGCTCAAATGCCTTGGGATTAATATTCGTTCCGTTTGTCCCAACTACGTAAGTTGTCTGCTGGGTAGAATTATCTTCAACTTCAATTCCGTTAACATATAGAAATCCTTCTTTCACTGCAATACTGTCGCCAGGCAAACCCACGCACCGTTTAACATAATTGTCTCTACGATCAACAGGACGATATAAAATAGTATATTTTGAATGTATATCATCTCTTGATAACTTCATATATTGGCTCACCGGATGAATATTACCGTCGCGTTCGCTAAGATATCTCGCATTTCGTCGTACAATTTCATAATAGGCGGTTGTCTGCTCTTCAACAACAACTGTATCACCTGCAGGAAAGTTAAAAACAATCGGATCGTTGATTTTTACATCACCAGCACCCACAAGCCTGTTGTAGGGCCATAGGATAAGATTTGACCACGATTTACCATTTGTAAGCGGCATTGTATGCTGCGTAAAAGGGAAAGCTATCGGAGTGTTCGGCATTCGGGGACCATATGCCAGCTTGCTCACAAAAAGATGATCACCAACAAGCAGTGATTTTTCCATTGAAGGGGTTGGAATACGATAGTTCTGAAAAAGAAAGATATTTATAAGAGTAACTGCAATAACTGCAAAGATAAGAGCGTCGAGCCACTCTATGAATGCATTATTCGGACCATTGCGCTTCTTCCAGAATGTCCAGTTAACTTTTTCAGTAATATAGATATCATATATTACACCCAGACCAATCAGCAACCAGTAATTACCTATCCAGATGACAACCAGTATATAAAGAATTGCCGGGATAATAAACCTGATATTCTTTTTTGTTAGGAACCTATTCATAATAAGAATTATATATTTAAAATAAAATGACTATCGGTAATAATAAATAATTGAATAATTTCTTTTGTAGTTATTACCCCCTTCCTAACCTTCCCCCAGGGGGGAAGGACTATACCGGCCAACTTTTCCCCCTTGGGGGAAACGGGAAAGGGGGTTACTTAAAACAAAATATAAATACTTAATAACTAACATTATAACGTTTTCACTAATTTGATAATTGCTTGTTGTTATTGATTCTGTATAGTCATAAAAAATATAGTAAAGATCAATTTCAGAAACCCATTACGTCATTCATTGTAAATACTCCTTTTCGGGAACCAATAAACTCAGCTGCCACAACAGCTCCCAGAGCCAAACCCTTTCTGTTTTTGGCTTCATGATGAAGGCTTATAAGATCTATCTCTGAATCCCAGGTTATTGTATGTGTCCCGGGAACAAGACCCTCGCGGATGGAAGCAACAGGCACACAGTCCTTTTCAGGTGTATCAGAAGGGCCCCAATTCGAGTATCCAGGGTGCTGACTTATAATGCCTTCAGCAAGAGTAATAGCCGTGCCGCTTGGAGCATCAAGCTTTTTTGTATGATGAATTTCTTCGATAGTTACCTTATAGTCACCATATCGTGACATTTGTTTGGCAAGTTCACTGTTGAGTCGGAAAAGCAGATTAACACCGATACTGAAATTTGTGGAATGCAGGAAAGAGGTATTATTCTTTCTGCACAAATCAACTGCCTGCTCATAATCCTTTAGCCAGCCGGTTGTTCCTGAAACAACAGGAACGCAGTTATTAAGGCATTTGGCAATATTCCCAGAAGCTGCTCCAGGTGTCGAAAACTCTATAACAACATCAATTCCTTTGAGATTGGAACTGTTCAGATCGGCGGAGTTATCAAGATCAATTATCAGCTTAATTGCATGTCCTCTGCGGATGGCAATAGCTTCGATTTCATGACCCATTCTTCCGTAACCAATTAAAGCAATATTCATTTCAGAATCTTTTTTGCGAAAATAGATGTTTTGATGTTGTGGTTATCATAAAACTTGAACAAATTTCTTAAAGTGACGTTAAAATTGAAATACAATTGCCAGCTGAATAAAACAAGCCACAATGACCACCCCTAAATCCCCTGAAGGGGACTTTTTGATTATCAGTATCTTAGAACCCCCTTTAGGGGGCAGGGGGCAAAAAAAACGGAATCATTTCCATAATCTGCTTTACTAAAATAATTTTCCTATATTTCAAATTCAAATTCAGATATAAATGAAAAACTCAATTATTTCACTATCAATACTTATAATGGTTTATACCAGTTCATGTTCGGTAAAGGAGAAAGCGGACCTTGTTATAATAAACGGGAAGGTTTTTACAGCAGACAATGCCAACACCTTTGTACAGGCGATTGCCGTAAAAGGTGAGACAATAATTGCTGTCGGTACTACAAAAGACATAACTGCCTATGTTGATAAGGATTCAACCTTAGTTATAAATGCCGGAGGAAGACTTGTTTTGCCGGGGTTCAATGATGCACATGTACATTTCGGACCACTTGATCCTGACTATATTGAATTAAGATATACAACTGATCCATCAACAATTACAGAAAAGGTAAGAGCGAAGGTTGCAATGTCTAAACCCGGTGAACTAATCAGAGGCGGCCATTGGGAACACGAAATGTTTACAGATAAAAAATGGCCTTCAAAGGAACTTCTTGATAAAGTGTCTCCGGATAATCCGGTTGTCCTAAGCAGGGCAGATGGCCATTCTGTACTTGTTAATTCCTATGTTTTGAAAGCATCAGGGATTACAAAAAATACCCCCGATCCTTTTGGAGGCGAGATCCAGCGTGATCCGGTTACAGGTGAAGCTACAGGAATTCTTAAAGAGAAAGCTGAAGGTATGGTGAAAACAGGAGAAATAAAATCTGTCAGGACTGCAGAAGAAGAGGCTGCGAGAGAATGGCATGGTTACCTTCTGGCTTTGAAAGAGGCAAGGGAACTTGGTCTGACAAGTGTTCAGATCCCGGGAAGTGCTGATTTCGAAACATATGAGAAACTTATGGCAAGCGGAAATCTGACTTCAAGAGTTGATATTGGCAAAACACTTACCGGAGATTCAGTTCAGCTTAAGAAATACCAGGAAATTCAGAAAAAATTCCCTAAAGAAGGCAACTGGATCAGGTTTGGATATCTTAAATCATTTATTGACGGAACCATAGGATCAGGCACTGCGCTTATGTTTGAGCCATTTTCAGATAATGCTTCAACATCAGGACTATCGATGATGCCATACGAGGAATTTGAAAATATGGTTGTTGCGGCTGACAAGTTTGGGTTTCAGATCGGGGTGCATGCAATTGGCGATAAGGGAAATAACTGGACACTAAATGCATATGAAAAAGCCCAGCAGGTGAACGGTGCCAGAGACAGCCGTCACAGGGATGAACATGCCCAGGTACTGCTTCTTTCAGATATTCCAAGGTTTGCAAAACTCGGAGTTATTCCGTCAATGCAGCCAACCCATTGCATCAGCGATAAAAAATTCTGTGAAAAGAGAATTGGCAGCGAGAGAGCAAAAGGTGCATATGCCTGGAACTCACTTGCAAAATCAGGCGCAAAACTTGCTTTCGGAACAGATTATCCGGTTGAGCCACTGAATCCAATGGAAGGACTATATGCAGCAGTAACAAGGAAAGAACGAATTGGAGAATCTGGCGAAGGCTGGTTCCCTGAAGAGAAAATATCGATGGAAGATGCAATAAGATATTATACTCATGGCGCTGCATATGCTCAGTTTATGGAAGAACGAAAAGGTATTCTGCAAAAGGGGTACCTAGCCGATATAGTTATTATCGACCGTGATCTGTTTTCTGTCCCCGAAAATGAGATTATGAGGGCCAAAATTGATTATACAATTACCGGGGGTAAGGTTGTATATTCTACAGGGAAATAAAAAAGGTCTTGCGGTCTTGCAGTCTTGCGGTCTTGCAGTCAATCTGAGAGTGAGGCTAAAATTCGCATAGCATCATCCTGTGTATTTCCGCAAAATTCCTCTTCAGCGTTAAATTCCTCGCAGACTTTGGGCTTACCATTATTATATATGGCACAACGGTAGTCATCAAGAAGGTGAATGCACCTCACCCCTGCCGGTTTACCGTCGGGCATGCCAGGTATTGGTGATGATATTGATAAAGCAATGCAGCAGGCACCGCAATTTTCGCGACATTTCATTTTGCAAATATAATTTAAATAATATTGTGTGTAGGGAACGGTCGCGACCGTTCCTTACAACACCAATTTTCGTATTTTTACAAAAAATAATATAATGAGAATTGACATAATTACTGTTTTACCCGAATTACTCGAAAGTCCATTGAACCACTCTATTGTAAAGAGAGCCCGGGAGAAGGGACTGGTTGAAATAAATGTTATTAATCTGAGGGATTTTACCACCGACAAGTATAAAACAGTTGACGATTATGCATTTGGAGGCGGGGCTGGTATGGTAATGATGATTGAACCTGTATTTAAGGCAATTGAAAAGCTAAAGAGTGAAAATGATTATGATGAGATAATTTACACTTCGCCTGATGGAGAAAAATTTTCTCAGAAGATGGCAAACATGCTTTCACTGAAAAAGAATATTCTGATTCTTGCAGGTCATTACAAAGGTATAGATCACAGGATCCGCGAAAACCTTATAACAAGAGAGATATCTATAGGCGATTATGTGCTGTCAGGCGGAGAATTGCCCGCAGCAGTAATTACCGATGCTCTTGTCAGGCTTATTCCAGGTGCAATATCAGATGAGCAGTCGGCTTTGTCAGATTCATTTCAGGATGATCTTCTTGCCCCTCCTGTTTATACCAGACCCGCGGAGTTCAATGGATGGAAGGTCCCGGCAGTCCTGCTCTCAGGTCATGCGGCCGAGATAGATAAGTGGAGGCATGAGCAGTCGGAAGAAAGAACCCAGAGGCTTAGGCCTGACCTGCTGGAAGGGGATTAGAGGCTGTAGAGGCTATAAAGGCTATAAAGGCTATACAGCCTATATAGCTTCTAAAGCATATAAAGCTTTTTAGTGTTTTTAAATATTAAAAATCTTTCGTAAGATTGTATTCACAACTATCTGTTTCTTAACTATTTAATAATCAACAACATGAACACACAGGATTACATCAAACGGGAAGACAAATACGGAGCACACAATTATCATCCGCTGCCGGTTGTACTTGAAAGAGGCGAAGGTCCGTTTGTCTGGGATGTCGAAGGGAAGCGTTATTACGATTTTCTGTCAGCATATTCTGCTGTTAATCAGGGCCATTGCCATCCTAAAATTATTAAAGCACTGACTGATCAGGCAACAAAGCTTACACTTACTTCAAGGGCATTCTATAATTCTGTCCTTGGTGAGTATGAAGAATATGTTACAAACTATTTTAAATACGATAAGGTTCTGCCCATGAACTCGGGTGCAGAGGCCGATGAGACAGCTCTTAAACTCTGCCGCAAATGGGCATATAAGAAAAAAGGTGTTAAGGAAAATCAGGCTAAGATAATTTGTTGTGATGGTAATTTCCATGGCAGGACAATCAGTATTGTTTCAATGTCAACGGACCCGGATGCAAAAAAGGATTACGGTCCTTTTACTCCTGGCTTTGTAATAATACCCTACAATGATCTCAATGCGCTTGAAAACGCACTCAAAGATCCTGATGTTGCCGGTTTCCTTGTTGAACCTATTCAGGGTGAGGCAGGCGTATATGTTCCTGATCCGGGATATCTTAAAAAAGCTTATGAACTTTGTAAATCGAAGAATGTACTTTTCATAGCTGATGAGGTTCAGACAGGTATTGCACGTACTGGTAAGCTTCTTGCCTGCGACCACGAGAATGTCCGTCCCGATATACTTATTCTCGGAAAAGCACTGTCAGGCGGAGTACTGCCTGTTTCAGCAGTTCTTTGCGATGACGAGATAATGCTGACAATTAAACCAGGAGAACATGGTTCAACTTTTGGAGGGAACCCTCTTGCCTGCAAGGTAGCTATCGCAGCTCTTGAAGTTGTTAAAAATGAAAAGCTTGCAGAAAATGCAGAGCGTCTGGGAAAAATATTCCGTGAAGAATTCAGTGGTATCAAGTCTGATATGATCGAACTTGTTCGTGGTAAAGGGTTGCTAAATGCTGTTGTAATAAGACCTAAAAATGGTAAGGAAGCCTGGGATGTTTGTCTGGCCATGAAGGAAAAAGGTCTTATTGCCAAACCTACACACGGTCATATTATAAGGTTCGCTCCTCCCCTCATCATTACTGAACCACAGCTCAGAGAAGCTATTGGTCTTATAAAGGATGCGTTTAAACTGTTTGAATAGTACAAATTAAAATATACTTATGAATATCAGAGCCATTTCAAAGTTTTCTATCAGGAAGTTATCAGTAGTTGTAGTTACGACTCTGTTTTTATATTCATGTGCCGGCACAAAGAACGTTGCTGTTACAGTAGATGAACTTAAAGATGAAATAATCTATTTATCATCTGATTCATTGAAAGGACGACTTACCGGTTCTGAAGGTGATAGTCTTGCCGCTGAATATATAAGATCGAAGATGATCTCATACGGAATGGTTCCTGTTACAGGAGATGGCTTTCAGAGGTTTGAAGTAACAAAACGTTTGGTTCCCGGACCCGGAAATCAGTTGAGTGCAGATGGAAAAACATATATCTCTGAAAAAGATTTTATGCCAATGGGATTCACATCCAATGCCGGTCTTGAAGCAGAGGTGGCGTTTGCCGGCTATGGTTTCAATATCAGTAACGACAGTGTAAAATGGAGCGATTACAGCGGACTTGATGTAAAAGGGAAATGGGTTATGATACTTCGTGGCGACCCTGAGCCTGACAATACAAGAAGTGTCTTTGTTCCTTTCAGCGGCGACCGCGATAAGGCCTTGCAGGCTAAAGACCTTGGAGCAGCAGGTGTTTTGATGGTATCAGGTCCGGTTTTTGATTCTGAAGACAAATTCGAATCGCTTAGCTCATCTGATTATTCTGTTGACATTCCGGTTATCAGGATTAAAAAGGAGCTTGCTGATCTTATACTTGCCAGATCGAGAGCAACTATTCAGTAAACGGCGTTGCTGATATTGTGAGGGAAAACGCAAACACAAGGAATGTTGTAATGATGCTTCCCGGTGAGGATGAAACACTTAAAGATGAATATATCATATTCGGAGCGCATTACGACCACCTTGGAATGGGCGGACCCGGATCTTCAAGCAGGGCTATCGACACTATAGCTCCACACCATGGCGCTGATGATAATGCCTCGGGTGTAGCCCTTATGCTTGAACTTGCTGAAAAATTTGAAGGAACTAAAGGGAGTCACAGGAGAAGCATAATCTGCATAGCCTTTTCAGGTTAATGCAATGATCAATCTCGATATGGTTGGCCGCTTTCAGACAGGCAATGCAATTCAGATAGGTGGTGTCGGAACTGCAGAAAGACTCAAAGAACTCATATATGCTAATACCGATACCTCGGCTCATAAACTTTCTTTATCCGAGGAAGGTTATGGACCATCTGATCACTCATCATTCTATGGCAAGAATATTCCGGTGCTCTTCTATTCAACCGGTGCTCATCTCGATTATCATACGCCTGACGATACCTGGGACAAAATAAATTACGATGGGATGATTCTGATTTCAGATATGATTTATAAGATGGCCAATATACTTTCAACCTCTTCAGAAAGACTTAAGTTCAGGGAAGCCGGACCGAAGGTTGAAGTATCGCGGACGATGAGAAGAAAAGGAGTCACACTCGGTATTATGCCGGATTTTGCAGGCAACGTTAAAAACGGTTTACGGGCCGACTTTGTGACACCCGGAAAACCCGGTGCACTGGGAGGCCTGAAAAAAGGCGATATTATAACTGCCATTGATGCAAAACCTGTAAACAATATTCAGGATTATATGTATAGAATGGGGCAGCTTAAACACGGACAGACAATAAGTGTTGAAGTTTTGCGTAATGATAAAAAAGAGGTTTTGCTGATACAACTTTAAGATAGGCATACTTCAGCTACGCTCAGCAGGCGGTAGGCAGCAGGCTAATGGAAGTCGGAAGTCAGGAGTCGGAAGTCGGAAGTAGAAAGAAGAATTAAATCAGATATAATTTATCGATATGAAGAAAGCAATTTTATGGACTCTTGCAATAATAATTACATTAGCGGCAGCGATATATCAGAGGCAAACAGGGCCTACATATCCAAAAAGGGTTGAAGCATCAGTTAATGATAGTGTATTAAAGCTGAAGCTTATAAGAAGTATTGACCTTACCGAGAGATCGGAGGTAAAACTTAAAATTTATGATAAATCAGTAAGTGCAAGATTGTTTTATAAAAGGCTTGGATCCAGTGAGGAGTATCAGTCAACAGATTTTACATATAATGTATATCCTGTTCATTCCTTTCTTATGAATAAGGTCTTCAAAATTACTGAAGAAAAAGGCTTTTTTGCTGTTGTTCCACAACAACCGCCCGCAGGTAAACTGCAGTACTACTTTGAAATAACAGACTCCAAAGGGACTCAGACATATTTTAAGGAAGAACCGATAGTAATAAGGTTTAAAGGAGGTGTTCCTTCATATATCCTTACACCACATATTCTTTTTATGTTTTTTGCAATGCTGTTTTCAACACTTGCAGGCTTGATGGCACTTATAAAATATCCTTTATATAAAAAATATGGTATTCTGACACTCATTCTCTTCACAATCGGAGGAATGATACTGGGCCCAATTGTGCAGTACAATGCTTTTGGTGATTATTGGACGGGCATCCCTTTCGGATGGGATTTAACTGATAATAAAACCCTTATAGCTCTTTTATTCTGGATTCTGGCCGTTTACATGAACAGAAAAGAAGAGAAACCACTCTATGTGGCTATGGCCGCATTAATACTTCTCCTGATTTTTTCAATACCTCACAGCTTATTCGGCTCTCAGCTCGATTATGAGACGGGAAAGGTTACTCAGGGAATGATTCTTAATTTTTTCTGATTATTTCTGAAAAAAATTCATTGTGAGTGCAGCATTTAAATATATAACACGTCTATTGATTAGAAAATTGATAGAAAGTGGTTGCAGCGACACATATAAAAACTAGTCTTTACGTAAAGATGTCAAATGTAGAAGCGGCATTCAAAAACCTACACCAGGATCTTTTGGACGGGTGTAAGACAGGCGACCAGAAAGCACAGTTTCAGATCTACAAGTTGTACTACAAGGCGATGTACAATACAAGTCTGAGGATTGTAAATGACACAATGGAAGCCGAGGACATTATGCAGGAGTCCTTTCTGTCAGCTTTCGAAAAAATTGATACCTACTCAGGAACAGTGAGTTTCGGTGCATGGCTTAAAAAAATTGTTGTGAACCGTTCACTTGATTCCCTTAACAGAAAAAAAGCTGTCTTCGAGGATATTGATTCCCACACAGGAATAAGGGACGACAGCGGTGACGATAGCGCCAGATATGAGGAACTGGATTCAAGAGTGGAAGAAGTAAAGGAGGCAATTGAAAGGCTTCCTGATGGTTACAGAATAATTCTTTCGCTCTACCTTCTCGAAGGTTATGATCATGATGAAATTGCTGAGATCCTTTCGATAAACAGCAGCACTTCGAGATCACAGCTTTCAAGGGCAAAACAGAAACTCATTAGTGAATTAAAAGGAAAATGAAATCTTACAGGCTATGAAAAATATAGATGAGATAATCAGGAACAACAAGGACTTTTTCGAAGATGCAGAACCTTCGAACGGTCACTTTGAAAGATTCAACAGGAAACTGGAGGTAAGATTCCAGGCCAAAGTCGTAAAAAGAAGCATAGGACCATACCTTCTGCGTGCAGCCGTGGTTACTCTTTTGGTTACCCTCTCTTCATTATGGACATGGGATCACTTTATACGTCCGGGAAGCAGCAGGATGACTCTTGGAGATGTCTCCCCGCAGTATAAGGAAGTTGAGAACTATTATATACATCAGGTAAACCTTATGGAAAGCGAGATTGGCACAGTGGAGATTTTAAACAATGCCGAACAGAAAGAGATGCTTATGAAGGAAATGAGAACAATGGACTCAACATATATTTCTCTCCAGAAAGAACTTAAAGCAAATCCTAACGACGAACGGATTATTAATGCAATGATTGAACATTACCAGACCAAAGTTGAGGTAATGTCATATATAGTGAACCAGCTTAAGGCAATCAGGAATGAAAACGAAAACAGTAAAGACGATGAAAAAATCAGTTTATAAATCAGCACTGCTCCTATCTATATCACTATTTCTTGTATCACTTGCAGGAAACGCCCAGGAGGTAACAAAGGAATTTCATAAGGAATTCCAGGCAGGAGCAAATACAACTCTCGAAATAAGCAATAGATACGGAGACGTGGTTATTCAGAGTTGGGATAAAGATCAGATAATTATTGATGTTAAAGTAACAGTTGAACTTCCTAACAGGGAAAGAGCAGAAAAACTTCTTAGTTATATTGATGTTGAGTTCTCAGGAACCGATAATCAGGTCTCGGCAAAAACCCTGATCGATGAAAAATTCAACTTCAGCGGCTGGGGAGGTGACTCCAGGAGATTCAGTATTGACTATAATGTGAAAATGCCGGTTAAAAATGCACTTGTTCTTTCAAACAGATATGGCAATACAGATATCGACGAATTGCACGGACAGGTAACACTCGATATAAAATACGGAAATCTTACAGCAGGAAAACTTACCAGGGGAAATGTTAAACCACTCAGCAGAGTAAGTCTGGCTTATGGAAAAGGAGATATTGAAGAAGCAGGCTGGATGGATGTAATGATAAGGTATGTTGGCAGCATGGAAATAACAAGGAGTCAGGCCCTTCTGCTCGACAGCAAATACTCAAAGCTATCTATTGGTGAAACTAGCTCGCTCGTAGGTGAAAGCAAGTATGACAATATCAGAATCGGGACTATAAATAACCTTGTTCTTGAAAATGGTTATACCGAGACAAATATCGAAAGGCTTACAAAAAAGCTCAGCTATATAGGAAGCTACGGTTCATTTTCAATTGACGAGATTCCGGATGGATTTGAAGAATTAAGCACAGAGACACGTTATATGGGTGTCAGGCTCGGACTTTCAGAGTCGGCAAGCTATGTTCTTGATGCAAAAGTATCATATGGAAGCCTGAAATTCAACGAGGATAATTTTAAAAATCAGAAAAGGATTATTGAAAATAATTCAAGTGAAGTTTCAGGTGTTGTCGGAAAACAGGAATCTCCAACAGCCACAGTAAAGGTATCATCTTCATACGGATCAGTAAAACTCTATTAATTTATTATAAACAACTAACCGCAAAGTTCCCAAAGAACAAGCAAAGGTCGCAAAGTTAAAAGCTGTTTAGCATTACTTTGCGATCTTTTTATTTAATCCTTTGTGACCTTTGCGGTTATTTTTTTTATTTTCTGTCGACCTGTTTTTTTGCAGCAATGTGAACAAAAACCTGTCTTTAGATTGAAGAGATTGAGAATAATGATTCAATAAAGCAGGGCCATGAAAACTACAGGAAAACTCTTATTAATTCTAACAGCAACACTCCTTCCAATGCTGGTTGCAGCACAGGATAATAATTGCATTTACAAACAGAACTATCAGGCTTTAAAAGGAACTACGCTTAAGATCTTTTCGAAGTATGGTGATATTAATATTGTCACTTCAGAAAATGATTCAATCACTGTATGTGCAACAATTTCACTTAAACACGATAATCAGGCAATTATTAAAAACAGCATTGATCTTATAAATATCAGTTTTAAAAAGAGCGGAGATACAATTACATGTGAAACTATATATGACAGGAAGTTTTTTACTGCTTCCTACAGCAAGGGACGAAGAAATTTCTCGGTCGACTACATGATCAGAGTACCTGATTATATAAATGTTTCTCTCAGAAATGAACTGGGGAACATATCAATTGATGAACTCTCAGGATGCATGAACGTTAATCTTATTTATGGAAATCTTAATGTAAAAAAACTAACAAGAGAGAATGAAAAACCTGTAAACTACATAAGCGCAATTCAGGCAAATGTCGAGATAGCTGAAGCAAACTGGCTATCACTGGATCTGAATCATTGTCAGAAAGTAGTTATTGAAAAGGCAGTCGCAGTTTTAATAGAATCCAATTTTTCCAAGATAAGCACAGGCACAATCAACTCAATGGTTTCGCACTCAAAATCTGATAGTTACAATATTGAATCAATTAAAAACCTTGTTTCGGAAAGTTCTTATTCAACATATATTCTGGAAACACTGACAGGGCAGGTCAGATCTTCTCTCAGGTACGGATCAGTACAAATTGAAGATGTAAGTAAGGAATTCAAATTAATTGATATAATCTCTGAAAGGGGAATCGTTAGTATTGAGACAGGAAATGAAGCCTCATTTAATGCTGATATTTCCGCATCCGGAACACTTATTGATTTTGCACATGATGATTTCCCCGGAATAACAAGATCTGAAAATCAGCAGAATACTAAAATAGCAGGAACTACAGGAATAAATAAGGAGACTCAGTCATTAATTAAAATAAAAGCAAAGTCGGGAAAACTTACTTTTCGCCAATGAGACTCAGCGCGAGCGCTTATTCCTCTTCCTTATATATAGCAACACCTGTTTTGCCGTCAGCAGTAGCAAAGGCTCTGAACATACCCTCAGAGTTGAAAGGCATCGAAAAGTTTCCGTATTTATCAACACAGACAACACCTCCGCTGCCTCCCGCCTTAACCAGCTTATCCATAACAACAAGGTCTGAAGCCTCTTTCAGGGATAATCCCCTGTATTCCATCAAAGCTGAAATATCGTGAGCGACTGTCCAGCGGATAAAGAACTCGCCATGACCCGTTGCAGAAACCGCACAGGTATTATTGTTGGCATAAGTGCCTGCGCCGATAATCGGAGCATCTCCTACCCTGTTGTATTTTTTGTTTGCCATACCACCGGTTGAAGTTCCTGCAGCCAGATTACCATTTTTATCCAGAGCGCAACAGCCAACTGTCCCGTTTTTTTCTCTCTTAAGAATCTCCTGAAGATCGTTATATCTGTTCTCTGTGTAAAAGTATTCAGGAGGCACTATCTCAAGTCCCTGTTCCCTTGCAAACTGCGAAGCACCGGCTCCTGTCAACAGAACATGTGGTGAGTTTGTCATTACAGTACGTGCGGCAGTTATCGGATTCTTTATATCGGTTACACCTGCTATTGACCCGGCAGCCAGATTGGATCCGTCCATTATGGCAGCATCAAGTTCATTTTTACCATCATGTGTAAAAACGGCACCCTTTCCTGCATTGAACATTGGATTATTTTCGAGTATTCTTATAACAGCTTCTACTGCATCGAGAGATGTTCCTCCTTCTGAAAGAATTTTCTTTCCGGTGTTTAAGGCCTCACTTAGTCCGTCTCTGTACTTTTTATCGAGCTCGGGTGTCATTTTTGATTTTGACATGGCACCGGCACCCCCATGTACGACTATTGCCCAATCCTGACGAACAATTTCAGAGTCATTGTTTTTCTGATCAGCATTGCCCGGATTATTATTACATGAAAACAGGCAAATCCCACAAATCATTAATAATGATGCAAATAAGTAGATATTTTTCATTTTAAGCCGGGTTTGTAATACACTTTAAAGACATTCTGAATTGTTACGATAACGATCGTTTACAATATTAATTCTTTTTTAGATTATATAATAGGGGGTGTCGAAAAAGCAGAAATCAATTAACCGCAAAGGTCACAAAGGATATAAGCAAAGATCGCAAAGAAATGGCAGTATGACCGGGGCTGTGGAAAAAGTTCTTTCCCATTCGGTTGCCCCTAAATCCCCCTTCGGCTCCGCTCAGGGACCGCTAAAGGGGACTTTATGATTATCAATAGTTTGCAGAATCCCGCTTAGGCGGGACAGGGGGCAAAAAAGGTGGAAATAAAACAAGATTTGACTTTTTAGACAGCCCAAAATTGAGATTGATAATTTTTTGACAGTGGGTTATATAAATAATTAACTTCATTTCATATATTTGAAGAGTGAACCTCCGCGGAAAAGATCCTGAGAAGAAATAAAATCACAGATAATTTATCATGAGAATTATAGACATCACAATCTTTATTATATATCTGGTTGGAATTATCCTGTTCGGAAGCTCATTCTACAAAAAAAATAAAACATCATCAGCCTTTACCCTGGGCAATAATAAGATACCTACATGGGTAATCTCAATGTCTATTTTCGCAACTTTTGTAAGCAGTATAAGCTATCTTGCTTTGCCGGGACAAGCCTATGCCTCAAACTGGAATCCATTTGTTTTCAGTCTCTCTCTCCCATTTGCATCGTGGATGGCTGTAAAGTTTTTTGTCCCGCTTTACAGATCAGTTAACAGTCCGTCTGCTTACACATATCTTGAAATGCGTTTTGGTCCGTGGGCTAAGACTTATGTTTCAATAATGTACCTGCTCACTCAGTTAATGAGAACCGGAACCATTCTGTTTCTGCTTGCCCTTACACTTAATGTAATGGTTGGATGGAACATAGTTACTGTTATTATTATAACAGGAGCGAGTGTTATGATTTACTCGCTTCTCGGGGGTATTCAGGCAGTTGTCTGGACTGATGC